>JAEIGA010001594.1_pt1 | contig 35543 bp, 59 predicted proteins | sample 9270691 | NCBI WGS metagenome assembly JAEIGA01 (sample SAMN17057246, study PRJNA624740) | gut metagenome | biome: biome; isolation source: fecal sample | host: Bos grunniens | place: China: Xizang | collected 2019
AAAGTCATTATCCTGCATATCTGTAAAGTATTTTATTACTTTATAAGCCATAATTAAGCACCTGCGCCGATTGTACCAACAACAATGCCGTCAATTCTTTCAGGGAAGAATGTAACGCCTGACATAATTAAGTCCATAATCATTGCGTGGTCATTGTCAGGATACTCGTTGATACCGATATAACCTGTCTCGTCTGTTGTAAGGTTGAATGCGTTTGCAATTTCACCTGATGCAACATTTACGAAATATGTTACAATGTTTTCTTTTGCAGTTGCGTAATATTTACCCTCAGGAACATTTGCTGAAAGAATTACTGTGCCAAGACCTAAAAAGTTTTCAACATAGTTCATACCAAAAACGGTTTGAACTGTAATCTGTGCAGTGCCAAGATATTCAGCAACATCAAGTGGGTTTAAGAAATATACGCTGGAAACGGCATCGTCGTCAAATAAAACCTGGAGTTTTCCCCAACCATTAGCGAGTGCAGCCTGAAGTGTTGTGCCACTTGCTTCGCCTGTACCTTGTGCCATAAATGTGAAAAGGTCTGCTCTAATTTTCTTTTGAACATCTTTTACAAGTTTATCAGTTGTTGCACCAACTGCCTGTTCATAACCACCCTTAAGAACTGCTTCAGCGGTTGTACCTTTTCTCCATTTGTTGAGTTTTGCTTCGCCCATTGGCTGTTCTGTTGTTTGGTATTTTGAAAGCGGAATAAGCTCGCCCTCTGCAACTGAACCATCCTCAAGTGTGCCTGTTACTTTAAGAGCTTTAAGAACTGCACCCTCTTGAACTGCGATTTTTCTTGTGACACCAAGAATTTCCATAAACTTTGAAAGATTGCCGTTAAACTGATAGTTGAAGTCAACCATTCTTACTCTTGCAACATCTGCTTTCATAATTGCATTTGCTTCTGCCATTTTAAATTTCTCCTTTAATCATTTAATTCGGGGAAATATTGCGGATGTGCCAACATTTCTGCTCTACGCACATTTCCGTCTTTAATAGCCATAATTTCCTCTTTTGAAGAATATTTGCTATTGTTTACCCCTGTTGGTCTGCCCCCTGCTAATTTAACCGCTGTTACGCCTGTAAACGCAGTGGCATCATCTTTTGTTAAATTGTGCAGAATATCAACCGCGGATTTGCCTTTGTTCTCCTCTTTGGCGAGGTCTTGCCTAAAAAGATTGAGATAATGGCTCTTTACTGCATCGTGGCTAAATTTCTTTTCGCCTACCGCTTCATTGAAAAGTCGCTCATCACTCTCCGCTTTTTCTCTTGAAATTCTGTCGGCTTCCGATTGTTTTGCATCTGCATCAATCTTTGCTTTTAATGCTTCAAGCTCTTTTTTAACATCTTCGTTGCCGTTTGCATTTTCGTTAAGTCTTGTAACCTCATCTTCAAGAGTTTTCTTTTCGCCCTTTAAGGTTTTAACTTCTTCGACCTTTGCGTTAAAATCAGCTTTTGCAACAAACTTTTTTGCAAGTTCTACATTAAACTGTTTCATTGCATCATCGGTAACTGCATCGCCAAACAACTGTGTTAAAATTTCTTTCATATCGTTTCTCCTTTTCGTGCTTTCCTTTTATTGTGGCAAGTCCCACTATTGCACTGTTTATTTATATTCCGCCAACAAAGCGGTATTAAACGAAATAAGAGCAGAATTTTTATAATTCTACTCTTATAATATATCACAAATATTTTATTTTGTCAATAGTGGCATCTTTGCACTTTTCTTCATATTGTCTGTTGGCTTCAACAACTGCAAATTTGTATAGTGGCAAAGTCTTTTTACATCTTCTTCTGTTTCTGCCGTTTTAAGTGGAATTATGTGGTCTATATGCACGTCTTCTTTGCCGTCATATTCATACCCGTAATTGTCAAAGAAAGTCTTGTATAAATGCTTTTGTGCTTCTTCTTCCGTACAACCCAAAATTTCAGAAACAAGATTTTTCTTTTTGAAATTTTTTCTTTGAAAACTCAACCAAATAAGGTGTCTTATTTGACCTTTGAATTTATATAATTGGTCTGTCTTTCTTCTTTCTTTCTCATAATTCACTTTATATTCGGTAACTTTTTCTTTGTGCGCATCGGCATATTTTTTCTTTCTCATATATATGACATCTTTATTTTTCCCTAAATATTGTTTTTGATATTCAATTTTTCTTTGTTTGTTTTTTTGATAATATTCTTTGTCATATTGAGCTTTCTTGGCTTTGTTTTTCCTTGTGTATTCAGCCTTTTTATTTAATATAATTTCCCTGTTTTTCTCTCGATATTCTTTTTGCCATTTCGCTCTTTTGTCTTTGTTTTGAACATAACTATTATGACAACATTCTTTACACCAACAAGACAACCCATCTTTTAATTGTGCATTTTTTGAAAAATTTTCTTTTGATAAATCCCTGTCGCACTTCGGACAATGCTTTAATTCCATATAATCACCTTAAAAAATAAACTCCCAAAGATAAATGCAATAGTGCGAGTATCACAAAATTATCTTTGAGAGCTATTAAACATATTTATTTTTGCAATCTCGCACATTGCTCTTATATTATAACTCATTTTGCAATGTTTGTCAATAGTTTATAAGAAATCCCCTGCTTTTTAGGGCAGGGGGAATGTTATGTTTTTGGTTTTCTTGGTATACTCATTCGTTTGGTTTCGGGATAAAAGCCTGTGATATTGGTTATTTCTTCATATTTTGACTGATATGCCTTTATTTTGGCATTACAATCTTTTACAAGTTTTTTGCTATCTCCTGCTTGTGCCATATTCTTGATTGATTTTTCATTACGGATAGCCGTTTCAAGCCTACGCATCATCTGTGTTGCTTCATATCCTGTAACTTGTTTTCCATCAATGTCATAGGTCTTTTTGTCTTGTTCTTTTAGCCTTGCAAGTTCCTTTTCACTATATCGTGGCTCGCTTATGCCTAATATTATTGGCGTCTTATAATGCAAACAACCATAATCATTAAGCAATCCACCTGCTCCGTCAACGCCCTGTTCATAGGCATCTTCATAGGTTACGCCATTTATTGTTTTTTTGCCGACAATAGAATACTGTTTCCCTTGCATTATTTCGTGGCTTGGGCGTGGGTTTGAATGGTAATCAATCTCAATTCCGTCACAACCTAATTCTTTGCCAATCATTTCATTATACTCAACACTTGCTTGTTTTGCCCCCCACAAAAGCGACTGTCTAACTGCCGTATCAAGTCTGCGAGTGATACCACTATCGGCATAATTTATTCTTATGCCACTACCACCCATTTCAACAATAGTGTCCCTCATTGCAGTATGGAAGTCTGTCGCACCTGTGCTGACCTGAATTACGGCTTTGTCAAGTGCTTCGGTGTACATCTTTTCTATTGCTTTGAATTTGCCGTTTTTGTCAATAAAACCTAAATTAGAACCGCCAATCTTTGCAAGGTTTATCATCGTTTCGCCCGTTGTCTTGGCATAGGCTCGGGCTATTGCTTGTAATTCTCTGTTTTCTGCAAACGGCACAAAAGTCTTGCCCCTGTAATCATACAAAGGCTGATTTGCAAGGTGTTGCTCGGTCAGCAAATCCCCATACATCTGCTCAATCTGCGATATGTTGTAACCTGTTACTTTTGCAAGTTCTTTTGTTATGGCATCCATATCGGATTTTACAACCGCTATATTATTGATTGACTTGACATCAGCCAAAGAAAGTTTGCCATACTTCTTAATTCTTTTGCCTATGCGTTCTAATGTGCTTGTTTCCCAACCGCTCACATTCTGCGTCAGTAAATCCGCCTGTTGCTCTAATCGTTGTATGTTATCCATTCGCACCACCCTTTATTGCTTCGTCAATTCGTTGTTTGGCTATGTTGAAATATCCCTCGTCAAGTTCAATGCCTATAAATCGGCGGTTTGTGTTTACACAAGCAACTCCTGTTGTGCCACTACCCATAAAACAATCGAGAACAACACCGTTTTCAAAAGAAAAACCACATATCAACTTTTCAAGCAATTCAACGGGCTTTTGTGATATATGTTGTTTTTCTTCACTTTTTACAGGCGGACACCTTAATATGCTTGGGTAACATTTTGTTTCTTCCGTTTTGTTGTGTTCGCTCGTTTCTCTATTGGCAAAAAATATAAATTCGTGTTGTTTTCGGAACGGTCTTCCCATTCCTATTTTCCCTTTATCCCAAACAACAAGTGAAGTACATTTCCATTCGTAAAACACTTCGTACAAGCACATTGCATATTTTTCGTCACAAAAAATAAAAATTGAACCATCGTTTTTCAAAATTCTTTCAAACTCGGTTTTTATCAATTTATAATATGTCTTTATAATAGACATATCTGCTATATGCTTGTTGTTGTTTCTTCCTATGCTTGTTATTGTTGGTGCTATATACGGTGGGTCAGTCAGCACCAAATCCACCGAGCCATCGGGAATATTCTTCATCAATTCAAGGCAATCGCCTTGCCATAATTCGCACTTCTGTATGTTATCCAATGTATCACCGCCCCTCATCTTCCTTTCTCTGCTTATCTATCAGCCAACGAATAAAGGCTGATATTGTCATTTCGTGTTTGTGTGCCATTTTTCGCACTTCGTTTCGGTATTCCTCTGTCGCTTTTACCATTATGTATTTTTGCATTGTATCACCTCGCTTATTTGACAAGATACATCATCATTTGCTTTTTGTACGCTATCATATCCAATGATAATTTCTGCATCGTGGTCTGAATCGCCATAAATCTTTTCATAAGAACATATACCGCAAGCACACCAATCAGGCTTTATTTTGTCGCATTGTTTCAATAATTGTTCAAGCGTTATGTCTTTGGGTGCTTCTGCGACAAAAGAAATATCACAACCATTAAGAACAAATTTAATCATCTTTAACATCCACCCTCACATCTTGAATTACATAAGAATTGTTTTCGCTTTCATATTTCCAACCATTCCCTATTTTCTGCGGATTTCCTGCTCTTGTTTCGCAAAATCTTTGTGCTTCTTCCAAAGTCCTATAACCCTCGCTTGACAATTTCCCGTTGCAAATAACTGTGTAGACAATCATTTTTATACCTCACTTTCTTATTTTGGTAACTCTATTATAACACATTCCGTCAATACTGTCAATACCCTTTCACAAAAAATACCGAAAACATTTCTGTTCTCGGTATCGTGATATATTAAAAGGGGGTTAGACGCATCCAACCCCCTTAGGCTTAGTCCGCAGACATCCGCCGCAATTCCTTTTATTGCCCTGCCAATATCCTCTCTAATGCTTGGTCGGTGTTGGTCTGTGCCTGTACGGATATTCGTGCGAGTTTGTCGGCAATTTCCTCATCGGTCATATTCGGGTAAAGCCAACGAAGTTCATCTTCTTTTTCAAGCACTCCACGGTCAACGGCTGAAACAATACGATTATAAAGTTCTGTTTCATCCTGAAAAGCATCGTAGAAGTCCACGTTTACCGCATACAAATCAAGCGGAATATTCAAGAACACCGCATCGGCTTCAAGTGTTGCCTTTATGCCGTCAAACATAGCAGATTGAATTTTCTTGACGAAAGAGCGTGTCTTTGTGTTTGCCGTGCGGATTTCGGTAGCCGTTGCCCCTGCTGTGTGTTCCGCCTCGGTCAAGAAGCCTCGGTCAAGTCCTACCATATCTTCCCAATCGGCTTTGGCATCATTTAACTTTTGCTTGTAATCGTTGTATCGAGTGGACGGAGCGAAACTGTCAATCAGCGTTCCGTCAACGCCTGCCTTTTTGCGAATGGTGTAGATACCCTCGGGCAAATCAAAACGCTCACCGTCTTTTGTGCCGATTTTTCTTGCAACAGTTTCATCTGCAAAGAGCTTCGATTTCATAAGGTGCATTTCTTCGTCAAGATTATTCCTTGCAACCTTGATTTGATTTTCAACTTCCTCACACCCAAAATTCAACGGAACGCCCCATTGTGATAAACCTCTGCTGTCCTGCGGGCTTTTATAGTACGCTACACCGATATTATTTGCATTGTAATAGGCAACATTATCGTTTTTGTAATGCTCCCATTCTGCCAAATATTCCTCGTTACCGCTTTTGTCGGTTGTGTAATAATAAACATACAGAGTGCCGTTTTCATCAAGTATATGGTGTCTAATCAAGCGATATTCCCTATGCTTAACAACTTTCTTGTCAATAACCATAGCAACCTCATATATCTTGTCGGCTACCATTCTGTAAACGGAAACATCAGCAGGGGCAATTATGCGGTGGTATGGCTCATCGTCCTCACCCGTTGCCAAGGTTACAAAGCAACCGCCTTTGCCGTTCATCATTGCACAAATCTCATATCGCTTTGCTTCAAGGTTTTCTGCAAGAGGTATCAACGGCTGAACAAGTGTGCTGTCCGTTTGTAATTCCACCGTTGCTTCATCACAAACAAGCGACGTCAACTTTGTATTGGCTATCGCAAGTGGCGAATAGTGTTGCACATCTTCCCACTTTTGAATGTTTAAGTTGAGGCTTTTTTCCTCGTCATACTCGTCAATTTTACGCTTTACAAATCCCCAAAAATTACTCCAAAATCCCAAAATATCACGCTCCTATATATTTTGTGCTTCGTTTATTCGCTTTTCGGCTATATCAAAATAGCCTTTGTCTAACTCTATGCCGATAAAGTTTCGGTTTGTGTTGATACAAGCAACGCCTGTTGAACCGCTTCCCATTGTAAAATCAAGCACCGTTTCGCCCTCATTTGTGTATGTCTTGATAAGATATTCAAGCAGGGCAATCGGTTTTTGTGTTGGGTGTTCTGTTTTCTCTTTCTTGTGAGTTTTTATTATACTCGTTGGATAATTGGTATATCTTTGGACATACTCTCCATTTTTTAGCCCCATATTTGAATATATGGTGGTTTCTTTATCCCTTTTTCTATTGCATTTTTTATTTATCTTTACAACCCCTTGCGGATTATATACAGGCAACATTTTGTAAAAAACACTTATCGTTTCCGTGTTTTTTAATGGCATTTTGTTTGCGTTCATAAATCCTGTCGAGTAAGACTTTTCCCATATCCAATCATATCTAAAATTCTTAATATTGCTCATTCTCAAAGCACTTGAAAAAGGCTCACTTCCAAAAAGACAAATAGCACCATTCGGCTTGATTATTCTATTCAACTGTTCCCACATCGGCTCAAACGGAATAACACTATCCCATTTACAAGCAGTTGTCCCATACGGTGGGTCAGTCAGCACCAAATCCACCGAGCCATCGGGAATATTTTTCATCAATTCAAGGCAATCGCCGTTGTATAATTGTATCATAATATCATACCTCTATCAATCTGTTAGATAAGCGTATTCATCTGCTATTGAATAGAAAAATCCGTCAATCATATCTATACATTGGCTTCCATCATCGCAAATAACGCCCTCTATATTCTCATCATACACGGCATCTTGCAACTGTTCCACCAACGGCTTACATTGTCCGTCAAGTATCTTAAACCTGCCCGTGTGCATCAATTTGTTTAGCTTTATTGGTCTATCTATCAAAGGCATAGCAGACTTGACCGCCGCCGCATTGTCAAAGATATATCGCCAAGAGTTCAAGCCGTTTATAATGGTGTAATAAGCATCGTCAATATAGCAATTTTGCACCCTTACATTGTAGGTGCTTTCTATATACTCAATAAACTTTTTCGCCTTTTCCTCTACATCTTGCGGCTTCATATCCTGTGGCATAATCTCATCAGCCTTTAACACATAAAGCACATTATCATCACCAAGAGCAGAAGCAACCAAGCCATAATGTGATTTATTACCGCCCAAGTCATAACCAACCATACACCATTTGAAATGTTTTGGCAAATCTTCTTTCTTTGCAAGGTATTTTTTCGGGTTGTCTGCAAAGTCAGGAAAGACAACGCCCTCTGCCCTTTTCCACAATCCCAAAACATAACGGTCAAAATAAACTGTCCCACCATACTCTATTTCAAGAGCCTTTACAAATTCGGGCGGGTTGAATGGGTTATCATACAAAGTGTATTGTTGATAAAATATATCTGCATCGCTATCAAGAAATTCTTTGAACCAATGCCGAGGGCTTTCAGGGTTGCAAGTGCCGTCAAATCGTGAATAACTTTTATCAAGTCGGGATTTCAGCATATTGAACACATCTTCGTGCCAAGTTACAACCTCATCGCCATAGCAATATTTGATTGAAGAACCACGCAGGCGGTTTACTTGATTTATTTTATCTGCACCGATACAATGCACCTTTTCGCCAAACATTATAGCCGTGTTATCTGCCTTTATATCGCTTACAAGGTCAACACCCCAAATATTCTGCAACGGCTCAATTATGTTTCTTTGCAAGGTGCTTTTTGTGTTGCCAAGAATTACATACAAACCATCTTTTCCGCTTACGGCTCTTATTCGTTTAGGTATGAGGTAATAATCAAGGAAGGTCTTTCCGCTTCTCGTTGCACCGCCTTTTACATTCCAACGGTGGTCGCAATTATGCCAAAACTCTTTCTGTTTGGGTGTAAAATCAAGCTTACTCATTGTTCATTACCTCGTCAATATCACCCAAAACCTTATCAAGTTTAGCAATTACATTCTCGTTTTGGTTTTGTTCCTTTTCACCTATCAATTCCATAAGCCTGTCAAAAGCATTATGCGAGCCGTTCCCGCTTGCTTTAATCATACCAAGCAAAGTATATGCCTTTACATCTGTTTCGGTAATACCAAAGGCTTTAAGCTCATTTAACAAACTTTCGTCTGTTATGGTTGCCGACAACATAGCCTTTGCCATATCGCGATAAGTCTTTTGCTCTCGTCTTACTTCGCCTGACTTTTTACCGCCTTTTGAACAGATTTTCTTTTGTTCTTCTTTTGTTCGCTGATTTAATGGTATTAGGTCTTTTTGAGCCATTATACCACCCCACAAAAGCACAAAGAAGTTGACACAATTATTCTATGGTTTTTCAAACTGTATCAACTCCTTTGTAATAATTCTCATATAATTTTAACACATTATTCTTCGTTTGTCAATGTTACATATTCAAGCATACAATGAACGGCGCAATTTGTTTTTAATTCGTGCAGAATTGCCGTGTTTTTCGTTTCACCGTCAACAAATCCGATTTCTAACTTTAACGGATAATATGTTTTATTGTTATAATTCACCAACAACTCTTTCGGCACATTCCTTTTTGTGTGCATTACTCCGTCAGGGAGTAACGACACCTTTTGGCACATTTTTAAATAGTCGTTGCGTTCCAATATATCACTCCTCTAAATAATCTTTTAGCATTTCTTCTTTTGCCTTTGTGTAGAATTCTTTTGAAACCTCAAATCCATAAGCGTTTCTGTTAAGTTCTGCGCACGCTCTTAAAGTTGAACCACTACCACAACAAGGGTCTATAACCACATCGCCCTCATCAGTGAATATTTCAATTAGCTGTTTTAAAACATTAACTGGTTTTTGTGTGGGGTGAATTTTTGGATATTCTTTCGAATTATCTCTTTTCCACTCGAACCAATTAAAAATCATCTTGCCTGTGCCTCTTATAGGTTTTCCATTTTCGTCATACTGTCTGCCGTTGTTGAATTTCGGTAACTTATCACGATATAAAACAACTGCATATTCTGTCGCACCAACTATTTTCATATTAGCTTTTAAAACCTGTGCAGAATAATTCTTGCAGAAAATCAAAGGGTAACTATTAACAAACCCATATTTTTTGCCGTATTCAATAACTGTTGGTATCTGTTCAAACGCACAAAAAACAATCATAGCAGGTGCTTTTCCTTTTTCTTTTGGTTCTTTAATAAGTAATTTGTTACAGAAATGGAAATATTCCGCAATTTTAAAATCTCCATCACCATTAAAGAATGTGCTTTGTGCTTTCTTACTCTCTCCATTTTTGTTGTCTCCGCCCTCATACCACATAGGGTTAGAAGCGTAAGCATTTACACCTAAATTATACGGAATATCCGCAATAACCAACTGTGCTTTTTTTACATTGTATCTTTTGAAATTTTGAAAATTATCGTGAAAAATTTTAATCATTTTAACTACCTCTTTCTTATTTTTAATTTAATATTTATGCTTCACACACCACTCACGCACTCGCCTTTCATACTCTGCATAATCAAGGTTAAGCGAGCGTAAGTGGGATATGAACTCTTTGTATTGTTCGTCTTTAGTCATTGTTATCACCCACCATTTCTTTTCTAAGGTTATCAATAAAAGCATCAACATCTTCTGTGTTATAACCAAAAAGTATGCGGTCTAAATTTGGATTATCTTCAACAACACTACCACACACACCACACAGAAAAGCCTCTATCCTATCCAAACACACTTTGATTGCTTCGTTCCCTGTTTCCTTTGCAGAATTACTTAATGTTGTTGCCATAGCAGAAATATTTTTGTTCAACCTCTCAATCTCTGCATTTGCTTCATCTCTGTCCATAGACACTTGAATATATGCGGTTTTCAATCTATCATTTTCCTGCATATACACATCAATAGCAGATTGTTGTCGGTTGATTAGGTCAAGAGCATTTCGAGAAATAAACCCTCTTGAACAGTTTTTTAAAAATGAGCAACCATAACACAACATCGCATCATCTTTACTGCAACACTCCAAAGCCTTTATAATCTCTTTATCTGTCATTTTGCTCATCATTTTGACATCATCGGCGGTATGGTTTTGTTTACCACCATTTGCCATTCCAATACACATTATTCTTCACACTCCTGTTTGCATTTTTCGCAACGATAAGGCAACCATCCACTTTCATCTACCATTATTGCATCACCACAGTTACTGCATTTAAACACATCATAATAAGTTTGTACATCTTGTCTAATCCACCTCAAAGTCCACACCTCTTTTTAATTTGATTATTTCTTTTTAGCTCGTACTCTCTCAATCTGCGTTCAGCCGCTTTCAATTCTTGGATTTCCTCGCTTATCGCCTTATTTTCTTCGCACCAATCCTTATATCTTTGACAATCGCAATGGCAAGTGCGTTTAGCAACCTCATCAAAATATCGGTCTTTGCAATTATTGCAGGGGCAGGGCTTTTTCGGTTTTATTGGAACAAATCGCATTTTAAATCACCTCTGCAAAGCTCGTCTAATGTAATACCAAAGTAATCTGCTATTGCTATACAATTAAATACTGTTGGGTCGTTTCTGCCAATCTCCCAATAGTGAATTGTATTAGGAGCAACACCAATTTTGTCTGCCAAATCACACTTTTTTATTCCTTTTTCCATTCTTAATCTTTTAATACTTTCACCGATATTCATTCTGCATCACCTTTCTTACAAGGAAACATCTCGTGACATTTCCCGTTATGATATGCACACATTGGAACAAGTAAACCCTCAAATTCAGGGCAAGCTATTAACACTTCCTCGCACATCATTTTAACTACTTGCCTTGTTTCTTCGCTTGCTTGTTTGCAGAGCCTTTTATTTGCTATCACCATAAGTTCCTCTGCATTCATATACCAAAGCATTGTTACTGGAGTGTCTTGAGGCGCTTTCTTCCTGTCATAATCGCTCTGCCTGTCATTTCTTTGCGACCTTACGAAAGGTTGCGAGTGAATGTGTCTGCAAAGGTGAACTGATATCCAATAAGGAGCTTCAAGCCTGAACATAAAATTTAAAACTCTTGTTGGCGAGTGCCTTGCTTCTAATATTTGGTGTTTCCATTCCAGTGTAGGTTCTGTCTTTGCATCCTTGCCTACTGTTACCAATGCACATTGTTTACACATTATCCAATCTTCTGCGGTTGGATATTTAATCAATTCTACTTTCATATCAATTCACCTCAAACACTTTTGCATAATGAACACCAAAATTTTCCGCTTCTTCGTGACTTGAAACGCACACATCAATTACATTTCCTTTTACCGCTCCGCCCGTGTCTTGTGCCACAAAATAATCTCCGTTAATGTAGAGTTCGGTTCCCAAAGGAATAACGCTTTTGTCTACTGCAACCGTTTTGTAAGGTGTAGCTTTAACACCTGAAGCCGTAATTCCATCATTTTTGCCGCAACATTTCTCACAAATACAATAAGCCGTCAACTTGAATGTTCCCAGTTCTCTCAACTTTGGAATATCTTCGTATTTAATTGTTGTCAATTCATCTTCTGTTGTTTTTGGTTCGGTGTGCTGAACCGCTGTTTCTTTCGTTACATACGCTTCAGTTTCTTGAGTTTCCATTGTTTCTTCAACCGTCGGATTTTTCTCGGTTGTTGTTTCTTGTGAAACCGTTGTTTCTGTTGTAACGCTTTCGATATTATCGTTTATCGAAAACCCTGCAATCATTCCAATCACAAACCCTGTTACTGTTAATAAAACTATTGCATACATATCTAATCTTTTTTTCATTTTAAACACTCCTAATTCTTAAAAATCTAATTCAAGGTCGCTAAAATCATCTTGCTTTTTAAAGCAACCAAATTCAATGTTTTCATTTTCATTTGAAACAATTCTTTTGGACTTCTCGCTATAATATAACTTAATAGCATTTTCGCCTGTGAGCAATTTACCGCTCATTCTGTTCTTCGTGACCATCAGCTTACTGTCACAATTATCGCTTTCGTTTGCCCGCTGGTAGTTTATAACAAAACTTACTGCATTTGTAATATCCGAAGAGCCACTAACAGTATCATTGTCAAAATCACCTTGCGTTTTCTTTGGATGAGCGACCAAAACAATTGCAACATCGTATTGTTGTGCTAATTTTTCAAGATTTTTCACAAATGTCGATTGTTGGCGGTACAAGTCCGAATTTACATCACATTCCATTGCAGTCATAAGATTATCAATGCAAACCAGCTTAATATCATATCTGCATATCGCGTCTGTTATTACCTTCAACAACCCTGTGTATTCATCATCTGTAATTGCAGTATTATCAAAAATATACGCCTTGTCATAATACCACTCGTTTATTTTTTCAACTGTGTTCGGTAATAAATAATACTCGTTATCTCCATACTCATTGACAGATGATTGAATGTTTTTGTTACCAGCAATCTGCAAATCCAACCAACTTTTAAAATGATAGTTTGGTAATTCACCTGAATAAACAAAAACCGCATTGTTTTGGTCTATCGCTTGAGCAACAAACTGTGACATTAAAGTTGATTTGCCCTCGCCACGCTTACCGCTTAACAATGTGATATGCCCCATTAACAAACCACCGCAAATTCTATCGAGATTTCTTATACCTGTTTTGATTTTCGGCAACTCGGAAAGGTTAACCGCTTCAACATTTGCAAGTCGTTTTACATATTTTACTTCTCGCAATTCAGCGTTTTCAATTGCTTTTATAATTGCGTCTTTACCATACTTACGCAAAATATCGTTTGCATCTTTCTCGCACAAATAATCATCGGGTCTCACACATTTAACTTTGCCTTGTATTCTCTTTTCAAGTGTTTCAATAAGCGTGATTTTGCCGTTTTCATTGTCACCAAAAACAACGATTTCATCAAACTTGTTTATCCAATCCCAACAATGAGAAAGCCAGGTAAACCCAACCGCACCAGTAGGAACGCTTACCGCGTTTTTTATACCACATTCAGCAACAGATAAACTGTCTAACTGTCCCTCGGTAATAACAAGCTTTGTAAAATCTTCACACTGAGCCATGCCAAACAAAATAGGCTTCGTGTCTTTTTCGCACCATTCTTTGCATTTATCCTTGCCCTTTACAAAATTTGTTTTGCGATATTTAACAAACTGCATTATACCTTGTTCATCATAAAAAGGGAAAACCAACACATTGTCATTTTCTTTTTGAGTGGTAATTTTATACTTTTTGCACACATCAGCAGAAATCCCGCGGCTTTCCAAAAATTCTATTGCCTTTGGTTTGCTCTCAATGGTTTTTTGTGGTAGTTTTTTGTATCTTGTTTGCTCTTGTTCTAACTTAAACTCAAAATCCCTTGCCAATTCAACAAAATGTCCGTGATAATCACAAGAAGCCCTGAAACACTTAAAAACACCGTTTGAAAGGTTTATCGAAAAAGTGTCAGTGTCTTTTCCGCCACCTTTACAGCGTGGGCAATATTTAAAAAACAATTCGTTCCCTTTTTCGTGCGTTTCAGCTCCGATAAAATTCGCAAAATCAAAAACATCGCTTTGTTTATATTCGTACATCTAAACTCACCACCTTTAAAAATCTATATTAGATTTACTTAACTTAAAATCAATTTTTACATAACCTTCCGAGTTCAGTTCATCACCGTTTGGGTTGAACATCTTTCCATCAACAACCTTGTAAAGTTCCCCCGAATTTTCGTGTCGAGAGTAGCCGTCAGGCAAATTGCCCGAAAGGGCTTCTTCTTTCTTTTCTTTCTTTATATTCTTATTATTCTTTAATTGTTGTTGATTGAAAGTTAATTGATTGTTAAGTGAATGTTGATTGATTGTTGATTTGACTGTTAACTTATCTTGGTACTGTGCGTAATTAACTATTGATATTACTATGAATTTTGAATATCGAGTGATTGTTATTTCGCCTGTTGATTTCAAATGCGAAATCGCAGTTCTAACCTGCTGATTTGTCAATTTTAGACTGTTAGCCAAACTGTTGTAACTTGTAGCAAGTTCGCCACGCTTAATTTTAGCATTCTCAAAATCATTGGTTTTGATATTGGCATTTAACAATAAATGAATGAACACCCTAAATGTGTTTGCGTTTGTGTACCAACGCCAATCTTGAATATTTCTATCAAGCTTTATAAATGTACTTTTTTCAGCCACTTATTATTACCACCTATCAAATTTCATATTCTTCGCCTGTAATTGCTTTGTAACCCTCGCACAATCCCGCCCACTCTTCGTCTGTTATGCGTGATTTACCGATACCAAAAATGTGCTTTTCATAAAGATTAGCCATACATACACGGAGATATTCATAGCAATGCCAACCTTTGAATGGTGCGCAATATAGTTTTGTCTCTCCTGCGAATGTTATAAACTCCAATACCAATAAATTGTTTATCGGTTCGCCATATCTTTTTTTGTATTCTTTTTCATAACACATAAAGTATGCCGTCAAGTTTCTTGGCGTAAAGTCCATAACCCTGTTAATAAGCAAATGGTTTGTAGTCCCTTTATCTCTCCAATCGCGCATTATTGCAACTAACTCTCTTAACTGCCCTTTGAACTGTGCATCAGGAAGATACGGCAATAGTTCGTAGTGCCATAATCTCATTTTATTCAACCTCTTTCAATATAACTTTCTAATGACAATCTAACAAGACCTAAAATTGTCATTTTTTTCTTTTTGGTGTATTCAGAAACTTTTTCAAAAAGCTCGTCACCAAGTAACTTTTTCCAGTTCATTATATCACCTCGCTTATAAACTCAAAATATATGTTGTAACTTCTCCCATATTTGCAAAGAAGAAAACATCATTGTTTTTGTTATTTTTTAAAACTATATTTTCCCTATTCTCTTGCGCAAAATATTCAACACCTTTATTTGTCGCAATATAACCACCGACAACCTTTGTCCAAGCACTCATTTTTATTACCTCTCTTTCATTCATTGGCACCATTATAATACCAAAAACATATTTTGTCAATACTTTTTTGCAAAATAAATTAAATTTTTTTCAAAAAAATATCAGCCGTATTTCTACGACTGATTTTGTGTCACTCGACATCTAAAAATTCCTTGAATTTCTGCAAAGCTTTTTCTTGGTTTTTTGTAGGTGGGTTTTTCTTTGGTGCGAAATCCAAATGCAACTCAAATAAGTGAGCTACCATTTTTCGAGCGTTCTTTTCGCCTTGCGCTATGCCATCATAATAATTTTTAGGTGTTTTGGCATCGCCTAACGCTTTTTTGCCTTTGCCTTGACTTCCTGTAGTTTCGTTCCTCATTTGCCAACCTGCATTTGCATATATCTTAATATAATACTGTTCTTTTTCGTCGAGTTGGTCTTCGGGGAAAAGTAAACAATGCACCTTGTATCCCGTTTGATTTTCTTCACTCCACAAACCGTGTTTTTTAATTGACAAATCAATGTGTTGGTAACCGCTCAAATGACTTGCAAGGCGTTCTCTCAACCGCTTTGCCTGACCGATATACCCATACCTGAACCCATCTTCTTCACGCAATAAAAAATATATACCACTTGTGTTCGGACAATCAGGGCAAACGCTTAAAATTCTTTCTTCGTTTTTCTTTTTTATAGCATAAATTTGTTTATAGTTTGGTTTTGCCAAATCATACACACTCTTTCATAAATTGATAATATTTTTCTATATAGTCCCATCTATCTTCATATAAATCATATCTTGAAGAAAATCTACCGATAGATAATTGTTTTTTACCTGATAATATTACAGACGGAATTATTAAGGTTTTTTCTATACTGTTATCTTCACCTATGCAATAAAAAACAAAAATATCACAAGTTTGGTCTTTTTTCTCTAAATTAAAAGAATAATATTTAGAGTCCCCATAATTGGAAAAAAGTTTACTTGCTTTAACATCAACTTTAACCGAGCGTCCAACCAATATATCATACGGATATCTCGAGTTGGTTTTTTGACACTCAACATCTATTTTTTCTTCAATTTCAATCAAACAATACTGTTCTAATCTTTCACCGAACTCGGTTTCGCTTTTTTTGATTTCCAGCCCCATAATCTCGGCATATTTTTGTGTACCACCTCTCTTTGATATTGCGTTAGAAAGACCACAAGAATTATAAAACTTATCCATCTGTGAATGAGTAGGAAAAGTTTTCATCCCTAACTCTTCAACCATATACTTAATTTTATCTAATATTTCTTGTTCGCTCCATCTTTTACCGTGAGAATATCCCATAAAAAACTCCTTTTTTGTTTAATTATAGCACATTCTCACGGATAAGTCAAGATTTATGTTCTAAAATGGGAGACTATCATCATCTGCACTTGAAACAAATGTTGCAGATTGTGCAATTTTGTTTGGCACTTCAACAGAAAGCTTCTTTAATTCAGGTGTTTTGAAATCGCCCTGTTTAACCTGCTCAACCGTCTTTACATCCTTGACATATAAACGCTCTTTTGTTTCACCCGAACCGTTTACATATTCTTCGTAACCGATTACAAGACCGACATATTTGCCTATAAGTGATTTTTCATCCCACGCCCATACATAACCAGCGTTGCTTTGTTCTATACAATTTGTGAAGTGCTTGAACATACCAAGAGCTTTTTCTTTATAAGAACGGATGAAAGAACCGCCCCAAAAACTTGCAAAGCGTTCATATTGTTTTTCAAAATATCCCTTGTACTCGCCTGATGCAATATCAAATTCAATTTTGAGATAATCGCCCTTGCCTGTGTTGGCATCCATTGGCACATCGTCTGCAAGTGTAATTCTACAAATATAACCACCCGCTGGAAGTCTGTTGAAATCGCCTGTTGTTGCTTGAACATTTTCGTAATTGTTAATTGGTTTCATTTTTAAAAAACTCCTTTATTCTAATTCTTTAATTTCACCGCTAAAATCAAGCGGACATTTACTTGAAATATACTTTTGCGGAAATTCGCTTATCTCTTTGGTTAATTGGCAAATTCCGTTGTTTCTGCTGAAGAACTGACATTGATAACAATTTATGTCAGCATTGCCTTTTTGGTCTATGGGAAAGTGTACCTTCACAGTACACTCGCCCCAAACATAACCTGAAACACCACTATCATAATTAGCCATTTTGTTTTCTCGCTTTCAAATATGCCCTTAAAACACCAACATGTCTGTCTTGTATAGTGTAGTGAACAAGATTTTTACCATTGTTTGTGTCAAGTCTTTTGTAAACAATAAGTGGATATTTTTTGATTTGTTTTGTTGCTCTTAAAACCTCATAATATCCTTTTAACTGTTGTATTTCCCAACCATCAGATATTAACCACTCTTTAAAGTCGTTAAGATTTTCAACACACAATGTATTGCGATTAGCCATTCTCATACTCCTCAATAGCTTTTAAAACTTCTGCTATATCGTTTGGAATGGTTTTTGTGTCAAACAATCCCATTGGTGTTTTAGCGGTTGAAAAATTTGCTTGTGTTTCAAAAAGATATTGACCATCAACACACTTTGCGTAAAGCACAATCGGGAATTTTGTTTCAAGACCAATTTTAGAAAGCTTTTGACCATTGGTCTTAATGCTTGTGAATAAATAACCGCTATCATCACGAATTGTTTGAGAGTGACACACAAAAATAACCGTTATATCATCTCTCATTGTTAAAGCGTAGTCAATGATACCATAAACAGCGGTTGCTAAATCCATCCATTTATCATAGCCTTTTTCTTTGCTTCTGCGCATTTCATCGGCAACCATAATTCCGTTGAGCGTATCAATTACAATTGTTTTGATATTTGGTCTATTATCGTTTATTCCGTGCAAGAAGCTTAAAACCTCATCTTGCCAGTCGGTACAGTAGTAGTTTTTGCTTTCTGCATTATACTGCTTTTTCCAACCTTTCCAAGAAAGACCCTTTTTGTCGCAGTCAAAATAATAAGTTGTTTTTGGGTCAAGGTTTCTCATTGACGTTGTCTTGCCTGAGCCACTCTCACCCATAATGCCAATAATTCTTGCCATTACATTTCACCCCTTTCAATTTCTGCCAAAATTCTGTCCTGTTCTGCTGTTGTTTGTCCTTTCAACAAGCTTGCAATAACTTGTTCTTCGGGCATCAAAAATAACATTTCCATTTTTAAAATTCCTTTCCGTCATAAATTTCATTTAAAATTTTGCGTTCATTAGCTGTAAAATTCTCGTCAAGCAATTCCTTGAATGTACCAACCAAATCAGCCGTGCAATCGTTACACACGCCATTTTCGAGTTCGTCAGCAAAGAACCACGCTTTGCAATTTTCACATTGTTCAGCCTCTTCAAAATCAAAGTCCAAACAATTAGGGCAAGCTTTTTCACCCTGCGCACGGGTTATTTCGCTTTCGTGAAACACCTCGAAACAATTACAGCATTTAAACATTGACATTTTCCTCACCTTCCAATTCATCCATTTTCTGCTCAAAGTAAAGCAGATTGTTTTTCCTTAGCTTAACTTTTTCATTTTCAATTCGCCAAACATTAGTTTGCGAAGTTCCGAGTAAACTCGCTAACTTATATTGGCTTATTCGGTTTTTTGCTCTGTAATTGAGCATTCTCTCTTTTAATGCCACTTTTTCACCTACCTTTATTTTTATTTATGGAACAGGGCTGATACGCTCAACCCTTTAGAAGCGTTAATTTGTTTTTATATACCCCAAAACATCTCTTTTGTCGAGATATTGCTCAACTTGTTCAAGTGTGTCATACACACCGCCAACTTCACGAGCATAAGAATTACCGATTGCTTCAACACGAAGTTTGCCATCACTATTATACTTGTGAACTCTAATGTGTTCAGGTTGTGCTTTGCTTTTGCTTTTATATGTTGCTACTACCATATTCTCAAATCCTTTCGTGTGGGGTGTTCCCCTGTTCTGTGATTACATATTAACACATTTAATTACATTTGTCAACACTTTTTATGAAAAAAGTTTTAAAAATTTTCAAAAAAATAAAAAAACAACGGCTACCCCGAAAGATAGCCGTGTTTTTGCCTTATAACAAGGCAGTTAAGAAAGGAAGGTGTAAAATGAAAAAGTACTGATGCCCCACGGATAATATATCACTTTTTAATGAGTTTGTCAATAGTGTCGTTATATATCTGCCGTTCCTTCTCATTCTGCGTGCTTGCATACAAATCCTTGCAGAAGTGTATCAAGTCCACACACACCTTTTGAAAATTGAGTGTGCTATGTTCTTCCTTGTACATCTGCAAAGACGGAAAAATGTTACTTGCTTCTGTGTCTTGTGCGTTGGTTTTAAGCCGTTCATCTTTCACCGACATAGCACCCCCTTTTGTGTTGTTTACATTCTTTCGATTTTCCTCATTGCATCCTTGAGGATTTGTCTCTGTTCCTCGTCTGCCGAGGTCATCATTTCCCCCATCTTGTTTAAGATGTGGTCTTTAGCATCGTCACGAGAATAACGCCTGTCCATTCTTGCTTCGGAATAATCGTCATAAGACGAACCGTCCTCGGAAGAATATCTACCCATACTGTCACGCTTTGCGTATCTGCCTCTGCCTCTGCGCTCACTATACATCATTTCGTCATCGTAAGATGAGCCGTGCATATAAGAACGACCACGCATACCACGAGCTTCGGAATAACCGCCGTCATCTTCGAGCATTTCGATTTTGTCGAGGTTTTTTACGGTATCGGTTAATTTCCAAATCATATCAAGGTCGGAAGCGCTTTTCATTTTACCCATTTCTGCGTATTCTTCAAGCTCTTTACAAAGCATTTTCTTGATTTTTTCGATATATTCCATAAATCAACACTCCTTTCAAGCAACTCTGTCAATAACGATATTTGCGTTTACCGCATCAATCGCTGTTGTGTCGCTTATGTTTCTTACTGTGATTGTGTCGCAGCAACCACAAGGAAGCTCAATAAATGTTTCAAAAGATACACTCCAAAGGTCACCGATTGCAACTGGTGTAACTGTTGCCACCGCATTTCTCAACACTTCACCATTCTGTGTAAGTGCTACTGTTATTGGCTCTACTGTGCCACCCTCTGCAATAGCAATATTTGCGTTAAAATGCACCTTATAAATTGTCTTGCAACAATTTGATACACCTTTAACACGAAATACACCTGAAGCATCATTGTGCATTATAAGACCTTTTTTGCAACATCTGTCACCGTTAAGGAACAAAATGTTTTCGTCAACCGCCACTGTCTGTGTAAGCGGATATGAATATTCTACTGCCATAATTAAAAATTCCTTTCAAATAAAAATAAGCGGTAAGATACTGTTGCACCCTACCGCTTTCAAACATTATCGGTTATTTAAAACCGAACATCTCGCAAGGTGCGAAAAGTAGTTAATTGGTTGTTAAATTAGAAAGAACCGCAACCACAACCGTTGCCAAATGTTACATTGGCATTGTAGCAACAATTAGGATTTGGCACTACATAAGCAGGAACAGGGCAATCTCTGCCAAGTCTACGAATGAGTTCAGCAGTCTGCGCTTCCTGATTTGCAGTGATAAACGCATTCTGTGCTGACTGTGAAGCCTGGAATTTAAGGCTTTGATTTTCAGCGGTAAGAGTTGCAATCTTATCCTGTGTCAAGAAATCAAGAATTGCTCTGCTGTTAGCGTTTGCATTGTCGATTATGTCACGAGTGCTATTAAAGAGTGCGTGTCTTGTTTCGCAACCTTCGTTTGCAATAGTGTACTTAACATCTGCTATTGCAGATTTTGTTGAGCAACAACAATCGGCAACTTCTCTTGAAATTCCGTTAAAGCCTTGACAAAGAGCGCTCTGCACGCCAAAGAAACCGTTGTTAATAGCGTTGTTGATTGCATAAGTGCTGTCAGCAAGTCCATAGGTCTGTTGGTCGAGTTTGCTAATAAGTGTCTGTTGGTCTACTGCTGAACGAACATCGGCTTGAGTAGCACAAGGTGTTCCGCAAGAACCACCGCCAAAGCCTCCGCCGAAACCAAAACCTCTACCGCCATAGCCGAAAAGTAATAAAATTACAATCCAAGCCCAATCATTGCCAAAAAATCCGCCGTTACCATAGCCGCCGTTACCACTATCGCGACCAACTGCATAGCCTGTTGCAAATTCGTTTGAATTTTCCATCATAATTTTTTCCCCTTTATAAAATAAATTTATTATAAATCAAGCCGTACGCTCTTGATTATAACCTATTTTATACCCATCATTTGCCCGATTTGTTGGGCTATTTGAGAATATTGATTGAACTGACTTTGAGACATTTGCCCCGAATTCAATAATCTTTCAACTTCTGCACGAGGGTTAATATTTGAAAATTGCCTTTTAAAATCTTCGACCTGTTTCATAATGTTATCAAATTGATTGTTATTACCGAAAGAATTAAATAATGGATTTGACATTATTCTGCATCTCCTTTTTTGGTTTTATTTGGTTTTGTAACCTGAACAATTGCACTTTCTTCAAATTTGCTCTCTAATGCCTCTAATTTGCCCTGTAAGGCCTCGAATTGGTCTTTGGTGACAAACTTGTCGCCACACTTGCATTCGTGCTTATTTGGGGCATTTAAGGGCGTTTCTTGTGTATTGTCAATTCTTTCTGTAAAATCATAAGTTTGCATTGACGGAATACCTTGTGCATTTGCCGTCTTAATGTAAAATGTTTTTTGGTTTTTATCCCATAAAACAACGCTATTGTTAGGAGCGACTGGAAAAGCTCCCGCTTCGTTTTCGTTTAATACAAAAATCATATCGTTACTTGTTTTTTGAGGTTGTAATGGTGATTGAATTGGTGAATACTGTAATTTTGCCTGACTTAACATATCAGGAACTGCACCATTGTTTTGCATAGCGTAAGGGTTGTAATTTGGCATATAAAAGCCGTTTGGTTGTCCGTACATAGTTATTCTCCTTTATAATAAAAATAAATCGGTGTTTCTCCCGAACTGTTCCAAGTGTCAAACACACACCCATTTTCAACGCATACTGCGTGTGTGCCTGTACCAATAACAAAAGTGCCTTGTGGGTGTTCGTTGCAGAAATCTTCAATCGTGTAACATTCAGGGCAATCATTAGAAATAATATCCCTTACGAAATTCTTGCTCTTGAGATAAGCGTGCCACACGGCATTCGAGCTTAACAAATCGCCCATCAAATAAGCTTGTATGGTTAAATCTAAATAGGTGTCTTCCCACGACTGATTGAGTGCTTTTGAGATTGCACGAACTACACAGTCGCCTACTCTGTTTCCGTTTGGGTTGCAATTATAATACTGATACATAATCAATCATAATCTTCAGCGGTAATTGGTTCGTAATATTTCTTTTCAATGTAAACGGGTTTTCTATTTAATACATCTTGAAATATATCCACCATCGCTTTAATGTAAATCTGTGGTATTTCTTGCCTTTTGGCTCTCTCGTTTATCTGTGTTCTTTCGTCAACTGTGAAAAACATTTTTTATCATCTCCTTGTGAGATTAAAATAACATAAAAAAGGCACCCTTACAATGTCGTAAGAGTACCTATTTTATAGATATTTTTATGATAATTTTATAGACAATTTTATGTCAATTTAGTTTATGTGCTTGAAGAGTTGTTCTTGTAGCTTAGGAATTATCCTTGCTATTTGCCTTGAAGACATATCAAACTCCTCCGCAATGCGTTCATAAGTCCACCCATCAAGCAAATTTCTTTTAAGCATCAGTCGGTGTTCTTCCGAAAAAATCCATTCGTCAATTTGTCTTTCCCACTCGGAACGAGGGATGTCAATATTGCTCGGTATCTTCAAGGTATTCTACCTCCATACCAACAAGGTTGGCGAAATCAATCTCTTTTTGAACGCCCTTACTTGTCAAAAAGTCACTTGCAACAATCAATTTATCACAACTTGATAAAACATCAATGCAAAGCTCCATTTCTGCGTCATAACCAACTTCACCATAGCGTAAGTGCGAAAACAACATTAAGGGGCAAACATAGGTGTTTGCAATGTCGTTGACCTGCAAATCGTGTGTTATTTTTTTCGCTCTTTCAATGTTTTCTTCTTTGCCACCGTGTGCGTGCGCCACATAATACATCATAAGGAACTACCCCCCAATATAAAACCCTGTTGTTTCCATTCGCTTTTCTTTGCCGAATATTCGCAACTTATACATCTTGTCGCTTTGTGGTCTGTATGCGTTTTCGCTACCATAACCGCCAAACTCACAAAACGAGCCACAATTTAAACACTCAATATTTCTCTTGTAAACAACCTTGTTGTGTTTGTCAAATACCATTTTTGCTCTTGGTCTATCACTCGGTTTGTGGTCGTGACCGAAAGCGAACCAATCAATGCCATCGCTAAAATCTGCCGTGCCGTAATTGGCGGTGTCTTTGGCTTTGTGTTGAATTTGCCCGAAATAATGCACCTGTTTCTTTTTATCGTCTTTTCTTGTGCCAATACCAATATCGATAAAGGCAATTGTGTTTCGGTATTTATCATCCACCCCTGCAATTAAGCAACAGTCATACAATGGGTACAAACCACTGACTTTTGTTGTGCGGTTTTTCTCGTGATTTCCTGGCACAACCGCAAGCGTCTTATGTGCAAGGTCTTTCAACTGCTTTGTAACCCATTCTTTTTGTTCGGCAGGGGAGTGTTTTTGTGTAAACATATCGCTTTTGCTGTTTGGTATGGCATTTTCCATAAGGTCACCAACCCAACAAACAAAGGCTTTATCGTCTGCAAGGATTTTGTTCTTTAATTCTTCCCATTTTCTGTCCTCAAACAACTCCGAGCCATAATGCACATCGTGAATGAAATAAATATCTGCATAATCGAGAGTGTTTGGCAAGTCAATCAAAATTGGGATATGGTCTTTTTGGAACAAACAACCACCGCCTTATTTAAATTTACCACAAGAGGGGCAACGAGTGGGAGTTTTCTTTTTGCGTGTGCGAGTTGTCTTTTTGTATTTTATAGTCTGTTTAGCCATTATCGACTGCACCACCATTTATGATAGAATTATTATCTCCGCCATCTGCGTTTTGTTGTATCTCATATTGTTCGGTTGTTTCGACCACTTCGAACTGTGAATTGTATACAAGCCATCCAATATTGCTACCAACCAACAACACGATAACCAATACAATTATAGCAATAAGCCTTTTTTCTCTGCGTAAGTGTCTTTGCTCGTTTCTTTGCCAATCTGCACTCGACATAACAACATTCGTCATATCGTCATTCATTGCGCATCGTTTACATTCGTCACATTTTCTGCTCATAATTTCCCTCCAAATTTTAGCTCTTAAAAATTAAAAAAGGGGAGAGAGCGGAGAGGTGTCCGCTTTTCGTGTGTACATCACTATCCCCTTTATTTGTTTATAACATTTAATTTATAATTTGTCAACAATTATTTAAAAATTAAAGACAAAATAGATGTAATAAGCGTTCCGACCGTGCCTGTTGCTATTAACTTAAACATCCATTCCCAAGATTTCATTTTTTGCTCAAATAATTTTATTCTTGTATCATCATTTGAAAACCTTTTGTTGACGTCTGTTTGTTTGCTATCGCAATCAACAATTTGCACATATCGGTCATCAAGGATTTTTTTAATCTCTTGCATATCTTCGTGTGTGAGTGCCATTATGTCACCCCCAATATTTTTTTCCAAGTGTTAACACCCACAACTCCGTCTGCAACCAATTTGTTTTCGAGTTGGTATTTAATTACAGCAACTTGAGTGTTTTTGCCGAACTTTCCGTCAACGGAAACTCCGACCTTTGCTTGTATAATTTTAACAAGATTTTTGTTTCTGTATATTCCAAAATATCTTCTGCAAATTGCTTTTGTTGCAACGCTCTCGCATTCTGCTCCCCACTCGCCGTCTGCGCCGTGTTTAGGGAACTTATATCCATCGGACATTGCTGCTCTTTGCCAATTATAAACAGAAGAATATTTGGTTGCTTGTTGCTTCTTTTTTGGCTCTGCATCATAAAGCGGTCTGCCATAACGAATAAACGCACTGTTTATTGGATATTTCTTTTTACAAGTTGCTCCGCCGTTTGCCACAACTGCTTTTTCATCACTTGTGTTAGCTTCTATGGTGTAGACATATTTGCCGTCCTTGTCGTAAACCAACCCTGTGTGACTAAATTCGCCATCGCCTTCCATAAAGAAAGCCTCGTCGCCGATTTCAGGTCTCTTGTACAATCTTCCTGACTTTTCGTATTGTTTGGCAGATTGAGTGCAACTTGCTCCGTAAATGGTGTGGAAGGTTATGCGCTTCATATCCTCAACGCCAAACGCTTTAACTTGCCAATAGTCAACTGCTACCGCGCAATACGGATAACCGTTTTTTGCACCATTATAGAAACCTTCTATCTCGTCTAATTCGTAAGCGTATTTGGTGTAGTTTCTGTTGCCTGCGTTTTTGGTTTTATGGTATAAATCTGTGTTGCTTCTTTTTTCGAGATATTTATCGTCTTTTAAAGCAATTTCTATAACCTTACTCGCATAGCATTTACTCATTGCCTTCTGCCTCCCTTACATCGTTCTCGGTACAATATGTCAATGCCCTCTCACTATCACTTACGCCTTGTGTAGTAGGGTCAACAACGACACCAAGAACGCCAAGCACGTTTACAATAATCGTAATGAACTCGGACACCTGACTTTCGCTTATGGCAGGGACAACATCAAACACCCCCAAAACATTGTACACAAAAGAAACCAACAATGCAAGGAAACTAATCAAAAAAACCTTGTTTTTAAATCTCGCTTTCCAATTCACTTTCATTTTGAATTACCTCGCTTTCAACATTTTAAGGTGTTTCAAACGCCTTGTAAAACACTTCTTTTGCTTCGTCTGTTAAATATCCGTATTTGTTGTTATCTTCTATCAAAGTTATTGCATATTCAAGCGAAAACTCGCCTTTTTTAACACACTCAATAAAAGCATTTATAACTCTTTCTTCTCTTTTGGTCATTGTGTTATCCCTCCAATGTTAAAGCGGTTAATTCCGCTAATTTGTTGTCAATGTAAAGCTTTGTGTCTGCCACATAAGAAACTTCCATATCCGCCTCACTTAATATGGTTGTCGTGCCTTTGTTAGTGTATAACTGACGATAAGCGTTTAACTCTTGCTCTGTGAGTGTTTTTTCTATTGGTGATGGTAAAACATATACAACTTCTGCACCTATTGACAATTCGCCAGTGTTTGATGTGTAACCAGTTGTTATTGTTTCACCATTATAACTCTCAATGTGACCAAGTCTTCGGGTTATAATTTCTTTCGCAAAATCGATTTCGTCTTTAATATCACCTTTACTTCGCAATGTGTAAGGCATTGTTAAGGTTTGTTTGTTGCAAGGCTCGTAAGTTTCATCTGTTTCTGTGGCAAGTCTTATCATAGGATAGAATTTCAATCCGTCTGTAACTGTGCCCGATTGTATTCTTATGCCTACTGTATAAAAGCCTGTTGTAGTTGGCGTGAATGTTTTACCTGTGCCTAAATCTTGTGCAACTGTTGCATTGTTACTTCCAATAACTCTTATCAAGTAAGTATTACTCGCTCCGCCACTTGCACAACCTGTTAATTTGTATGATGTGCCTTGAATTAAGTACGCCCCACCAATATTATAAACATTGTTTGCATTACCCGTACCACTCAACGAAAAAGAGTTATCTGCATTTCTTGTAAATGTAACACCTGCACTTGTTTTGGTGTCTGTTGTAATTTCAACAAAGTTCTTACCATATACATCCACACTAAACGAGCCACTATCGCCGACACTCACAAGGTCTATCGGTGCAGACGGTGTCGGTGTGCCGTTCTGTGTGGTCTTTCCATACAGTTTTAGCTGTTGCAACGGTGCTTTGGCACTATCCTTTAACACAATAGGATTTCCACTAACAATATTTACAACACCTGAGTTGTTAAGTCTATTATAAACATTTTCAAACTCATTATCAATTGTTTCAAAGTTTCCGCTTATAACATTTATATCCGCTAAATCTGTTGTATTGTCACGAGAGGGTAAATTTAAACCCAAATTTTTGCTTTTTGTCATTTTAATAAATCACCCCATCAATTAAAGTTTCACAATTTATATGAGCATATAAAGCAAAAACATCGTCGTATGTGACCGAACCGTCACCATCAACATCAAGTCTTGCTTTCATCTCGTCATCGCCAGCAAGTCCTGCGGCGACTTTTAACGCTAACGGCATATCTAACATAGTTATTCTACCATCGTTATCTACATCACCTTTAAATTGCATAAACTACACCTCACGAACTATTGTTTTTTGATTGAAGCCACCATTGAATATTAAATGTTGCTCGAGAATGATGCCTTTTTTTACAACTCTTGTGCCGTTTTCAAAAAGGTTTGTTTCAACCGCAACATAATCAAAAGGCTCAAGGTGAAAGACAGGCAATCCCTCAAATTCCATTGTATATTTGCTTCCATCAAACCAACTATTTAAATTACTAACTCTAAGGTTTGTAAAATTATGATTTAACCCGAAAAAATTACAAGGGTTGTTTTCGGTGAATTGTTCTCCATCTTTTTCGTTGTTTATAAAAATCTCTGCGGTGTTAAAACCAACAGGAATAACAGATATAGGATTTAATGTTGTTAAAATGTTTTTGTTTATTGTTTTTGGTGGGAAATTACTGCTATTACTATCGGTTATTTCAATCAACCCGAAATCTTTGTAAAAGTATCGGTAAACAGTGGAAGCGTTAAGATTATCAAATGTTTCATCAGGTGTTGAAAGCGTGTATTTGCTTTCTTCATCCGTCTTAACATTGTATTGCGTGAACGAAAAAGAAGAAACATTTTTTCCTTTTGTCATTTTAGGGAACGACTTCATAATATTGCCGCTAAAAGTATATGGTGTAGGGTCAATAGCGTAAGAGCGGATTTGTCGAGATTTTGCTTCATTATCGCTAAAATACAGAAATTCACCAACCACGCTCAAACTGTTTTTTAATGCATTTTTAGTTGTGTCATTAAACAGCGTATTGACATCTAATGTCTGCTTGGATAACGCCGAATTTTTGAGGTTTTTTTGTGTTTCTGTAATCGCCTCAACCATATCAGCATTGGTTTTAAAGTTGGCTCTTTCTTCTAACAAGAAATACCTTAAAGGGTTAGTGTATGATATTCCCGATTGAAAACCTATTTCTTGTGGTGCATTTAAAAAATAAAGAAAATCCCTTGCAGTCCATTTGATTTTTTGGTTTTGCACTTCGGGTTTGCCTACTAAATACATAGTAGGCATTTTTACGCTTTCACCAACTGGCTTCTTGAGGACATCTCGCCAAGTCATAGCAGAATTAAATATCTCCGCCCAACTCAACTGCGAAATATCTTTCCAAGTGTTTACAAAGTTCAACGATTGCTCAATAGTCAGCTCAACCGTCATATATGGCGTTATGTTGTTGTACTTTGTAGCCTCGTTGTCGGTGTTTAATTCACCAAGATATATTTCTTCCCAAGTAAGCTCTAAAAACGGCAAATTGCGACCTACAGGGTCAATTCCACGCTTAAATGTAAAGTTGGTTATATCCTTTGCAGTCCACTCAAGAGTGTTACCGTTTCCTGTAACTGTAATTTTAAAATTTGTTTTCGGTCTTATGTTGCTATTCATAATCGAAACAAATTTATCGCTTACACTTATCATCAATTCACCGCCATTTCACTTACTATTATAACATTTTCTTCACCAATGTCAATAACAGAAAAACCGCCGTTGTAATAGTGAGTTGGTACGCTATAACCATTCATCGTTTCAAGTGTGGTTGATGGTGTTGCACTTATCATATTACCACGATAAAACTTTTGGATTTTTACCATACCCTCTGTATGTGAAAAATACTTCATATAAAACACATAGCCGAAAGTGTCAAACCATCTGTTAATTTCCCACCATTTTTTGTTTTTGAGTTTACCAAACTTGATTTCCGTTTTATATTGAGTTCTACCAACTTGTTGTATCATCATTGTTGCGTTGGCATTTCTGCCACCATCTACCAAAAATTCATTGGTAGATGGCAACTCAATCGGTGCGGGTAAAACCAACACATTGTTAAGTGAATTATCAGTGTTTACACTTGTGCCGATTTCAATATAATTTTCGTGCGTGTTAATAGGCATTTGCAAAACCCCCAAATACTGTCTGTGTGCCTACTGCGTTTTCGTTGCTTCTTACGGCTCTTAAAACTTCTCTGCCGTCGATTATAACAGGCACTTCAATTCTGCCGTTGAAAACACCATTGTTATTGCTTAACGCTATGTTAAACGCTTCAACCATTGTGTCGAGTGGTGTTTCAATGTTTGTTCCTGACTTTTGGTCGCCTAACATTGCAAGGAATGGTTTGTTAGCAGGAATTACCGCACCTTTTGCAAGTTGTGGCACATCTAAACGCTTGATATTAAAGCCTACACGACCGCCACCGAGAACATCAGGCAAAGCAAAACCGAAATTATTCACTTTGTCAATGAGCTTGTTAAGTCCGTCAACAATCCACTTTATAAACCCATTTATTGCGTTTTTTGCAAGATTACCCCACCAAGAAGCCGTAAAATATTTTGCAACTTTAGAGTTCCACCACTCTTTGATGCTCGCCCAAACAGATTTTAATTTGTCTAAAATGCTGTTCCAATTTACTGTTACCACAGTAGCAACTGCAACTCCACCGAGCGCAATTAGACCAAGACCCAACGGCCAAAAACCTGCAAAGCAAAGCAACACACCAAGAACAATGGCAACAACGCCCACAACTGCGATTGCTTTACCTAAAGGTCTTTGCAAAGCGGTTTTTATGCTATCCCAATTTATAACCGCCATACCAACGATTGTTCCTGCGCCAAGTATTATCAATCCAATACCTATTGGCCACATACCCGCAATACAGCACAACACGCCGAGCACAATAGCTACTACTCCGACTATTGCCAAAACCTTGCCGAAAACTCCCTGCATTTGTTCCGCAATTCCTCGCCAATTCAGCGATACCGCAACACCCATAGAAGAAACGCCCAATACGATTAAGCCAATACCGATTACCCAATGTTGAGCGGCGCAACAAAGAATACCAATTATAATCGCCACAATACCTGCGATTATAATAACATTTGTCAAGGCATCCTTTACTTCTTGCGATATTGCATCGCTTTTAAGTGTAGCCATTGTTACGCCTAAAAGACCAGCACCACCGATTATAAAACCAATACCCCACGCAAGATGTCCTGTTGCACAAAGTATCAAACCAACCGCAACGAGTGCCATACCAACAACGCCCATAATGCTTAAAAGAGTTTTTGTTACATCATCGCCAATTTTCTTTGCGTTTTTGCTGTCTTTCTTTGTAATACCGAGAGCGTTCGCAAGTCCTGATGTTGAACCGCCTTTTTTCTTTCCCCCTGTATCTTTTTGAATTGTGTTGAGTTCATCAAATCCTGCAACCGATTGCTTTAATGCTTTATTGGCATCTTCTGTTGCTTCTACCAAATCTTCTTGACCGCCCACAGAAGATTGAATGTTGCTTGATATGTCTTCGGTTGAACCTGCCATATCTCCCAAAATTCCACCTGATAAATTAAACAAACTTTGCAATCCTACCGTAAAGATATTTAAAATCTGTGTAGCAACTTCCAATATTGGCATTAAAACCGTGTTAACTACTTGACCCCAAGTGTTTTGGAAATCTTCGTAAGCAGAATTAAAAGCGGAGCGAGTTAATGCAGATGTTTCAGCAACTTCTGTGCCGTACTTCTGTGTAGCCTGTTCAAGAATTGCCATTGTACGAATTTGTTGTTGCGTGTAAGCATCTAATTGCTCCCACGATTTACCGTCAGCCATACGCTGAAAAGCATCTGTCATTTCAATGGTTTTTACATTTACAAACACGCCTAAATCTTCAATTGCTTCCGTATTACCAAGTAAACCTGAACGAATACGCTCTTGGACATCTTCAACGGTTCTGCCCGTTTTACTTGCAACTACCGCAGTCATTTGTAAATACTGATTTGTTAATTCTGCGTTTGTCGCTTGGTCAGCCCATACGCTGAACAAGTTACCATAAACCGCAGAGAATGAAGCCATTGCAGATTTTGACATTCCTAACGCTTGAGCGTTTGCATCTATAAAATCACCAATAACATTTGAAGATTGTCCGTAAATGTCATAAATTCTTTGCACACTCGCCTCTGTCTGTGTTGCGACTTTACCAGCTTCGTTGCTAAATCTTAATAACTCTTTAACACCAAAAGCCACGCCCATTGCAACAGATAATTTCTTGAGCGAGCCTGCAAACGCCTTTATTCCTGTTGTATCAACTTTAGTGCTTAAAATGATACTACCATCACTTTGACTAATAGCCATTTGTTATTTCTCCTTTCTATTCAAAAAGCGAGAAAAATTCTTCTTCTTCTTTTGTGAATTTTTGTTTTATTTCAAACAATTCAGGGTTTTCCCTGACATATTCTTCTTCCCATTTTTCAAGTTTTTGATTTTTCGCCCTTTTAGAACGGATTGAAACGATTGTAGCAAAGGTGCATTCTCCAATTTCCATATAAGCACCAAGAAAAGAATACCAATGTGTGTATTTTTCAGGTGTACGAACTTCGTAACCTAAAATTCTACTTATAGGCGGTGCAATTTGTTTGAAATCCTTATTCCAATCCATCAACTGTGGTTTCTCTTGTTGTGGCTTCTCTACATCGTCACCATAAGAGATGATTGTCATCATATCTTTTAATGCTTCTTGTGGGTCTTGTATTTCTTCATAATTCTCGTAAAAAATAACAAGTCCGCATTGTGCCTTTTCTTCGTCTGTAAGCTCATTATCGTTAAGGGCGTTAATTACATCAAGTACAATCCTATAATCGCATCTCGACCTAATTACGAGCGTTTTATCGCCGTTTAAAACTGTTAATGGATAATCGTATTGTTCTATAATCATTTTCTTGTATATTTAGCGATATGCTTATCCATAGCAGAACTGTTTTTCTCTGCATACGCTTTTAACTCATAACCAAGCCATTTCAAAACTTGCATAATGTATATTTCTCGTTTTTCTTCGCCGTTTTCTTCATAAACGATTGTGTCAAACGGCTCACAATATTTAAACGCAACTTCCGAAACAGGCGACTTGAATATTTCATCAAACTCTTTCTTTACAATGTCGTTGTATGCTTTTTCAATATCATTCAACACTTGCATTTTCTCATTGAGATTTTCAAGGCTTTCTGCTGATAAATTGAAAATCGCATCAATATCTGTAATATCAACTGAAAATCCGTCACCTAAACGCTTTTCGTATTTATCCATATCAATTTGACGAACTTTTTCTTCTACATTCTTTTCAAACGACTTAATTCTTTCTTGAATTGTTCTGTCGTTTGGGTTGATGTAAATTGTGCCTGTTTCTCCGTTGTCGAATTCCATTTTAAATGCGACCTTGCCTGTACTTAATTTCATAAATCATACTCCTTTGTTATGAAAAAATTCCCCTGCACCACGCAGGGCGAGGGGAAAATGTTTTTAGTTTTTATATTATGCAGATTGATTTGATGTGAATGTTGGTTTTTTATCTGCACCAAGTGTTACTGTGCCTCTGTCAATGTCATTTGAATAAGTAATCTCAATTGGCATATCAACATAAGCACTACCACCGATTGAAGTGATATTGATTGTGCAGTTCTTTTGAACTTCTGCATCAAATGTTGTTGTTTCACCGATATAAGCGTAAACAATAAGCACCTTGAATTTTGAAAGTAATTCAGGCTTTTTGCTCTGCCAAATTTCGTGAAGCCTAAAATTGAGTTTTGAGCCACCCTTTACTGTGTTCGGGTCAAAGCTCTGTGTTGGCTCCCATTTGGTAACAGATGTTTCTGTAACGCCTGTTACATCGGTTGTTGTTTCTGTGTTTGGATTAAGTTCAATTGCACTATCTTCAACACCGCGACCAACTAATTCCCATTCGGGAGTATCACTATCGCTAACATCAACAAATGTCATTAAAAGTTTTCGTGTGGCTTTTACACCAGCACCAACATTAAAATCTGTATTTGCCATTGTGTTTTATCTCCTTTACATTAAAATTGTCCGCTTTGTAAAGCGTTGTTAAGTGTGCGTGTTAGTTTATCAAGCTGACCTGCGTTTGCCGCCGCTTTATCCCATTCATAAGTTGAATAAGGGTTTTTCTTTTGGAAATTGTAACCCTTGCCGTAATAAACGCGTGTGGCGTATGGTGTCTTGTAATGAATATTAAAAGCACCTAAGACCGCCGTGTCTTGCATTATGCCTGTATCTCGTGGCGTGTATGGGTCGATTAAACGCTTCCACTCATTAGAGACTAACAACCCAAACCTATTGCCTTGCACCTTTTCGAGAATACGAGGTTCATTTAAGTCAATCCGTACATTCATACTCTATCGACTTTCTTTCTGCTCTGTTTACATAGCGTAAACGAACTGTTATGAAATAACCAACTGTCTTTTCTTCGGGATTTACATAGCGTATTTGCGGTACAAATGGGTTACACTCAATGCTAACGATTTTTTCTTCAATATCAGGGAAGTTGCGTATATCGTTTTGTTCTTTTACCCAATCACAAATACTTGTGACTTGTTCAAGTGTCAAAACATTTTCATTTTTGCTCGGTGTCCTACCATCGTTGACATCGTACCACTCATAACAATTTATTTGGAAATCCTCGTAAATTGACGGATAAGGTACAATTTCGCATTGATAATTACCATAAACATCTGTGCCGTCTTGATATTGGTATTTAGGTGAAGCACCTTGTGGCAAAATCACCCTTACACCCATTTTTTCGGTTGATGCTATACTCCACAAATTTTCTAATTCAGGACATTGACGGAAGTATTCAAAAAGTTTTGCGTATTTTTGTTTTTGTTCCACTCAATCACCCCACATTAGACATCGAAACGTTGTCAACGCTCATTCCATTGATATTTGCAGAAACTGAACGAACAACCATTCCGTTATCCGCATATTTGCTTTGTAACTCCGCAAACTCACGGCTTGTAGTAACTATATCTTCTACTTCATCAAAAACAATAAAATCACCAATTTGAACTGTGAAAAATTGCTCTCTCAAATCAACAGGAATACTTGCATATTCCAACGGTGATTTATAACGCTTTACATGTTTCGTAATAATCGTTTGAGCGTTTACGATGTTTTCAATCGTGCCATCTGCCCTACTCACAACACCGCCCTGAATATTGCACAAATCAATTACAAATCTGTCAAAGTGTCTTTCTTCAATCGCAGTCTTTGGAATGTCGTTGTAGATTGTTACTTTACTTGTAAACAAATCTGTCAAGACATCGCCCCCTTGTAAAGTATGCTAATACCATTTTTGGTTTTAACCACATACAACGGCTCGAAAATCCTTTCGAGGTCGTGTGCGTAGTCATCCGCAGTTTTCACCGCATAACTTTCGCTTTCGCTTACGCCCCCTGCTGATTGACTTTTGCTTTGTACTGTTTTTGCAACCGTGTTTGTTGAAATATAGTCAAGTAAATCTGCACAAACAGTTTTTACTATTTTTGGTATTTCTTCAAACGCTTTAAGCCTTGATTGTGTGCGAGTGTCAATCATTGCACACACCCTGTCAATATTACAATTAAAGGCGGTTTCGTCAATAGCATTACCACCTAAACTTTTGTATTCATCATAGGTTAAGTATATCATTGATTTTAACCGCCTTTCAATTATTCTTCGTCAGTTTTTTCTGACTTTGTTTTCTTTTCCTTTTTAGGTTTTTCCTCGTCAGGAACTTCAACAATCAAAATTTCTTTTCTTCTGTTTTGTGTGGTGGATAATTCTTTGATACGAGATGGGAGAACGCTTAAATCCTTTCGTGGATAAACATCGCCCTCGTTGTATTCAAAGTCATTATCCTGCATATCTGTAAAG
>JAEIGA010001595.1_pt1 | contig 35533 bp, 53 predicted proteins | sample 9270691 | NCBI WGS metagenome assembly JAEIGA01 (sample SAMN17057246, study PRJNA624740) | gut metagenome | biome: biome; isolation source: fecal sample | host: Bos grunniens | place: China: Xizang | collected 2019
TCATTTATTTCAATTAATAGTTTAGGTGTTGGTCTATATTGCTCTATTTGATTAATAAATAAATCATCTAGATTTTGTGGATACAATGTTTTAGTGTTAATTTTTAATGGTACCTCAATTTGTTGACTAACTTTGTAAGAGTTAGACGTGATAATTAATGCCTCTACATTTTTTATAAATCCAATATTACGGACATCTATTTTTGAAAGGTCTATAGATACTTTATTTCCATCATTGGATAGTGGTTTATATGTTGTCGCATTAATATGACCATTTCCATCTATCGCATCAGTTAAAGTTGGACAGAAAATAAAATCCAAAGAAAGAGTTGACTCATTTGGGGATATTAAAGAATCCAAATAATAAGATTTACCAATTACAAAATTATTACTGTGAGCACTTTGACTGAATACCGTGTTCCTTGATTCCTTCTTTGTTAACACTTGCGCTCTTTGAACTAAGGTAAGTTGGTGCTTATAGCGATTTGGATTTTCGGTCACTAATTGAACGTTATCAGCTGAGATAACAAACTTATTAATTACTTCATAAGTATCATCATCATTCACGTGCCTTACTTCCACTTCGTTTTTTAATGGTTCATAAGGTTCTTTTCGACTTTCGATTGCTTTAGTGATAGTTATGTTGTCGATTGTTTCATCGAGCGTTTGTACCAAGTTTGGAGATATTTCGACATCGATTTCTTGACCATTTAAAAAAAACTTTTTTTCTGCCATTATAAATACCTCCCATATTGGCTGTTAAGAATAGTGCCACCAGTTAGGAGCATTTCTTGTTTGTTTCGTTCATTTGCTTTTCTAATTTCTAGTTTTGCCATTTGAACTCTAATCGCAGTGCTAAACGGTGTAAAAGCATTATGGATTGACTGTTTAAAATTTGAATACGCGATACTGTCGCTATAATCTCCACTAGCAGAGGATGTATATGCAAAATATTTGTCAGCAACACTTGTACCGATTTTGACTAAAATTGATGCAGCTAAAATAGCAACACCGACCCACGGTAATGCTTTAGATAAAGTTCCAACTCCGGCGCTTTTTACAGCTCCAATAGCAGAGTCAGGGTTTTCCAAGAATGCTCCTGCTTTAGAAATAAATTGACTCGCCTCTTTAGCAGCGTCTCCCCCACCAGTTTGAAAAGGTTTTACTGCAGATCCTTCTCCACCTTCTCCACCAATGGTTCTAATATAAATATTATAATCAGCCATAAGTTACTCCTCGTTTGGAAGTTCCCACTCATCGCCAATTGGTGTAAGGGTCAATTGAATGCCAAGTAAATCGCCAAGAGTGACCTTGTGTGATTCGTTTGTCGCAAAGTAAAAACTAGTGGATTCTAACGGATCTGCTACTGTCTCATCGCCTTCTACTTTTGTGAATGGATACTCTTCCACGACTTTTATCATTAAAGTTTGTGGGTTTTTGTCCACACATATAATTTTAAATAATTCTCTATATCCGGATGTGTTCTTAACGATTAATGGGAGTTGTTTTGTATAAGCCGCGTTAGCTGGATAACCTCTACCGTAAGTTTCACTAAAGACTTGTTGTGCAGCTGGTTCGCTTGAGAATAAATCAACTCTTTCGATATTGATTGGTTCGCTATCGCTTAAAATAGAAGTATAAGACCCATTGTCTCGTTTATAAATCTCGACCTTTTTTAATTTGACCGAGTTGCCATAAATAAACTCATCGCCACTTGCTTGGATATATAAAGTAAATTGCATCGATAAGTATGGTTCCATGACCTCGAGTGGCATTTGATAGGTTTCGCTTACCCATTTCTTAAATTCGCCCAAGTCTAGGTTTTGAATTTCGCCATAAGTAGGAACAGACACGTTTGAAAGTGCTTTTTTCTTTTCTACGCCATATTCTAAGATCTGCCCAGTAAAGACCTCGACTAACCACCCATAAAGAGCGAACATCTCCTCTTTGAATCTAACAGGGAAATAAAAAGTCAAAGGAACATTTAAGTTCACTTGTTTGAGTCCAGGTACAGGGTTAACGGAACCACCAAGTGGAGAAATAAAGACTGGAATAAAGTTTTTCTTGCTTTCGTTATCATAAACGTGGTCAAGATGAAAACCGACAGTCTCAACGCGATATAAAAAATCGGTAGGGTTTCCCTCTCCATTTAATATTTCATTTAGTTTTTCTTGTATCTCAGTTAAATAAATCATACAACCTCCACGATTCCTCCATACATCATTGAGATATATGAAACGATAGAATTCACACTTTTCTCGCGAATAAATCCTACGTGCTTTTTGCTTCCTGGATGGAACATTCCGTTAAAGCGGCCAAAGGTACCAAATGGGAGTGGTCTACCAAACGCACGTGGAATATTGTGCGGATCAGTTCCTTCTTCCAAATATGGGATATATGGAGCAACGGAAGAATCAAAGTGAATGCGAAAGGTAGTAGGGTCGAGCATTTGACCTTTAGTTGCCTCAAACTTGAGTTTACCAGTTTTATATGGAAACCAAGTCTGTCTTTTAATATAAGCAGTCACTTGTGTGCCAAGTGTCTCTAAACTAAAACTTGCCATCGCACTACTCCTTTCTTTTTGCGTTTTATTGTAAGTTGAGTCCTTTTGGACATCTCTTTTCTATGTATTCTTGTCTGAACGCGCCTTCATTAACAAAGCGAGTCGAATCGTAATAATAACCAACTGACATCACAGACCATTCCTTACCTTGATAAAATATTTTATCTTGAGGTTTAACGTTAGCAGGAAGGTTGCTCGCTAATACGAATTGTGAGTCGCTGTTTCCATTGACTCCTTGTTGGATTCGATATTGTTTAATCTCTTTTTGATTAGCTGGACGTCCTTTAAACTTGCACGTTGGTTCTTTTTCCCACTCATACGAGCTGTTAGGGACGCGTTTATGTAGTTCTAGAGTAAATCTTTCATTGTTGGTAGGAATCATCGCCAGAACCCCCTTTATTTAAACATAACAAAGTAAATTGGTGGGTACGGTGCTTGATATCCTAATCTAAAACCAAACCAATCATCGCTAGAATCCCATATTTCTTCTGTTGGAACACTTACTTCATTCGCGTGGAGTAAGTTTCTATCGATGACTTGACCATTCGCCACGTTAATAGCAGGGATTTTAGAAAGGTCGTTATAGGCAGTCTCAACATCCGACTCCATTTGTGTCGAGAGCATTTCCTTTATAAAGTTTCTTCCCTCTTGCGTATAGTTAATAACTTTATCAACAATCCTACGATTGTAACTACAAGTACGATATTTAATGAAACGATAAATGAGACGTGAGTTCTTTTTGAGTCTTTTTTTCGTTTCTTCGTCATCTGCAAAGTTGTCATCATAGTTTGATTTGAAATACTCAAGGGTTAATTCATATTGTTTGGTGTTTTCGTTCCAGACTAGTTCGTTGTCTGAATAAGGTTTAATTTTGTGTAACTGTTTCATATTTATTATTGTAATAAAAAAGGATGCCTTTTACAAGACACCCTTTAGTTTTTGGTTTGATTAAGCTGTTAAGACTTTGCTCGCGATAACGCATGAACCATCATCGGAGATAGTTAACACGGAGACATAATTTGTACTAGCTGTTCCTGCACTTAAGTCAATGGAGCTTCCACTGACATCGAATGTACCACTATCGATTACGTCTTCATCCTTGTAAGCCTTTAAGAAGTCCCACACGGTTTTGATTTCGTGATCTGCAACAACGTAGGCACCAGCCACACAGTGATTTACGACTCCCCAGTCATCAGCTGCGAATAAAGCTGCAATTGCACCACCAGCCACGGAGGCAGTGATTTTGGCAGGAGTTAAATCAGAGTATAAACGAGAACCAGCACCTTTTAATTTAAAGGTAACTTCGGAGGCACTCGCTCCAGCAGCGGTAATGATATCTCTTAAATCTTTGAATGGGTTATATTCATGAGTTAAGAAGAATACGTTACCTAATGGATACCAACAGACTGCACCAAACTTAATGTAAGGTAAGAGTCTGACACCTTGTCCATTGACTTCTTGCACGACTTGGGTTCTTTCTCTTGTAGAGCAACCACGAGCGTTTGCGTAAGAAGATGCAATGTAACCACAGAAGACAGAACCTTTTTTGAATTCATCAGCAGGGAATCCGAGGAATTCAGCTGCGTGAGTTAAGGATTCATTAGAGATGACTCTGACTTCGATGTCGTCGATTGTTCCGACAAATCCATCTTCGAGCATTCTTTCGCCTTGACCAGAAATGCCACCAGCTTTTAAGATTGCGTAAGCCTCGTTAGCACCACCTAATGTTAAGACAGCACCAGCTTTAAGGACAGAACGGTAGGAAACTCTAAAGACTGCGACTAATGTATCGGTTGGGAACATATCGAGTCCGTGTTCTGGGTCACCTTCGCCAAGTAAATCATGACCTTCCATAAATAAGTCACGGACTTGTTGTCCAGTAGCATTGGTTGGGAACACGATTTCATTGATTTCGTTCTTGGTGGTTTTCGCTTTCTTTAAGTAAGTAGCGAGAATTTTGGATGCTGTAGTAGCACCATTGTAGATAGTTGCCCATCTATCAGAGAAAATCTTAATTTGTTTCGCGAGTAAGTCGACACTGATTCTGTCTGTACTTGCACGTGGGATTAAGATTGGGTCATCCAAGACTTGGAGGATATCGATACCGACATCTTCAGTTTGGACGTAGTGTTGGTTTTGAGAATAAGATGCACCATTCTTGGATGCGCCTTGTTCACGTGGTTTCATCTTAACAGGGATGACACGGTGGACGACGACTTGGGTTGCCTCTTCAGCATCGTTAGAAGTGACGTAGTTATCATCTACACCTTTACCGTCCTTTTCGACTAATCCTTGATAGAATGTATCGAGAATGGCGGCACTAATTCTTCTCTCACCATTAATACCATTGATATATGGAGCATTAGTAGGTGCTAGAATTTGAGTAATGGTTTCATATGCCATAATTAATTAATTTTCCTTTCTAAACTAGAATCTTTTGTTTCCATTGAGTTTCGAGAGAACATCTCCGAGAACATCATTGGTTGGATTTTGTGGTGTTGCGGCAGGGTTTGGGTCGCCAACTTCGGTGACTGAATTACCCTCTTCAATAACACCAGCTTTTTTTAGTCCTTCCTCAAGAGCATCTATTCTCGCTTGTAAACCTTGATTTGCCTTGATCTGCTCATCTAACTTGCTAGATAATTCAGCGATTTGACCTAGTAATTCTGGGTCAGCCACTGGAGCAGGTGGGACTGGGTCTGTTGGAGGAACAGTCTCTTCGACAGGAGGAACAGGGTCTCCTTCAGTTGGTTGGGTTTCTACAGTAGTTGGATCTGCACTTGGTGGCACGTCACTCGGAACTACCTCGCCACTACCTTCTGGAGGTAAGACATCAGTTGGTGGAACGTCGCCTTCAGTAGGTTTTTCAGCTGGGTCACCACTTTGTGGGTCTTCCTCAGTGCCTTCAGCTTTCTTAACTGCCTCTTGGAGAGCAGCCTCGATTGCTGTTTCATCTAAACCTAACTGCGCGAGAGTTTCACGTAATGCGTTAAGTAATTTTTCCATTATTTACTCCTTTGTTAATTTGTATTCGGCTACTTGGGTGTTCGCCTATTAACTAAAATTATTCTAACACACATATTATTTTTTATACAATAGGCAAATTAAAAGCGACCCAAGAGGGTGTCTTGAGCCGCTACCCATTTATATCTCTACTCTATAAATGTAAATACCGATTTTGTAAGGATTTGTATTATTATCAGAAAATATAGCCTTCAAAAAATCAAAGAACACGCAACCAAGTAGAGTGGATTGCTCTTACACATTAGCAGATCAATAAAACAAATGCAACAAAAAAGACACTCATCTCAGTATCATATAGAGTGCCTTAGTACTTATGAAAGTAAAGTTATTATACAAAATAAAAGACCCTTATGCAAGAGTCTTTTTTAAACCTGGGAGTAGAACCACAGTCCGTCGTCCTCTGGTCTAGATTTTAAAGCTCGGTGACGGTGTCAGTAATAACAGACATAATGGCAATATAAGCTATTGTAATGTTTTGTTCGTCATACGCAATAGCAATATATTCACCTTCTACTTTGAATAAATTATATAATGTAGGCCCATTAGCGTTATGAATTGCTCTAAAAGATATTCCATTTACTAATGAATTTTCTAAATTAGAAAATGTAACCGGTATATTAGATCTACTAATTAATTCAATTGGATACGATAAATTTTCGTCGTCACCAACGACTAATGAGTGTTTATATAATTTCGTGTTTTCGAGTTCATAAAAATCATAATAAAAATGTTCAAAACTTCCATCTACATTAATTCCTAAATAACTTGCGCTGCCATTTGCTATTCCATCGTCCGCAACGCTAAATCTACATAAAACTACAGAATCAACATAAGTACTACCTATATAATAGTACTCACGGTAATCTCCATCAACAAACGCTACACATGCTTTGTTTTGAGCTAATTTATTAAATTCTTCTTCAGTAAAGTTTCTCTCTCCATCCCATTCGATGACTTCTAAACCATCGCCAGCAGATCCACCACCTTGTTGAGCGAGGATTTGTTTGACGATTTTCTCAATATCGCGCTTAAAGAAGGTTGGAGTTTGTAACTTTTTCGCAGGATTCACTACGATTGGGTCTAATGTCTTACTCATTTATGCGCGCCTCCTATATTTCACTAAAATGCATTTCTAATATCTTATCGAAGTTAGATAAGTATATTTCAAGATGAAAACCTACATTGAAATGATCTGAGTCACCACGACTAGTTGTGCAACCACAACAAAGTGAGAATTCAACATCATTATAGCGAACGAAGTTAGTTAATAATAAGTCACTTCGATACCTAACTACTCCTTCTTTCACTGCTTTTTTAAGGATTTTTTCTAATCCTTTGATTTGTTCATCGGTTAAGTTTTCATAAAAATCTGGAGAGGGAATTACACCTTTTTCGATTGCCTCATCAATATCAGTGATGCTATTGCTCATCTCAACAAAGTCGTACTCATCCAATTTATCCAAATCAATTCCACGTGGACAAGCTGCTTTAGCGATTTCTTCGATGTCCTTTTTGAAGAACGTAGGCACAGGGAGTTTCTTGCCTTCTTCTAAGATATTTTCAGGTTCTTTTGCCATATTATTCTAACTCCTCTAAGAGTGCGTTAATTCTTGTACGTTTGGCTTTACGATCTGCGATGACACTCGCATATTCGGTACGGAGCGCGCTTTGTTCCTCGACTGTTTCGCATTCTGCAATCTTGATGACCACATAGTCGGTTTTTGCGAGTTCGCCTTTAAGAGTGGCGATTTCGCGCAACTTTTCTTGTTTGGCTCTCTCAGCTGCAGTTGGTTCGTGTGGTTGTGGTTGCAAAGATGCGAATTCCTCTGCAGTGATTTCTTCATACTTCTTTTCTTTAATTTCCTCTTTGCTTAAAGGGAATTTAAGGTTTAAAAGTCCTTTGCCATCTTTAGTTTTGTAATAATATCTTTTTTCTGCCATTTTATTTTTCCTCCTTTAAATAGCATTTATAGATTAGAGTTCGGTGACGTTATCCTTACAATTAGTGAAATCTTCACTATCAGCAGTATCCAATCCAATATCAGTATTAAATATTTCACCACTAACTAACAATTTATTATCGTGATTGTATAATTCTACATGACGCAATGAGTATATTATAGAATTTATATCACAATAATACATTATTAAGAGTATTGCTTGATTATTAGATTGACGCCCTACATCACATATGAAATTACCATTAATTAAATATGGTTCACTTCTAGTTGATATAATTTCAATATAATCAATAATATTATCACCATAAATATCGTGATGGTATAATTTAGTTCCTCCACCTCCACTTACTTCATTCCAAGTGATAGTGAGTTGTTTGGTTCCAGTATCTTCCCAATTCAAAAGCGCGACACTAACTTTGCCTTCGACACTTCCATCAGTATAGAAACCTCTGAACCAAGTATGGTCGGAGTTAATCTTATTGATAACAAATGCCATGTTATTGACTAAAAGGACATCGCCACTTTTCAAAGTCGCAGCGATTTCTTCGGTCATCACTTCGTTTTGGGAGAATCTATAAACGTTTGAATCATCAGATCCTTCTTCAGCTGTGCCTACTGGTTTGCCTTTAACAAAAAGTCCACCGACAAAGTTCACTGGGCCGCGTTCAACACGGATTCCAGGTTGATCTGCAAAAGTTCCACCGTCGATTTCGACTTCGCCTTTGACTGGATAAGTCTTGATTGAAGGTTTGGTTTCTTCATCTTCTCCATATCCTGGGTTAGGATTGAGAGTGCCTTGTTTCTCGCCAACTTTGACCGATTCATCTTTGTTTTCTAAAACGTCACGTTCGACTTCGTAGATTTTCTTTGGTTTAAATTCTCCTTGAGGAATATTATGTGCCTCTTCAGGGAGTTCTTCTGGCGCAGTATTAACAATTGCGTCGTTATCTATAACAATATCTTTGTAATCCATAAAATTACTCCTTCTTTAATATCTTAACACACTAACGAAAAAAGCGACAATGTTTTATTTGTCGCCTTCGTCATAGAACTGATGCATTCTTTCCAAATATGCATCCCACGGTTCGTTATCATCGTCAGCTTTAAACCCAAGATATCCTTCTCCTCGAATTAACGAATCGACTCTTTCAGGTTTTATTTTTGGGTACTTGCTTTGCATATTTTTTATTACTTGACCGAGGGTTGTTCCTTTTGCGAATGGTACGATGCCAACTTCATCTAGGAGTTTTTCTTCTTCCCATTCTGGGTTATACTCATCATCAATCAATTCACTAGGGTTTTTGTAGACTTTTGCCATATTAGTTCCCTTTCTCTTTCCACTTTAAGTAGGATTGATATTGTTCATCGTTTGTGACAGGACCAAAGCTGCGCTCGTAGTCATCATCGATTCCAAGTCCAGAGAAATAATGCTCGTTGATGTCCTCATAGGCATCGTTCCAATATCCCTCGAGATATTCATCATCGTTTAGATATTGATCTGCATAACTTACTGGTTCGCCATAGTGTTGCTTTGCGAATTCAGTCTTTGCGAACTCTGGGTTGAGTGGTTTTGGAGCGGAGAGCGTTTTGCCTTTCTTCTTCGCCCAATCGACGTAGTCATCGTTTGTGAATCCATCGCCATATTGTTTTAAGAAAGCAATGGTTCTCTCTTTATTAAAGGCAGGAATTTTGCCTAATCGGTCAACGATTGGTTTCGGTGTTGATGCCATAATTAATACCCCATTTCATCTAAATAATTCTTTAAGGTTTCCCAATCTTGGTAACCATACTCGAAGTTCTCTAAAAAGTCATTGATACTCTTTTCATCAGCTAATTCTAATGGTTCCCCTTCATAATCAAATGGATCTGAATATGGGCCGTAAGAATTAAGGAATTGTACCCTTTTTTCAGCTGGTACTTTTCTTACTCTATCGAATAAGGCATTTTTTTGCGCCATTCTCTCATCATGATATTTTTTAATTTCTGGGTCGGTTAATGCTTTATCAGCAAACTTGCCCTTCGACTTTGAATAGGCATCGATAAGTTTTGAATAAGGTACACTATATTTAGCACCATATCCACTTAAAGGCGCACCATAATGCTTGCCAGACTCGAAGAAATCAGGACCACTGGATATAAAACTCTCGTAGTTCTTAAATTCATCTAAAGGAGTCTTGATATCTTTTCCGTAGGTCTGTTCCCACTTATCATTGGTCTTTAAATTGTTAATAATTCTGTTTGGTGTTGGACTAGCCATTGTAGTGCCTCCTATGTCTCATATTTTCTATACTTTCGAGATAATGCTTTCTTTTTAAAGCGACTCTTCTTATATAATCAATATCTTCTTGAGTTAATTTATTTTCTGGGTCGAATGCTCTAGGATTTCTTCTTAAATCAATCATATCCCATGTGTTTTGTGAGCGATATTTCTTAAATAAATCTTCTCCATATTGTGCCAATTTATCATCAATGACTGGAATAACGACATGAGTATAGCCAGAGTTTTGAAGTGCCTTAATTCTATGACGACCATTATTTAGAATGATGCGACCTTGTTTATCACGTGCTCCAGAAATTATATCAGTAATGTCTGTATCTTTAGAAGGAGTGTATCGATATGAATTGACTCCTTTATTTCCCCACGTGCTTTCTTTACCTTTCATCACTTCTTCGTTATTCAGATCGTTCCAATCAATCAAATCACTTATTGCGACCTTTTCAATGTCGTGGTCTTTATAATAATCACTATTTGCGTGAATTTGATTTATCTTTCCTGGAGAGTGAATCCATGTTTTTGTATTCATTCCAGGATGGTCATATCCATAACTTTTGTGCATGTTTGTCCATAAGTGTGGATAATCAGGCATAATACTTGCTCCTAATCTAATTCGACTCCAAGAGCGCGCGCTAATTCATCTAATTGCTCATCGCCAAAGTTAGAACCAAAGCTGTCTTTAAAACTTTGAGAAACTTGTTTATAACGATCCGGATATTTTGCAGCTAATTTTGATTGATATCCTTTAGAACTTGGTTTTCTTAATTTGCTATAGAGAGAATTTGGGTTATCTCTTCCTAACCACTTATAGTAATAGTCATCATATTCTCCACCGAGATTTTCGACCATACCATTAAAGATTTCTTCTCTAACTGCGCTATCAAAACCAGATCCATCACTTGAGGCGACTTTATAGAAATCGTTGTCAGGGTCTTCATCCCACGCCTTTTTTAAATCTTCAAAGGTCATTGGATGCTTAATCATCTCGAGTTGATATTCTTTTGGATAATTTTTCTTTACCCAATCACGAACATGAACTCCTTGTTGCGCAGGTCCTGGTTTCTTTGGATCTGCGACCATTTTAGTAACTAATTCTTTTGGATTATTGAATGCCATTTTTATTTTCCTCCTCTTAACGATCTGATATGATCTGCAACTTCGTCAAATGACCATTTATTTTTCATTGAACCAAGATTGATATTACCATAAATACCACTAACGTTATCTAGAACATCATCATCAGAGAACGCGCTTATTTCTTCTGGAGTATATCCCCACATATCAGTTAAATAATAATTAACGAGTTTTCTTCTATCGTTGATGTCATCAACATTCATATTATTTGGGTCAAATTCTCCTTCAGGGATTTCCCTTTCGAGAATGATTGAACTTGCTTTTTTTGGTGATTTAAAGACTTCGTTTTTCATTTATTTGACCTCGATTCTATATTTGTGCCATGCGTAGCCATTCTTTTCACAGAACTTTTTATATTGAGCGACCATTCCATCCACTCGTTTTGCTAGGACACTAGTGATTTTATGTTCACCTATCTTATTGTACATCTCCACACGAGTTTTCTGCAATCTTATATTTCGCTCCATATCGCGAATGTGTGCCTCGATTTTACGTTGCTCGTCCATTTCTTTGGCTGTGTACTCTTTTGGCGCAACAGTGCCTTTTTGATATGGAATAAGGCGATGTCTACAGTTAAAGCCGCAAATAATATTGTTGTGATAACCATACTTGTCGGTTTGCGCCATTATATCAACAAGCGAATAAACCCAGTGTCCATCAACTTTTCCAATACGGAATCCACTCATTGTCGCGTGACCTTCGAGTGCCATTAGTTTGCCTTGCCAGGGAGCGCAACGTTTCGATGCGTTCGGATGTGAACTAGTCCAGGCAAGGTCGACTCCCATAAGTCGTTTATTTTGTAAGTCTTGCATTTGATGTTCATATCGCACATCAAGTTCAGCTTTTTGCCATAGCGAGATAGGTTTCTTTCCTGGTTCTTGAGTCGTGCAAGGGTCAGCTGCGAGTTGATTAAGTTTCATTCGCACTTCCTTTTCATAGTTGACCACGTTAGGACTGCCTTTTGCCTCGGCCCACATTTTATCGCTCTGTACGAACTTAACCAGATCCTTTGGAGTGTTTATAATCGGTGCCTTAACACCCACAGGAACAGTTGAGAGGAGCGACTCTTTCGCAATTTGGAAGGTTGTCTGTGGTTGGTCGTAATATAAGCGAATCCAAGACTCACTCTTCTTAAGCAACCCTTCTATATATACATCTCTATCGTGCAGATCACTTGGAATCTTTGCGCCAACATCAGCGATGATTTTCGCAATTGAAAGTCGCAAGATATACTTTGGGTTTCCAATAAAAAAAGCAGCCAGGATTAAAGATTTAATCTTGGTCTCTGCCTTTTGGAATATAGGCATGAAGGTGCTTTGATAAAGATTATCAGTGTAGACTTCCTTTAATACAGGGGTTTTTGTGATTTCCATAGATTAATCATACCACTCATCTTTAAATAGGTCATCTTCATATTTTTTATATTGTTTTATAAGTTCTGGGGTTACTGCCTCAAGCAAGACACCAAAGTGATCTGCTGTTTCTTTTTTATAAAAGTCATCGATTTCTTGTTGCTTGATTCTTTCGCGTTCTTGACGTTTATTCCATCTATCTTGGCGCACTTTATCGTAAAAATTAACAAAGTCGTCCATTGACATGATATCCATATCTTCCCAGGGGTCATTTTCATAGGCAAGATAGACAGGGAACTTTGTGTCCATTCCATATTCTTGTCCAGCCGCTAACATTCGGTGGAGACCTTCTTGGAAATAGACATCGGTTGTCCCTTTCTCCCCACTATCGTTTAAGCGAATCCACGGAGTGTCAAACTTGACTCCATTCTTCATTTTGTTTCTTATGTCGGCCACGGAGATTTCGTTTGTTTCTTTTTCACGTTGCGCCATTAACTTTTGAGGGTCAACATTCGCAAGATGACCCACCATTTTATAATAATCATTTGGAGACATCTTTGTTAAACGATATGACTCAAACAAAGAATGAGGAGTCTCGCCTTTTTTTTGCGAAATCCTCCTCGTATCAAACGGTGTGCTTAAATATGTACTTTGTTCTTTCGGACTTTTAAATACTTGTTGTGCCATCTAAGTCTCCGTTTCCACCACCAGAGAGTTCTTCATCGGTTGGCGCACCCATTTGTGCCATCATCATTTTGAGTTCTTGAGCATTAGCACGAGCCACTTTGTCTTGGATTTCTTCTTCTTCCAAGTCAGGGAATAACTCACGGATTGCATCATCGGTATCGATAAATCCTTCTTGTCTCATACTTGTGACTCTTTGGAGGATACGGTCTTTGTTGATTAAACTTGGACTTGCGAAGTCAACGTGAATGTTGGCCGCTTTGCCATAATAGTTCAAAGTTGTCTCCAAGAGTTCGTCAATCGCTCCCTGGAAACAAGCACGAGTCAAGTTAATGAAAGCAATGGACACGTCATCTTCGGAGTCGATCTGCGTTGCAGTTTGTTGGACTTGACCGACAGCTAAGAAGGAGTTTAGAATTTTTGGACTCATACCCCATTTGGTGGCGATGTTCTTTAGACTGTTTTCCTTGACTGTTTGCCACTCTTGAGCGCGAAGTTCAAATTGCTCCACGATTGCCTTTTGGTCTTCTGGGTTCACACCCTTCATTGTTTCGACTTTGTCAGGCATTCCACTGAGTGGGTTGTTTGGGAAGAATGGTGGCATCACTGGAGTCTGTGCAACGTTGTGTTCTCCAGGGATTTCTTCTGTCGAATCCTTGATTTCGGTCACACTTGGATATCCACCGTAGTCTCCGAGTGAGAGGTTCTTTGGAAGATAAACTGTGCCTTTGCCGTTGTACATTTCGCGTAGCAAATAGCTGCTTGCTAACTCATATGTAATAAGGTCGTCTTGAATTGGGACAATTAAAGAGCGGCCAAAGTTAGTGCCTGTAGGGCAGGTAATGTCGCAGTCGCCATTAAGGAGCGCGACAACACCGAGATTTGTAAAACCGAGTTTTTGAGGTTCTCCAATGCGCAAAACCGAGTAATCTTGTTTGATGAGTTTTCTCACATCTTCTGGGATTTCAGTCCAACCGATGGTTTTCTTCATCATTGAACGATTAGTTAAGTTTTGGAGAGATTGAGCTGATGCCGCGTGAACGACGTACTCCACAGTTGGAATCATCTCGCCTTTCTTCTCAATAACAGCAAAGTCTGGTGCAGGACCAACGACACCCTTTGACTCTCTATAGTAACGTTTTTCACATAAATAATAATGAGTCGTTCCTTTTTTGCCACGAGTGTCGACGTAAGAACGGAGTAAGAACTCTGCCTCACGAATTTCTCCTGTGAACGATGCAAGGTAGACACAAGTATCGAAACGACAACCTTCCCACCAGATCGTTCCATTCATTCTTTTATTCATCTTAAGCAAAGAGGTACCAACACCAAGAGAGTAACCAATCGCGCTCTTGACTGCCTTTTTAATATTTACCTTCTTCGCCCATTCGCTTGTAAATTTAAGTGTTTCTAGCGCATCAGGGTCATTCTTTGACGTGACTCGGAACACCAACTTTTCGCCTACGATCTGACGTGTTAAACCTTCAATAAGCGCACCAGCAATATGAGTCGACATAATACCAGTACCAGCTGTGTGAATGCTTGGAACATATCCATCCATCCATTGAACTGAAGGTCTAATATATCTATATGCGTAGTCTTGATAATAACCAGCAATTGCAGCTATAAAAAGGGAGGAATTAGCGAAGGAATAAGTATCGTTGACTACTTGAGCGAGTCCACTTTGAAACACGCTAACACCAGCGTTTGGAACGATTGTATCAACTACTGCGTTTTCATTTCTTTCTTCTGCCATAATTATCTCCCTTTATATATTGAGTAAAATACCTAACACAATGCCCATTACAAGCCCTGTTATAGGCATAAAAACGAAGAATGCAAGTCTTATCATCTTTACATCTTCGAGTTCATCTTGGGACATTGGTTCGGTGTTTTTTTTATGCATTGCCTTTTGCTTTACCTAATTGCTCTTTGATTTTGTTTTGTTTGTCGACTTTCTCGGTAACTTCATCGGTAGATTCCACAATATTTTCGACACCAAGTTTATCAGCAATGACCATTAAAAGTCTTAAGATATCAACAAGAGTGTCGAGGGTTTGCCTTCCATAAACGTTATCGAGCAAAGCTGTACGGAACATCATCTGCGTTCTATTGCCCGATGATAGTTTACGAATGTCGAGTTCGTTTTCGCCAAGTTTGAATTCCTCATCGGTCATCTTCACTGGCATTTTCGCCTCAGCCATAATTTTAGCGAGAGTCTTTTGTTGTTGCTGATTAAGGACGTGTTGCTCCACTACTTTCTTCTTGTTGAGTTCACGCACCTTTTTGACGTGATTCTCGTTGAGTCCGAGGTCGACATCTTCGATTTCGACGACTTCCTCTTCTAATTCTTCCACCTTATCTTCGGTAGGTGGCACCACTTTAGTTTCTTCTTTTTCCATAAAAACTACTCCTTTGGGGTTATTATATCACGAATGAGTTTAGTTTGTTTACCCATAATTTTAGCAATATTGAAATATTGAATGTTCTCTGGGTTCTTAAACCAGCTTATTACTCCATACGTAGCGGCATCGCTTACGTCATTTGGCACGATTGGGTCATAGTTGTCTTGTTTCTCGTTCCAGGTGAGCATCTCCCATTGTTCGGCTAGGAGATTTGTTTTGGTTTTTATCCACTTATTTTGAGTGTAAGACTTGTAACCACCATAATCGATAATTATTACGTTCTCGTTAAGAATCGCGCTCTGAACGGTTGAGACCATTTGAGGAACGTTGTCTTTCTTTACTGGATTAACCGAGCAACGGTCATTAACAAAGAAACGACACTCAGCGATAAGATCTGCAGCTGCATTATCTATAAACATCCACACTGGGATTCTCTTCATATAAGGGTGAGTCCTGGTCTCGCGTATCGTTCCCATTCTAAACATTCCAAACAAGTCCTCCAACCAATAAAGCAGTAAGTTTTGCACTAGTTGATGATAACCAATAACTCCGTCTTTCATTGGGTCGTGATAGAATATCGGCCCAACTACCGACTGTCCATTGTTAAGCAATATTAACGGAACGAAAGAGGTGCAGTCTCGGTTGACAGCTCCATCGCCTCCAATTACACAAGCAACTGGTCTTATATTTGTACGTTCTATCACTTGGTTCCATTGAGCGACAGTTATCACGTGCCTTTCTGGTCGGAACATTGGGTATACTGAACCAAATCCACCAGTAGTCTCGCCAAGATAGAACCACTTATAATACTCAAAGTCAGTAATCTTGGTTTTTAATATTTCGCGCAGATCGTAATCGTTAATGAATGGAAGGATGTCTAGATAAGTTAAATTATAAACTCCCCAGTCTGGGTCATATCTCTTCGCATCGATAAACTTTGAGAACCAGTGCGCCTTTTGTGGTCTTGGGTTGCCTAATATAAACACTTTAACATCATCGCCATAGTGACGTCGCAAAGATGCAAGTGCCTCGTGTAAACTTTGCTCATCCTTAAGTTCCTGGGTTTCTTCCAAGATAACCACTTTAATTGGATGTTTTGGTTTAAATGACTTAGTTCTTGATGTATTGCTACCACCATAACCAATAAAGTAAATCGTGCCACTGTTACCTTTGCGCTCAATTCTTAAAGGGCTGCGTTTCAAACGGAACTCCTCGAAAATATTATCTCCCATTTCATGGAGCGCGCCTTCGACCTCAGCGTAAGATGAATCAGCAAGTGAACCATAGCTGACACGAGCGACAACGACATCGTGATAAGGGAATTGTAACATCAATAAACTTGCTATCTTAGCTGTGTTGTTGGTCTTACCACCAAGACGTCCACCATATAATATATCGTTATTCTTTCCATCTTCTAGGATTTGCTTAAATACTAGAGGCAAGCGAACAGTAATCATGCTCGGCCACCTTCTTTATAACTAGCGAGCAGATCCTCTTCCATGTCTTTGACACGGTCTTTGGTCTCCTGGGTGTTTGGGTCGACGAACTCAACTTTAATCTTCTCGACAAGTTTCTCGCCTTCCACGTTCTCAGCTGCCTTCTCGTTTGGTTTAGAGAAGAACTCGGAGTAATTTCTCTCAAGGAACCACATCGAGCCACTCGCGTTGATTCTTTTACTTTTATCGGTGGACTTCACTATCGTTGCTAAATGATTGACAGCGACACCAGATCTAATCGCATTACACTCGTTTATAATATCAAAGCAACAATCTGCAAACTTTCTAAACTTGCGATTGTTTTTATATTGAAGGACGGTTTCTTCGGACGGTTCGATAAATGCGCCCACACTCGTTTTTTTGTTGGCCGCTACCGACTCAGCTATATCTCGCACATCTTGGAGTGACACGCCACTTTGAGTAAGCATCTCCATTGCCTCTAACTCTTCTTGCTCTTGGACTCTTTGAACGACACTCGCCATTGCCACCCAATAATAAAAAGTCGAGCGACTTATCCTGGCATATTGGAGCGAGAGCATGATTGGTGTCCCAGCTTTTAATGCTTGGTAGAGTTTCTCGAGTTGTTCTTCGGATGCTTTTATTCTAGATTTATTCTTTGCCATTTGCTCTTACCACTTTTAAATGATATCACACTATTGGCTGAGAAAACAAAAAAAAGCGACAAGTTTTAAGTGACGAAACTCATCGCATTTTGTCCTGAATTATTACTGATAATTCAGTCTCGATAGTTAAGGAGGAATCAACAGTTGGTCGCGTTTCGCCTTTATAACTATCTATCGGTTATGAGGTACACACTAACGGAAGAAGTAATGTACAGTTATTATTATATACATGAATATATTATATATACAAGTATTTATTTAACATACTATTCCAAGATAAGAAAAGTGAGTCAGATCCGTTCCGTACAAAGGAGTAGCGAAACTTGTGGTAAGAAGACCTAACTCACAATAAAATGATATCAAAACTGCGAGTTTTTACAATAAAAAACATATTATTGGTGTAAATAATGTAGTTACATCACTAAAACGGACTCAAAAAAACTTTATATATAATTTATATATAAGAAGGTTAAATCTTTCTTTTTCATTTTAATCTTTTTCTTACCTTTAATTTATTAAAGGATTAAGTTCTATTTAGTTAAGTTAAGTTCTATTAATTAGTTAGTCTATATACTCCACGCGCATATGTGTAAAGAAAGCTGCAGATCAATAAATTAAATTTAATTAAAATATTAGTTGCATGTCGCACCCACAAGATTTAATGTAATGACGCGAAAAGCAAAAATGGAGAACACAAAAATGGCAAAAACAATAATTGATTCTTATAACGAGTTAGTTCCAGCTATGAATAAACTCGCAAAAGAAAACAAAGACATCTGGGAGTATCACAACTCAACTCAAGGATACGGATTTAAGGTCATCGAGAAAGACTTTTATATTGAAACTAGGGTAGCGACTGACTTCGGAGATGAAGAGAGCAGTTTCTTAATTGTTAAGAATAAAAGAAATGGAAACATATTTTCTTGTATGGATAAGGAACTTGGAAGAATCGAGACTCACGACCCAAGCAAGATTTATGAATATATAAAGAGTTTATATCAATAGCGAAAGGAAGGAGGAAGTATGGTCGCTATTATTAATCCACGTGGAGCGATACCTAATAAAGAGGTTCGTTTCAAAATGTGTCATCCAAATGGACACTTTTACATCATCGATATCTATGGGTCACGACTCGAGATATCTAAAGAAGTCTATGAATCATTAAAGGAGGTACCAGAAAAGGAATGAAAATAGAACTTAAAAAACTCGAACTTACAAACTATCGAAACATCCCACACGCCACTTACGAGTTTAATGGCAATTCCAAAATTGTGGGGGAGAATCGTATCGGTAAGACCAACACGCTCGAGGCGATTGTCTGGTTGCTAACCGATAAACTACTTAATGGGTCAAGTGACATTCAATCCATTAAACCTTTAGAGGACACCAAACGCGAAGTTAGGGTCAAGGGAACATTCCTCGTTGATGATAAGGAAATCACAATCGAGAAAGAATATGGAGAAGATTGGGTCAAGACTCGTGGTAGCACTGAATTGGTAATGAAAGGTCATTATTTAAACTATATATATAATGGCACCAAGCAAAAAACACAACGCGACTTTTACACTTTATTTAACGAGGACTTTGGGATTAAAGGCGATTACAGAGGCATTGAACTTGCACGCTTATTAATTGACCCATTCTATGTTGGAGACCTCGGAGAAGGCGATAAATGGAAAGACCTACGCGCATTTATCATTTCTCTTATAGGAGATGTTAGCGAGTCAGAAATATATGCAAAAGACCCAACCTTAAATTCTATCAAGAGTGACCTTGATGTAAGAATGGGTCGCATCGATGAATTAAAGAAATTCTATCAAGGCGAGATTGATTCGCTTAAGGAACAGCTAATTGGCGATGATGCCCAGATCAAGTTGCTCGAGTCAACCACAATGCCTAGTGAAGATGAATTAGCAGTAGCAAAGAAAGCTGCCCAGGAAATTGATGAAGATATCGCCAAACTTCAAAGCGAGAAAGCGAGCGAGAGCGCGATTATTGATATCGATAAACAAATGGTCGAACTTGGCGCAAAACAAAACCAAATCGCCAAAGAGTCAATGGATAATAATTCTACCAAAGAACTCGAGGTTCAATTAGAGCGCGCTCAGATTGAGTATCATACTTTACTTGAGAAGAAAGCAAAACTCGGAGAAGATAAACGCGTGACAGAGTTTAAAATCCCAACATTAAAGAGGGATATCGAAGAGTGTCTAACCAAGAGACAAGACTTTATTAATAAGTTAAGGGAATGCGATGCAAAATTGGCCGCTCCATTTACAGCTGAGTGTCCAACTTGCCATCGACCACTCGAAGGCGAGGAACTTGAAAAAGCGAAATTCCAATTTGAATCCAATATCATCGAAGAGAAAAACCACATTCTATTTGAAGGCAAGCGAAACAAGGAACGTAAGGAAGGACTCGTGGAAGAGCTAGATAGATTACAACTTGGTCTTGATTTGACAGAAAAGGCAATCAAAGAAAATCAAAATGCAATCGAAATTTGCTCTTTAGACATGAAGAACATCGGTGATGAGATTAAAGCACTCAAAGAGAAACCAAGTGAACTTCCAGAAGAATACTACGAAATCAGTCACAAGATTGAAGAACTCGCCAAAGAGAGAATTAAAATCCAATCTTCAAACAACGCTGTCGATGCGATGATTCGCGAAAGGGTCGAAGATAAGTTATCCAAAAAGGCACCATTCCAAAAGGTCATTGATGATTACAATTATGCCTTAAGACAAAAGGAGAACCTTGCAACCATTAAGCAAACCAAAGCTGACCACGCGAAGGATCTGGCGAGAACCGAGCAAAAGAAAGAACTCTTAAATAGATATATTAAAGTTAAACTCGAATTGCTCGATGAAAGAGTCGCGAGAGTCTTTGGAGACATTAAGTTCCAATTAATCAAAGAGAACATCAATGGTGGATACGACCCAGTTTGTAAACCATATATATACGATGTCCTTAAAGGAGCAAGCACCAACGTTACTTGGCGCAACGGTTCCAAATCAGAAAGAGTCGTCACAGGCATCGCAATCGCAGAGCGCATCAAAGCTGCGCTTGGACTCGCAAACCTTCCATTCTTATTTGATGAGGGTGGAGAAATCAGTACGGACACCTTTAGCACACGATTTAAGACTGATTCACAGTTGATCTGCGTTAAAGTTACCGATAATATCAAAACACCAATGGTCATGAAAATATAAGGAGGTACATAAAAGACTATGGGAAACAATCAATTAACAAAAGCAAACGCGGCCTTGTCGCCAATGCAAAAGTTCCAAGCTGACTTGGCGTTACAAGTTGAGCATGGATTACAAGAGGTCGGTCAAACGTTCACTGACTATGGCAAGCAATGTGTAGTTAATGCTATTGCAGCTATCATTATTTATACAAGGAACCAAAAGATAGACCTTAAGGATGTGAACCAAACAACACTAAAGATTGCCTTAACAAATATCGGTTTAACTGAACTTAACTTTAATGCAATCCCAGCCGAGGCATTCCCTGATATCCGACGTGGTCCTGACGGAAAATGGTCAGTAGCATTAAGACCACAAGGAGCTGGAAACGAAAAGTTAGTGAGAAACTTTGGACTCAACGTTGAGGAACTAAAACAATGTATCCTCGTACGCGAAGGCGATGAATACACTCTTCCAGGATTTGATGGAGAAAAGATGACTCCATTTACTTGGACACCAAAGTCACTTGATAAAAAGGTCATCTTGGTTGTCTATCCTCTAAAGAAGAAAGATGGCACGATGGAATACTTAATGGCATCGAGAGATAGCATTATTCCAAACCTTATCGCTCAAATCAGAAACGCGAATCTCTACCGTGAGGAATTTATGGAAGAAACCTACGTCACAGGTAAAGATGGCAAAAAATACAAAAAGAGAGAAGTCAACACTGCAAAGCGCGATGCTTGGTACGAAAAACTAGACGCTGCTTTTGAAGGCAAAACCCTTGATGAAATTCTCGAACTTCCTGAATGGAAAAATGAACTTTCTAACACTTACACAAGTGGTGGTTCTCGCGAATCAATGATTATCCGTAAGATGCAAAATAATGCTCTTAAGAGATATCCACGCGAATTTAATAACACATCGGTAGCCGAGGCAGTCAAAGACATGTTCGAAGACCAAGATGAATCATTGAAAGAAAAACCAAAATCAAATTATATCGATGCAGATCCAGTCGCCACCGTTGAGAAAGAAATCAACGAAGAAGTCGAAGAAGGCGCAGTTGAGGACTTCGATGTAACTGAAGAAGGAGAAGTGGTAGAAGAAAAAACTCCTGGAACTACACATCCAGAAGTCGAAGAAGGTGCTACAGCTCCAACTGACGACTACGAAAAGGACTTATAATATGAAAGCGCATTGTCTTGCATCTTCCTCGCATGGCAATTGCTACGTCCTTGAGTTTGATATCGATGGGGTGCCTACTCGCATAATGGTCGAGTGTGGTATCCCCATCACGGATATCTTTAAAAAGTTAAATAATATCCAAATCGAACTTGCATCGATTGATGCGTGCCTAATAACCCATGCCCATAGTGACCACTGTAAGGCCGCTAAAGACTTAAACAAGTACATGATTCCTTGTTATATGTCAAAGGAAACAAAGAATCTACTCGGATTTGGAGAGGTTCTGGACGAATTGAAACCAACAGCTGTTGCTCCAGGGATAAAGGTCATGGCATTTAATGTCGAACACGACATCGAAGGTTCCGTTGGGTTTATTATTAAGACAAAATATGAATGTGTAATATTTGTTAACGACCACAAGCGATGGACATGCAATTTAAAGAAGATTAAACCAAATTATGTCTTTATAGAATGCAACTATGACCATAAGGTTGTATATGCCCAAGTGACAGACTTAAAAAAGGCGATTAGAGACACGAGTTTATCGGCTGACGACTATTTAAAGGCAAAAGCAAAATTAAGCCAACACGAGCGCAATTTGAACGCACACTGTTCGCTCCACGGAACATTGGTCGGTCTGAAGAAACTAAACTTAACTCAATGTCACACAATATTCTTAATGCACTTATCAGATCGTTACGCGAATGAATATCGCATGAAGAACGAAGTGCAAAATCAAACACAAATATTAACTTATGCATGTGGAAAGGACGGAGGAATAAAATGAAATCAAGTGCGATGTTTAATTTCGATTATCTATTCGGTGACCACATGGCGCAAGTTAGTGACCAAGCGAAACTATATTATATTAAACTTTGTTTTTTCGCGAATTGCGGCTTTGTAGCAAATCCAAAGTCCGTAGCTGATTCGATGGGATACGACAAAAGCGTAATTGATGAGTTGATAGGCATTGGCGAGTTGCTTAAATTACCAGATCGAGCTGAGGTATTTATAACATCATATTTTGTACACAACCATTTTAATCCAAGTTCATGGACTAAAACTCCTTACTTCCCATATTGGAAGGGTAAACTATGGACAAAGAAAAATGGAGTGGCAACATTTAAAAAGCCAGAGGAAGAAGAAAATCAACAAGGAGAAATAAATCCACGAAATGAGATTTTAGATAAAAATAATCCATTTAAAGATTTGATTGAAAAAGAGAAAGGCAAAGAAGAAGAAAACGATGATGTTCTCGACTTCTTTGAAGGGAGATAATTATGAAAAAGTACAATCAAAACGAAGAAGGCAAAAAAGAACTAGAAGAAAAGAGCATGATTTTAAAGGTATTAAAAGATATGCCTAATTATGTATTTACTAAAGAGGACTTGATTGAGTTTACTGGCAAAAGTGACCGTCAAGTAAGAGCCGAGTTAGAACATATCGCGAACTTTTATCCAATCAGAGCGACAGCTGGCCGCAAAGGTTACAAAATGCTTGCATTTGAAGAAGATGCATCAATTGAGACCTTAAAAGAGATTAATATGGAGGCATTCCTACAAATATGTGAATTACAACATAGAGTTATCTCAATAAAGGCGAGAATGAAACCTCTCATTGCCATCCAACGTGCAACTGCGCTAAAATTACAGGAAAAAGGAGAAGAGGTCGAATAAACCTCTTTTTTTGTATTCATGCTTGTATGGATAATAAAATGATTTATAATATTACAAAGGAGGTAAAACAATGACTGAAATATGGCGTGATATTCCTGGGTGGAAAGGAATGTATCAAGCATCAAATCTAGGACGTATTAAATCTTTAGCGCGTTATATCGTAACCGTTAAAGGTACTAAATACCCAATTGAAGAGAAGATTCTAAAAGGTCATGTTGATACTAAAGGATATATTCAAGTCGAATTTAAACGTAATCGTAGAAGACATATCATCGCTCTACATAGATTAATTGCCTTAGCATTCATTCCAAATCCAGAAAATAAGCCGCAAATAAACCATATAAATGGTAATAAAACGGATAATCGAATAGAGAACTTGGAATGGTGTACAGGTTCAGAGAATGTACGTCATGCGTGGAACAATAGACTTAATCACGCTCTTCATGGAGAGCAACATCCAAATGCTAAATTAACTAACGAACAAGCAAAATGGGTAAAAGAACATTACATTCCTAGAGACAAGGAATATGGTGTTAATGCTATGGCTAGAAAATTTAACGTATCAACTACACCAATTTACAATATTTTAAAGAAGAAAGGATGGAAACATATCGAATGAATATTGTTTATAAAAAATTAAGTGAACTTAAACCTTATGAAAAGAATCCTCGAAAAAATGACAAAGCAGTAAAATATGTAGCGGAGTCAATTAAGCAATTTGGGTTTAAGGTTCCAATCATAATTGATAATAAAGGAGTGATTGTAGCTGGTCATACAAGATATAAAGCTGCAACTGAACTTAAAATGGAGGAGGTTCCGTGCATCGTTGCGGACGATTTAAATCCAAATCAAATAAAAGCATTTAGATTAGCTGACAATAGAGTAGCCGAGTTGAGTGAGTGGGACTTTGAGCTTCTCGATGAAGAACTCGCAAAGTTAGAAGATGAATTTAATCTTAATGAACTAGGGTTTGAGGAATTCTTAAAAGTCGATGAAGAAGAGGACATCGTTGACGACGAATTTGATGAAGATGAATTCGCGAGCGATGAAATCATATCCAAAAAAGGCGACATTTATATTCTAGGTCGTCATAGACTTATGTGTGGCGATTCATGTGTCCAAGTTGATGTCGACCAACTAATCCCAGAAAACACCTTTATTGCAGCTGCATTTACTGACCCACCGTGGAATGTTGACTACGGAGGAACTTCACATCCTTCATGGCGCAAACGTTCCATTATGAATGACAAAATGAGTGGAGAAGATTTTAATCAATTCTTAACGCACGCATTTGAAAAGATACAACCACACCTTCTCCCTGGAGCGATGTTCTATGTCGTAATGAGCGCACAGGAGTGGGGAAATATTATGGACGTCATGTCCACATATAACTACCATTGGAGTAGCACGATTATTTGGGCTAAAGACTCCCTTGTCTTAAGCCGCAAGGACTACCATACCCAATATGAACCAATCTGGTATGGTTGGTACGAAGGAGACTCCAAAAACCCAGCTGCTCGTATATGCCCACTCGAAGATAGAACTCAAAGTGACTTGTGGAATATTCCAAGACCAAAAGTTAGTGAGTTACATCCGACGACCAAGCCAATGGAATTAGTTGTAAGAGCGATTAAGAACTCGAGTCACGAGAAAGATAATGTCTGGGATGGATTTGGTGGATCTGGTACAACTCTTATCGCAGCTGAGCAAACCAACCGTAACTGTTATATGATGGAACTCGACCCACACTACGTTGATGTTATCGCAAAAAGATATATTAAGTTTGTGGGATCTGCTAAAGACTGTTACTTAATTCGTAAAGGAGAAAAGCTGGAGTTACCACACGAGTTAGTTGATGGACTCCTTGACCCATTTCCTAATATAGAATAGAATAATAAAGCACATTCGTTGCGCAACACTAAAGGCACTTGAAAAAAAGTGTCTTTTTTAGTTGCAATCGGCACCCAAGCGATGTAAGATATGGTCAGAAAATAGGAGAACACAAAAAATGAAAAGCATTATTGAAAGAGCAAAGTGGAAACACGATTCCGGAGACCACGAGGAGACCTACGATTGGTATTTATGGTTAGATGGGAAACCAACCAACCACTGCATCAGCCAAGCGAGTGGGGTCTATTATATTTATATTAATGATGAGCAAAGAGCAATGCGCGACACCTTAAAAGAGGCAAAACTTACGCTCATTGGAATGTTGAGGGCATAAATATGAGTGACATTTTAAGAGATATCGTTAGAGCGACTTGTGGGGGTCAACCTCAACGAGTCAAGGATTATATATACGAAGAAATGGTCAACTTCTGGAACTCTCATGGGTTTGAGGTTGTTCATCGCGAATGGGAAAGAAAGGAGAAAAAAGATGCCAATCACTAAAATTGATATTTGTTACGTCTATCGCTCAAGGTGGTGCAAGATTGAGTGCCTCGAAAAATGGAGAAGATTCTACTCCAGAGAAAAGGCGCAAAAGTTCATCGAAAAGCGCGAAAGCAAAAAGAACCATTTATTTATTAGATACATATTAGTTAACAATGTGGAGGTAGAAAAACTATGAAAGTAACTATTTATTACAAGGGTATCAAAAAACGCAAGGAGACATTCCTTGCTTTATCCATTGTCGAGAATCAAGACAACTTTGGGTTTGGTCTTGGTGGTCGCTCACACCATATCGATAAGAAATACGTAAGAAAGGTAAAGGTGGTTTGCGATGGTAGGTAAAGACAGAGAGACCGAGTTCTATCACTTTCACAATGCCAATCCAAAAGGCAAAAATGCGAGCGATTGTGTATACCGTGCGATAAGTGTCGCCCTGGAGCAAGATTACGCCACCACGATGCGCGAATTAACGGAACTCGCCCTAGAACTTGGGTATGCTCCTAACGAAAATAAAACATTTAAAGCATACATGGAGTCAAAGGGGTGGAGAACCTATAAAGAGCCGCGCGACCATAATAATAAAAAGATATCGGTTCAAAAGTTCCTACGAATGGTTAGTCCAGCTGAGGTTATAGTCGCCAACGTTGGGTCACACCATACCTCGCTTATAAAAGAAGGAAAGATCTGGGACACTTGGGATTGCTCCAGAAACACGATGCACATTTATTGGAGGAAACAATAATGATTCTAAAGTTATTTAAAGTCATCTTGACGATGAAAAATAAAAGGGCTTATTCGAGAGGTTGCATAGACACAATTAATATCATCGAGCAATTTATCAAACATAGAGAGCGTATTGAAATCTCTCCTATCAATTTATTAAAAGATTTACAAAAGTTACTAGAAAACAAAAGAACTGGTACGATAGGAATTATGCTCCATGAAGATGAGGAGGAATTATTATGAAATCAATATTCACTAATATAATATTTATTATTATCGCGATAATTATCATCGCAGCTTTGCTTGGATTTGTAGGTTTTGTCATTTACGTCCATGTAAAGTTTGCTAATGTTCCAATCGGTCAGATCCCAGGTTGGGCGGCATGGATTATGTTTAGATAAGGAGGAAAGAATCGTGAGATACATTAGACTGAAAGATGGAAGAGTCCTTGATACTCTTGATGAAAGAGGTACAGCAATTAGTCAAACAAGAAAACAATGCGATTTTGAAGATTTTGTAGTGGTTCAAAATAGATTAGGAGATTTTGCCATTCCAAAAACTGAAATCGTTAAACAAGCCAACACTATTAAAAAATTGTGTGATGAATTGATTATTAAAAACCCAAATGTTAACGAAAAGTTTTATAGTATAGTTTTTGTTTATCAAGGTGCATGGAAAAATATTTTAAATAAAAAACATGCGAAATTTTGCACAAGCAGAGATATATACGAACACGATGTAGAAATATTTGGTGCAATTTGGGTAATTGATAGTAATGGTGTGCCTACATTAAAACCAGTGTCAAAGATGAACGAGAAAGGAGAGTTGGAATTGTTATGAGATATACGCATAAATTAGAAAAGCCAGAAGAAAATTGTAATTATTTCTTAATACCAGATAAAGAACAATGTGATAATGCAGAAAATAAACTCGGTCAATTAGAAGATATTGAAGATGAGTTAGGTGTTGAGTTTTCAATGCTAGATAAGATTTGTCAAAATGGTGTTTACTGCTATAAAAGAAGTATTAAAGAAGGCTTTACCACAAGTGGAAAAAGACCAAGCAATATAACTCATATTCAAAATAGCGATATTCTCATTGAGTTCTTTGGTGTTTATAAAGAAAAGAGAATGGCTGTATCAATTATGGGCTGTATTGATTATTGTTATTATTCTTTACCTATCAAAGACTATGGCAAAACTTGGGCATTAACGAAAGAAGAATTGTTATGAAAAGATACTTAAAATATGGCGACCATACTCAACCAAGAATAATAAGAGTGATTGGTCATAATATGGCTAGAATAGTATGTATTGCTGCAGAAATACCATTACCTGAACATTTGAAATTGGAGTTTAGATTAGACAATTGTTCTAGAATAAAATGGAAAAGGAAAAAGCGAAAATGAAAGCAATTTTAATTAGTATTAAACCTAAATGGTGTGCCAAGATTATGAATAAAGAAAAGACCATTGAAGTTCGTAAAGGCGCTGCACTATATAAAGCAACAAAGAAACTTATTGATGAATATGGGTTTGCAGATTTCTATGTTTATTGCACGAAAGCATTACCACTTATTAGGTATATTGATGAAAATATTATGTTTCTATCTTGTTCTACAAATACAATTAAAAATGAACGAGAAAGTGGTAAATATCTTAACGGTAAAGTTGTGTTCAAGTTCCGTTGTTATAAGGTGGAAAGAACACACGAATATGCTGGAAATCTACTCAAAGACAGTTGTCTAACAATTGATGAATTTTGCGATTATTTAGGCGATAAAATCTATGTTTATGCCATTCACATCAGCGATTTAGAAATCTTTGATAAGCCAAAAGAGTTAAGTGAGTTTAAGGTTAAAAAAACTTATATATGTAAAAATTGCCCACCAAAGTATCAATATGGGGCTTGTTCAAAAGACTGCACAGAAATCTTATCATTAACCAAAGCACCGCAAAGTTGGTGTTATGTGGAGGCAGATCAATGAAACGAATCTTAGAAATTATACTCACCACGATCTGCGTGATATTATTACCTTTTATGTTTAACGAACCGAGGAGGATAGAAGAAAATGGAAAGAAAGATTTTAATTGAAGTTACTGAAGAAGAGTACGAAAAAATCAAAGCTGGCGCGCTTGATAAAAGTTACGACCCAATAGATGTTATTCATGGTTTATCAATACACGAAATATTTGATGAACTCGATAATAGAACAAAAAATCCTAAATTTACATCGATTGATGCTCCAGAACGTGGTAGTTCTAAAACAATAAAAGAAGGGACTATCTGGGAGGGATACGCTCAATTTACTTGGCGTGTGGAGTTTTAATATGACCTATCATTGCTTATTTGAACAAAGTGGCACTTTCAAAAACGAATTTAAAAAGCTGGGATATAATGCCATTGACTACGATATTCTTAACGATTATGGAGAAACTGACCGAGTTATCGATTTATTCGAGCAAATCGAGTCAGCTTTCCAGGGGGGGGTTTCTATATTTGATGAAATGAAAGAAGGAGACCAGATCCTTGCCTTCTTCCCTTGTGTCCGCTTTGAAGACCAAATTCAAATGCACTTTAGAGGCACTTCAAACGGAATGCAAAAATGGGACAACATTAAAAAGTTAGAGTACGATCTGGAATTACATCGCGAATTACACCATTTATACAATATGGTCACGATGTTAGCGATAGTTTGCTTAAGAAAGAAAATCCCACTTATATTAGAGAACCCATACTCCACTACGCACTATTTAGTTAAATATTGGCCGATAAAAGCAGCGATAATTGATATGGATAGACGTGATATGGGCGACTATTATATGAAACCTACTCAATATTGGTTTATAGGTCGCGAACCTTCAAACAACTTTATATTTGAGGGAGTGGATATTAAAAAATCAAAGCGCATCGACTGGGAGAGAGGAGCAGAGCGTAGTATGATTAGCAAAGATTATGCAAATCGATTTATACGCGAATTTGTACTTCCTCCTTGTGAAGATAGTTGCGATGTGCAACAATAGAAAATAAAGAAAGGAGTGGTATGATGAACGAAAAACCTCATCACAAGATAACACCAGCTGCAAGAGAGCGATTCTTAATTTGGTTATTAAAGAATAATATGTCTCTCACTCAATTTGCGAAGAAAGCTGGATGCTCTAGACAATATTTAAGCCGCGCGTTAAATGGGGAACGAAATGTGACCTCCACCGTACGCGATTGGTTCAAAAAAGGTGGATACGATTTATTATAAAGGAGTAGAAATTATATGTTTGAAAAAGTGAATCCTGGACATTCAGATAAAGTGGCCGATAGGATAGCAGGAGCGATTGTGGATATCGCTTATACAAAACAAAAGAATCCAAAAATAGCTGTAGAGGTTCTTGTTGGACACGGACACGCATTTGTGACCATTGAATCATCCGTCAGAATAACATGCCAAGAGGTGTGCCAAGTTGTAAAGCGCATCGCAGGAATTGAAAAGGTAAAACTTGTGTTTGCCTATCAAGACAAGTTCCTAGCTGGTAATCAAGAAGGACATATCCGTTGTGGTGATAATGGTATCTTCAAAGGAATGCCAGTTACAGCTGATGAGCAATATCTAACCGATTTCGCAATAGAACTATATAGAGCATGTCCGTTTGATGGAAAATATATCTACGACAGTGGTAAATTAATTATATGTCAGTCTCATATTCACACTAAGGATTTGCAAGATAGATTCCCTTACGCAATTGTTAATCCATTGGGCGATTGGACAGGTGGTTCAGACGTCGATAGTGGCGCGACCAATAGAAAACTCGGTAGCGATATGGGTGGCTCTGTCACTGGTGGAGGACTCCACGGTAAAGACCTATCCAAAGCTGATGTCTCGATTAATATATATGCTTTCTTAAAAGCGCAAGAAACTCGCAAACCAGTAGAACTCAGCTGTGCGATTGGCGATGAATATGTCGATGGCAAACCATACAGTGAAATCGTGGAAATCGCTCGCGACTATATTACAAAACTCGGTGGATTCGAGAAATTCGCAGAGTGGGGATTAATTAGATAACTTATGTGGAGCGCACTACTTGAGACAATATATATGTCCTTCGTGTCGCTCGGTATATCTTGGTTAATAGCATTACCTCTTGGAACACTTGTAAGCGAGACACGTCCAGGAGGTTTATTTCCATCAAAAGCGGCTAACTTCATATTAAATAGAATAATAGACGTTGGTCGAGCTGTTCCGTTCATTCTATTGGTGGTGTTTCTATTCCCAGTAGCAAGGGCATTAATAGGCACTGCCATAGGAACGACAGCTATGATTGTACCACTTACGATCTGCGCCATTCCGTTTGAGGCAAGATTGGTGGAAGAGTCATTATCAGAAATCCCTAGCAACATAATCCAAGCGGCCAAGATAGACCAAGCAAGCATTCTAAAAATAATCGTAAAGATTGAGTGGGGAGCAAAGGTTCCTTACTTAATAAACTCGGTAGGAATAAGTCTTATAAATATCATCGGCTATAGTGCTATGGCAGGAGTTGTCGGTGGTGGTGGACTTGGAAATTATGCTATCGTCTACGGATTTCAAAGGTTTAATTGGGTATTAATCGCACAGGCAGTTGGACTTATGGTCGCGCTCGTAATTATTATTCAAACAATAAATAATATTTTAGTAAGATACACTTTAAGGAGAGTTTTATGCAAAGAACACTAAAATTAGCATTACTGTTAAGTTTGTCTTTATTAACAGGATGTGCAAACAATCAAAAGACTATCGTTGTGGGCGCGAGTTCGACCCCACACGCGTTGATTTTGGAGCAAGCAAAGGAATATGTCGCCAGCAAAGGTTACACCCTTGACGTGCGCGTTTTCAATGATTACGTTCTTCCAAATTATGCGCTCGAGAATGAAGAGTTAGATGCTAACTACTTCCAACATGAACCATATCTAAATACTTTTAATGAATCCAACGGAACTCATCTAGTTTCTGTGTTTAAGGTTCATTTTGAGCCAATGGGGATTTATCAAGGAACTAAAGCGGCCCTTGAGTCCTACACTTATAACGATAAAATCATAGTGCCTAGCGACCTTTCAAATTATAATCGCGCAATGGATCTGCTCAAAGAATGTGGAATGGACACTTGCACTAATATCGTACAAGTTGAGGCGCAAATGATACCTATGATGCTCCAAGACTGTGCTTATGCTGTCATAAACGGCAATTACGCGCTTTCTTCTGGAGTTATTGAAAAATGCCTTTATACCGAGAATAAGGACTCTGATATCGCCAATACAATGGCAAATATAATCGCTGTTAAAGAAGGCAATCAGGAAACCGAGAAAACTAAAGTCTTAATCGATGCTCTAAAGCAAGACAAAGTCAAGCAATATATAATCAATACATTTGGTTCTTCAGTTATTCCAATGTTCTAAATATAAACAAAAATAAAAAGGGGTCATTTGACTCCTTTTCTTTTTATCTTGTTAAATAGTGCCTTGACTCCAATTGTCAGAGTGATGCATATAACCATGAATGGCGTGCCAGGACCTAACCAGAACAACCAACATGCGCTCCCAACACTAAACATTGAAATTCGCAATGGTTCATTCGCCCAACATATAACTCCAATCAAGTAGGGAACCCACACTTCGCTACTTATTACTATAAATACTATCGCGAATATAATAAACGTTCGCCAATCGCGTATATTATAAAAAATCCAAACAAATGGGAACGTTAACCAATACCAGATCCATTTCCAGAATCGTTTACTTTTCTTTGGTTCGCTCCTTACCTTTTCTTTTCTAGTCTTTGCGAGGTTTTCATACTTTTGGATTATTTCGTTTGTTTTCGATGTATTTTTCATATTCTTCAGGAGTCATCTCGACTTCTTCTTCTTCGGTTTTATTTGGGCGACTAACTACGAGTTCTTGACCATAAAGTTGGTAATAACAATCAGGGACAGTTTTACCTTGTGTGATTCTCCATTGATAATATTTCTTTAAGATTTCCACTCTTTGAACATAAGGAACAGTCATTTGACTTGATACGATTCTAGTTGATGCCATAATTCCACGGAAGAACTGCCACATTACGATTCCAATATCAGTAAATATTCTAATAACATAATTTAAAGCCGCTACTGCTCCATCGACAAATTCTTGTTTATTAGGATCTGCACTCCAAGAGTTAAAGAACATCGTAATTCCTGTAACCATAGCAATCGTGGTGATACTACCAATTAAACGTCCTCTTCCAATAGAACCAGTGATTTGATTTTGCCTTACCACTTGCGCTCCATTGATTTCTAATTCAAATAAAGCAGCATTAACATCGCGATATTTAACTACGAGCGAATCCATATTTGCAGCGATATATTCTGGACTCTTTAAATATTCGAGTTGTTTCCTTTTTATACAATAGCGATTCTTTTCTTTGAGTGCTTGTCTCTCTGGAAGAGTGCTAGTATATAAAATTCTATCTTTACGTCTTGAGAACTTGTTTAATAAGTAGATTCTTCTATTAATATAATTGATATAAAATGTTTGTTTCTCAGCTGGGTTGTAAACCTTGTCGATAAAATACTCAAAATCGCTGTCTTTAGCAATATTAAGAGCTGTATAGTTTACCTTCGCCTCGGCTAATACAACATTTCTCTTGATAATTTCATCAATTACGACATTAATGCCAACGTTGTATGATGCTGTAACTGCGATAATCTTGGAGAATATCATGTACCAGAAATCTGGGTTTATAATATACTCAAGATGCAATTTTAAATGGATGAAATCAAAACATCCAAATACAACTAATATAATAAGCAATAAAGCAGCGTTGATGATCTGCTTTATAATAAATTGTTTATGGGTCGATGCTAACTCGCTTGTTGTTGCGGCAAAGTCAGTAAACTTTTGAACCCCATCTACTCCTTTTTGATAAATGTTCATGTGCTACTCCTTTTAATTTTTATTTTTTGATTTTTATTTTAATCTTCTTTTCGGCTTTCGCCTCTTGCTCCTCTAATAATTCTTGTCGCGCTTTTTCTGTTCCAAGTTGGACTTTAGCACCTTTTAGCATCTCACTCATTTCTTTATCTTGTTTCATGAGATGCCTTCTTTCTAGGTCGATTCCAAACGATGCCGCGATACCACTAGTCGCAATCCATAAGACACCAGCTATAGAGTGAAGATAATGCTCGACCATTGTGATGATAAGGGTAATCATTAAGTATTTAATAATTATATATACGTAAGGATTGTACTCATCTTCTTTTTTAGTTTCATTAATGACCATCCAGATCGTTGAGACTAATAAACCAATAGCAGAGATGCCACCAAGACCAATCCAAACTCCACTATCAGGAGTATGGAACCAAGTGTCTCGATTCGCAATCATCATCGCTACATAAGGAATAGGAAGTACAGCTAATTCTCCAACTTTACAGACTTTTTGCCATATTTTATTACGTCGGAGTTTTTGCTTAGTCGTTAGTTCCTTCTTCTCTTTCGCCATATTCTTCTACCTCTTGCGCGATTTCGCCATTTTCTGGCTCTTTTACTGTTTCTTTGAGTAATTCTTTAAGATTAACAATTTCATCGCTTAGAGCGGCAATTTGAAGGTCTCTTAATCTTAATTGCTCCTCAATTTCAGTAACGGAAATGCCAACGTACTCTTTAACTTTTCTAGTTTCTTCTTTCCAATGTGATTTTAATTCCTTGACTGCTTGTTTAACCTTTTCGTTTGGAATTAAATCTAAAACAAAGAAAATAGCGTGTTCAAAATACTCGGAACGCGCAAGTAATACATCAACTTCCTTTTTGAATTTCTCAGCTGTTTTGCTAATAGATTCTTGAACCTTTGGTGCATCTTCTTGTAGTTTTGTGACACTTTTTCCTAAGTTCTCGATTCCAAGTTTTACTCCAGGAATCGCTAGTGATAACTTTTTAATTTCTCCTTTTCCTACACTTTTAAATGCAAAAACAGAAAAAATAATTAAAAGTAAAACTAAAATGACCGCTACTACGATAAAAAGTGGGTTTTTAATTACTTGTTCGATTGATGTCCAATCCATACTTATTCTTCTCCTTTAAGAATTTTAATTTCTTTTTCTAAATTGCTAATGCGACCAAGTAGTACTTTTTCTTTTTCGTCCTTGATCTGCTTTAATAGTTCTTTATTCTTTGCGCATTCTTTACCAACACGCACGAATTCCTCAGCTGAGAACTCTTTAATTTCACAAAGAAGTACTGGTTTTCCTTCTTGAGTGATTACGATTGCTTTTTTCTTATATTCGCCCATATATTTCTCCTATATTTTAGTAATTACATCCGTTATAGTTGGCTGAGCAGTTAACTTGTTAATAGTAGAACTCGAATTAATGTATCCTATAGTAGCCGCAATCAATGCATAACCGATAACACCATCTAAGAAGAATTGTGCTGGAGTTACTTGACCAAATGAGCTGCTTTCAAAATACATATTAACAACCTTAGTGTTTCCCATAAAATTACTACCTAGATATGCTTTATAAAGTTCACTTGATTGAATTGGTCTATCTGAATCATTAATAACATGTAAATAGCAATTTAACTCTTCAATGAATATTTTGTGGTCGTATAATACGGTTCCATATTCTTTTACAAGTTCATCTATCGTAGATGTATATAGTAATGTTGCTTGTCCATATTTATTAATTTGGATAGAATTCCAATTAATCTCAGTTTCTGCATCCCAGAAATAATTATTGCTAAAAACAAGATAATTATCATCTAATGTGTTTAATCTATAGATATCGCTATTATATTTAATAACAGCTGTTCCTTTTCTAAGTTCTTCTAATTCTTCAGGAGTAAAGTCATTCTCTCCA
>JAEIGA010001596.1_pt1 | contig 35532 bp, 30 predicted proteins | sample 9270691 | NCBI WGS metagenome assembly JAEIGA01 (sample SAMN17057246, study PRJNA624740) | gut metagenome | biome: biome; isolation source: fecal sample | host: Bos grunniens | place: China: Xizang | collected 2019
GAGGTACTTGAGGAAATCCTCTGCCAGCTCCATATTATCCTCCAGCTCGTAGAATGCCATCTCTGGCTCAATCATCCAGAACTCCGCCAGATGACGTGGTGTGTTCGAGTTCTCTGCGCGGAATGTAGGGCCGAAGGTGTAAATCTGACCGAGTGACAAAGCTCCTAACTCACCCTCCAATTGTCCCGATACGGTGAGGTTACAAGGCTTACCGAAGAAGTCCTGAGTGTAATCCACCTTACCATCCTCTGTGCGTGGTGGGTTAGCTATGTCGAGTGTCGTTACGTTGAACATCGCACCTGCACCCTCGCAGTCCGAGCCTGTGATGAGTGGAGTGTGCAGATAGTAGAAACCTCTGTCGTTGAAGTACTTGTGTATAGCATACGCCATTGCGTGACGTATACGCAACACCGCACCGAATGTGTTTGTTCGTGGACGCAGATATGCTATGTCACGCAGGAACTCTAACGAGTGTCCCTTCTTCTGCAAAGGATATGTCTCTGGGTCTGCTGTGCCGTATATCTCAATCTTCTCGGCCTGTACCTCGACACCCTGTCCCGATGCTGGTGACTCCACCAACTTACCATCTACACGCAGACAGGCACCTGTCGTTACTGCCTTGAGCTGCTCCTCTGGTATCACGTTCAGGTCGACTACAATCTGGATGTTAGCCATACAAGAGCCATCGTTGAGTGCTATGAACGCCACGTTCTTGTTGCCACGCTTGGTGCGTACCCAACCTTTCACTACGATGTCGGTGTTCACTGCACCACTTTTCAGAATCTCTGCAATTCTCTGAGTTTTCATACTTTATCTTATCGTTTTATTTGTTGTCTTTGCTTGTGTATGTCACCTCTTTTGCCTCTTTGTGAGAGCTGTCGCCCCGAGGTGAGTGCTTTACTAAAGAGCAAAGGTAGTCAATTATTTGAAAATTGTCAAAAAAAAAGTACCTTTGCCTTGTATGATTCACCTTTTAGGTGAGTCGCTATGAGTAAGACGATAAATTTTTCGCTATGAAACGAATTTTCCTGTTGAGTTTAACACTGCTTTTTGCCACTTTGGGTTGGGCACAGCAGTCGCGTATATTTCGTTCGGAGTTTCTGACCTATGATCGTCGTGAGGCGGGCATTGCCGATAAGCGTGAGGGCACGAAGGGCTATTCAGCCTTTTCTCCCGAGCTTATCTCGCAGAGTGAGCAGGAGCTGGTGTGGCTGCAACGCTACGATGTCGATGCCGCTATGAACGACTACAACATCTTCCTCCATTTAGAGAATGTCGCTACCGCCTTCACTCTTCAGATTAACGGAGTGGATGTCGTGCACGAGGAGGATTTCTTCTCTCCTACCGATTTGCTCCTCTCGCCCTATCTGCGTCAGGGAGCCAACGATGTGGTGCTGCGTCTGCGTCTGAGCCAGCTACCTCATCTTGTGGCAGGTGTTAAGTTGCAGAGCGATAAGCTCTTCGCCAATAGCTACTTCTTCATCCAGCGTCGCCTCTCCATCCGCGATTTCGATATCACTCTCCGCCCCGACTCTACTCGTTCGTTCGGTGTGCTGGATATGCGTCTGGTCTTAGCTAACGACTTCAATTTCGAGGAGACAATCAATGTGGGTTACGATTTGTATGATCCGTCGGGTAAGATTATTGAGCTTAACTCCCGTGAGTTTACCCTCGATGGCAGAGCGTTGGATACGGTGAGCATAGCACCCTATGTCTACCATACCAATAACTTCAAGTGGGATGGCTCGAAAGCCCCACTCTACACCCTTACGCTCTATATCAAACGCAGTGGTATGATGTGGGAGTATATCCCTCTGAAGGTCGGCTTCAGCGATGTGGAGTGGCGTGATGGTCAGCTCTACAGCTTCGGCAAGGCTCTCGCTATGAAACCTGTCAGGTATGAGGCTACGGCTGATCAGAAGGTTGCTCTTGAGCGTCTTCGCACCCATAAGAAGCAGGGCAACCGCCTCTTGCTCTTGCCATATCCTCAGCCCAAGTGGTTCTACGATATGTGCGATAGGGAGGGTGTTATGGTCATCGACCAGGCTGCTCTCTCGGCTCTGACGGATGACACCCGTTCGGTTGGTGGCACTCCTGCCAACGATCCTCAGCTGGCTGATGAGTTCCTGCTGCGTGTCAAGAAGATGTACTACCGCTCTCGCAACCACACCTGTGTCGTGGGCTTCTCATTGGCGGGTGATGCTACGGGCAACGGTTACAACCTCTATAAAGCCTACGAGTGGCTGAAATCGGTTGAGCAGCGTCGTCCCGTCTTCTATTTCGGTAGCGATGGCGAGTGGAATAGCGATAAGTGGAGTTGGTAAAGCGTTTGAACGATGAATATCGATTTGGTTGTTGTCGGCAAGACCGACTCTAAGGAGGTGGCGGCATTGGTTGAGATGTATGCCAAGCGTCTGAGCCACTATTGTCGCTTTGCGGTCATCACTATCGCCGACGTTAAGAATACCCGCAATATGTCGCCTGCTCGCCAGAAACAGCTGGAGGGCGAGGCTATCCTGCGTGATGTTACCGATGGCGACTACCTTGTCCTTATGGATGAGCGAGGCAAGCAGTTCTCCTCTATGGAGTACGCCGATTGGTTGCAGAAACGTATGTTGAGCGGAGCCAAGCGTTTAGTCTTGGTCATTGGCGGACCTTATGGTTTCTCCGATGATGTCTACGCCCGTGCCAACGATAAGATTTCTCTGTCGCGTATGACCTTCTCGCATCAGATTGTGCGTGCCATCTTCGCCGAGCAGCTCTATCGTGCTTTCACCATTTTGCATAACGAACCCTATCACCATGAATAATCATCTACGTTTTGTAACTCATTCGGCAACCCTGCAGACTCTCTACCGTCTGGCTTTGGTCTATGTGGTTTTGATGCTCACACGTGTTGCCTTCTTCATCTATAACAACGACCTTATAGGCTCTGTTGAGGGTGGCGAGTGGTGGTCACTGTTGTGTGGCTCGCTCAAGTTCGACACCGTCTCTATGCTCTATATCAACGCCCCCTTCATCCTCTTCTCGCTATTGCCTTTGCGACTGCGTGAGCGAGGCTGGTGGCAGAAGAGCCTCTTCTGGTACTATTTCATTGTCAACGCACTCTTTGTTGTTGTGGTCAATATGGCAGATGGTGTCTACTACCACTACGCCCAGAAGCGTTTCGATGCCGAGGAGATTTTCTTTGCTGAGAATGGCAACACACCACTTCTTCTGGTGCGTTTCTTGGTCGAAAATCCCCTTATGGCACTCTGGGGCATTGGGCTGATTGCGTTGCTGTGGTTTGGCTACCGCCGTCGTCTGAAGGTTGAGCCTGTCTTCGCCGGTGTGTGGTACTATGTGAGTGGGGTAGTGGTCTTTTTAGCAGCCGTAGGACTCGCTGTAGGAGGCATACGTGGCGGTTTCACACGTATGACACGCCCTATCACCCTCTCCAATGCAGCCCTTTATAGCGACTCGCCCGCCAAGATGACGCTCATCCTGAGCAACCCGTTCTGCATCATCCGCACTATGAGTACCGGTGATAAATACCCGAGCTATTTCTCAGAGGAGGAGCTTGCTGATATTTACTCTCCCGAGCACTTTCCTACGCCACGTGCCGAGGGCGATATAGCACCCCTCAAGGGACGCAATGTCGTGCTCTTTATTATGGAGAGCTTCTCTGCCGAGCACTCGGCATACCTCTGTCCCGAGCTTTATGAGGGCGACTCTCAGCAGGGCTTCACTCCTTTCCTGGACTCTCTTATGCAGCAGGGCTACTGCTTCAAGCAGATGTACGCCAATGGCAAGCGTTCCATCCAGGCTCTGCCGGCTGTGTGGAGCTCTATTCCATCGTTCAAGTCCCCTTTTGCCAATATGGCACAGGCTGTTGCCGAGCAGTGTGCTCTGCCCGAGATTTTAGCCTCTCAGGGCTATAGCACCCACTTCTTCTGTGGCTCCGACCACGGCTCTATGGGCTTTGGTGCTTATGCACGTATGGCGGGCATTGAGAATCTCTATAGCCGTCAGACCTATATAGAGCGTCGCGGCAGTGATGACTTCGATGAGTTCTGGGGTATCTGGGATGAGGAGTTTATCGACTATATGGGCGAGGTGCTTTCGGAGCAGGGTGAGCCATTCTTCTCAACTATCTTCACCCTCTCGTCACACCATCCTTTCGTTGTCCCCGAGCGTTATGCTGCGGAGCTTCCCGCGGGTTATACCCCCAATCATAAATGTGTAGCCTATGTTGACGAGGCTTTGTGTAAGTTCTTCTCTAAGTATGGCACTCAGGAGTGGTTCCGCAATTCGGTTTTTATCTTTGTTGCCGACCACGTCTCGAGCGAGAAGTATGCCCCCAAGACTAAGGTCTCTCCTGGCGACTACCACACCTTTGGCTTCATCTATGCTCCCGAGTCCACCCTGCAGGGCGAATGTGCGGATGTTGTCTCGCAGATAGATATTATGCCTACGCTGCTGGGCTTGATGGGTAACGAGCAGCCCTATTTCGCTTTCGGACGTGATATCTTTTCAGAGCCTCAGCGACAGGCTATGTCGGTCAACTACGACAACAGTTGCTACCAGGCTATCACTGCAGACTATATGGTACGTTTCGATGAGCAGCGTGTCATCGGTGTCTTTGCCCGCGAGGATGAGCTCTGCGAAGAGAATCTTGTCGGCAAGGTCGATGTTACGGCTCTTGAACGCGAACTCAAGGCTATGATACAGAGCTATGGCGAACGTATCGCCGCCAAGAACTATCTGATTACCGAATTCTAAACAAAAGCCCCGATTCGGGGCTTTTGTTTACTTCAGCACTTCGGCAAGTGCCTTTATCTCTTCGCGATTCTTCTCATTCATCGCCGAGCGTATCGTGACTACAGGCTCTACAATCTCTATCGCCTTCATCGCCTCTAATTTCGCCCTCATCAGCTTGGCTGCCATCGGTGCCCACGAGCCATTCTCGATGAGTGCCACCTTACGATTCTGGTAGTTTTTGCTCGATAGACGCATCATCATAAAGTCCATTACGGGGAAGAGTGCTGCATCGTATGTCGCCGCCGCAAACACCGCCTTGTCGTAACGGAAACACTCCGCCAGAGCGTACGATGGATCCCTCTTTGTGATATCTATCAGCGTACATTTTGTGCCATTTGCGGTGAGAGCCTTCTCTAACTCTTTGGCTGCACTCAACGTGTTACCATATATCGAAGCCACCACTATAGCCACTCCTTGCTCCTCTGCCTCGTACGTGCTCCACTGCTGATATTTTCCTATGTAGTATCCCAGATTTTCACTCAGCACAGGACCGTGCAATCCGCATATCTTCTCTATCTCGAGTGCCGCTGCCTTCTTGAGCAGTGTCTGTACATTTGCACCATACTTACCTACAATATTATAATAGTATCGTCGAGCCTCCGACTCCCACTCCTGTGTTGTGTCCAGTGCTCCGAATGTACCAAATGCGTCAGCCGAGAAGAGTACCTTTTCCGACATCTCGTATGCTACCATCACCTCGGGCCAGTGAATCATCGGTGCGAATATAAACTTCAGCGTATGACTTCCGAGCGAAAGTTCCTCGCCATCCTTCACCTCTGTGCGACGCTCTGCGTATGACTCGCCGAAGAAGTTCTCTATCATCTGCAATGTGCGGCTGTTACCCACCACCTTCATCTCGGGGTAACGCTCCATTGCTGCCGCTATGCTCGCTGCGTGGTCGGGCTCCATATGCAGCACCACCAAGTAGTGAGGCACCTTTCCCTCGAGCGTACGCTCCACATTTGCGAGCCACTCCTCGGTGAACGAGCCATCTACGCTGTCCATCAGTGTTATCTTCTCATCAAATATGATATATGAGTTGTACGAAATACCCTGTGGTATAGGGTACTGATTTTCGAAGTTTGCCGTCTGGTGGTCGTTCACACCGACATAAGCTATCGTTTGAGTTACCTTGTTCTCTGTCATATCTATGCTTGGTTGTTTTTGCTTATTCAATTCTATCTACTCTCCATCCCTTGTCGGTCATTCGGGCATTGTATGTAATATCCTCGTCCGATGTGAATGTTGCCTCTTGTGGTGGGTTGCCGTTTGTAAATGTTGCGGTGAGCCATCCGTCACGATGCTCGCTGAAGAGTCCGAAACGCATCCTCGCCTCGCCGTGCAGTTTATCATTCTCCCACGTACCCTCTATTATTGTCTCGTCGGAACCCGTCTGGCGACCTTTGCCGTGCTTGAGGTTATTTTTGAATTCACCTTCGTGCTTTCCACCATCGAAGAAGTAGTATACACCACTGCCCTCCATCTTGTCATCTGCCCACTCACCTTCGTAGCGGCTGCCATTGGCGAATACGTAGACACCCTTGCCTTGCTTCTTGCCACTTTGCCACTCACCTTTGTATGTTCCTGTCTCGGGGCATATGTAATGCAGCGTGCCGTGTGGCAGTCCATCGAGGAACTCACCCTGATATCTTCTGCCGGGTGTGAAACTCTTCTCTCCGTATATCAACGTGCACTCTCCCTGGGGCTTGTAGTCCACCATCTGTCCCTTGAAGTATGTGCCATCCTCGAAGAATATCTCACCCTCTCCCGTTCCATTTTTGAACGAGCCGTTGAGTTTTGCTATCTTATTCCATAGTGTTATGTTACGCTCTATGGTTGTACCAATTTGCCATTTACCCTTTTCTATCGTGCCGTCTGGATGATGTATCGTGCAGGGGTCCTGAGGAAGACCGTCAATCCATTGTCCCGATAGCTTCTTTCCATTATCTGCGTGTATCACTCCGTTTCCGTGAGGCTTGTCGTTCAACCAGCCGCCTACATATCTGTCACCGTTGGTCCAGCGGTATACGCCGTGACCTTGCTTCATATCGTTCACAAAGTCGCCGTCATATCTGTCGCCGTTAGCAAAGTAGTACACACCCTTGCCATTCTGCTTCTCATTAGAGAAGTTACCGACGTATCTGTCGCCTTTGGCAAATATGTACTCGCCCTGTCCCTCTCTGCGACCGTTTATCCAGTTACCCGAGTATCTGTCGCCCGAAGCCCAGCAGTATGTACCCTTGCCGTGTACTTCGCCCATACGCCACTCTCCTTCGTATGTGTCGCCACTCGCCCAGAAATATATGCCTTTTCCGTTTATCTTACGATCCTCAGACCACTCTCCTGTGTACTTGTCGCCCATCAGGTAGTATTGTGTTCCGAAGTTTGTCCTCTTGCCATCTATCCACTCGCCCTCATATCGGAGTCCTGTGTTCTCTATCTCAGTACCTTTTCCGTGACGTTTATCATTCTTCCACTCGCCCTCGAAGCGATGACCTTCCGCCCAGAAGTATGTTCCCTTGCCGTTGAATTTCTCATTGCGGAACTCTCCCTCGTAGCGGTCGCCATCCGAGTAATACATCGTGCCGCGTGTCATCTTGTTATTTCTCCACTGTCCGACATATTTGTGTGTGGTGCTATAGAAGAGTGTTCCCTCTCCTTCACGCTGACCGAAGCGGAAGCTACCCTTGTATGTTGCTCCCGAGCGATAGTAATATACTCCCGAGCCGTGATACATATCTGCCTCGAAGAAGCCTTCGTAGCTCTCTCCTGCTAACGGATGGCTCATATCGAAGGTGAGTGTTCCGAATCCGTGGCGTTTTCCCTCTTTCCACTCGCCGTTATACTCCGCCTGACCTATGTAGCTCATATAACCCTCGCCATCCATCTGACCCTCTTTCCACTCGCCGTAGTATGAGCTTCCGTTAGGCCATTTGCAGAGTCCCATTCCGTGCATCTTACCGTTGAGGAACTCTCCGTCATACGATGAGCTGTCGGCAAATATCAGCAGACCTTCGCCGTTGGGTATATTGTTCTTCACATATCCCTCATATCGTTTGCCGTCAGCTGTTGTCGTCTCCACATATTGCCCTTTTGCGGGGTCGGGGTAGAGTACCGACTCCACATATCTGTTGTTTTTTCCTGCCTGGTTGTAGTATGATAGATATGCCTCTTCAGCCTCTTTGAGCTTACCCTCTTTTATGAGTTGTTTTGTCTTCGTGAGCAGAGGATGCTCCTTTTCCTGCTCCTGAGCCGATGCCACACCACCCAGAGCCAAGAGTATTGCCACAAGTGCAATCCAGCGTAAAGTTCTCATACTATCCAAGCTTTTAAGGTTACTCTCTTTATGCCACGAAAGTGCCAATCCACCCGGGGTTTGACACTTTCGCTGCTGTGTTTTTTGCTATTTGAATGCCTGCTCTGTTGAGCCTACGAGGCGACCATCGCAATAAATCTCAATCTTGTATACGCCCGCCTTCATCGCATTGTTTGCGTAGAATATCGACACGTCGAGATTCTCATTCTGGTAATCTATCTCACGACTTGCCGAGAAAATCTTAGGCTCACCCTCGAAGCTGAACGATTTAGCGTCGGCGTTAGCCAATACATAACCCTCTGGCGAGTATATGCAGACATACATCGTTCTTGCTCCTGGCTCTGCCAGCTCGTTTCCGAGCAGTGTGAAGTCCACGCGTGCACGCTCAGCGTTCTTTATGCGAGTAACCTCCTCACCCTTCTTGTTGAGCATCACCATCGATATTCTTCCTACCTTCAGTGTAGCACCCACCTTCACCTTGTTCTCCATCTCCGAAGCCTTCTCCTCTGCCATCTCGGCACGCAGACGCTCGGTCGATATCTGCTTCTTTATCTTCACATTCTCCTTCGAGAGCTTCTCGTTCACGTTGTTGAGGGAGTCTATCTGACGCAGATAACCTTGCATAATCGTACGCAGCGTACCCACCTCTTTCTGGTACTGACGCAGCTTGTTGTAGTTCAGGCGTCGCTCATTCTTCAAATCCTCTATCAGCTCCTTTGCCTCCTCCAGACGAGCCGTTATGGTGTCGTTCTGATACTGCACGTTGTCAAACGACACGACCAGGCTATCGAGCTCCACCTGCATACTCTGCTTATCCTGCTCCAGAAGGTTGTAGTCTGCCAGCTGGTCGGCGTGTATCTTGTAGTAAGCTATCGATAACGCCACAAGTATCACCGCCAGAGTCAGGATTACTATTCTGTATCCCGTTATAGCCTTCTGGCTCGGTCCCTGATGAAACTCCACCTCGTCGTAGTTGTCATAATCATCATATCTGTCGTCATCATAAGGTTGCTCATCTCCCTTATGACCATATCTCTTGTCTGCCTCCTCGTCGCGGAGCATATCATCATTACGTCTAAAGTCTGCCATACGTCTTATTTTTTTGTTTTTATTATTTCGGGCAAAGATAATACAACAACCTTTGCTACGCAAATTTTCACTTCACAAACCTCTTTTCTGCCACCTTTTGCCTTTTAATCCACCTTGCTCTCCAACGGATATCGCAGCCCCTCGAAGCTCGACAGATAGGCACATACGCTACCCACCCTGATGGGCGATTTGATGTACAGCGGCAACTTGTTCCTGTCGTCTGATATCCACAGCTCGAACTCCGTTCCGTCGGTGAATGCAAAGCCCGACGATGTGGCTATGTTGCAACGGAACTTGAGTGTGTTGAATTTTCCTAACCGTTTGATTTTCTTCACCTCGCGACCTTCATACCGCAGGTTGAGCTTTCGCACCGTATCCTCCAGCACCATCTCCAGATCCTTGCTCCATCCCTCTTTCACCTCCGCAGGATTTATTGCCCGCAGGTTGAAGTAGAGCGATATAGGGTCCATTCCTCTGTCGCTTATCTCCAGTTGTCGCTCCTTTATCGGACGCTGACGGCTCTGCCAGCGGGTGTTTACCACGCCCTTTTCGTGGTCAAACAGATATGTCGACCAGAATGTGTAGCTTCCTTCGTGCAGGTTGCTGTCAAAGCGAACAGTCCTCTTGCTCTGCCTGTCTGCCCATACAAGGTAAGTGTCATTTACGGGCAATATCCAGTGATACATATTCTCTGTTGCTCCGTGTCCATACACCTTGTGTACCTCTCTGCCCTCAAGCAGCGTATCTTTGGTCGCTATGACTACACTCGCCACCTCTATGTTGGGCAGCAGTTTAGCCTTGTAGCTCATTCTGAAGTTCAGCACCTCGCCATCCACATACATCTGTGCTGCGAGTGGTTGCACCGCCACCATCATCAGAGCCAATATCCATAGTCGTTTCATCGCTTTCATCGTTAACCGTTTCTTTTAGAACGTCTTTCGCCCGTCTTTTATTTTACTCCTCGCTACGATATCATCGAGAAGTCATACCGCTGCATCCCTGCGTGACGTGCTTTGAGAGCCTTCAATCCTGCATTTTCCGCTTTTGCGAGTGTGCTGTCCTCGGCGAGAATCTCTATCGCACTCTGACGTGCCTCGGCAAGAAGCTCCGCATCGAGTGTCGGGTTTGCTATCGTCAGGTTAAACGCCTCGCCACTCTGCTGCGTTCCGTTTATGTCGCCCGCACCTCGCAACTTCATATCGAGCTCTGCGAGGCGAAATCCGTCGTTTGTCTCACACATCGCCTGCAGACGTTGCCGAGCCTCTTTCGACAGCTTCTCGCCCGACATCAGTATGCAGTACGACTGCTCGCCACCACGACCTACTCTGCCTCGCAACTGATGCAGCTGCGATAGTCCGAAACGCTCTGCCGACTCTATCACCATCACCGTTGCGTTTGGCACATCCACTCCCACCTCGATTACCGACGTTGCGACAAGGATATCTGCCTCGTGCTCCTTGAACTGTCGCATCGACTCCTCCTTGTCCTGGGGCTTCATCTGTCCGTGACATACCGACACCTGATATTTTGGCTGTGGGAAGTCGCGTATTATCGACTCAAAACCATCTTGCAGGTCCTTGTAATCCATATTCTCCGACTCCTTTATCAGCGGATATACCACATATATCTGTCTTCCGAGAGCTATCTGCTTGTGCATAAATCCCCATAGCTTCAATCGTGCCGAGTCGTAGTAGTGGTATGTGCGTATGGGCTGTCGTCCTGGTGGTAGCTCATCTATTACCGACACATCCAAGTCGCCATAGAGCGTCATCGCCAATGTTCGCGGTATTGGCGTTGCTGTCATTACGAGGATATGTGGCGGTTGCTGATTTTTTGTCCACAGTTTGGCTCGTTGCTCCACACCGAAGCGGTGCTGCTCATCTATCACGACATATCCTAAATTTGCAAACTGCACTCTGTCCTCTATCAGTGCGTGTGTTCCTATGAGTATGTTGACCTCTCCCGATGCTATGCCCTCTAAAGCCTTGCGTCGCTCGGCTGCTTTGGATGCACCCGTGAGTATCGCCACGCGGATATTCATCCCCGCTGTCTGTCGCGATATCGTTGCAAAGTGCTGACGTGCAAGTATCTCTGTCGGTGCCATCATACACGCCTGATAGCCGTTGTCTATCGCCAGGAGCATCGACATCAACGCCACCATTGTCTTTCCGCTACCCACATCACCCTGCAGCAGACGGTTCATCTGGTGGTGCGATACCATATCCTGACGTATCTCCTTTATCACTCGCTTCTGTGCTCCCGTCAGTGGGAATGGCAGACGCTCGTTGTAGAACGAGTTGAAGTTTTCTCCTACGCGAGGCATCATAAATCCCGTCTGACGCTCCATACGGTCCGAGCGTCGTGCCTGTATTGCGAGCTGTACTCCCAGAAACTCATCAAACTTGAGTCTGCGTTTTGCTGCTGCCAGCATCGCCTCCGACTGCGGGAAGTGTATGTTGTGCAGAGCCTCTCTCAGTGATATCAGATTGTGCTTTTTGAGCAGTGTTTGTGGCATATTCTCCACTATATGTTCGGCAGCCTTTGCCCAGGCGTTGCTCACTATGGTGTATATACCCTTGTTGCTCAGCGACGAGGATATCTTCTCCGTCGAGGGATATATTCCCTGCATACCACTCTGTACCGAACGTGATGCAGCCTTCTCTACGCTCTCCATTTCGGGATGCACCATCGATATCTCGCCACGAAATATCGAGGGCTTGCCGAATATGATATACTCCTTGCCTACCTCTATGCTCTTTTCAATCCACTTTATACCATTGAACCAGAGCATCTCCGCCGTTCCCGTTGCGTCTGATACAAAAGCCGAGAAGCGTTGTTTTCTGCCCGTTCCCGAGTATGCCACTCCTGTCACTCTGCCGCGTATCTGCACCATTGTCGAGTTGTGTTGCTCGTTTATTGCGGCTATGGGGTATATCTTCGTGCGGTCGATGTAGCGAAAAGGGTAGTGTCGCAGCAGGTCACCTATGGTGATTATGCCTAACTCCTTCTCTAAGAGTTTGGCACGAGCTTCACCTACGCCCGCCACGAATTTCACGCTATTTTCCAGATACGATGCCATACTACAAAATTACAATCCAAAATTCAAAATTCAAAATTCAGAATTGCTGATTTTTCACTATCTTTGCACTAAACCAGAATAGAAAACTATGAATCTTCAACGATATATTCGTCGCAAGGCTCACTCGGTGCCCATCGGTGAGAGCTATGTCGGCAGTGCCCATCCCATTGCTGTTCAGTCTATGACCAACACCTCGACTCTTCAGACCGAGGCAAGTGTCGAGCAGATTTGTCGTATTGCAGCCGCTGGTGGCGATATTGTTCGCCTTACGGCTCAGGGCAGGGCTGAAGCGGAAAATCTCCGCAATATTGTCGCTGCTGTGCGAGAGCGAGGCTTGCACACCGCTATTGTTGCCGATGTACACTTCGTGGCAGAGATAGCCTCCATCTCGGCTCAATATGTCGATAAGGTACGTATCAACCCTGGCAACTACCGTCTCTCGGGCGGAGCTTTCGAGGCTCTCATCGCCCAGTGTCGTGAGCGAGGCGTGTCGTTGCGTGTGGGTGTCAACCACGGCTCACTTGCCAAACGCATCTTCGATGAGTGGGGCGATACTCCCGAGGGTATGGTCGCTTCTGCTATGGAGTTTCTGCATATCTGCCAGCGTGAACGCTTCGACAATGTTGTCGTGTCGATGAAGTCGAGCAATACGCGTGTTATGGTCCACGCCTACCGCCTTCTGGTCGAGGCTATGGAGCGTGAGGCGATGACCTACCCGCTGCATCTTGGTGTCACCGAGGCTGGTAATGGTATCGAGGGCAGAGTGAAGAGTGCTGTCGGCATCGGTGCTCTGCTTGCTGATGGCATCGGCGACACTATCCGTGTCTCGCTCACCGAGGCTCCCGAGAATGAGATACCCGTCGCTCGGAAGATTGTCGATTACTTCGCCTCACGCGAGGGTGAGTTCCACGTCGAGCACCCCGAGCGATACTCTCCGACCGCTTTTGTCCGCCGCAGCTGCGTGCAGACTCCTATCATCCACTCCGAGCTGAGCGATGATTTCGCTGTCTATGAGGCTGTCAGTGCCAATCCTACTGCCGAGCTGCGTGCCCGCTTGCTGGATACTCCTGCGGAGCAGGCTGTTGTCGTTAAACGCCGTTACGACGATACCGAGCTGGAGGATGTCGCTCTCAAGGCGGCTTGCGATTTGGGTGTCTTGTTCCTCGATGGCTTGGCTGATGGTATCTGGATTGACGCTCCTGCGTTGAGTGAGGAGCAAATTAAGGATTTGGAGCTGATGATTTTGCAAGCCTCGCGTGTGCGTTTCTCGCATACGGAGTATATCGCCTGTCCTTCGTGTGGTCGTACTCTGTACGATATCGAGCAGACGTTGGCTCAGATTAAGGCACGCACCTCTCACCTTCGGAATCTCAAGATAGGCATTATGGGCTGTATTGTCAACGGCCCTGGCGAGATGGCAGATGCCGACTATGGCTATGTCGGTGCTGCTGCGGGACGCATCACCCTCTATAAGGGGCGTGAAGTTGTCGAACGCAACATCCCGCAGGAGGAGGCTCTGGAGCACCTCATAGCCCTCATTAAAGCCAATGGTGATTGGATTGAGCAGTAAGCTATGGCTGTCGGAACACTTCGCAAATATGTAGCCCGAGGCATTGTCCTCGGCTCGGTCAAATATGGCGAGAAGGGGTTGATTGTCCACCTTCTCACCTCTTCGCACGGTCGCCAGAGCTATATGGTGCAGGGACTCGGCTCAAGCAAGTCCAAGAGTGGCAAGCAGGCACTTTTTCAGCCTATGTTTGCTCTGGAGTTCGAGGGTGTTGAGTCTTCGAAGATGCAACTCCACCGCTTCTCGGAGGTGCATAGCGGTCTTGTTCTGCACTCTATTCCTTTTGATGTTAGAAAATCCACTATTGCTCTGTTTATGGCAGAGGTTTTGCATCGTCTGGTAGGGGAGAGTGAGGCTAACGAGCGACTGTTCGACTTCGTGTGGGGCTCTGTCGAGGCATTGGATGCTATGCAGGAGGGTGTCGCCAACTTCCACTTGTGGTTCTTCTCGCATCTGGGCAGACTGCTGGGCTTCTCGCCTGGCAACGAGTATAGCGAAGGCTGTTGGTTTGATATCCGCGAAGGTATGTTCTGCCCTGAGCCACCCCTCACCGAGTTCCGTCTCTCGCCCGAGAATGCTCTCATCCTCCGCGATATGTTGGAGTGCGATGTACGCTACCTTTCGGAGATAGGTCTTAACCGCCATCAGCGAGTTGATTTCCTCTCGTCGTTGGTTGCCTACTATGGCTATCATCTCGATACGGTTGCCTCCATTCGCTCCATAAAAATCCTGCAGGAGATATTCTGATGCTACGGGTGCCTCCTGCTTTCAACATAAAAGTCAGGAGTTATGCTACATCGTAAAATCTTCCTTTTCCTCTCAACTCTTGTTGCTTTGTGGGCTTTTCTCTCACCCCAGAGTGAGCCACAGGAGTTACCACGCACGGATACTCCCTCTGCCGACACGCTCCCGATCCCTCTGCCTAAGTCTCACCACGCCCCACCCATCTATGCTCCGCTGGCTCTTCCGCCTGCCGATATGCACTACGACCTCTCTCCTTCGCACCCTGCCCCTGCCTATCTCCCTGCTCGCTACGACCTCCCCGAGTGGAGCATCTATCGTCGCTCCATCACTCTGTGGGGTATAACCTTCTCTACGGGACACGCCTCTGCGGGAGTCCCTTCGGGAGCTGAGCAATCTGCCGAGGTGCTCTCTTTCCCACTCAATTCTGGACATTAGGTATAAAAAATCTTGCTTAAAGTTGCCGATAAACCAAAAATTATCGGTAATTTTGTTTTTAACAAATAACCAAAACCACTTCTAACCAAATGATAGTATCTTTCAAAGAGATGTTGCAGGCGGCAAACAATGGCCGCTATGCTGTCGGAGCATTCAATTGCTTGAGTTTAGAGAATGTCGAGGGAGCCATCGCTGCTGCCGAGGAGCTCCACTCTCCAATCATTATTCAGCTTGCCGAGGTGCAGTTCCCTTGTGCCCCTCTGGCACTTATGGCTCCTTTGTATTTAGAGGCTGCCCGAGCTGCTAAGGTGCCCGTTGTGGTACATTTGGACCACGGTCAGAGTTTCCAGACCTGTGTCGATGCTGTTCGCCTGGGCTTCGGCTCTGTTATGTTCGACGGTGCGTCACTTCCTTTTGAGGAGAATGTCCGTCAGACTGCCGAGGTAGCACGTATGGCTAAGGCTTTCGGTGTCGATGTTGAGGCTGAGTTGGGTAAGGTTGGCGATGTAGGTGTTGATGACGATAAGGTCGACCTCTTCACCGATGTCGAGGAGTCTGCCGCGTTCATCGCCCGTACGGGTGTCGACGCTCTGGCTGTCGCTATCGGTAATCAGCACGGTAAGTATGTCGCTACCCCTCGCCTCAATATTGCACGCCTCGTGGAGCTTCACGAGCGTAATGCTATGCCTCTGGTTTTGCACGGTGGCAGTGGTACGAGCGAGGAGGACTTCAAGTCGTGCATCCACAATGGCATCTGTAAGATTAACGTCGCTACCGCTATCCAGTTGGGCGTTACCGAGGATGTTCAGCACTATTTAGCTACAGCATCCAATCCCAACTATATCGATATGAAGGCTGTTATGGTCGAGGCATCGAAGCGTGTCGTTGCCGACCACATACGCCTCTTCGAGAGTAATAACCGAGCATAACGAGCAGACCTATGCGTAGAGGAATCATTTCGGCGGGCAATTGGCTTTCCGACACCATCAAATTCATCCGCAACTATCCCGCGGTAGGCAATCTTGTGACCATCGAACGCGTTGAGCAGGGCTTTGGTGGCTGTGCCCATAATGTCCTGGCTGACCTGGCTCACCTGAAGAGCGATATTCCACTCTATGCGGGTGGCTGCGTAGGTCGCGATGCTTTGGGCGACGAGGTCCTGGCTACCTGCGAGCGTCTGGGAATTGATGCCGAGGGCATCTGTCGCACCGATGCTGCTACCTCGTATACCGACGTTATGGCAGATATGACTGCCGGCACACGCACCTTCTTCCACCATCGTGGAGCCAATGCCGAGTTTGGCGTTGAGCAGGCGTTGGCGATTACTGCTCCGGCAAAGATTTACCACTTAGGCTACCTCCTTCTGCTGGATAAGATGGACGAGGAGGATGCTGAGTACGGTCGTGTCGCAGCCCGTGTGCTCGATGAGTTGCAGAGACGAGGATATAAGACCTCCGTTGACGTTGTGTCGGAGGAGGGCGACCGCTTCCGCAGTATCATTTTGCCTTGTCTGCGTTATGTCGACTACTTCATCATCAACGAGGTTGAGGCAGGTGCTTGCTTTGGTGAGAATCTGCGTGATGAAGCGGGTGAGCCTCTGCTTGCGAAGATTGCCGCTGCTGCCGATTTCCTTTTAGAGCAGGGTGTTCGTGATACGGTCATCATCCACTTCCCCGAGGGCGGTTATGCTGTGCGTCGTGGCGAGGAAGGTGTCTATGTACCTTCATTCCGCATCCCTGCCTCGGAGATTGTCTCTTCGGTTGGTGCGGGTGATGCTTTTTGTGCCACTATGCTCTACGCTCTGCACGAGGATATGCCTTTGGCTGAGGGTTTGCGTATGGCTGCCGCTGCTGCGTGGTTCAACCTCCACAATGCCACCTCTGTGGGCGGAGCACCTACTCTTGCCGAGTTGCAACAATTCCTTCAGGAACATAAATAACCAAAACCTATAAACTACTATGAAAAGAAGCGAGATTAACGCAATTATCCGTGAGGCAAAGGCTTTCTTTGATGCTCACCAGTTCCATCTCCCCGAGTGGGTTAATTGGACTCCCGAGGAGTGGGCTACGAAGGGCGATGAGTGCCAGGAGATATGGCACAACGAGCTGGGTTGGGATGTGACCGACTTTGCCAAGGGCGATTTCGATAAGGAGGGCTTGACTCTTGTCACCATCCGCAACGGTAACGTGAAGCGTGACAATAAGACCTACTGCGAGAAGATTATGTATGTGCGTGAGGGACAGATTACCCCTACTCACTTCCATTGGCGTAAGATGGAGGATATCATCCACCGCGGTGGAGGCGACTTCTGCATCAAGTTGTGGAAGGCTGATGCGGAGGAGCAGCCTATGGATGTACCTTGCTCTGTGCAGATTGATGGTGTTACTACTGTTGTCCCTGCAGGTGAGGTGTTGCGACTGAAGCCTGGTCAGAGCATCTCTTTTGAGCCATATATGTACCACCAGTTCTGGTCGGAGAATGGACCAAGTATGATTGGCGAGGTGTCGACTGTCAACGACGATGCTGCCGACAACCGTTTCTTGGAGTCGCCTGGTCGCTATCCTCATATCGACGAGGATGAGCCAAAGGCTTTTCTTTTGTGTAACGAGTACGGTCGTAAGTAACCCTCTTGGTCTTAAAAACAGAAGAGCCGAGTCCAGATGTGACTCGGCTCTTACTATTATATATTATTGTGGATTACTCCTCAACCTCAACCTCCTCGGTCTCAGTCTCAGCCTTTACTACGTCCTCGAGCTCAACAACGAACTTCAATGCCTCGTTAGGCTGGATGATGCTCATATTCTGCTCGCCGTAAGCCAACTCTGATGGAATCCAGAGAGTGATCTTACCACCCTTACCGATGAGCTGCAAGCCCTCAGTCCAACCTGGTATTACGCGGTTGAGTGGGAATGTAGCTGTCTCGCCACGGTCGTATGATGAGTCGAACTTAGCACCGTCGAAGAGTGTACCCTCGTAGTGAGCAATCACTGTATCCTCTGCTGTAGGCTTGTTGTTCACGTCACCCTCACGCTCGATGAGATAGAGCAGACCACTCTCGGTCTTCTTTACACCATCCTGCTTCTCCACCTCTGCGAGCCACTTCTCTGAACGCTCACGGTTCTGTGCAGGGATAACCTCAGTGAATGCACGACGCATAAAGTCCTGAGACTCTGCGAGCTGAAGGTCTGATGCCTCCTTGTCCAAACCGTCGTTGATACCCTTCTTGAGCCAGTATAGCTGGAATGGCAGACGAGCCTTCACAAGGTTGAATCCCATATCGTAACCATAGTCATAAGAGATTGATGTAGCCTCCTCGTCATTCTCAAAGATGTTGAGAGCCTTCATCGCATCCTGCTGCTGTGATGGGTCGATTGTTGTGTCAGCCATAATCTTCTGATACTCATCCTGCATACGGTTGTAGTACTTCTCGTTGAAAAAAGCCGAAAGACGCTCATATACTGCGTCGTGTGTAGCGTTATCCTCTGCTGAAGCGTGCATAGCGTCATCAAGACCCTCGATGAGCTCATCCCAGTTGAACTTCAAACCTGGAAGCTGGTCAGGTGTAGTCTTACCACATACGAAGCCGAAGCTGTATGAGAGTGAGTCAATCTTCTGTGCATCACCCTCGGTGATGTTCTTGCTTGCGAAGCCCTTCTGTGAGCCACAAGCTACTGCAAGTGCCATAGCGACAATTGCCAAAGCTGAAATAATCTTTTTCATCTGTCTGTTATTTATTAATGTTATTTGTTAGTATCTCTTCTTCACCTCTATGATATTAAGCTCATAGCGGAGCATCTCGTTAGGTCCGATTCCCTTCTCCTCCAATCCCTCGGCACCATATCCGAGCTGTGATGGAAGCCACAGAGTTATCTTGCCGCCCTCGCCAATGAGCTTCATACCCTCTCTTAATCCCGGTATGAAATCTCTTAGGGCGGTACGCAGTGTATCCTCTCTCTCGGCTGCGATATCAACCTCTTCTCCCGAGAGGCGTGTAGCACGATACGTAAGGGCTATTGTGTCGCGGTCGTTCGAGGGAATCTTGTTCATATCACCCACGCTCGCCACCTTGTACGTAAGACCACTCGCCTTACGCATCACCTCCTTATCGGTTGCAACCAGATCGTTCAGATAGCGGTCTTCATACTCGCGTACTCGCTCATATATGCCGTAGTTCATATATACGAGGAAATACTCCTTTGCCTCCTCCTGCGTCATCTTGGCGTTCTCTGTGAGGACATCCTCTATGCCCATCAGCAACACCTCACGATTTATCGTTGAGTCCATCTTCAGGATGTTGTACGCAATGTTCATTCCCACTACATACGACATCGAGTCCTGGTCGTTCTGCATTGTCGGCTCAGCCTGTTTTCCCCCTCCGCAGGCAGAGAGTGCGGTGATTGCCGCTGCCAATATTATCGATGCAAAAATTTTCGTTTTCATATCACAGTTTTTTCAAATGCTGTTAACCACTTGTTGTGCCTCGTGGGCTACCTATAAGATTACATCTTACCAAGTTACAACTTGCAAATATACGAAAAAAAACTAATAATGAATTATTAACACTAATTTTCGCCCTAAAAACTAAAATTCGCAACCTTTACCCTGTGTTGTGAATTGGGAGAAGATGTGCTCTTTTTATCACTTAATTTTGAATTTTGAATTTTGAATTTATTATCTTTGGCAAACCAAAGATAATTCATCTATGCTGAAGTTTGTCATTGATTCTGCAATCCCCTATATATCAGGCGTTTTAGAGCCTTTTGCCGAGGTGGTCTATATTCCTGGAAAGGATTTTTCGCCAGCCGATGTGCACGATGCCGATGCACTCATCATCCGTACCCGCACTCGCTGTGATGCCTCTTTGCTTGAGGGCTCGCGTGTGAAACTCATTGCTACCGCTACGATAGGCTTCGACCATATCGACTTAGAGTGGTGTAAGGCTCACGATATCAAGGTGGTAACCTCGGCAGGATGCAACGCTGCAGGTGTGCTTCAGTGGGTTTCGGCGGTGCTTGCTACACTTGCCGAGAGGTATGATATGCAGCCCGAGAAGAGCACTTTAGGTATCGTAGGCGTTGGTAATGTAGGCTCACTTGTGGAGCGATATGCCCGCGAGTGGGGATTTCGTGTCTTGCGATGCGACCCACCCCGCAAGGAGCGAGAGGGCGGCGACTTTATGACTCTTGAGGAGGTGTTGCAACACTCTGATATTGTGACACTTCACACCCCATTGGATGTCACGACCTACCATCTGATAAACTCTCATACGCTCTCTCTGATGAAGCCTGATGCGGTGCTCATCAATGCTTCGCGAGGTGAGGTGGCTGAGACTGAAGCACTTTGTGCTACCTCACGTCGGCTCTTTATCGATGTGTGGGAGAATGAGCCCGACATAAGCGAGGAGTTGTTGTGCAAGGCTGTGGTTGCAACACCTCATATTGCGGGCTATTCGGCACAGGGCAAAGCCAATGCAACGGCTATGGTTGTCGCCGCCGTTGCCGAAGAGTTTTCGTTGCCACTCGAGGGGTGGTATCCCGAAAATGTGTGTCGTGTGGAGCGACGCAATATCGGCTGGCAGGAGATGTGTGACACCATAAAAATAAGATACGATTTGGCACTTGAAACTAACGATTTGCGTAAAAATCGAAACGATTTCGAGCGTTTAAGGAACGAATATCACTACCGAGAAGAGTATTTTTAGCCGATATAAACAAAATATTTGTTTAAGCCGAGGCGGTGTATTATCTTTGCATAAAATTTTTAATATATGCGTCGTAATGCTTTGTGTGTTCTCTCGTCGGTTATCCTGCTCTCGGTAGGATGGCTTGGCTTGAGTGGCATTACACTTCTTATAGCCCTTATCCCTCTGCTCTATGTGAGCGAGCAATACTCTGATTCTCAGCGTGATTGGTGGCGTATGGCAGGGTGGGCGACACTCACTTTTGTGCTTTGGAACATCTCCACCGTCTGGTGGATTTGGAACGCCACACCCATCGGTCCTGTGGCTGCTACGATGGTCTCCACATTCTGGAGCTTCATCCCATTTATGCTCTATCACTATGTGGTAAAACGTGCAAAACGCTCTATTGCCTACATCATCCTGGTGTGTGCGTGGGTGGCTTGTGAGCACCTTTATACCCACACCGAAATCCTGTCATTCCCTTGGTTATCAATGGGTAACGGCTTTTCGGGCGACGTGTGGGCAGTGCAGTGGTACGAGTATACGGGTGTTGCTGGTGGTAGTCTGTGGGTGCTGTTGTCGAATCTGGCAATCTACGAATATCTGCGTCAGCGAACAAAACTCAGCTCGATGCGTGCGGCGTTGATTGTGGCGGTGCCTATGATAGTGTCGATTGTGATGTGGTGGAGCTATGAGCCTTCGCAGGATAGCGTGCAAGTCTCTGTCATTCAGCCTAATGTAGATTGCTATGAGGAGAAGTTTGCCGAGGGTAGCGATGAGAGTCAGATGGCGAATATCACCTCGCTGCTCGGCGAAGTACCCTCTTCGAGCAGGGTTGTTGTTCTGCCTGAGACAGCCATCCCATATCAGTTGAACGATCGTGAGCCTTTGGCATCGGAGTCGATGCAAATGCTTGATAGTCTGCGTGATAATCTCTTTGGTGATGCGTTGATGGTGAGTGGTGCTTCTACCTTGAGGATTTACCAGAAGGGTGAAACAATACCCGAGATTGTGCGTCAGCAGGAGGGTATATACTACAATAATTTCAATTCAGCAATAGCCTTTGGTGCTGATGGTCAGAATGTTATACACCACAAGACTCGCCTTGTGGTGGGTGTCGAGGCAATGCCACGAATGCAACTGCTGGAGGATTATATCGATTTAGGAGGTATCACAGGTCAACTTGGACGTTGCTATGAGCCTACGGTATTCTCAAAATATGATATAACTGTCGGACCTGCAATATGTTACGAAGGTCTCTATGGCGATGCCTATGCAGAGTTTGTGCGTCGCGGAGCCGATGTTATGCTTGTCCTCTCAAACGATGGCTGGTGGGGTAATACCCCTGGTCACAAGCGACTGTTCGATTTCTGTCGCTTGCGAGCTATTGAGACACGTCGTTCGGTGGCACGTAGTGCCAACACGGGTGTATCGGGCTTCATCACACCACGAGGTGAGGTAGTGGAGCGTCTCGGCTGGGATGAGCGAGGGGTGCTCACTGCCGATGTGGAGGTCCGTTCCGAGGCGACATTCTATGTTAGCTATGGCGATTGGATAGGGCGTATATCGTTGTTGCTCACTTTGTTAGGTATGCTATATTACAGTGCTTACCGCATCCGTAAAAAGAATCATTTAGTAGATTAACCACATACACAAAATACTATGAACTACACTCAGACTATCGATTATCTCTTCTCTTCGCTTCCTACATTTCAGCAGATAGGTGCTGATGCCTATAAGCCTGGTTTGGAGCGTATTGCAGAGTTTTGTCGCCACTTGGGCAACCCACAGCGTAACTTCTTCACCATCCACGTAGCGGGTACAAACGGCAAGGGCTCAGTCTCTCACATACTTGCCTCGGTGCTTCAGCAGGCGGGCTATCAGGTGGGACTCTACACCTCGCCACACCTGAAGGATTTCCGTGAGCGTATACGTGTCAATGGCGAGATGATACCCAAGCAGCGTGTAGTGAACTTTGTGGACAAGAATCAGGCGAAGATGGAGGAGTTGGACCTCTCATTCTTCGAGATGACCACAGCGATGGCTTTTGACTACTTTGCACACAGCGATGTGGAGGTGGCTGTCATAGAGACAGGTCTCGGTGGCAGGTTGGATGCTACAAATGTGATTGTGCCTTTGGTGAGTGTTATAACCAACATCGGCAAGGAGCATACCGAGCTGCTCGGCTCTACGATAGCGGAGATTGCACGCGAGAAGGCGGGCATCATCAAGAAGAGTATCCCTGTAGTGGTGGGTGAGCGATGTGAGGAGTATAACGCTGTGATAGAGACTGTTGCGGCGGAGATGAAGTCGCAGGTTATATATGCTCAGGATTGGTTTGAGTGTAAGAAATGCGAGGATTGTGATTCGATGCAGCATCTGTTGGTGACACGTATGGACGATAAGAAGGTCTTTGACGTGAAGCTCGATTTGATGGGTTGTTATCAGCCTGCGAATGTGGTGACAGCAACAGCTGTGGTTAACTATCTGCACGAGTCGTCACCTCTGACCATCTCGAGCCGTGCCTTTATCGAGGGTTTGGAGTCTGTGATAGAGAGCACCCATCTGGCAGGTCGCTGGCAGGTGCTTGGTGAGCAGCCACTTATGGTGTGCGATACGGGACACAACTCGGCAGGTCTAAAGTATGTGGGCGAAGAGCTCAGTCGTATGGCTAAGGAGTACAAGCGACAGATATGTGTGATGGGTGTCTCGGGTGATAAGGATGTGGAGGCTATGTTAGAGCAGATGCCACGCGAGGCGTACTACATATTTACTCAGGCATCTATTCGCAGAGCGATGCCAGCCGAGGAACTCTTGGCAAAGGCTAAGGCTGCGGGCTTCGAGGGCGAGGCTGTAGCATCGGTTGCGGAGGCTGTCGAGAAGGCGAAGCAGATGGCTCAGGCGGAGGATATGATATTTGTCGGCGGAAGTAATTTTGTGGTAGCAGAGATCTTGTAGGCAGTCACTTTGCCTGACAGATAACGAATGGTGGTTGTATTAACACAATGTTAGTACAACCACTTTCTTTGGGTGGGATGTTACGTTTTGGTAATAAATACGTATAATTATCAGAGAGTTGTGCAATTTTTTTCACATCTTTGTAGTTATTATGCAGGTGTGTGCGTCTAATGTAGTAGACGAATAAACAAATTAAAGGTTATGAGAAGATTTTTTCTGTTGTCGCTGGCGTTGTTGATGGCGACGAGTGCAATGGCAATAAGCCGTGTGACAGGACGTGTGGTGGATGCTGAGGGTAAGCCTATTGGCTACGCAACGGTGATGGCTATGCAGGGCGAAGATGTGGTGCGTGGCGTGGCAACCGATGATAAGGGTGGCTTCGTGCTGCAGCTACAGGATGGCTCATATAATATATTGGTAGAGTTTGTGGGCTACGAGGCGTGGCAGCAGAGTGTGAGTGTTGAGGGCGACGTGGATCTGGGCGAGATAACACTCAAAGAGTCGTCAACAGAGATAGGCGAGGTGGTTGTTGAGGCGGAGATGATTACGCGTGAGGCAGACCGCTTTGTGGTGAATGTAGCGGCATCGGAGCAAGCTGTGGGTAAGGATGGCGAGGAGCTGCTGAAGCAGTCGCCAGGAGTGAAGGTCGATGATGACGAGATTTCTATTTTGGGAGCAAGCGGCACGAAGGTCTATGTGAATGGTCGCGAGATGAAGCTCTCGGGCAGAGATTTGGTAAACTACGTAAAGGGCTTACGTGCCGAGAATATCCAGAAGATAGAGATTGTGCCACAGACGGGAGCAGACTACGATGCAAACTCTTCGGGCGGAATGATTATGATATCGTTGCGTAAGCGTTTAGATGATGGTCTGATGGGCTCGGTGAACTTCTCGACAGCACAGTCGGGATTGGGCTCGTCATACTCGCCAAATATCTCGATGAATGCCCACGTGGGTAAGTTCGACCTCTCGGCAAGTGGTTGGTTTTATAATTTCGACCAGAATCAGAGCATAGACGAGAGGACACGTTATCTTCAGTCGCTGACAAACATCGACTCGGAGACCGATATTGATATAGGAGGTAACTACGGCGGTGGAAGCCTTTCGGCTATTATGCAGATAAACGACAGACATTCGTTGGGTGCTTCGTTGGACTACAACGGTGGTCGGTTTGATACCGACTCGAAGTCTTCAACGGCATATACTGTGCGAAGTGATGCGTCACTCTCAACACTCACACGCAGCGGCTACACCAATGCTGACAAGAATAATAGTTATACAGCTACGCTGAACTACATCTACAAGACCGATGACTTAGGCTCTACATTGAAGCTCATCGGTGATTTTACACGTCGCAAAGGTGATGGCTGGCAGGATGGTTTGACAAAATATGAGCTGCCACAGGGCAAAGCCGACTCGCTCTACCGTTATGACAACGGTAATCTGTATCGTGTAGCAACAGCCTCAATCGACAGACAGAAGATATTTGCTCCTACAATGAGCCTGAAGTATGGTGCAAAATATACCTGGAATGACGTAAACTCGGATGCTATTTATCGTTACCAGAAAGATAGTGAGTGGGTACCATCGACGGTGGAGGATTTCGATATATCGTATACCGAGAATATCGCTGCTCTGTATGGAGTATTCTCGATGCGTAAGGGTAAGTGGGGCTTGGTGGCAGGTCTGCGTGGAGAGTACACTTCGACAAATGGTAAGGGCGACGTAGGGCAGGATTACTTCTCGCTCTTCCCCAATGCCAACGTGTCGTATATGATAGATAAGATGGGACAATATTCGCTCGTAGCACAATACTCGCGAACTATCTCACGTCCTAACTTCTGGAATCTCTCGCCAAGCCGTATGCAGATATCGGACTACAGCTACCAGATGGGTAATCCAGAGCTGAATCCGTCGTATGTGAATAACTTCTCGCTGACAGCCGTCGTGAAGTATAAATACTCCGTAACGCTGATGCTCTCGACAACGAAAGATGCTATACAGCAGATGATTGTGCCCGATGCGGAGGATGAGCGTATGTTGTGTATCGGTCAGGTGAATATGCCACGACTCAACCGCTATGCACTCTCGGTAAATCTGCCATTTACGCCAACAAAATGGTGGAGCTGGAATGTGAATCTCTTCGGTATGATTCAGGAGCAGAAACTCACTCCGGAGAGTCCGAAATCGACAACCGAGATGTTGAATTGGAACTCGATGATGACTTTCTCGTTGCCAAAGCAGTTCTATGTGGATGTGAACTATTATGGAATGACCGATATGACGGTGGGAAATATGACCATCTCGACAATGCACAACTTGGGTGTTACACTCAAGAAACGTATCAAGAATGAGTGGACGCTGACGTGCGGTTTCCAGAACATCATTCCGATAGAGATGGGTATGACAACAGTGCAGAATGACTTTACACGTACGCTTGAGCAGAAGAACTTTAATCAGCGATTTAATGTGCGATTAGGTGTATCGTACAGCTTCTCGACGGGAAAGCAGTTCCGTTCACGCTCCGTAGAGCGAGGTGACGATGGTTCACGTCTGCAGGGCGGAAACAATCAGGGACAATAATTGAATGAAAAGAAAAAAGGCTGCCAATCAATTGATTAGCAGCCTTTTTTGTTAGTGAAATCTCTATGCAAGACCTTTGGGTCCCATACCGAAGACCAAATCCTCGTTCTTGGGTGATGGCTTGCCAATCTCAATCTTACCGACATTGCTCTCGTAGCGGGTGACGTTGTCCTGAAGCGAGAGGAGCAGTCGCTTGGCGTGCTCGGGAGTGAGGATGATGCGGCTCTTGACCTTAGCCTTCTTCACGCCCGGAAGCAGACGGGCAAAATCTATGATGAACTCCGATGTAGAGTGCGAAATGATAGCCAGATTGGAGTAGACACCATCGGCTACATCCTCGGGTACCTCGATACAGAGTTTCTGTTCCTGATTAGTTTCCATAGTAATTATACTTTTTGATGTTACAAAAATAGGTGATAGGGAGGTTGAAAAGCCTTGAAAAAGTGTAAAGTTTTCGATATTTTATTAACAATTTGATACTTTGATGGTGGCTCTGGTGGTGAGTTGAAACGATGGGTGGGGAGGTGGAGAAAAATAAAAAGCCGTGAAAGGTTTAATATTTCATATTAAATCAGTACCTTTGTGCCAAATTTTGTAATTGGATGAATTTAGAAATAATAAATGCATTGGAGGTCCTTTTCAAAGGTCTGGGCGTAGGATTGGCTTCGTCGGTGACGGTAGGACCTGTGGCGGTGTTGTGTATACAGCGTACGTTGAGTAAGACACGCAGGGCGGGCTTCATCTCGGGATTGGGTGTGGCGTGTGCCGATGTGTTGATGGCTCTCATAGCTTTCTTCTTCTACTCTATGTTGCAGGCACAGATTGATAAGTATCGTGTGCTGCTGCAGGTGATAGCTGGTATATTTGTTGTGGCGGTGGGTGTGTATGTGTTTCTGCAGAACCCGGCAAAGCAGATTCGCAAAAACCGTGCAGGAAAGAGCGACCCCTGGCAGGATTTCTCGTCGATGTTTGCCTTCACGCTGGCAAACTTCATTCTGATAATACCTTATCTGTTGGCATTCTTCGCAATGTTTGACGTGGGACTGGACTCCGATTCGACACTGATGCATAGCAATGCGTTGCACTGTGTGCTGGTGATGGGAGGATTTCTGTGTGGTGCGGTGCTGTGGTGGTTCCTGGTGACACTGCTCATAGACCTCTTCCGTAAGCGTTTCCGTCCTCGCCATATGCTGACGATAAACCACGTGGCGGGTGTGGTGATAGGTGTGCTGGGTGTCTATACGATACTCTCGACATTCATTGATATTTTAGCGGTTAAATAGGATATGACATTGAAAAAGAAAAAAATAGTCATCGCCATCGATGGCTTTTCGTCGTGCGGTAAAAGTACATTCGCAAAGTCGATAGCTGCCCGACTTGGTTATATATTTATCGACACAGGTGCGATGTATCGTGCCGTGACACTCTACGCATTAGAGCAGGGTGCAATACGCTCGGGCATAGTTGATGAGGATGCAGTGGTGGCTCTGCTGCCAAAGATAGAGATTACTTTTCGCTTCAACGCCCGTCGCGGAGCGAGCGACATATATGTCAATGGCGACCTGGCAGAGGGCAGGATACGCTCTATCGAGGTGAGCAACTGCGTGAGTGGTGTGAGCTCGATAAAGGAGGTGAGAGAGAAGCTGGTGGCTATGCAGCAGCAGATGGGTCGCGACCGTGGCGTGGTGATGGATGGCAGAGATATAGGTACGGTGGTATTCCCCGATGCAGAGCTTAAGATATTTATGCAGGCAGATGCCAAGGTGCGTGCCGAGCGTCGTTACAAAGAGCTGACGGAGAAGGGCGACAAGGTGACTATGGAGGAGATATTGGAGAATGTGATATCTCGCGACAAGGCAGATATGAGCCGTGCGATATCGCCACTGCGTCAGGCAGAGGATGCTATAGTGCTCGACAACAGCTATATGAGTGTCGAGGAGCAGATGTCGTGGTTTATGGAGCGATATGAGGCTATAATAGCTCAGTAGGCGGATGAAGGTTGAGATAGATAGCAACTCGGGCTTCTGCTTCGGTGTGGTGAGGGCTATATCTCTCGCCGAGGAGGCGTTGCAGAGGGATGGCTCGCAGATATACTCCTTGGGCGATATCGTGCACAACCGTAAGGAGGTGCAGCGTCTGGAGGAGATGGGGCTACGCCGTGCGACGCACGAAGATATGGAGCAGATGGCGGGTTGTCGTCTTTTTGTGAGGGCTCACGGAGAGCCTCCGACAACATTTCAGCGGGCGAAGGAGCTTGGCATAGATGTGGTGGATGCAACGTGTCCCGTGGTGGCAGCACTGCAGCAGCGAGTGATAAAGGCTCGCGACAGAATGAAGCCACTCGGTGGACAGGTGGCAATACTCGGCAAGCGAGGACACGCCGAGGTGGTAGGTCTGACGGGACAGATAGCGGAGCCGATAGTGGTCATAGAGGGCGTGGAGGATCTGGCGTTGCTGGATTATGAGCGTCACATATATCTGCTCTCGCAGACAACGCAGAGCGTGGCACTATTTCACCAGATAGTGGAGGAGATACGCAGACGATTGCCTCAAGAGGAGATGTTGGTAGCGGAGGATACGATATGTCGCAGAGTGGCTAATCGTGAGAAACTGCTGAAGGAGTTTGCTGCAAGGCACGACGTGATAGTATTTGTCTGCGGTAAGAAGTCGAGCAACGGAAAGGTGCTGTACGAGGTGTGCCGAGAGGTAAATGAGCAGGCGTATAACATCGAGGAGGCAGCAGAGCTGAAGAGAGAGTGGTTCCTGGATTGTAAGAGCGTAGGAATATGTGGTGCTACGTCGACACCTCTGTGGCTGATGGAGGAGGTGGCACGACGCATAGAGGAGGAGTTTTCGGTATAACACAAAATAAAACAATTATGGTAAACGGAGTATTGAGATATGTGATATGTGCGGTAAAATATTTTATCGCATTTTGCGTTTTGTTTGTAGCTATCACCTGGCTCTCGATGTTGGCTCAGCCGATAGAGGGTTATACGGTGTGGGATGTGATTGAGGCGACACTCAGAAGCGACAGAGGTATGTGGCTGATGGTGGCAGCGGTGGTGCTGGCAGCGTCGTATCCACGCTTCGGATTTCTCACACGCAAGATGGAGGGCTTCATCGAGGAGGATAGAGCCGAGGTGGAGAAGGCTTTTGCTTTGACAGGATACCGTCTCGAGAGTGAGGAGGATGGCGTGATGCATTTCCGTGCGGAGAGCATCGTAAAGCGATTTCTTGCACTCTTTGAGGATGAGATAACCGTGAGCCAATATGGTCAGTGGATTATCATCAAGGGTAATCGTCGTCAGGCGGCACGTGTAATCTACCGATTGGAGATGTTGCTATCGCAGAAGCGTGCGGGAGTCGAGGAGTAAGAAACAAAAAAAACGTCAAGGGATGAAAAGAGGTTGGTATAAGGTCTTAGGGTCTCTGTTGGGTGTCGGCGTGGCAATAGCGGCGGTGACAGCGGCAGAGCTTATGCCCGAGAAGAAGAGTGATGACAGAGCGTTGGGGCGTAATATGGAGATTATGCTCAACGTGATGCGTGAGGTGGCGACATCGTACGTGGATGAGGTGTCATCGGATAAGTTGGTAGCGGATGCTGCGGCAGGTATGCTCTCGAAGTTAGACCCTTATACGGAGTATATTCCCGAGTCGGAGATGGAGGGCTTCGAACTGCTCTCGACGGGTAAGTATGGTGGTATAGGTGCTACGATACGTATGCGTCGCGACAGCAGCGTCGTAATAGCCCAGCCATATCGTGGTACACCCTCGGACAGGGCGGGGTTGAAGATAGGCGACAGATTTGTGAAGATTGATGGCGAGGATGTGTCGAAATTCTCCATTTCGGAGATATCATCACGCCTGAAGGGTACGCCAGGCACAACCGTCAAACTTGTTATGGAGCGAGTGATGACGGGAGAGGAAGAGGAGTTTGAACTGACGCGTGCCCGCATAGCCATACCCGGAGTGCCCTACGCAGGATACCTCGAGGAGGGTATAGGTTACATTGTACATAACGACTTTACGGAGGGTTGCTACGCCGAGATGCGTCAGGCGATAAATAGTCTGCAGCAGCAGGGTGAGCTGAAGGCGTTGGTGTTAGACTACAGAAACAATGGTGGCGGTAGCCTCTCGGAGGCGGTGGATATATTGTCTTTGTTCCTGCCCGCAGGAGAGGAGGTCGTAACGATGAAGGGTCGTGCACCACACTCGACAAGAGTATTCAAGACAAAGAATGCACCGATGCTGGAGAATACACCTTTAGTGGTGCTCATAAACGAGAACTCGGCATCGGCAGCAGAGATTGTGAGTGGTGTGCTGCAGGATCTGGCCCGTGCAGTCGTGGTGGGTGAGCGTTCATACGGCAAGGGATTGGTGCAGACGGTAATGGGGGTAGGGTATAACTCTACGCTGAAACTCACGACAGCGAAATATTACATCCCTTCGGGCAGATGTGTGCAGCGAATAAACTACTCGGCACACGATGGTAAGACAGTGGAGAACATTCCCGACTCACTCATCAAGGAGTTTAAGACACGCAACGGAAGAAAGGTATACGACGGTAAGGGTGTGATGCCCGACGTGAAGATTGAGCCTGAGTATATAAGCACATTTGCCGTTGTGCTCTACAATATGGGATACATAGAGGATTTCCTCGATGGATATGTGCGTCGTAACCCAGCGATGGAGGTTGACAGCCGTACATTCCGCATAAGCGATGCGGAGTATGAGGCATTTGTGGAGTATATGGCTGATAAGGATGTGCCCTATGAGTCACGTACACGATTGGCATTGGAACTGCTGGAGAAGAGTGCCGAGGATGAGCGTTTCGCGGGCGACGTGAGCGAGGAGATAGAGCAGCTGAAAGCGAAGCTGAAAGATAGCAAGGAGGATAACCTGCGTCGCTACCGTCAGGAGGTTGAGGACTTGCTGGTGAGCGATGTGATACTGCGTCATAACTACTACGAGGGTGTGCTGGAGCACGCAACGGTAGAGGATAAGGCGGTAGCCGAGGCGGTGGCACTGCTCCACGACGAAGAGCGTTACGCAACGATACTGCGTGAGCAGGATACAGAGAAGAATTAACGAAAGGGAGGTGGCGAGATGAAGTGGTTGCCTAAGTGGAGAATGTCGATAAACGTGCGAGTGATGATCCTGCTGATAGGATTGGTGCTCGCTGTGGTGTCGTTGCTCTACACCAACCAGCTGGCTCGCATACTGAGAGAGAAGGAGCAGAACGATGTGAAGCTGTGGGTGGCAGCTATGGAGCGTGTGAGTGGCGACGTGGTGGGTAATGCGATGATTGACCCACTCATATCGCACATCGTGAGCACCCATAACAACATACCATTCATCATAACCGATGAGGACCTGAATCCTGTGGTGAGCAATCGCATAGAGGATGAGATACTTGCGGATGCCGAACTATACAGAGCTAAGATAGATCAGCTGACCGAGGAGTATACGCCACGTGTGGTGGCGGTGAAGAGCCGCTGGCAGCTCAACGCCAAGAAGTATATAATATTCTATGGGCAGAGTCAGCTGCTCAAGGCGTTGTATTACTTCCCCTATGTGCAGATACTCATCGTATTCATATTCTTGATATTCACTTATATAGCCCTCCAGTCAGCGAAGCGTGATGAGCAAAATCAGGTGTGGATAGGTCTGGCGAAGGAGACAGCCCATCAGCTCGGTACGCCCATATCGTCGCTGCTCGGATGGGTGGAGTATCTGCGTTCGCAAGAGGTGGAGGAGAGTGTGATAGATGAGATGCAGAAGGATTTGACTCATCTTACAACGATAGTTGACCGCTTCTCGAAGATTGGCTCCGAGACAATACTCTCGCCCAACAATGTGAACGAGGTGGTGGGTGCGACGGTGATGTATTTCCGCAAGCGAATACCTCGCAACGTGACACTTTCGTACAACGGTCTGGCGATGGCACCCGTGAAGGCAAACATCAACGTGGCACTGTTCGAGTGGGTGATAGAGAACCTACTGAAGAACTCGCTGGATGCGATGCAGGGTAAGGGTGAGATAGATGTGAGGATGTCGTCGACGGAGAAGAGTGTCATAATAGATGTGAGCGACACAGGTAAAGGTATAGCCAAAGGTAACTGGAAGCGTATATTCGAGCCGGGATTTACCACCAAGACACGCGGCTGGGGATTGGGACTCTCGCTCTCACGACGCATAGTGAAGGATTATCACCACGGTAAGATATTTGTTGCTCGCTCCGAGATGGGGCAGGGTACAACATTCCGCATAATACTCAAACGTGTATTTGAATAATGGCAGTGGTGGGTAAAAATAGCGGATTGGATACGCTGACAAATGAGCAGCTCACAGAGAAGGTGTATCGCTGGACGGGAGAACTCTCGGTGGCGGACAGCACGTCGTATGATGAGGTAATCTCGCCCGAAGCACTTGAGCAGACCATAGAGCAGTGGCACATTCAGCAGGCGGAGGCACGTCAGATAACGCCCGAGCAGATGTTTGGCTCGCAGAGTGAATTGCTTGCCCAGAGCGTAGAGGCGGATAGTGCAGGTGTGTCGGTGGTAGAGAGTGTAGCATCGGCAGATGTGACATCGGCGGCAGAGGTGGCATTAGGATGGGCAGAGTGGCTCTTTAATGTGGGTGTCGTGGTGGCGACGGGTGTATATTTATATAGTATGTATCGCTACTACGAGGATGTGGTGGTGATGCTCTCATCGGTGTTGCGTGGCGGAGTGGTCGTCTCGAGCAGAGTGAGTGAGCGTCGCAGGAGCGATATATTCAACGGATTCTTAGGAAAACTGATATTTGTGGGTGTGGCATTTGCTGGATTGCTCACCTTTGGATATGTGCTGCGTAGCGGTATGACATCGTGGGTGGATACGACACTCAAGGCTCTGACGCTACCATTGGCAGTGGTGGCGACATTTGTGGCTATGGTGTGCGTGCAACATACATTCCTGTGGTGTGTGGGATATGTGACACGTTCACGCTCGATGGTGAGGGCACTTGTGCAGATGAGGACAATATATTTCGTTTTCATCACCGTGGCGGTGGCTCCCCTGCTGTTGCTCTCGCAGATGCAGTGGGGAGGCATATATGTTGGCTGGCTGATAGTTGCTGCTGTGGTGGCTATAGTGGCATTGGGGCTCTACCTGAAGGAGAGTCTGGAGATGTTTATGTCGAAAAAAGTTTCGATTTTGCATTGGTTTTTGTACCTTTGCACCGTCGAAGTGCTGCCGCTGAGTATTCTGTGGCAGTTAATTTTGGGAAGTTAGGTAGTAAATTTTAAGTGATGGTAAGTAAAATTTTGATTTCACAGCCACGTCCGACTGTGATGGAGAAGTCACCTTTCTATGCTCTCTCATCTACATACGGCGTGGAGATAGAATACAAACCACTCATCCGTACGGTAGGTGTCTCACTCAAGGAGTTTCGCTCGCAGCGAGTGGAGGTGCTGGACCACACAGCGGTGATTTTTACATCGCGTACGACAGTGGATAGTTTTTTCAAGGTGTGTGAGGATGCTCGTATAACAATTCCCGAGACAATGAAATATATCTGCAACACCGAGGCTGTTGCCCTCTACCTGCAGAAATATATCGTATATCGTAAGCGTAAGATATCGTTTGCCGATGGTACGTTCACAAACCTTCTGGAGCAGATCATAAAGCATAAGAATGAGCGTTTTATGCTGGCACTGAGTGAGCCTCATAAGCCAGAGCTGCCTGAGACATTGACCAAGCTGGGCATAAACTATGACCCTGTGATATTAGCTCGTACCGTAGCGGCAGATATGAGCGAGGTGAAGCCCTCGGCTTATGACGTGATGGCTCTCTACTCGCCCTCGGATGTGAAGAGCGTGATGGAGAACTTCAAGGTGGATGAGCTGCCCGTGGTGGCTACATTTGGTACTGCGACATTGCGTGCGGCGTTGGATTGCGGTATGAAGGTGAAGGCTTCGGCACCATCGCCCGAGGCACCATCGATGGCAAAGGCTATAGATATATATCTCGCAAAGATGGAGCGTGGTGAGCAGATAGATGATGTGGAGGTGAAGAACGACGAGGCAAAGGAGGAGTTCATACGCACACAGCAGAATAAGCTGCAGAAGAAGAATCGCTCACGTGCCGCAGCAGAGAAGAAATAGATGAGACTATGGCAGAGAGGAGCCTAACACGTGCCGAGCGACTGAAGTCGCTCAGTGCCATTCGCCGATTATTCAGCGAGGGACGGTCGGGCTTTACTTATCCGTTCAGACACCTGCTGCTCGCAGAGCCTTGTGGCGAGGGCAAGGAGGGTAGTGTGAGCGTGATGTTCTCGGTGCCCAAGAAGTTTCATAAGAGGGCAAATAAGCGTAACCTGCTGAAGCGTCGCTCGCGTGAGGCATACCGACTCAACAACTCGGCATTGAAACAGATGGCGAGAGAGAAGGGCGTGGCAGTAAGCATAGCCTTCGTGCTCTCAACAAAGGATGTGGCATCGTATAAAACCATAGAGTATGCAGTCAAACGAATTATGGAGCACGTGCAAGAGAGTTTGTAAGAGGGTGCTCGCCTTGCCGCTAATCTTGCTGGTGAGGTTTTATCAATACTGCATATCGCCACTCAAACCCCCTTGTTGTCGTTTTACGCCTACCTGCTCGCAGTATGCTCTGCAGGCACTGCGTAAGCACGGTCCAATAAAGGGTAGCTGGCTGACGCTGAAGAGAATACTCAGATGTAACCCCTGGGGCGGGAGTGGATATGATCCTGTACCTTAATATTAATATTAAAGGCTTGCATTGTGATGATGCAAGCCTTTAATGTGTTGTGATATTGCGTAGGACTACTTGGCGTAGCTTACCGAACGAGTCTCGCGAATGACGGTAATCTTAACCTGACCTGGGTAGGTCATCTCATCCTGAATCTTCTTAGCTATGTCGTGTGACAATGACTCCGACTCCTGGTCTGAGAGCTTGTCGGCACCAACGATGACACGCAACTCACGTCCTGCCTGGATAGCGTAGGTCTTAACAACACCTGGATAAGAGAGTGCGATATCCTCCATCTCCTTCAGTCGCTTGATATATGACTCTACAACCTCGCGACGTGCTCCTGGACGTGCACCCGAGATAGCATCGCACACCTGAATGATAGGGGCGATGAGTGATGACATCTCAACCTCGTCGTGGTGAGCACCGATAGCATTGCATACCTCAGCCTTCTCCTTATACTTCTCGGCGAGCTTCATACCGATAATTGCGTGTGGCAACTCTGGCTCATCATCGGGCACCTTACCAA
>JAEIGA010001597.1_pt1 | contig 35511 bp, 34 predicted proteins | sample 9270691 | NCBI WGS metagenome assembly JAEIGA01 (sample SAMN17057246, study PRJNA624740) | gut metagenome | biome: biome; isolation source: fecal sample | host: Bos grunniens | place: China: Xizang | collected 2019
ATTTGCTTTCCTGCCGGAAAATCCGGCTAAAGAAAAGGGGGAGAATTTCTCCCTGCCGGCGAGCGGAATCATTATGGAAAACTTTGAAAAAAATGGTCAAGGAGTAATTGTGAAAACGGCAGCAGCGGCCTCTGTCGGGACAGTCAAAGAAGGCGTCGTAATTTATGCGGGAGAAAAAGAAGAGTATGGGAAAACGGTCATTATCCAGCATGCAGACAAGAGCGAGTCTTGGTATGGGAATTTAGATTCGATTGACGTTAGCCTATATGAGCAGGTAACAAAAGGAGCAAAACTTGGAAGGGTTCAGGCCTCAGAGGAAGAGGAGGGGAAAGGGGAATTCTATTTTGCGCTGAAATCTGAAGGAAGGTTCATCGACCCGGGTGAGGTGATTTCCTTTGAGTAAGATTTTGCCGGTCTTCTCGAAGATTCGCATCCATCCCCTGACATGGGCAGTCATGGGGTTAGGAGCCATCACGGCACAATTTATGGAATTATTAATGATGTTTTTTATTGTTCTTATCCATGAGCTCGGCCATGCGGCTGCCGCACAAATCTGCGGCTGGCGCATCAAAGTGGTCACGCTCCTTCCGTTTGGCGGGGAGCTTGAGACAGAGGAGCATGGTAACCGGCCGTGGAAGGAAGAGATGGCAGTGCTCTTAGCGGGCCCCTTGCAGCATCTTTGGCTTTACGCATTAGCCTTTCTGTTATATGTGAATGGATGGATGGGTGACCATCTTTATCAGGAGTTTCTCCTTTTTAACACAGTGATTATGGCCGTAAACTTTCTTCCGGTCTGGCCGCTTGATGGGGGAAAGCTGTTATTTATCTTCCTTAGCCTTCGCTACCCGTTTGTTCAGGCCCATCGCCTGATCATTCAATATTCCATCGGCATCCTGGCTGTTCTTTTGGTTTGTCTCTTATCGCTGAACCCGCTCAATTTCAACTGGTGGGTAATAGCAGGCTTCCTGGGCTACTCGTTATGGAAGGAATGGAAGCATCGGCAATATGTGTTCATGCGCTTTTTGCTTGAGAGGCATTACGGCCATCAGCAGGACATTAGAGCTATATCCAAGCTTGAGGCGGAAAGGGAGACGCCTATCTTTGAGATTCTCGAACATTTTCGCAGAGATAATAAACATGTCATCGTGATTAAGAAGGACATGAAAGAGATTGGGAAGCTTGATGAGTCAGAGGTCCTTCATGCTTGCTTTACCTCAAAGCTCGCCTATCGGCCAATCGGGGAACTGCTGTATCCTTATTGACTGGCAGCCGCGGACTCGCTAAAGTTAGAGTAAGTGCCAGTTGGAGGGTATTTTTTATGGATAAAATACTATTGGATTATCAGAATGAGGAAAAAAGGCTTGGCATCTGGAAGGATGGCAGGCTCTATGTATTGCATGTTGAACGGGACGGAGAAGGCCCATATGCGGGCAATATATATGAAGGAATCGTACGCGAGGTCGTTCCGGGCATGAATGCAGCCTTTGTGGATATCGGGCTTGAGAAGAACGCGTATTTGCCTTTTGAGGAGACGCCGCGCTACCAGCTTTCAGGCGGGAAACCGGGCATTGCTTATGTGAGGCAGGGCGAAAAGCTCCTTGTCCGGGTTGTCCGCGACCCACAAGGGACAAAGGGGGCAAAGGTAAGTGCGCTGATTGAGATCTCCTCACCTGACCTCATACTAATCAAGGGCGAGCATTTCGTGCGGACCTCAAAAAACGCAAGCCATCAAACCGCAAACAAATGGAAGAGCATCGCCAAAAAGCATCTGCAAGAGGATGAAGGGGTAATTATTCGCACGCAATTCCTTGAGGCAGAGGAGCAGGAGTTTGCGGCGGCGCTTGCTAAGCTTCGGATGAGGTATGAGACACTTATCCGCCGCGCAAACGGGGTGAAGGCGCCTGCTCTTGTGAGCGGGCATAACCGGTTCACGCAAATCGTGCAAAAATGGACAGCGGGTACACAGGGGGAGTGCTATACGAACTCTTCAGAGGGAGTGAGGTTATTGGAGGATGCCATCTCCTCGGATGAATGGGAGATTATCCGTTCTAAAACCAATATTCCGCTTTTTGAGGAGCATAAGGCTGAAGCAGACCTGGAGAAAGCAGCTAAAAGGATTGTCTGGCTGTCAAATGGAGCCTATTTATTGTTTGAGCGAACCGAGGCCATGCATGTTATAGATGTGAATACAGGGAAATTTACAGGGAAGCATGAACAGTGGAAAACAATGCTGGAGACGAATCTTCTTGCCGCGAAAGAGGTTGGCCGGCAAGTCATCCTCCGCAATCTTTCTGGAATCATTGTCATTGATTTTATTAACATGACCTCGGCTTCTGACCGTAAGAAGGTGGCGGCTGAGATGGAGGCGGCGCTCAGTGCGGATTTGACTCGTTCAGTCGTCGTAGGTTTCACAGAGCTTGGTCTCTTGCAAATCACACGCAAGAAAGAAGGACCAGATTTGTACGAGGTCATTCTCGAGGATTGTCCGCGCTGCCATGGGGCGGGGCATATTCAAGGGAACAAGGCGGAATGGTTTGAGCTGTCAAGGCAGCTTGAAGCTATGCGTTATTTGTTAGATGATGGCCTATGGATTGATGCAGATGAAGACTTCTTTGCCTTTTTGAAGGGGCGAGAGAAGCATTTGGATACACGAGGGAAACAAGTATTCATCAGGCAAGCAGCAGTGAAGGGCAGCCATCGTTTCGTCATCCGGGCAACCGGGACAGTAAACGAGCTTGAAGAGAGAATCGCGCGTGCAGCTGCTGGAGAAGAGACCGGCGGTTTATTACGATTAATGGTAAAACAAGATTGACAATGAATGTCCCAATATGATAGTATTTGTTTGTTATGTTTGTAGCACCCATGCTACAACCGCTCATGTCAGGTTATTAAGTCCGCAATTGTGGCGCCTGCCGTTGGCGAGTCTTAGATCAATCAAGGAGGTGCAGGTATGTACGCAATTATCGAAACTGGTGGTAAACAAGTTAAAGTAGAAGAAGGTCAATCTATCTACGTTGAGAAATTGAACGTTGAAGAGGGTGGCACAGTTACTTTCGACAAAGTTTTATTCGTAGGTGGAGACGATGTGAAAGTTGGAAGCCCTGTTGTTGAAGGCGCTACTGTAACAGGTAAAGTCGAAAAACAAGGTAAAGACAAGAAAATCATCGTTTTCAAATACAAAGCGAAAAAGAACAACCGTAAGAAACAAGGTCACCGTCAGCCTTACACAAAAGTAACGATCGAGAAGATCAGCTTCTAAGGCGACGCGCATGATTAAAGTAAAGGTAGTTCGAGATGACGAGCGGGTACAATCGTTCAGTCTGTCAGGACATGCCGATTTTGCAAGAAAAGGTCAGGATATTGTTTGTGCCGGGGTATCGGCAGTAGCCTTTGGTTCTGTCAATGCAATCCTAAGCTTGACGAATGTGAAGCCTAAGATTGACCAAGCGGGCAAAGAGGGCGGCTATCTGGAAGTCACGTTTCCGGTGACGGAGGAAGACGAAAAGGTGCAGCTTCTTATTCAAGCCATGCTTGTATCCCTGCAGACAATTGAACGTGACTATGGCAAATACATGAAAATTATAAATAGCTAACAGGAGGTGGAATAAATGTTAAGATTGGATCTTCAATTCTTCGCTTCCAAAAAGGGAGTAGGTTCCACAAAGAACGGACGTGACTCCATTTCCAAACGTCTTGGCGCTAAACGTGCTGATGGCCAATTTGTAAGTGGTGGTTCTATTCTTTACCGTCAACGTGGTACAAAAATCTATCCAGGTTTGAACGTTGGCCGTGGTGGAGACGATACACTTTTCGCTAAGGTAGACGGCGTTGTTAAATTCGAGCGCTTAGGTCGTGACAAGAAACAAGTGAGCGTATACCCTGTAGCACAAGAAGCATAATAAAACAAACAATGAAGCTCTGACCTCATCGGTTGGAGTTTTCTTTTTATAAAGCCTCCTATGCTCAATAAGCTATATGTTACACTTCCCTTATAGACCCCAATTATTATTTGCTGCGGACGATGTATTCCTCTCCTGAAGTATTAAGGAAACAGCTATGCTATACTAGTATAAACGTTGAATTAATCAGTACCTCATTTAATATATCCGACAGGAGAATGTATTGAGATGGAGACTAAATGGACCACAATCGATTTATTGAGGCACTCAAGGCATGATTGGCTGAATAAGATCCAGCTGATCAAGGGCAATCTGGCGTTAGGGAAAATGGACCGCGTGTCAGGGCTAATTGAGGAAATCATAATAGATGCGAAACAGGAAGCGAAACTGTCGAATTTGGACATGCCATGCTTGGCGGAACTCTTGCTGACGGGCAATTGGCGTCATTATACATTCGAGCTCGGATTTGAGATTATTGACGATATAGGCGGTTTTGCTGAACAAGACAGGAGTTTGACGGGCTTCATGCTTGATTTTTTTGAAGCGCTCAATAAGAAGGTGACAGGCAGTTCCGTACATACGCTGATTGTCATGATCAGCAGCTCTGAGGAAGCTTCCTTGAGGATCGGGTTTGATTTTCAGGGACGTGTGAACAGTGTCGAGAATCTTTTCGACGGCTTGGCGGTGCCGAATACTATTGAAATGTCTGCTCCTTCAGGTGATAAAAATTCTTTTTTCTTTGAATTAACGGTAAGATAACAACAAAGAGAACTAGGTAAAAGAAAGTAGGTGTCAAACGCCCATGTTTGTGGATCAGGTCAAGATTTATGTAAAAGGCGGTGACGGCGGAAACGGAATGGTAGCTTTCCGCCGAGAGAAGTATGTGCCAAAAGGAGGCCCAGCCGGAGGTGACGGCGGGCATGGCGCAAATGTTGTGTTTGAAGTGGAAGAAGGACTTCGCACATTGATGGACTTCCGATATAAGAGACATTTCAAGGCTCCGCGCGGAGAACACGGAATGTCCAAAAACCAGCACGGTAAAAATTCAGCCGATATGATCGTAAAGGTGCCGCCGGGAACAGTCGTTTCTGATGCGGATACTGGTGAGATCATTGCCGATTTAACCGAGCATGGCCAGCGTGCCATCATTGCTAAAGGCGGACGCGGAGGCCGAGGCAATACACGTTTTGCCACTCCAGCGAATCCGGCTCCGGAACTATCGGAAAAGGGTGAGCCAGGGGTTGAGCGCAATATCATTATGGAATTGAAATTACTTGCTGATGTAGGACTTGTCGGATTCCCGAGTGTCGGGAAATCGACCTTGCTTGCATCCGTTTCAGCGGCTCGTCCAAAAATCGCAGAATATCATTTCACAACAATTGTGCCGAATTTAGGCGTAGTTGAGACAGAGGATGGACGGAGCTTTGTCATGGCTGATCTTCCCGGCTTGATTGAAGGAGCCCATGAAGGTGTAGGATTAGGTCATCAATTCCTGCGTCATATTGAGCGAACACGTGTCATTGTTCATGTGATTGATATGTCCGGTCAAGAAGGACGCGACCCATATGAGGATTATGTAACGATTAATAAGGAGCTTGAGGAATACAATCTGCGCCTTACTGAAAGGCCGCAAATCATTGCCGCAAGCAAAATGGATATGCCGGATTCTGAGGAGAACTTTCAGGCCTTTAAAGAAAAACTGGAGGAGGATGTTCAAATCTTCCCAATCTCTTCTGTTACACGAGAAGGTTTACGCGAGCTTCTATATGCGGTAGCCGATAAGATTGAAGAAACACCGGAATTCCCGCTTGAGCATGATGAGGACCAAACAGGTATCCACCGTGTGCTTTATAAGCATGAAACGGAAAAAGAAGAGTTCATGATTAGCCGAGAATCTGACGGCACCTTTGTCGTTACCGGCGAAAAACTCGAGAAGCTCTTTAAGATGACTGACTTCAGCCGTGATGAATCTGTTAAGCGTTTTGCCCGCCAGCTTCGTGCAATGGGTGTAGATGAGGCGCTCCGTCAACGCGGTGCTGAAGACGGAGATATCGTCCGTTTGATGGAGTATGAATTCGAATTTATTGACTAGGTCTGATTGAATTGGTGATTGGGGGCGTTTTGATGCAAAATAAGCTAGATAAGCGTTTTTTTCTTGTGAGAGAGGATGTTTTGCCTGAGGCGATGCAAAAGACGCTGCAGGCAAAGGAGATGATTGAGCGCGGGAAGGTTCTGTCTGTATGGGATGCGGTCCATAAGGTCGGTCTGAGCAGAAGTGCCTTCTATAAATACCGTGACACAGTCTTTCCTTTCCATAATGTCGTGAAGGAGAAAATCATTACGCTCTTCTTTCATCTTGAGGATCGTTCTGGCACTCTGTCGGAGCTCCTGCAGATTGTTGCCTCGTCTGGGTGCAATGTTCTGACTATTCATCAAACCATCCCTCTGCAAGGAAAGGCGAATGTGACCCTTTCCTTGAATACGGGTGATATGCACATCGATATGAATGAATTTATCCATCGGTTAAAAAGTCTGGAGTTTGTAGATAAGGTTGAAATACTTGGCTCGGGGGCCTGATGTTTGAAAGAACCGGGCCTCTTTCTTATTGATAAGAAAGTTCAGCTAGAAGACTAGGGGGAAGGATCAGTGGAAAGAATCGCATTTCTAGGTCCAAAAGCAACATTCTGTGATTTGGCGGCGACTAAATTATTTGATAATTCCGAAAGAATTGCGTACGGGACGATTCCCGAATGCATTGATGCAGCAGACAAGAACGAAGTGGATTATGCGGTAGTGCCGCTTGAGAACGCGCTTGAGGGTTCTGTCAATATTACAATGGACTATTTGATTCATGAAGTACGTGTGCCGATTGTGGCAGAGTTTTCCTCACCCATTCGCCAGCATTTAATGATGCACCCTGACCATGCGGATAAGATAGGGGAAATTGAACGAATCTATTCGCATAGCCATGCCATTGCTCAATGTCATAAATACCTGCACGGAGAGCTGAAAGGGGTAAGGTGTGAAAACGCGACATCCACAGCCTTTGCCGCCCAATATGTGAGTGAGCATCCGGAGGAGGTAGCAGCCGCAATAGCGAATGAGATGGCAGCTTTGGAGTATGGGCTTACGATTGTGAAGCCAGACATTCATGATTATGTCCATAATCATACACGGTTTGTCGTGCTCAGCCATAAGCCGATTGGCGAGCGGCTCGAGGGCCTTGTGCGTAAAGGGGAGAAAACGACGGTGATGGTCTTGCTGCCGGCTGACCATGCCGGAGCCCTGCATCAAGTTCTTTCCGCGTTCTCGTGGCGAAAGCTCAATCTCTCAAAAATTGAGTCAAGACCGCTCAAGACGGGCTTAGGGAATTATTTCTTCATCATAGACATTGACCAGCTCATGGATGATGTCCTTCTCCCAGGTGCCATCGCCGAAATGGAAGCGCTCGGCTGCAAGGTTTACATAATGGGAAGTTATTATAGCTATTAAAAAAGCTGCCTGAAGGAGCCTGATTTTATAGGTTCTTTTCGGCGGCTTTTTTGTATCTGGTTAACCAGTTATTCAATTAAGAAACCTGCTTCACGCAAGGAATCGACCGCATGCTGCAATTGTTCGTCGGTCTGTGCCTCGAGTGTATGTAAATGGATGCCATTTGTCAGCTGGGATAGAAGAGATGCGTTCGTCGTCTTTAGCTTCATGATGAATTGACGCACATCGCTGCGATTAGAGACCATGATGGATGCAGTGAGGTCACCGTACAGGGGATGATCAACCTTCACATCCTTTACCGTCACGCCGCAATCGACTATGAGCTGCAGTTCTCTTTCGGTATCTTCCGGCGCATGTTCGCTTGCAATGACGATTGTTTTGAATGATGCTCTGTTCTCTTCGTTTTGGAGGTATAAATAGCCGTTAGGAGTAGCAATAATCGGATGGTTTCGCGCTTTAAGAAGAGTTATATCCCCTACGATAATTTGGCGGCTAACGGAGCAAAGCTTGGCAAGCTCCCCTCCCTTAATTGGTTTCGTTCCTTCTTTTAAAATGTCCACAAGATAGTCTCTGCGTTCTTCTGCACTGTACTTTTTCGCCAAAAGTCCATCCTCCTTGATCTTCTTTAGAATTTAATTTCGTGATTGTTCTCATTGTAACATAGGGGTTTTTTCTCATAAATAGAAAGGGTGACGCATAAATTTTCTTGAAACATAATAGCAATCTGCCCAATCAATCATAGTATATATGGACATTGTGTAAGGAGGGATTAGGCGTGAAGATTCATATCGTCCAAAAAGGCGACTCATTATGGAAGATTGCTAAGAAGTACGGAGTCAATTTCGAACAGTTGAAGAAAACGAACTCACAGCTTAGCAATCCAGATATGCTTATGCCCGGCATGAAAATTAAAATACCTGAAACGAGTTCTTCTCCAAAGAAAGAAAATGATACGAAAGTGAATTTCGGAGTAAAGGAAGCTCCTGTTCAGCCTATGACGCAAGCTAAGCCTCAAGCTTTAAAGCAGCCGGCCGTCAAGGAAATGCCGACTCAATATCCAGAGAAGGAATCCGTCAAGGAAATGCCGAAGATGCCGTATGTTGCACCAAAGGAGACAGTAAAGCCTGTTATACCGGAGATTGATATCAACAACTATTATTTAATGAATATGACAAAGATGGAAGTGCCGCCGCCAATGCCTATTTATAAGGAAAAGCCAAAGAAAGAGGAGCCGGTTATCCTGAAGGAAAAGCCAATCAAAGAAATGCCGAAGGAAAAGCCAACCAAAGAAATGCCGAAAGAAGAGCCGCCTGAGCCGATGCCGCTTCCAGTGCCTCTTCCAACACCTCAGTATGAGTATTGTCAGCCAGTGGTCCCTTATTATAATCCCTGCTGTTATCCGTACATGTATAACCCGTGTTACCCTTATCACATGACGTATATGCCTCATCCATGCATGATGATGCCATCGATGCCATCTCACTCGCCAATGATGAATATGCAAGGAACAGATGTTATGGCAGAGAGCTATCACTATGAACAAGAAATGATGGACCTATCACCATCCAGCCATGGTCAAATGCAGCAAGGAGCAATGCCGCAGCAAATGTATATGCCGCAGTCATACATGATGATGCCATATCAGCCGGGTATGTCTGCTTCCGGATATGGTCAGTACCCGCAGTCATATGGCATGATGGAGCACGATGATATGATGCAGACCCAAGAGGATGAGTATGCTGATTATTCAGGCGGAGCTTACGCGCCATTTGATGGATATATGCCGCAATGCGGATTTACACCAGCCTCATCGGCTCAGGGGCAGGAAACCTATTATCAGCCCATGAATCAGTCAGCCAATCAATATTCCGATTCAATGATGCAGCAAAACATGCAAAACCAAAACATGCAAAGCCAAAGCATGCAAGGCCAAAACATGCAAAACCAAGGCATGCAAGGCCAAAACATGCAAAGCCAAAGCATGCAAAGCCAAAATATGCAAAATCAAAACATGCAAAATCAGAATGTGCAAAATCCATATGCGGCTCAGCCGACTCCCTATCAAGAAGTGAGCGGGATGCAAGGAAGCGCAGAAAGTGTGCCATTCTATAATCCCCACGCTTCACAAATGATTCCTCGGATTAATCCTGCAGCTTTTGATATGCCGGGAGCTGACGATGAAGAAAGCAGTGAGCAAGAAGGCTAATCATGAGCGGAAAACGTGCAGGAGGCACCCTTAAGGGCTGTCTCCTTTCTTATTTCAAGCAGCTCAATATGCCAATCAGATTGATGAAGCCAATCAAGCCTGAGTTAATGCTGATACAGACAGAGGAGGGTAAGCTGATCATTGCGAAGCAATTTAAAAACGAGATGAGCCTTGCGCGGCAAAAGGAGTTTCTCGCTCTCCTCAAAGAAGCAGGCTTTCATCGTTCGTATACATTCAGTGAGGCATTCCCTCCCTTTGAGTATCGAGGGGGATGCATCGGATTCCTTCCCTATATTCACCCTCATGAGCAAGCGTTCACCTATCGGACTCAGGATGAGCGGCTTGAGGGGCTCATATTGCTGAAGAAGATGCATGGCGCATCGAAGCATATCTCTCACCGTATGAGCCATCTTTCTGATCAGCCCTTCAACCAAGTACGCAAATGGATAGAACGTCTGGCGGAATTTAAGCAAAATGAGACAGTAATCAAACCGTTTATGCCTGAAAAGGTGTATCAGGCATATGCCTTGATGGGGAAATGGGTGCTCAAGGAGCTGAAGGAAGAGGAAATTGGAAAAAAGGATACACTAGTCATCATTCATGGAGATCTGGCTCACCATAACTTTTTGAGGAGGAGTGACGGAAAACTCTTCTTAATTGATTTCGACCTAATGGCAAAGGCTCCGGCAATCATTGATGATCTTCAATATGCGAACAGGCTATTAGTCTACAATAGCTATTCCTTGGAGGAGATTCTTTCTTTGCCTCCTTTTCGTGAACATAGGTATAACCGTGAGTTTTTGATAGGGCTTGCCTATCCGACTGACATTTACCGTGAATGGAATCGGGTGTGCCGGGAGAATTTATGGACTGACCGGAGGAGAATGAAGGCCATGTATGACTACACGCTCAATGACTTCCAGGAGAGAATGAGCTTTTTCAAGAAAATCAAGCGCGCGGCGGCTGACCTGTAATAATTTTCTTGCATCTCGGACATACTAGTTCATGAGTTGAATATGAAGATGGGATGAGGTGTAAGAAGATGAGGTTACGCGGCTTTATTACAGCATGGGTTTTGTTGTTGTCTTTATTTGGAGTTCAAGGGACAGAAGGTCCTGTTCAAGATTTAGCGGCAGAGGCTGCGGTCAATCCATCTGTCGAGGTTGGCGAGCCGGTTCCGATTCAGCGGACAATCATCTTGCAGCGTATCTATTTAGATGGAGAAATAAGTGAAGAAACATTTGAGGAAACGATTATTTCAATGGATGATTTTTGGAGGAAGTATGATAAATGGCTGCTAGTTGACCAGAATGACAGTCAGCTTGTATTTCAGACCTATGTGGATGATATCTCGCCTCTATTAAAGGGGAATGGCTATTTTGGAATCAAGGCAGACGGGACAATCAGCATCTTTAACGGAAAGCCTGTGAAAGACCAGGTTATTCAATCGTTTTATCAAATTGATATGAAGAAACTTGAATCAAGACAGCAAACAGAGCTATTAAAGGGTGTCAAAATAGAAAACAAGGAACGCTATAGTCAATTTTTGGAGGCATATAAGCCCTATTCCATTTCGACGATGAAAACCTTACAATAGTGAATTCGAGACAAATCCCTTTAGATAAGGGGTTTGTCTTTTTTTTCTTCAGGCATTCGATGCCGACAGACCTTGTCTTCAAAAATACAAACATTTGTGCTGAGTTGAGTATGATGGATAATTAGAGTGTGGTACAATGGTTTACAGTCGAAAAAGAGGAGAGGTCAAGGTGTACGATTTCATAAAAGGCAGGGTAGACTATGTTTGTCCTGAATATATAGTAATAGAAGCAAATGGGATAGGCTATCTGATTCAAGCACCCAATCCGTTTGTATTCTCCGGCATGAACGAAGAGACGAAGATTTATGTCCATCATTATGTCAGGGAGGATGCGGTCGCATTATACGGGTTCACATCCCGTGAAGAGAAGAAGCTGTTTATAAAACTGCTCAATGTGACAGGAATAGGTCCAAAAGGTGCACTGGCAGTGCTTGCGACAGGCCGTGTGGACCAGGTAGTTGAAGCCATTGAAGCGGAGGATGAGAAGTTCCTTGTGAAATTCCCGGGAATCGGGAAGAAAACAGCGAGACAAATGATTCTTGATTTGAAGGGCAAACTCGATGATGTAGCCCCTGAAGCCTTCCCTGATTTATTCTCAACAGAAGGCGGGAAAGAGATGAGCGGATACAGTATGACGAATCACGAGCTGGAAGAAGCCTTGCTCGCGCTTGAGGCGTTAGGGTATTCAAGCAAGGAAATCAAGAAGGTTGTTCCAAAGCTCGAGAAAGAAAAGAAAACGACAGAAGAGTATATTAAGGATGCCTTGCAGCTCATGCTGAAATAGGAGGTATGAACATGGATGAGAGAATCATGGACATAGAAGCGCAAAATCAGGAAGAGGCTTTTGAATTCAGCCTTAGACCGCAAAACCTCAGCCAGTACATTGGGCAGGATAAGGTGAAGGAGAATTTACGCGTTTTCATTGATGCAGCAAAGATGAGGGAGGAAGCTCTTGACCATGTCCTTTTATATGGTCCGCCGGGACTTGGGAAAACAACGCTCGCGGCGATTATCGCCAATGAGATGGGTGTGGCTCTTCGGACGACCTCTGGTCCGGCCATTGAACGGCCTGGCGACTTGGCTGCGATTCTGAGCGCTCTCCAGCCGGGAGAGGTGCTGTTCATTGATGAGATTCACCGGTTGCCCAAATCTGTGGAGGAGGTTCTTTATCCGGCAATGGAAGACTTCTGTCTTGATATTGTCATTGGCAAAGGGCCGGGTGCGAGATCTGTCCGGATCGATCTTCCGCCATTTACATTGGTTGGGGCAACAACTAGGGCAGGTTCAGTTTCAGCACCACTTCGTGATCGATTTGGGGTTGTGTCCCGGTTGGAATATTATACGGAAAACCAATTAAGGGAAATCGTGAAACGGACATCCCAAGTGCTGGATACGGAGATTGATGAGCATGCGGCAGGCGAGATTGCTCGGCGTTCGCGGGGGACGCCAAGAATAGCGAATCGCCTTCTGAGACGTGTCCGTGACTTTGCCCAAGTGCGAGGGAATGGGCATATCGTCTTTGAACTAGCGGATTATGCACTTGAGCTCATGCAAGTCGATAAGGTTGGTCTGGATCAGATTGACCGCAAGCTGCTGCTTGGCATCATTGAGAAATTTAAAGGCGGACCTGTCGGACTTGATACGATTGCGGCAACAATCGGTGAGGAATCCGGAACAATTGAGGATGTATATGAGCCTTATTTGATGCAGATAGGGTTTATGCAGAGAACACCGAGAGGGCGTATTGTGACCGATCATGTATACAGGCATTTTAACATTGAGGTGCCAAATCCATGAATCAATTGCCAAAAACGATTATGATAATTGGTGTGGTTATTTTTGCCGTCGGATTTTTGATGCAATTCATTAAGCTCGGCCGTTTGCCGGGTGACATCATCATCAAGAAGGAGAATACCACTTTTTACTTTCCGGTGATGACCTCGATCATTGTCAGTGTCGTCTTATCAGGATTGCTGTACATCATTGGAAGATTTAAATAAGTATTGGAAATGGAAGTGTCATCATGAAAGTGGATTTATTTGATTTTCACTTGCCTGAGGAGCTTATTGCGCAAACCCCTCTTGAAAAAAGGGCAGAGAGCCGATTAATGGTTCTTGATAAGCAAACAGGCGATTTGGAGCATACTAAGTTTAAAGAGATTACAAGCTTTTTGAAACCGGGGGACTGCCTTGTCCTCAATGATACGAAGGTGCTTCCTGCACGGCTTTACGGAACGAAGAAGGATACGGGGGCCAATATCGAATTGCTTCTTTTGAAGCAAATTGAAGGTGATGTGTGGGAAACTCTTGCTAAGCCCGCAAAACGTATTCAAGTGGGTACTGAGGTTGTCTTCGGAGATGGCCAATTAACCGCTGTTTGCGTAAAGGAACTTGAGCATGGAGGGAGAGAGTTTGAGTTCCGCTATGACGGAATCTTCTACGAGGTGCTTGAGGAACTCGGTGAAATGCCCCTTCCTCCTTATATTAAGGAACGCCTTACTGAGCGCAGCCGTTATCAAACCGTTTACGCACGTGAGGAAGGATCAGCGGACGCACCTACTGCGGGCCTCCATTTTACAGAGGAGCTTCTGGAAGAAATCAAGGCGATGGGCGTTCATATTGCTTTTATCACGCTTCACGTCGGCCTTGGGACCTTCCGTCCTGTTTCCTCTGATACGATTGAGGGGCATGACATGCATGCGGAGTTTTATCAGATGAGCCGAGAGACAGCCGAGCTTTTGACAAAGGTAAGGAATGAGGGAGGCAAGATCTATTCTGTTGGCACAACTTCCACAAGAACGCTTGAGACCATCGCAAGGGACCATGACGGGAAGTTCGCTGAGACGAGCGGATGGACGAACATCTTTATCTATCCAGGCTTTGAATTTAGGGCAATTGACGGAATGATTACAAATTTTCACTTGCCTAAGTCGACACTGATTATGCTAATAAGCGCGCTTGCTGGCCGTGAGAATGTATTGAATGCGTATGAAGTGGCCGTTAAAGAGGAATATCGCTTCTTCAGCTTTGGCGATGCAATGTTTATTAAGTAAGATTTTTGAGAGGAGTACCAAGATTGACAGCTATACGATATGAATTAATAAAGACTTGTAAACAAACGGGAGCGAGACTCGGACGTGTGCACACGCCGCATGGCTCCTTTGACACACCTGCGTTCATGCCGGTAGGCACGCTCGCAACGGTAAAAACGATGTCTCCTGAGGAATTAAAGGAGATGGGTGCAAACATCATTCTCGGCAACACATACCACCTCTGGCTTCGTCCAGGTACGGAAGTTATTAAGGCTGCCGGCGGATTACACAAATTCATGAACTGGGACCGCGCAATTCTGACGGATTCAGGCGGATTCCAAGTATTTAGCTTGAGTGAATTCAGGAAAATAGAGGAGGAAGGCGTACATTTCCGTAACCACCTCAATGGGGACAAGCTATTCCTTTCTCCGGAAAAAGCGATGGAGATCCAAAACATCCTCGGTTCGGACATTATGATGGCCTTTGATGAATGCCCTCCATATCCAGCTGAGTATGATTACATGAAAAAATCCGTTGAGCGGACATCAAGATGGGCAGAACGCTGCCTGAAGGCGCATGCTCGTCCGCAAGATCAAGGACTGTTCGGTATCGTGCAAGGAGGGGAATATGAAGACCTGCGCCGCCAGAGCGCCGAAGATCTCGTTTCACTCGATTTCCCTGGATATGCCGTCGGCGGACTTAGTGTAGGGGAACCGAAGGATGTCATGAACCGTACACTTGAATTCACCACACCGTATCTGCCGGCAGACAAACCGCGTTACTTAATGGGTGTAGGTTCACCCGATTCCTTGATTGACGGTGCCATTCGCGGAATTGATATGTTTGACTGTGTGCTTCCGACCCGTATTGCCCGTAACGGAACTTTAATGACCTCTGAAGGAAGATTAGTCGTTAAGAATGCCAAATATGCATTAGATTTCGGTCCGCTTGATCCGAATTGCGATTGTCATGTTTGTCAAAACTATTCACGTGCCTACATTCGCCATCTTATTAGATGTGACGAAACATTCGGAATACGCTTAACCTCTTATCATAATCTATACTTTCTGTTAAAATTAATGGAACAGGTTCGACAAGCTATCATGGAAGACAGGCTTGGGGACTTCAGGGAAGAATTTTTTGAGAGATACGGGTTCAATAAACCGAATGCGAAAAACTTCTAACCTTTGATAAACCTTTTAAGAAAGGAGTGAAAATAAAACATGGTATTGTCTCAATTCTTATTGCCAATCATTCTTTTGGTGTTCTTCTACTTGGTATTGATTCGACCACAGCAAAAGCGCCAAAAAGAAACGATTAAAATGCAAAATGAGCTTCAAAAAGGAGATAAGGTCGTTACTATCGGCGGTTTACACGGAACAGTGGATGCTGTTGACGAAGATAAAGTCATCCTTAGAAGTCCTGATGGTTCACGCTTGACGTTTGAAAAGCGCAGCGTAAGCCAGGTGGTTCAAAAGAAAGAATCAGTGGTTGCTGCAGATACAGCAACAGATAAATAATTAATGAAAAAACCTAGTCCATTTTAAAATGGACTAGGTTTTTTTGTTTCGGGCCCGCCGCTCAAGTTAACGCCAAGGACGCCTCCCATCATCGCTGTCACGATGAAACAGGCATTATAGATGAGCTGCTTGGTCGTGAATAAGGATTCTAGGCCAAGATATTGATACAGGAACACGATTAGCGTATAGATCAGCCCCGTCCCGCCGCCTAGGAGCCACCCTTGCTTCTTTCCTTTCCCGCCCGCAATGAAGCCGCCGATAAAAAGAGTGAGGAAAGAGAGAATCATGATGATATACGTTAGGGAGGATTCGGTGACACTGGTGAATCGCAGGATTAAGGAGAAGCACAGGCTGAACAGGGCAGCCATGATAAAGATTGTCACGACCCCATAAAGAATAGCTGAACCTAAATTTCTCGTTTCGATGGGAACCAACTCCTTTTTAACCAGAAAAGTATGTCTTATCCTTACTTTATTCAGCTCAGGTCTATTTAGAATGTTTTTTTAGTACAACCCTCAATTTATGTGGTTGAAAACGCTCTTTTGACAAACACTATCAATTGATAGTTGGAAAAGGGAGCAGTGATTAGTTATGGATTTTTTAATTATTATTGGAAGAACATTATTTCTTTACGTCATTATTTTTCTCGTATTCCGAATCATGGGGAAGAGGGAGATCGGAGAACTAAGCCTTTTGGACTTGGTCGTTTTTATCATGATTGCAGATATTGCGGTAATCGGAATAGAAAATTATGACAAGAATGTATTAAATGCGATATTGCCCATTACTGTGTTGTTTTTCGTACAAATGACATTTGCTTATGCTTCTTTGAAGGTTCCTTTTCTGCGCAAGGCCATTGACGGGGAGCCGACGGTTCTTATTCATAATGGATTAATCAACCAAAAAGCAATGAAAAAGCTTCGCTATAACCTGGAAGACTTGCTGATGCAGCTTAGAGAGAATGGGGTAAGAAAAATCAGTGAGGTCGAATTTGGGATTGTTGAGGCGTCCGGGAAGCTTTCTGTGTATGAATTTACTGAGAATGCCGCGATCAATCAGCCAAAGCCAGCACCGATTATGACCTTAATCCAGGATGGGAGAGTCATAACAAACAATCTCACTGGGATCGGAAAATCGGAAGACTGGCTCAGAGAAGAGCTTAAGAGACACGGTCATCCTGACATCAATGGAGTCTTTCTATGCACCCTGGAGGATGAGCGTTTACGTATCTTTAGAAAAGAATGAGCGAATTATTTAAACGGTGCTAACGAAGCGAGCAGCGGCCCGATAATTGGAATTCTTCGGACTTCATCCCTGCGGACAATTCCCGTTAGCATACTTCCGGCCAAAAAGATGCCGCCCATGGAAGCTGCCGAGATGAGTATGCGATTTATGGCAGGGATATCTGTTAGCCAGTTGAAATAAAGCATATGGCCTAGGATGCCGGTAAAAACCATCACGATGAGTGCCATCAAATATTCATGCAAGTATATGGTCAAACTGACTTTTTTCATGACGGTCGCGAAGTGAAGCGTGGTCACAAGGACCGTGCTGACACAAATGGCAATGGCTGCGCCCATGATGCCAAAGGAAGGCTGGGCAACGAGCGTTATAATCAAAATGATTTTCGTCAATGAGCCAATGATGCTGTTAAACATGGCTGCCTTCGCCATATTCAAGGCCTGCAGGGTTGAATTTAATGGACCTTGATAGAAAAAGAAGATGAAGAATGGAGCCATGAAGCGGACATATACACCCGCATGTTCATTATGATAAACCGCCTCCATGATCGGGTGTGCCAAAACGAATAAAACGACTACCGCAAGCGTCCCGCTCAGAAAAGAGAGACGGAGGGACTGCTGGATGCGATGAACAACCTGTTTGATATTCCCTTTAGAATACGCCTCGCTTACAGCGGGTACGAGTGATACACCAAGGGAAATGGTAATAAAGGACGGAAGCATAAGAAGCGGCACAGCATAGCCGGCGAGCTCCCCATATTGGGCTGTAGCAACGCCTGTGGCGACACCGGCTGCGGCAAGGCTTCTGGCAACGACAATCGGTTCGATAAACCAGGTAATGGACCCAACCATCCGGCTTCCTGTTGCAGGGATGGAGATCGACAGCAATTCCATCAATGTATCCTTGCCAGTGGCCGCATAGTGCAAAAACTTCTTCCTAAGCTGGAAAGGCTTCTTCAATTTAAACATCAGCATCAAATAGAGAAGTGATGCGAGCTCCCCGATAACGGAAGCAATCATGGCACCGGCTGCGGCATATTCAATACCGTAAGGCAAGAAGGCCCTTGTAAATGCTGCAATCATGGAAATGCGCACGACCTGTTCGACCACCATGGAAATCGCATGGGGCTTCATATTCTGCTTGCCCTGGAAATATCCCCGCAAAACAGCTGAGATAGCCGCAATCGGGATGATGGGGATAATGGCAATCAAAGGCAGATACGTTCTTGAATCCGTAAAGACATGGGTTGATAGATAAGGAGCGAGCAAGAATAGGATAGGGGTAAAGATAGCCGACAAGCCTCCGGTAACAGATAAGGCAACGACAAGTATTTTCTTCGTTTTTTGATGATCACCTCGAGCGGTCGCTTCTGCCACGAACTTCGATATGGCGATTGGCATGCCAAGCTGAACCATGGCAATGACCAGAAATAAGGAAGGCAATGCCATCATATATAACCCGACGCCTTCTTCCCCAATAAAGCGGGCAATGACGATCCGGTTTACAAAACCGAGCACTCTTGTTATCAGGCCTGCAATCATCAGGATGACAGTACCCCTAATAAAACTAGACATTCATTTCCCCACCTTCTCAAAAGAGCTGCAATCCATTACAATTAATCTATATGCAACTTAATGGGCCAACCATGACAAGCTTTAAGGATTTAGTGAAAAATACATACTATATTGGCTTGGGGGATGATGAATTGTGGAAGTAAAGCACCCATATGAGAAATTTCGTCAGGAAATGGATCCGGCGCTGAAAAGCAAGCAGGAGGAGTTTGATTTGCTTGGTTATCCGGATATTACCGAGGAGGATATTTGGAAGTACATGATTCAGAAGAAATGGAAGAAGGCGAAGGGTGAGGCTCGCCAGCATGAGATTATTCAAGACATCATGAGACTGAAAGTGTCAGATTACATGAATTTTGCCACTACATCGGCATTGGTAGAGGCGGAAACAAGGAAAAAGGATATGGCCGCCGGTTTGGAGGAGTTTAAGGACCTATTCTCATGAATGTGTTATAAGAATATTCCTATCATTTGCACAAAATATTATCGGATATTAGGGAATCAAATTGACACCGAACCCTCAATCTTCCATAATAAGAACGTTATAGGAAACCAACCTTTTTGATTGAATCAACTAGGCACATGTTTTACCAAGCATAGCGTCCTTTCATGCTGCTTCAATCGGAAAATATCAATTAGGAGGCTAATTTACATAATGGTAAAAAGAAGCAGAATCGTCGCTTTCTTTCTCATTGTTCTTGTATTAGGGGCAACGATGTTCGGAACGACGGAAAATGTTATGAAGAAAATCAAGCTGGGCCTTGATCTTCAAGGCGGCTTTGAAGTTTTGTATAAGGTAGAGCCTCTTAAAGAGGGTCAGACAATTGATGATGATACGATGTCAGCAACTGCCAGCGCGCTCGACCGCCGAATTAATGTTCTTGGAGTGAGTGAGCCCTCTATTACAGTTGAGGACGATAACCGGATCCGCGTTCAGCTTGCCGGCGTAGAGGATCAGGAAAACGCTCGTGAAATCTTATCCACATCCGCTAACCTGACCTTCCGCGATGTCAATGACAGGGTCATGCTTGACGGAAGCGACTTGGAAGAAGGCGGAGCGAGTCAAAGCTATGATGAAACGAATCAGCCTGTTGTCTCCGTGAAGCTGAAGGATGGCGAAAAATTCGGAGAGGTTACGAAGGAAATCCTGGCAATGGCCCCGAATAATCAGCTTGTTATCTGGCTTGATTTTGAAGAAGGCAAGGATTCCTTTGAAGCGGAAGCGGCAAAGGAAAACCCAAAATTCATTTCCGCTCCTAATGTAAACTATCAGATTAATTCTGATGAAGTTATGATTTCAGGAAACTTTACGGTTGAAGAAGCGAAGGAGCTCGCTTCAGTCCTGAATGCAGGCGCATTGCCGGTTCAGCTTGAAGAGATTTATTCAACATCTGTTGGAGCTTCATTTGGGGAAGAGGCGCTCAATAGCACATTATTTGCTGGTGTGATCGGCATTTTAGCTATCTTCCTATTTATGATAGCCTATTATCGACTTCCTGGTATCGTAGCGGTTGTCACGCTATCAGCTTATGTGTACCTGATCATCCTTGTCTATGACTGGATGAATGCTGTACTGACATTACCGGGTATTGCCGCCCTCATTCTCGGGGTGGGGATGGCCGTTGATGCGAATATTATTACCAACGAGCGAATCCGTGATGAAATCCGGAAGGGAAGGACCATCAAGGCTGCCTTCAAGGAAGGGAACAAAAACTCCTTGTCCACCATCTTTGATGCTAATTTAACGACCCTTTTGGCCGCGGTTGTCTTGTTCATCTACGGGACAAGCTCTGTTAAAGGCTTTGCAACGAGCTTAATTGTCAGTATCCTGGTGAGCTTTATCACAGCCGTATACGGCACACGTCTTATTATGTGGCTGTGGGTAAACAGTAATTTCCTTGATAAGCGCCCAGGCTGGTTTGGCGTTAAGCAAAAGGATATTCATGATTTGAATGAATTCAAGAAGGATCAATATTTGCCGACGAAATTTGATAAATGGGATTTCATCAAGCCAGCGAAGAAATTCTTTATCTTCTCCATTATTTTGATGCTAATTGGAATCGGCTCCTTATTTGTGAGAAGCATGAATTTAGGTATAGACTTCTCTAGCGGTTCGAGAATCCAAATCACGTCAGATGAAAAGATTTCCGTAACTGAGATTGAATCAGACCTTGCGGCCAATGAGATAGAGGCACAGGATATCGTCTTGACTGGTGATGATGACAAGTCTGTCGTTGTCAGAACGAAGCAAGTATTTGATAAAGATGAAATCGCAGCGCTTGGCACATTTTTCGAGGATAAATACGGACATACACCGAATGTGAACACCGTATCCCCGACAATTGGAAAGGAATTGGCGAAAAATGCATTGATAGCGACCGCGATTGCATCAATCGGAATCGTTATCTATGCGACCATTCGTTTCGAATGGAGAATGGCCCTGCCGTCCTTGCTTGCGCTCTTGCATGACGCTTTTATGATTATTATGGTCTTCAGTTTGTTCCAAATCGAGGTGGATTTAACCTTTATCGCGGCCGTGCTGACGATTATCGGTTACTCCATTAATGATACAATCGTGACCTTTGACCGTATTCGTGAAAATATGCGGCAAAAGAAACGCATTAAGACACAGGCTGAGCTTAATGAAATCGTCAATATCAGTATAAGGCAAACGATGGTCCGCTCCTTTAATACCGTCATCACGGTGCTTGTCGTTGTCATCGCTATGATGATCTTTGGCAGTGAAGCCATCTGGAACTTCAATTTCGCCTTGTTGATTGGTCTCATTTCAGGCATATACTCCTCCGTCTTACTTGCGGCGCCATTGTATGCCATCTTAAAAGGCCGAGAACTGAAACAAAAAGGAACATTGAAAACGTACAAGGAAAAACGAGTCTCAAGCGATCAGCCACAAGTATAAGGATGAAATTCCGAAGGGCAGTCCGAAAAAACGGGCTGCCTTTTTATCTGTGAATGAAATGTCTATTTAATCGTGAAAAGGGAATAGATAAATGCCATCAATAAAATTTCTGGAATGTTAGGATGAAAGGGTGCTTTGATATGAAGAAATTGCAATGGCTTGTCATACTTGGAATCGTATTCACCGTAATTGTGGTGGTCTTTGCCGTTGTGAATGTGGATGATGTGGCAGTGAATTATGTTTTTGGAACGGCGCATTGGCCTCTTATTCTCGTGATTTTGGGCTCCGTCGTGATGGGCGGCGCGATTGTTGGATCTGCGCTTGGGGTCAGGATTCTTCACCTATCCAAAGAGCTGAAAAAGCTAAGGAAGGAAACGTATCGGGAAGAAGGACAGCTCGAATAGGGAAAATTTTATGCTCTTGCATTGAACCTTTGACATTATTTTTTTATAATAGGTAAGTCAGAGGGGTGACGTAATGTTACAATCAAAAACGAGATGGCTGATAAAAAAAGCCGATGAAACGATTATCAATACATTAATGAATGAGCTCAATCAGCCGCGGATTGTGGCTGCGCTCTTGGTCAACAGAGGTATAAAGACCGTAGATGCTGCACGGTCTTTTTTATATGCCGCAGAACAGGAATTCTATGACCCGTTTCTTCTTTCCGGGATGGAAGAGGCTGTCAAACGGATTGTCAGGGCTGTCAAAAACGATGAAAAAATAACGATATACGGTGATTATGATGCCGATGGTGTCAGCAGTACGACCGTTTTGAAGCTTGCATTGAATCAGCTTGGCGCAGAGCAGGTTGATTGGTATATTCCTAATCGCTTCACAGAAGGATATGGCCCAAATAAGGAAGCCTTCACTAAAATCAAAGAAAAGGGGACATCCCTTTTGATTACGGTTGACTGCGGAATCTCTGCCATAGAAGAAGCTCAATTGGCCAAGGATCTCGGCATGGACTACATCGTGACGGATCACCATGAACCAGGTCCGGTGCTGCCGGAGGCGTTAGCGATTCTTCATCCGAAAAAGCCGGGTGAGACGTATCCGTTTTCAGAGCTTGCCGGAGCCGGTGTGGCGATGAAGCTTGCACATGCCCTTTTAGGGGAACTGCCTGAAGAGCTGATTGGTATCGCGGCGATTGGCACGATTGCCGACCTTGTTCCGCTTCATGACGAGAATCGCCTCATTGCCCTGAGAGGATTACGGGCATTGAAGAAGACGAGAAGGCCGGGATTGCTAGCCTTATACAAAAAGGCCGGCATCGCGATGGACAGCTTTAATGAGGATTCGATTGGCTTCGGAATTGCTCCTAGAATCAATGCGGTTGGCCGCTTGGAAGATGCGGATCCTGCTGTTGAGCTGCTCCTTACCAATGATCCGGCAGAAGCCGAACAAATTGCAGAGGAAATTGATTTCTTGAACAAGGAGCGTCAATCCATCGTCAAGGAAATTACGCAGGAAGCGATTGCTGAAGTGGAAAGCCGTTTCCCGCTTGAGGATTATCCGGTGCTTGTAATTGCGAAGGAAGGATGGAATCCGGGAGTTGTCGGTATCGTTGCTAGTAAGCTCGTGGAGAAATATTACCGTCCAACCATCATATTGAGTATAGACCGTGAAAAAGGGACGGCGAAGGGTTCAGCCCGAAGCATCCCCGGATTTGATCTCTTTCAGAATCTATCAGTCAATCGGGAGCTTCTCCCTCATTTTGGCGGGCATCCAATGGCAGCTGGGATGACGCTCCGTATAGAGGATGTGGAGGAGCTTCGCTCACGACTTTGCAGACAGGCGCATGATATCCTTTCGGAGAAGGATTTTCAGCCGGTGACAGAAATCGATGGAGTGGTCTCCATTGAGGAGGTCTCGCTGACGCTGATAGGACAAATGGCCAGTCTTGCGCCTTATGGCATGCATAATCCGAAACCGCGCATCCTCATTGAGGGAGCGAGCGTGGCGAGTGTGAAAAAAATTGGTGCGGATAAAACGCATTTAAAGCTTGCACTTGAAGAAAATGGTGTACAATTAGATAGTATCGGCTTCGGCCTTGGGGAGATTTGTGACCATTTATCCCCCTATGCGAAGGTATCAGCCATTGGTGAACTGGCGGTTAATGAGTGGAATAATATAAAGAAGCCGCAGCTATTCCTGCAGGATCTTTCCGTTGCCGAGTGGCAGATGTTTGATTGCCGAGGCAATGCAAACTCAGGCATTAAGCCCGCGTCCATTCCAGAAAAACGCAAGATCATTCTCTTCCGCAAGGAGAGCATGACTTTACTTGCAAATGAGAATGACGGCATTTTCATCGATACCGTTGAATCTGCAAAGGCAGAGGAGCTTGACGGGTTGAATGTCGCCCTTTTGGACCTTCCAAATGAAAAGGGCATGATTGAAGCTCTCCTTGAGGGGAAAACTCCGGCTAGGATGTACCTTTATTTCCGAAACAGCGGGGATGATTATTTCAAGGCATTCCCGACGAGAGATCAATTTAAATGGTATTATGCGATGCTGCTCAAAAAAGGGCCAATGGATTACAAGGATATGTCTGAGAAGATTATGCACTTCAAAGGCTGGCCGAAAGATACGATTGATTTCATGACAAAGGTGTTTTTTGAGCTGGAATTTGTTACAATAAGAAACGGACTTATTAGTTTAGAGAAGAATAACCCGAAGAGGGATCTGACAGAGTCCGAAACTTATCAAGCACGAAAAGCACGAATGGAATTAGAACAGGAATTATTGTATGCCCCATCCAATCAACTATACCAATACTTCAACCAGCAGATTGGATTTCGTGATGATTACAAGGAGGAAACAAAGCAATGGATTTAAAGAACTATATAGAAATCGTAGAGGACTGGCCAAAACCAGGTATTAAATTTAAGGATATTACTCCTCTTATGGCAAACGGCACCGCCTATAAAGAGGCGACAGATAAGATTGTCGAATATGCCAAAGAAAAAGAAATCGATATTATTGTTGGGCCGGAAGCTCGCGGATTCATCATCGGATGCCCGGTTGCTTACGCAATGGGGATTGGCTTTGCTCCTGTACGGAAGGAAGGAAAGCTTCCAAGGGAAACAATTAAAGTTCAATATGGATTGGAGTATGGGAGTGATGTCCTTACTCTTCATAAAGATGCTATTAAACCTGGACAGCGTGTACTCATCACGGATGACCTTCTGGCGACAGGCGGTACGATGGATGCGACAATCAAGCTTGTTGAACAGCTTGGTGGAGTCGTAGCAGGGCTCGCGTTCCTAGTTGAGTTGTCATATCTTGAGGGCCGTGAAAAACTTAAAGGCTATGATATCCTCACATTAATGGAATATTAAGCATATATTAACAGGCGTTCTCGCGATAGAACGCCTTTTCTCATAGAGAAAGCGGTTTATTGACGAAACTATTGTCTTAATTGCATTCGTTACTTTACAAGAAAACTTTTTTTGAAGATAATAGATACAATCCTCATTTTTAATGCAAAAACCTGAAAAGGTTTTTTTATATAGAAAGAAAAGGCAAAAACGTGGAAATACGGAGTAAAAGGTGATCTCATGGCAAATGAACAAATATATACGGCTGAGCAAGTATTTGACAAAGCAAGCAACTATATGACCGAAGAAGAAGTGGCTTTTTTAGAGAAAGCTTACGAATTCGCAAAGGAAGCTCATAAGGAACAGTTCCGTAAATCGGGAGAGCCTTATATTATTCATCCTGTGCAGGTGGCAGCGATTCTTGCGGACCTTCAAATGGACACATTCACGGTCGCAGGCGGCTTCTTGCATGATGTCGTGGAAGACACGGATGTGACGCTTGAGGACATCACGCGCATCTTTAATGAGGATGTGGCCCTTCTCGTCGATGGAGTGACAAAGCTCGGTAAGATTAAGTACAAATCAAAAGAAGAGCAGCAGGCGGAAAATCACAGGAAAATGTTTATTGCCATGGCGAAGGACATTCGTGTCATCATGATTAAGCTTGCTGACAGGCTACATAATATGCGGACATTAAAGCATCTGCCTGTTGAGAAGCAACGCCGTATTGCCAATGAAACATTAGAGATTTTTGCTCCGCTTGCCCATCGTCTCGGAATCTCCACGATTAAATGGGAGCTAGAGGATACTGCTCTGCGCTATTTAAACCCTCAGCAGTATTATCGAATCGTTAATCTGATGAAGAAAAAGCGCGCTGAGCGTGAAGAGTATTTGGCTGATGTCATTTCTGAAATGAAAAATAAGCTCGGAGAAGTATCAATCCATGCAGATATTTTCGGCAGACCGAAGCATATTTATAGCATCTATCGGAAAATGGTCCTTCAAAAGAAGCAATTTGAGGAAATTTATGACCTGCTTGCTGTTCGGGTAATCGTGAACAGCATTAAGGATTGTTACGCGGTTCTCGGTATTATCCATACATGCTGGAAGCCGATGCCGGGACGTTTCAAAGACTATATTGCCATGCCGAAAGCCAATATGTACCAGTCTCTCCATACGACCATTATCGGACCTAAGGGTGAGCCGCTCGAAGTGCAAATCAGAACGGTTGAGATGCACCGGACAGCGGAATTTGGGATTGCTGCCCATTGGGCTTATAAAGAGGGTAAGGACCTTACCTCTACACAGAGAATGGATAAGAAGCTCGACTGGTTTAGGCAAATCGTTGAATTCCAGGACGTATCGACTAATGCTGAGGAATTCATGGAATCCCTTAAGCTTGATTTATTTGCCGATATGGTTTTTGTATTCACGCCAAAAGGGGATGTATTTGAGCTTCCAATCGGGTCAGTGCCAATTGATTTCGCTTATCGAATTCACTCGGAAATCGGCAACCAGACGATTGGCGCGAAGGTCAACGGCAAGATGGTGACCCTTGATTATGTTTTGAAAACAGGAGATATCATCGAGATTTTAACGTCTAAGCATTCATATGGACCAAGCCAAGATTGGCTGAAGCTTGCGAAGACATCACAGGCAAGGAATAAAATACGCCAATTCTTCAAGAAGCAGCGACGCGAGGAAAATATCGAAAAAGGCAAGGAGCTGGTTGAGAAAGAACTGAAGGCTCTGGACTTTGATATAAAGGATGTTTACACTCCTGAAAATCTGCAAAAGGTAGCGGAGAAATTCAACTTCGCCAATGAAGAAGATATGTATGCTGCAGTTGGCTATAATGGAATCACCGCTGCGCAAATCGCAACCAGACTTACGGATAAGCTCCGCAAAAAGAGGGAGAAGGAGCAAGAGGTCAGCCTGCTTGATGCAGTGAGCGAGCTTCGTATGATTCCGACAACGAAGAAGAAGGATTCCGGCGTCCGGGTGAAGGGCATCGATAATATGCTTATCCGCCTTTCACGCTGCTGCAACCCAGTGCCTGGAGATGAGATTGTTGGCTATATCACAAAAGGGCGTGGGGTCTCAGTCCACCGCGCGGACTGCATCAATGTGCTGGATGAAGACAGCAAGGAGAGAATCATCCCGGTTGAGTGGGAAAGCAGCATGTCAGACCGTAAAGAATATAATGTGGACATTGAAATCAGCGGGTTCGATCGCAACGGTCTCTTAAATGAAGTGCTTCAGGCTGTCAGTGAGACGAAAACAAACATCACCGCTGTTTCCGGACGTACAGACCGCAACAAAAGCGCGGCGATTACCATGTCGATTTCTATCTATAATGTGTCTCACTTACAGAAGGTCGTCGATCGAATTAAGCAAATTCCGGATATTTATTCCGTAAGAAGGCTGATGAGTTAGGAGTTTTGATACATGAAAGTCGTTTTGCAGCGCTCGAAGGAAGCTTCAGTAACAGTTTCCGGCAAAGTTGTCGGCGAGATCTCACATGGGTTTGTCCTCTTGGTTGGAGTCACTCATGAGGACACCTTGGATGATTGCCGCTATCTAGCTGATAAAATCGTACATTTACGCGTTTTTGAAGATGAGGATGGTAAGATGAATCATTCTCTTCTAGACGTGAAGGGTGAAATTTTGTCTGTTTCGCAATTTACGCTGTATGGGGACTGCCGTAAAGGCCGCCGCCCTAATTTCATGGCTGCCGCGAAACCCGATATCGCGGAAGAGCTGTACGATTATTTCAATGAATGTTTAAGAGAGAAAGGCGTATCGGTCGCAACAGGCTCCTTTGGAGCCATGATGGATGTTGCGCTCATCAATGATGGACCCGTAACCCTAATTTTGGAGAGCAAATAAAAAGGAGCAAAGGCAATTAAGCCTTTGCTTCTTTTATTTTGAATTCAAAAAGCTCTTGAGTCCGTTTAATAGCCCGTCTGTGACTGTTTCTTGGTAACGGGAGGTGTGAAGGAGCGATTCTTCGCTCGGATTGCTGATATAGCCTAATTCCACAAGAACGGCTGGCTGCTTGTTTTCGCGCAGGACACGAAGGCTCGCTTGCCTGATTCCCCTGTTTGTTATAGGGTTGTTTTTCAGCAGATGACGCTGGATATGTGAAGCAAGCTCTTGCTGTTGATCCTGTGTGTAATATGTCGTAACCCCTCCAGCTCCCGTATCGGTTGTGCTGTCATAATGGATGCTAATAAAAGCATCGGCCGACTGCTGGTTGGACATGAGCGCCCGGTCGCTTAAGGTGATATATTGATCCCTGGTGCGCGTAAGCAAAACGCTGGCGCCTTCCTGTTTTAATTTTGATGAGAGCAGGAGGGCTGTGCGAAGGGTCAGCTGCTTTTCGAAATGTCCGCTTGTGCCGATGGCACCGCTGTCCGTGCCGCCGTGTCCGGCATCGAGAACAATCAATTTCCCCGCTAATGTACCGCCCTCATTAAATGCCGGTTGAACATCGGATTCCTCCGGGGTTAGGAGCCAGCCGGCAATATAGCCGGTGCTGCCATCAGGCATCTGAATGAGAGCCCAATCATCCTCCATGCCGATAAATGGATAGGATTCCCCCTTGGAGGCAAGCTTGGCGATTGGGTAATCCGTTCCTGGGCCGGTTCGTATATTGATTCTGTCTTGCGAGATAGTGATGCGTTCGCCTTTTTCCTTTTTTACATCCTTGTTTGTCTGCTCTTCTAATGGCTTAGCGTACCATGAGGCGATCCAGCCTTTTTGCCCATCCTCAAGCTTAATCTCATACCATCTGTCATCTTGACTTACAACCTCAAATGTATTTCCTTTCTTTACAGAGCCAATTACGCTGGCGCCTGCTTTGGCAGAGGAGCGGACATTTAAGGAGGAAGCGGTAATCTCGATATTTAGCTGCTTAGCAGATGAATGATTTCTTTTTTCTGTAATATAGTGACTGCTAACCCAATAGGATTGCCCCTTATACTGAATGTTTGTCCATCCGTTTTCCTCTTTTATGATTTCTGCAGAGGTGCCTTTTTTGATTTTCCCGAGAATTTCAGCGTTTACGGAAGGCGCGCTTCTAAGATGAACTGAGTCAGCGGTGATTCTGCCGTCAGAGAGGTCTTGGGAGTTTGACCGGATATACTTCTCAGAAATAAACCCATCCCCAGAGGTCGTTTTGATTTCAATCCATGAGCCTGACTGACCGATGATCTCCACCTCTGTGTCCTTTTGGAGAATGCTGACAACAGGATAATTGGTTCCAGGACCTTTGCGAACCCTGAGTCCGTCCGCTGTCGTATATCCAGCAGATGGGGCAATACCTTTCTTGTCGCCGCTGTCTTTTTCTGAGGAAACAAGCCATTCTGCGACCCATCCTTCCTTCTTATCATTTACCTGGATCTTAATCCATTCTCCCTCCCGGCTGATAATCTTAAAACGGTCACCTTCCTCTACTTTGGCAATGATGGGATAGTTAAGTCCTGCCCCTTCACGAACATTGGTGAGCCCCTCTTCTATGATGACTTCATCCGAATCAGCGTGTAGTGTCGGAGTGAAAATGGATTGTGACAAGATAAAGGCCAAGGCCAACAGCCCCGTCTTGCGTTTCATCTTTTTCATCTGCGGTCATCCTCTCTTTTTGGTTTACTTGATTTCAGTCGTATATAAGAAATAGTCATTTTCTTAAAATCGTTTGAAAGGTTCACTGGCTTTTCGGGAATACTGACTCTAAAGCTGCGAAAAATTGATATAACGATTAAGGAGTGCGTATAGATGACAAGACATAGCGATAAAGCCTTTTTGGCGCAACAAGTGGATAATCAGCTCTTTGGTGTGGATTTTCATGATTTTCTGGTGAAGGAACAGCATAATTCCATGGTTGAGCTTGCTTCTGAATTTGGATTATCAGTCCGTGATGTAAAACATTTAAAAAAGAAATTAGGACGCTCTAAAGGTTGACAAAGGAACGTTTCCTTCGTAATATTAATTAAATAAAAATACATATTTCATAAATTCCAATGATGGTGAAGAGTAATTTTGATCCCACATGAAAAGAGAGGAAACGTCCTGGCTGAAAACGTTTCTGCATGTGCCTTAATGAACGAACACACCGTAGGATTCTCCCTGAAAAATCTCGCATCTAGTAGGGGCTGAACGTTCACAGGCGTTAACTGTTAAAGTGGGGAGACGTTTTTTTAGGTCTCCAACTAGGGTGGCACCGCGGGTAACAACTCCCGTCCCTTGCAATTAGCATGGGATGGGAGTTGTTTTTATTTTACCTAAAAATACCTTTTCATTCCATTGGGGAATTAGGATATAGAGCAAATTAAGGAGGAAGTTTCAGATGGCTGTTCAAATTCCAAGAGGAACTCAGGATATTCTTCCTGGCGAATCAGAAAAATGGCAGTATATTGAACGGGTTGCGAAGGACCTATGTGACCTGTATCAATACGAAGAAATACGCACACCAATCTTTGAAAGCACAGAGCTTTTTGAAAAAGGTGTAGGGGATACAACGGACATCGTCCAAAAAGAGATGTACACATTCACCGATAAAGGCAATAGAAGCTTGACTCTTCGCCCTGAAGGAACAGCAGCAGTCGTTCGTTCCTTTGTCGGAAATAAAATGCACGGAAATGCGGTTCAGCCGGTTAAGCTCTATTACAATGGACCGATGTTCCGTTACGAGCGCCCGCAGGCTGGCCGTTTCCGCCAGTTTGTCCAATTTGGCGTTGAGGCGCTCGGAAGCTCAGATCCGGCAATCGATGCAGAAGTCATCTCACTTGCGATGAATATCTATAAAAAAGTCGGCTTAAAGAATACGAAGCTTATCATCAACAGCCTTGGTGATAAAGAAAGCCGCACCAAGCACAGAGAGGCATTGATCAAGCATTTTGAACCGCGTATCGGCGAGTTCTGCTCCAATTGCAAAAGCCGCTTAGAGCGCAATCCCCTTCGTATCCTTGATTGCAAGGAGGACCGTAATCACGAGCTGATGAATACAGCGCCGGCAATCATTGATTACTTGAATGAGGAATCCTTGGACTATTTCAAAAAGGTCACTTCTTACTTAGATGGAATCGGAATAGCCTATACCGTGGATCCGAAATTGGTTCGCGGGTTGGATTATTATAACCATACGGCTTTTGAAATCATGCTTGATTCAGAAGGATTTGGCGCCATTACGACCCTTTGCGGCGGCGGCCGGTACAATGGATTGGTCCAAGATATGGGCGGTCCTGAAACACCGGGCATCGGATTCGCATTCAGCATCGAACGCCTGCTGTCAGCGCTTGAGGCAGAAAAAATCGAGTTGCCGATTGAGAAAAAAGTTGATTGCTTCATCGTCTCTCTTGGAGAAGCGGCACAGGATTATTCGGTAAAGCTTGTCAATGATCTTCGTTTAAATGGGATTTCTGCTGAGAAAGACTATTCGGGCCGGAAGGCAAAAGGTCAGTTCAAAGCGGCCGATCGTGTACATGCGAGATATGTGGCAGTCCTTGGTGAAGATGAATTGAAAGAAAATCAAATTGCGCTAAAAGATATGGAAACTGGAGAGCAGCAAACCATTGCGCTACCTGACCTTGTTACAGTATTACAATCTAAACTTGGCAGTATTTGAGGAGGAAGTAGGATGTTTGGGAGAACATATTTTTGTGGTGAAGTACCAGAGAAAGCGATAGGAGAAACAATCACAATTAAAGGATGGGTACAAAAGCGAAGAGATCTTGGCGGTCTAATCTTCATCGATCTTCGTGACCGGACAGGGATTGTCCAAGTTGTATTTAATCCTGATGCCTCACCGGAAGCGCTCGGCACAGCGGAAAAAATCAGAAGTGAATATGTACTTAGCGTAACTGGGAAAGTCATTGCCCGTGAGGGAGGCACCGTCAACAAAAACTTGAAGACAGGTTCTATTGAGATCCTTGCTTCTGAGGTGACGATTCTAAATGAAGCCAAGACACCTCCTTTTACCATTACGGATAATACAGATGCATCAGAGGATATCCGTTTAGCCTACCGTTATTTAGATTTGCGCCGTCCTGCTATGTTTGAAACATTCAAGATGAGACATCAAACAACGAAGGCGATTCGCAATTTCCTTGACTCCGAAGGATTCCTGGACATCGAGACGCCAATCTTAACAAAGAGTACGCCGGAGGGAGCGCGTGACTATTTAGTCCCAAGCCGTGTGCATGAAGGAGAATTCTATGCATTGCCTCAATCTCCGCAAATCTTTAAGCAATTGCTGATGGTTTCAGGCTTTGAACGTTATTATCAAATCGCCCGCTGCTTCCGTGACGAAGACTTGCGTGCCGATCGCCAGCCGGAATTCACACAAATTGATATCGAAACAAGCTTCATGAGCCAAGAGGATATCATGAGCATGACCGAGCGCATGATGCAGAAGGTCATGAAGGAAGTAAAAGGAATAGAGATTTCTCTTCCGCTTCCACGCTTGACGTATAAGGATGCAATGGGCAGATATGGCTCTGATAAACCTGATACTCGTTTCGGCATGGAACTGATTGACTTAAGCGAAGTAGTGAAGGATTCTGGATTTAAGGTATTCGCTTCAGCAGTCGCGAACGGCGGCGAAGTTAAAGCCCTAAATATTAAAGGTGCTGCAGCGAATTATTCCAGAAAAGACATCGATGCTTTAGGTGAATTCGCAGGCCGCTACGGAGCAAAAGGTCTTGCTTGGATGAAGATGGAGGAAGAAGGCTTAAAAGGCCCAATCGCGAAATTCTTCCAAGATGAAGAAGGCGAAGCGTTGATTGAGGCAACCGAAGCGCAGAGTGGAGACTTATTAGTCTTTGTGGCTGACAAGAAATCCGTCGTGGCTGATTCCCTTGGCGCGCTTCGCGTGAAGCTTGGTAAAGAGCTGAAGCTGATTGATGAGAGCAAATTCAACTTCCTGTGGGTGACGGACTGGCCATTATTCGAATATGATGAGGAAGAAGGCAGATACTATGCCGCCCATCATCCATTCACAATGCCTGTGCGTGAGGACTTGGCCATGCTTGATGAAAATCCTATCGAAGTCAAAGCACAAGCCTATGACCTTGTACTAAATGGATATGAGCTTGGCGGAGGAAGCCTGCGTATTTTCGAGCGTGATATTCAAGAAAGAATGTTTGAAGCACTTGGATTTACGAAAGAAGAAGCAAACGAACAATTCGGATTCCTTATGGAAGCATTCGAATATGGTACGCCTCCACACGGTGGAATCGCCCTTGGACTCGATCGTTTAGTCATGCTTCTTTCTGGCAGCACGAATCTTCGTGATACCATTGCCTTCCCGAAAACGGCAAGCGCGAGCTGCATGCTGACAAAAGCGCCTGGCGAAGTATCAGATAGCCAGCTTGAAGAACTTAGTCTAAAGGTCACGAAAAAGGAAAGTACCTTGAAAAAATGAGATAATTCTGATAAGATATAAATCAAATGACGTCCTGAAGTGTACGTTATGCAACCTTATTGTTTTGACCGAACATTTCTTTTAACGGGAGTCCGGCGTTTACCGTTTGCACAAATGCCTTGTCTGAGGGGACTTGTAACAGAACGGAACAGGACACCCACCTGCCGAGGGCGGGCCAAAGCATCAGGCATCAAACGGCACATGTCGGGACGTCTGTACATACGTTTTTACGGTTTTCCGCCTTGCATTTGTGCAGGGCGGATTTTTTTATTATCTATATCATTTAAACGTATCTGTAATATATGATATGATTTTATCTGGTTTACATGGCTTTACTGACCGTTTGAATGAAATAGAATGTTTAGAATTGGATTACAAGGAAAATAACAAAAGAAATTAACTTATATTGGAGTGTTTGAATTTATGCTGCATCAATTTTCCCGAAATGAGCTTGCCATTGGTAAAGACGGGCTTGAAACATTGAAGAATACCTCTGTCGCCATTCTTGGAATCGGAGGAGTTGGATCGTTTGCGGTTGAAGCTTTGGCGCGCTCCGGAGTGGGGCGCCTAATCCTGGTGGATAAGGATGATATTGATATTACCAATGTCAATCGTCAAATCCATGCCCTGTTATCGACGGTCGGACAGCAAAAGGTCGATGCGATGAAAACACGCATCCTGGAAATAAATCCGGATTGTGATGTCGTTGCCTTGAAGATGTTTTATACAGAGGAAACCTATGAGGAATTCTTTGCACAGAAGCCGGACTTTGTCATCGATGCTTCTGACACGATCATTTACAAAATCCATTTAATGAAGGAATGTTTGCAGCGCGGAATTCCGATGATCTCCAGCATGGGAGCGGCTAACAAGATGGACCCGACAAGATTTAAAATCGCGGATATCTCTAAAACTCATACAGACCCGCTGGCAAAGGTCATCCGCACAAAGCTGAGAAAAGAAGGTATTCATAAAGGAATCCCCGTTATTTTCTCAGATGAGAGCCCCATCGTGCCAAAGATGGAAGTGACAAAAGAGGTCGGCAATCAAGAGGCGGACATACGCAAAGCGAAATTCCCGCCATCCTCCAATGCCTTTGTTCCATCGGCAGCCGGATTAATTGCGGCGAGCTGGGTGGTTAAAGAAGCCTTGAAAGATATCAAATTAACTCGCGTAAATGATTAATTTAACGAGCGAAATCAAAAAGCCCAGGCAAATAGGCCGGGCTTTTTGATTTGGCTGGAGCTTGTTACTTTAATAAAAAATTAGTGTATTATTATCCTAAAAGTATCCCATTAATCCTTCTTCCCATTGGAAATCAATTGAGTTGAGCGGGTAAAATGGGTAAATTTAAAAAGCTCTTAATTGTGAGACAATCAAACTTATCCAGGAGGAATTCATATTGAATCTATTAGTTGTTAAAGCCAATAATCGTCCAGATGGAATATCAACAAAAATGTATGAGACATACATAGCAGAGGCAAAGAAACAGGGACTAAATGTTACGACCTTTGATGTATTTGCAGAAGATATGCCATACTTTGGCCAAGATTTATTCAATGCCCTTGGCAAGCTGCAAAATAAAGCGGAATTGACGGAGGCAGAAGCAAGGCTATTAGCTGCAAAACAAAAAGCGAAAGATGCAGTTGCGGCAGCAGATATCATCGTATTTGCCTTCCCTTTATGGAACTTGACGATTCCAGCGCCACTACACACATTCTTTGATTATATTTTCGAAGCGGGCTTCTCGTTCCGCTATAATGAGAAAGGCCAGCTTGAGGGTCTAATGAGCGATAAAAAAGCCATCATCCTATGTGCAAGAGGCGGCGTTTACTCAACGCCTGAAATGGAGCCTCTTGAAATGGCTGCAAATTATGTACGTCATGCAATCGGTATGTTCGGCATGCAGGTGGTGGATGAGATCATCATTGAGGGTCATAACGCTAATCCTGCAAAAGCGGAGGAAATCGTTGCTGCAGGTTTAGAAAAAGTGAAGGCATCTGTTTATAAATTTTACCAATTTGCCTAAAAGGAGCTGTCCCGAATAGTCGGATTGTCCGACTTGCCGGGGCAGTTTTTTTGAAGGCAGATTAATGCTTTATATTTGCCGTCCCTTCAAAAGTCCAATATGATGAAATTATAGTCAGAAAGTATGAAGTATATTTCTTGAAGGAAGCAGGGGATTTCTTATGAAAAATGTATATGTTATCACCGGCGGAACCGGCGGTATGGGGAAAGCTGCAGCAGAGCTTGTAGGAAAAAAGGGCATCGTGCTATTGGCAGATATTTCA
>JAEIGA010001598.1_pt1 | contig 35505 bp, 68 predicted proteins | sample 9270691 | NCBI WGS metagenome assembly JAEIGA01 (sample SAMN17057246, study PRJNA624740) | gut metagenome | biome: biome; isolation source: fecal sample | host: Bos grunniens | place: China: Xizang | collected 2019
AACCTCTAAAATCAAATTAGTCACGGGTCGATTTGGCAGTGGTAAGACTCTGGCAATGACCAATGCTGCTTTAGAGCTAATTGAGAAGGGAAAATTTGAACGCATCGTATGGGTTCGCAATAATGTCAGCGTAAAAGATGCACCAGAGATTGGCTATCTTCCTGGCACTGAAATTGATAAGTTGATGCCCTATGTAATGCCTCTTGCTGACCATGCAGGTGGCGAAGAAGGCATCAAGAAAATGCTTGAGAATGGTACTTTGGAAGTCATTCCTTTGGGCCATTTGCGCGGACGCTCTTTACGGAATTGTATTGTGTTCTGCACAGAGTGTGAGAATCTAACTCGTCAACATATCCAATTGCTTATGGGCCGCATTGATGAAGGCTCACAACTTTGGCTAGATGGTGACGTAAAACAGCGCGACAAAGATATATTTGAAAAGTCTGCTGGTCTTGAAAGAATGGTAGAGCGACTAGCTGGCAATAAGCTATTCGCGCACATTCATTTAGAGAAGTCCGAGCGCAGTGAAGTTGCTGCACTTGCGGATTTGCTCGATTAAAAACCAGCGCCAGAAGCCCTCATTCCTCCTTCCACCTCCATTGGGCTCGCGCTGTGAATATATGCCGTAGGGGAAAATCGTATGATTTTCCTCTACTTTTTTTGGGTGGATTTTACTTATAATAAAGAGGTGAGCAAAATGAGTGGAAATGCTTTTGGTCAATTCTATGGTGCCAATAGTAAATTTGTTTATTATGAAGACCTATAGAATACGTACCCAGATATATATAATAAACTAAAAGCAAGTAGCGAAATTATTTCTGCTAATCATTCTTCCAAGATGTTGAGTATAGCTTCTACTCTATATGGTTGGGCAAATAATGAAGCGCAAAGAGAGATTGAACTATTAAGGCAATATTTTAACGTCTCCTCTCTTTCAATCACTCCAGGATAGATGTATACTAGTGATATAGGTCGACGCTTAATTGATGCCATGAATACATCTATGCAATTAAAATCAGTATATGAGCGTCATTTAACGAGGATTGTGGGACCAGAAGGAAGAGGCAAGGGCACTGCTAAAATTACCGGAGCTTAGTTTTTTGCTGATTACTTTTCTGATGAATTGGGCAAACTGGTTACCTCCAAGTATTAGTCAATGGGTGATATTACTAGGTATTCTATGGAAGAATTAGGCAATCAGCTATTTTCTGATGAGGTTATATAGCAAGCTTTATATAACACCTTATTTGTGCGATTAAAAGATTCCGGTGACTGGTCTGCCCATGATAGTAATCATGGATATTAGGATTTGTTTACTATTATAGAGCAGTTTAATCGAGATAACTTTATGAAAGAGATTTCGCAGGTTTATAGATTAGATGAGCTTAAATAGCGCCTTTTAACGCAAATACAAACCGGTAATGAAATGCAAACTTTAATTAGCAGTGGCCGCAGCAAAGTTAAAAAGACTATGAAATCAAGTCTTGGTGAATCAACCACCGCAAAAGGTACCTTAGCAGAAATTTTTGCTGAATAGGGCTTCGCCGCCGTGGCCTAGGTTATGAGAGAACAAATTCCACAACTGCGAGAAACATCTTCATAGAGAATTGGTATGGCCGGAGGAAAGGCCGATATTGTGACCACCTTCGGTCTTGATTTTAGTTAGATATTGCCTGTTGTAGAGCGTCATTATGCCAATCGTGCGGAAACAGTTGAAGCATATAAGCAGCTTAATCATTATTTAAATAATATTAAGTCTGGTTTTATTGTTTATACGAATGCAAAAGACTACTCTTTAATTCGCAATACTGGCAAGGGATATTCTTTTGGTGGCTTTAGTGCCGGTTCAGATATCTCTTTGGCCTCGCTCGAAGGTGTAATAGCAAATACTCCTGGGGGTTCATAGGAAATAATTGGTTAGATTATGAGTACCATGGATGGCGCAGTTTATTCTGATTTGAAAGATGATCTAGAGCAAGAGCTATGTGAAAAAATGGCTTACTTTCTTTTTGACGATGTGCTAACAATTGGTAAAGATACCGCGGCTGCTGGTCACGCGATTCACTTATTAATGTTAGACGGTGTTTATATACCACTATCATATCTTTTCTTTTTAATGGCTCGCGCCATTGAAGATGTTGAAAGAGACCCAGACGACATCTTTAAGATTACCATAACCCCAGGTTCAATTGCTTTCCCAAATGGTCCTTGGCAGCCAGGAGATTGGCAAAGACAGAAAGAAATTGCTTACTCTCAAATTAAAATTGGAGCCACCTTCCTTAAGAGCTTTGTTGATGTTATAAGGGAAATGCGTGGTGCTTAATTTTGATTTTTTTAAAAATTTATGATATAATATATATACAAAGTGAGAGGAGAATATGAATGAAAAATCTCTATCTAATTGAATATGGCTGTTCGATTTGCTCAGAACACCTTGTTGTTCTTGCGGATTCTCTTGAAGATGCAAACGAATATGCCTATCTTGAAGCACAAAATGTCTACTATTCCTATGATAGCAACTACCCCGATGAGGAAGATTGCGAAGGAATGGATGAAGACGATATCGCAGAAATGATGCAAGAAGACATGGAGCAAGACATCCACTATCTTGCAGTTATATACAATCCCGAAGATGAAGAACACGTGATGGTCATACATGACCAAAATGACAAACCTCACGAGATTTAATACAGAAAGGATTTTCTTATGTTTAATTTTATTTTGCCTCGATTTATTTTTCGCGTAGAAAGATGGAAGTGGAACAAGGAGTACCGTATTTATGTGTCCAATATGGGACACTTTATGGATGAACATAAGAAAATCATCCCTGTAAAAATTAACCAAAACGGTTATGTTCTTATCAAAACTGCCTATGGCTATGAGAGCGGTCATCGCCTTGTAATGAAAACTTGGCGACCGACTGCCGCGATGGACAAGCTGACTGTTGACCACCTCGACCACAACAAGAGAAACAACTCCGTTGAAAACCTTGAATGGGTCACTCGCGCAGAAAATATGAAGCGTGCTCGCGCAGATTATATTGATGAGAATGCAAAGCCCAAAAAGGAAAAAGAGAAGAAGAAAAAGGTGAAGACCATTCCTCGGTCTTATACCATTGAGAAGTTTTATCCGGCAGTAAACGGATATGCTTTTGATGATTTTCAGACTGCTTGGTGGTATTGTCAGGAGGCCGTTGGCCGCAGCAATGTTAAGCAGTGTACTCTAGAGGGGCTTGAAAACAAGTTTAAGAGTCTTTTGGTTTGTCTTCAGAACAACACCGATTATCTTACTGGAAAAAGAAAGTATACCTATTGTGGCAATCTTGAATTGACATTGGTATTAAAGGAGGATTAATAGATGGACATCGGCTCCGGCTCTGGTTTTCCCAGCGCCACCCTATCAAACTTCGCGCCACATCCCTTTGTAATAGATGGAGTCGAGTGTAACTCTATGGAGGGATTTCTTCAATCCCTCAAATTTTCCAATCCCGAAATGCAGAAAGAAGTCTGTAAGCTAGTTGGCAAGGCCGCAAAGTTTAAGGGTAAAAAGAAAAAATGGTGGCGCACGCAAACACTTTGGTGGCAAGGCGTAGAAATCGCGCGAAGCAGTGAAGAATACCAGGTCTTATTGGACCGCGCATTTGACGCTCTTGCTCAAAATAGCGGCTTTCGCGCCGCATTGTTGGCAACTGGTAACTCAGTGCTAACTCATTCAATAGGTAAAACAAAAATTACAGAAACCGTCTTAACTAGACAGGAATTCTGTTCAAGATTAACTAAAATACGAGAAGAATTAAGAAAGGAAAATGCAAAATGATTATTAATGACAAGCGCGCACTTGCGTATACTGTAATCGTTGACGAAATTCGTGAAATCCCTGGCTATGACCGGGTTGAGCATGCCCGTGTAGGTGGTTGGTGGATTATTGTCGCTAAGGCGGACAATATTAAGCCTGGCGATATGTGTGTTTACTTTGAGGTAGACTCCAAGGTTCCCGCAACCGATGAGCGTTTCGCCTTCTTGGAGAAGCGCAACTATAAGGTTAAGACTTTGAAGATGTGTAAGGTGTTCTCCCAGGGTCTTTTAATGCCCATCGCTCTGTTCCCCGAGATTAAGACCACTGAAGTCCATACCGACGTAACCGATCTACTGGGCATCAAGTATGCGGTTGACGAGGATAATGAGCGCAAGGCTGCCAAGGTCAATAAGGATAAGAAGTATCAGTCTATGGCTGCGCGCCACGCCAAGCTGTTCAAGAAGCCCTTCTTCCGCTGGCTAATGCGGCGTGAATGGGGTCGTAAGCTGTTGTTTGTTATCTTCGGCAAGAAGAAGGATAATCCTCGCGGCTGGCCCACTCACTTTGAATTTATTCACAAGACCGACGAAGAGCGTTGTGAGAATATGCCTTGGATTCTGGGCTATGAACGTCCCTTGATCGTTACCGAAAAGCTGGATGGTACTTCCACTACCTTCATCTTGGAGCGCAAGGGCAAGAACAAGTACGAATTCTATGTCCTGTCCCGCAATGTGCGGCAGGCCGATGAAAAGCAGGAGTGCTACCATGACCATAACATCTACTGGGATATGGCGTTCAAGTACGATATTGAGAATGTTTTGAAGGATATCCTTTTAAACAATCCCGATTTGACCTATGTTTGCATCCAGGGTGAATCCGTTGGCTCTGTGCAGGGCAACCCTCTAAAGTTGAAGGAAGACGATTTCTATGCTTTCAACTTTATTGATAGCGAGCATGGTCGAGTAAACTCTTTGGCAGGCAAAGGTTTGCTGGAGATCTATGGCATCAAGTGGGTGCCCATCTTAGATACCGACTTCCATATGCCCGCTGATATGGAAGAATTTAAGCAGATGGCAACCGCGCCCTCTGCGGTCAATCCCAATGTAATGCGTGAGGGTATCGTTCTGCGTGACCCCACCAACGACTTCAGCTTCAAGAATGTTTCTCGCGAATATTTGATGAAGCATAACGGATAAGGAAGTGAAAAAAATGGCTACTGAGGCCCCAAATAGAATTTAGCTTCGAAACGGAGAGACGAAACCCGGCGCGACCGATTTATTATCAAACGAGCTAGGCTATGATAGAAAAGCCGGCATACTTTATGTGGGTCGAGATATAACAGAAGATCCACTTCCCGTCCTTGTTTTTAGCGATAAAAACAATGACGGACATGTCCGACTTGGAAAACCCGAAGAGAATAGTTAAACCAGGGATAAAACCCTGGTTTTTTGCTTTTTTTAAAATTTTATGATATAATATATATACAATGAAGAAGAAAGGAAAATAAGTATATGCTAACTGATTATGAGCGTGAGGTTGCAATCACTTTGGTTAAGGCCCTCTGTGAATATGGGCTTACCGAAAATTTGGCCCAGTATGGTGAGCACGGAGCCGAGAACTGGTTTTGGAACAACGAACTTGGCCCTGCTGGATTTTGGGCGGCTAGTGGTGCGACCAAGGTTTGTATTGGTCATAGTGATCTGTGCGGCTGGGTCATCAAGGTTGGATATACCGAGAATGTAAAAAAGGATTATGCGACATACGAATACAATGTGTATTGTATGGCCGAAGAGGCCGGTTTGGCTCGCTATTTTCCGGAAACCATATACTTAGGAGATTTTTACGGTCGTCCTTTCTATGCGCAGCAAAAAGCCGATTGCAACGAGGACCAGGTAACTTCCGATTGGTATGAGCGTCTACGCGACCAGTACGACGAGGATGGAGAAGAATATGACCCCGATTGCCTGTGGGATGAACTTGATTGTATGGAAGCCGAAGACAAGGCACGATTGTGTTTTGGCGATGAGGCGCTGTGTACCTTCTTGTGGGAGCACGCGGTTGGTGATTTGCACGAGGGCAACTTTGGATATATTCGGGGTTGTTTGGTGATTATTGATTTCTCTGGATATCAAGGCTAAGGAGAACGACTATGAAAAGATTTTGGCAGATTTTCTATACGATTGCCGGTATTGGTGCGATTGTGTATGGATTTCTATATTGGCATGAGGTCCTGCCGACAGATAATATTACATTGGGCATGTATTGCTTTGGATTTGGCTGCATGGCTTTAAGGGAGGCGTTAAGACGATGAAAATTAAAATTGGTATCTGGCTTGACGACATTCGTCCCAAGCCAGAAGATAGACCCGGATACAAGTGGATTTGGTATACCACTGCCGAGGCAATGATTGAAGATATGAAGCGTTATATCGATTGGAGTGCCGCCGGTGTAAATAACTGGGAGATTGATATGATTAGCCTGGATAACGACTTGGGCGAAGGTCACATGGAGGGTTATCAAGTGCTGGATTGGCTGGAGAGCCTGCTAATTCCGGTCGAGTTTGGCATTCATATTCACACAAGTAATTCCGTAGCACGGGAGCGTATGCGCGCTATTATTGAGCGCAATAATTGGAAGGAGATTAGATAATGGCTAATTATGTTTTGGCTCTTTACTTCGCAGGACGCGGTGTAGTCCACCTGCTTGATAACAATGACATGCTATGGTGGGATATTTTTATGGTCGTTTTCAATATCATACTGGGCGCTTTATGAGGTGCTTAATGGAAGTACATACAACTATTGAGCTTGAGCCTTGTCCCTTTTGCGGACGCCGTTACGCACAAATGTGCAAAGATCACCCAACCGATTTCTATTTTTATGTAAAATGCTGGTGCTGTGGTGCGCGCACACAATCTGAATATACCGAAGAAGAAGCTGCGCGCAGATGGAATAGGAGAAAACAATGAAATGGTATAAAAAATACTTTGAAAACCGACGCTATTTTAGGTGTCCGGAGTGTGGCCGATATTTTTCACTTTCTTTTTGGGAGTGGCTTTGCGCGCCGCACCTTGACAGTTGGTATTATCGTTATGTAAGATGTCCTTATTGTAAGATAAAACATTGGCTCAAAGCCATAGAGGTAGTAAAGTGACAAATCAATGTGTAATGTGCGGCGCCGAAATGCCCGAAGGTGGGCACATCTGTACCAAATGTATGGACGGCGCCGCTCGACCAACTCGTTTCGCTCAAGTGACTGAGCCACCAAAGCCCAATACCGAGCTATCCTTTGGAGCTGGCGACGGAAACTATGATTTTCTTGTATACTATCGTCGCGCCAAACCCCTAAACAAATTCCAGATTTGGATGTATAAGGCTTGCTTTGGTATCCGTGCGAGGAATATATAATTTGAAAATTTTATAAAATTGTGATATAATATTTATACAATGTGAGAAAGGAGAAAGAAAATGACAACAAAAGAAAGACTCTTTGAGCATTATACCGAATCTAAGTTGCATTTCCCCAGCGACAGAATTGTCGGTATTTTCCTACAGGGCAGTCAAAACTACGGTCTTGAGTTGCCAACCTCTGACGTGGATTCGAAGCTTATTGTTGTCCCCACCTTTAAGGACATCGCACTAAACAGAAAACCAGTAAGTACAACCCACGTCCGTGCAAATGATGAGCACATCGACTTTAAAGACATTCGTCTTTACATTGAAACATTCCGCAAACAGAACCCCAACTTTTTGGAAATTCTATTTACCGACTATCTTTTTCTCGGTAGCTACTATGTTGAGCAATGGATGCGGCTTGTAGAAAACAGAGAAGCCATTGCGCACATGAACCTGTTCCGTGCTGTAAAGGCAATCAAGGGTGTGGCCATGGAGAAGTTCCATGCTATGGAGCATCCCTACCCCACAAAACTGGATATCATCAACAAATACGGCCACGATGGCAAGCAAACCCATCATCTAATTCGTGTTGATGACCTCCTTACCAGATTTATTGCTGGCGAGCCTTATGAGAGTTGTCTCATTCCCACGCCGGGTTTGGTTGACGAGCTTATGGCTTACAAGCGCCAAGAAATTCCTCTTGAGGTTGCACGCAAACGAGCAAATGAGGTGCTTGCGCATGTAACCACTCTTGCTGATACTTTTTGCGAAAAGCGCGAAGATAAAGAGGACGAGAAATGTCGTTGGCTTTTAGAGGATGTATCCTACAATATTATGAAAATTGCTACCTTGGAGGAGTTGCATAAATGAAAACGTCAAATATGATTACCGTTCTGCGATGCAGAACCGCAGAAGCAAGTAAATGTAAAACTTGCGCTGCTCGAGCTGAGTGTGATGCACTTTGTGATCCCTTTACCACCAATGGCGAAGAGGCTATTGCAGAGCGCCTTGAACAGTTGCTTGAGAATCTGCGCGTTACTCAAGAACAGCTCAAGACCATTAAGGGCGAAAGAGACGCCTGGCGTAAGCGCTACATGAAGCTTCAAAATGGTTTGAAGAATATTGTTCACGAAAACGAATTACTTGATAATCTGATGAATTAAAAGGAGAATGAAAATGAAAAGTTGGAAGTTGCCCCTTATTATTATTGCCGCAGTGCTGGCTCTTGTTTTGATGTTCGTATTCGCCTTCCAGGGCGTGCAGAACCATGCCATTGGTCTGGAAGAGCAAATCACAACCGCGCAGTCTGAAATCAAGATCCAGGAAAAGCGCCGTGCCGACCTGATTCCCAATCTGGTTGATTGTGTGCAGGCCTATGATGAGCATGAATATAACACTCTGAAAGATGTTATTGCCCAGCGTGGCACGAATACTGATGCGGCCGCTGCAGAAATTAAGACCATGATTAATGCTGTTGCTGAACAGTATCCCGCCCTGCAGTCCAATGAGAATTATAAGCAGTTGATGACTGAACTTGCCACGACAGAAAATCTCATTGCGCAGACTCGTACTAACTACAATGCATGGGTAAGTCAGTACAACACTTATGTTCGTAAGTTCCCCAATGGAATGATTTTGAATATGCTAGGTTATGAGCGCCAGAGCTTTGAGAAGCTGAATTATGATGTAAGCTCTGATGCTCCCACAGATCTTTTTGACTAAGGAGTAAATTATGGATTTCGGTAACTTTTCAATCACAAAGCGCGAAATAATTTTCAGCGTTGTTATTCTTGCCGTGATGCTTGTATTTGGTTTTCTTATTCACGGCGCGATTGACGACTCCCTTATGCTGAAGCACCAAGAATATAATACCGCTTTGCGAATTGATGGAGATGCCGATATGTTCTCCTACGCAATGCAGACAAACATTGGTAACAGCTATGTCCACGGTACCATAACTACCGTGGATCCTGTTCCTTGTTTTGAAGTAGGCGGTGAATATTCCTCTGTCAAAAAGGTTAAGGAAAAGTACACTAGACACACTCGAACAGTAACAGAAACCTATGTGGTAAATGGCAAAACTAAAACTCGCACTCGAACCGAAGTTTATTGGACATGGGATCATGTAAAGACATGGAGCGATTCTAGCTCTACTATTGAATTTCTCGAAGAGCAGTTCCCCTATGGAACAATTTCACTCCCTGGCGAGTCTTATATTGACACAATAAAGGAATCGAGTCATATTCGATATAAGTATTATGGCGCGCCCACTACTTGCGACGCGACTATTTATGCAGATTTGCGAGACAATACGATCTCTGATGTAAGGACTTATCACAATACATCTATTGAAGACGCCCACAAGATCATGACCTCTAAGGGCGAGCTTGTAATTTTTTGGGTTTTGTGGATTCCCCTTACTGGAGGTGCAGTATTTGCTTTTGTGTATATTGACAATCATTGGCTAGAAGACAGGAGGAAAAGTCATTATGATAGAAAAATGGATTATAACCGGAGACTGTCACGGACAGTTCATGCGGTTCAAAAACCTAGAAAAAACTCCCAACACCGCCGTAATAATTCTTGGTGATGTTGGATTAAATTACAATTTGAACGAATCCGACCTCGGTTCAAAAAAGGGTTTGACTAAAAAGTATCCTTTTACCTTTTATTGCTTACGGGGCAATCATGAGGCCCGGCCTGGCGATGTTCCTGGTATGAAGCTTGTTCAAGATGAAGATGTTGGTGGACCGGTTTGGGTTGAAGAGGAGTTCCCCAATATTCGGTATTTTACCGATTGGGGTATGTATACCATTAATGGCCTGTCCGTTTTGGTGATAGGTGGCGCATATAGCGTTGATAAACATTATCGGCTGGCGCAAGGCTGGAAATGGTTTTCCAATGAGCAGCTTGCACCATATGAAATGAAAGCCTGCATGAAAAATGTGGCGGGCAAACAGATTGACCTTGTGCTTAGCCATACTTGCCCTCTCTCGCTGCAACCCACGGATTTGTTTCTACGGGGGCTTGACCAATCTACCGTAGATAACTCTATGGAAGTATGGCTGGAAGAGCTGGCAAAAAAGTTTGAATGGAAGCTTTGGTTATTCGGCCATTATCATGCCGATCGGATTGAATGGCCTCATGTTGAGCAATTCTATTATGAAATGGAAGACTTAACTGATATTCTCATTCGGTGGAAGAAATATGACGAAACTGGTGAACTTGATTGGTGGATACCAATCAGTCCGCGCATGAAACGGATAATGGAACTAAAAGCTATGGAGGGCTTAAAGTGAACTGGAAATTAGCACTAAAGAAGAGATGGTTAGAGTTGCTGGTGGCAGTGACTTGGCTGGCATCGGCAGCAGTAAATTTTTATCGTTACTTCAATGGTGGCAGTGGCTACGCACTGGGCATCGCTGTTTGTGCGCTGCTATGTGCCCCATGTTGGTTCGTTATCTTTTACAAAAGAGCAAAACGGGACGGTGCATAACCGTCCTTTTTTGATTTTTTTGAAATTTTGTGATATAATATATATACAAAATGAGAAAGGAAATGATAATAATGGCAGATGTAGTACGCATTCTCGGTCTTGACGACGATAACCACTCCCCTATGTTCCGCATGGAAACTGGCGAAATTTTTAACAATCCGTGCGAACTGATTGAATTTCTGTCCCACTCCCACGATGTAGAGTACCAGGTAAAGATGTTTGCCATTGTTGATGAGTGGTCCACTTGCCTGGAGGAGAAGTTCTCTTACGAGGAAGTGGATATGATGTTTTACCATTTGGAGGGTTTAACCAGTTCTTTGCCCGATGGTATGACACCAGACGCAACTTTTGAATTATTTTGGGAGTCTGCCAATCGCAGGCACTGGTAAGAAAGGAGAAGAGTTATGCCTAATATGATTTGCTTAGCCGGTATGCCTGGTGTTGGTAAGACCACTTGGGCAAACAAGTTCCTTGAAAAGCATCCCGACTATCACTACTTCAGTCCCGACTTATACTACGAGCGCATTAATGGAGACGACTGTGTCCGCGCCAACACCTTTGAAGTGTGGATGGCTATGTTTCGTGACATCAATACCGCAATGAAGGCAGGTAAGAATGTCATTGTAGACAGCGACAATCTCACTTTTCATCAGCGCACTCAGTGGATTGAATGGTTCCCGGATTTCCAGCACATTCTCGTGTTTTTCGAGGCATCTTGGGATACTTGCTATAATCAAATGAAGCAGCGCCGACGCCAGTTGTCTTATGGCACTATGCTTGCCAAGTGGGATAGATGGCAGAGACCTACTGCTGAGTTGGACGGCAAGTTTTGGGATAAAATTTATCGTGGCCGTCATAGGGAGGAAGTCAATGAAGATTAATGAATTATATATTATCAGACACCTACGAGACACCTATGGCGGGAAGCTATCTGGGGTTGGCGATTGCCTGTATGTTGAGGTCAATGGTGACAAGTTTCGTGTCAATCTTACCGACAAAAAGCGGTTTGGATATTACACCTTCTTTCATCGCGACAGTGGTCGTCGTCTTGATGGCAAGTGGTACTATCATACCCAATTAAAAGACAAGTGCCTCGCGCACGGTCTATTTTTGATATGGTGCCATAAATTCAATAAAGAGTTGGGTATTTGGCCTACTCACGAAGACTGGCTTAAATTTATAAATGACGCATACAAATATGCGACAAGGAGTGAGAAAGAATATGTCGATGTTAAATCTTTATGCGAAACCTGGGTATAGGATGAAGCTCTGGAATCGCATCAAGTGGTGGTTCCGACGTGCGAAATATGCTCGACAGCGTGCCCGTTGGGGATTTAGTGAATATGATGTGTGGGACTTTGAGACCTATCATGCGGATCTGGTTGCTGCAATGATGCGGTACTGGGCAAACCATAATAACTCTTGTCATCCCGAACTGACAGAAGAAGAGTGGAAGGGTGTTATGAATAAAATCGCTGAGTGCTTTGAATTTTGGAATACGGACTTGCCCACGCCCGCTTACAAGGCCTATCGTGCGGCAGTAAAGCGTATGAAAAACGAAGACGGTAGCGTTACTGTTGAGGCACCTGATGAACTACTTAAGGCCTGGCGCGATGAAGAAACAGCAAACTATGAGCTTAAATTAAAAAAACTCAAAGAAGGTTTCGATTTGCTATTTAAATATTATCCGCATCTTTGGGACTGATGGAGGGAAAAATGAATAGGCGAATTTTTACTATGGTTCTTATTGTTATATTGTTGCTAAGTTTCCCTATGGTTTTTGTTGGTGTGGCGAGAGCTCCCGAGCCAGAAGCAATCATTGCAACCGATCCTACCATTCCCACGGAATCTACCGCACCCACCGAGGAAATTCTAATAGATCCCTCAGAATGGTTCGTCACAGACGAGAAGCCCTCTCAGTTTACGGACGAAACCTATCCTCCAAGAATCGAGGAAACCACTGAGCCGGCTACCGAACCCACGGAGCCTGAACCCACATACCCGGAGGAAGATGTACAGTGGTATGGTGAACTTAGAGTTGGAGCGACTGGCGAAGTTACTACCGAGATTTGCGGCGAAAATATTGATAGAGATTTCTTAGCAAAAATGGTTTTTGCCGAATCAGGTGGTGAGGACTGGTGGTGCCAGGTTTACACTTGCTCTGCAATCTTAAATCATTGCGAAGTGTCGAATATGACACTATGGAAATGCGGTCATAATGCAAATCATTTTGCGGTGGCGCCGTATGTTGATAACGTGACACCAAGTGATATGAGCTATGAAGTAGTGGACTATGTGCTTAGTGGTGGCCGCATTGAGAACATTTGTTATTTCAGAACCAAACGATATCATAGTTTTGGTGAGCCAGTGTGCAGAGTTGGTGCACATTATTTTTCTATAGAGTAAGCTATTACAGGGACGCGAAAGCGTCCTTTTTGCTTTTTTTGAAAATTTATGATATAATATATATAGAAAGTGAGGGTATAATATGGTTAGATATTATCGTATAATTGCATATACTCCCTATTGCGGAGAGGAGTTCACGGGTCATTGCTGCTTTAATGACGAGAATCCAATCGAAGTTGAAAGAGTACACGGCTTTGCTGATGTGTTAATTGCAGAAAATGCAGATGAACACTTTCATGATCATGTAGAAGACGCCACCAATCAAGAAGAATGCGAAGAGTACTACGAGGGCTGTGGCGCAATATGGCAAGAAATTGATTATAAGACCTATCTTGAAGAAGCCTTTGAAGGTGATGAGGAGGAGTTTAAGAATGAGTAAGATTAAAAATTATGACCGCGCATTATATGAATCCGTCGAAGCTGGTTTGCGTGAATTTATGAAGCCCCATCGTTTCGAAGATATTAAAAATGAGAATCTTATCGAAATTTACACTCCAATGGCATATGAGCAGGTTGCCGCCTTTCTCTGTATAAATGACATTCCGCATACATTTACCATTAATCCCGTTAATTCCAAGATGCGCGCCCGCATTGTGATGGTATCTTGGGTAGAGAACGGTAGCGAGCGCAACTTGGCCTGGTGGGAGAAGACTGGCTCAGATTGTTATTTAGTTCGTTTTGAAGAGAACTGGGCAGACGAAATGGATATTTATGGCTTTGCCATTTTTACATCCGAGGAATATAATAATTGGTGCCATGTACTTTCTCGTTTGCGCGAAGCAATGAAGCACGCAGTTTTTACCCACAGTTTTGGCACCAATGAAGAGCAGGAATATGAAGATTTTGAAGAGTTCTTGAATTGCTTCAAGGTGAAAGTTATCCCAGCTGAGCACGCGGAAATGTTCCGCGGTGCCTTTGACACGAACGAATATTATGGTCAGTTCCCGACCATCGATGCCCTTAATTATTATATTGAGGATATGCTGCATGACGTGGAGGAAGATGAATGATTTGTGAAAATTGTGGCAAGCCATTGGAAAGCAACAATACGGTTGTTGATACAAAAGAAGATGGCTCCATTCATTTGTTCTGCCGAAATTGCTCTTCTTTATTTGGCACTTGTGTAATGTGCGCGCATACATATTGTGGCTTCTTCAATGATCCAGACCCAATGCCGCAATTTAAGGTAATAACGCGGCAGACAAGACAAGGCAATGCTACCTTTGTGGAGCAAGTACAAGTACCCAACTCCGACCGTATCAAAAAATTCTGTACGGATGGAAAATGTAAGTGCTTCCTCGATGATGCTGAACATCCGCTCTGCTGTCGTCATGGTGGATATACAACTTGCACAAATTATTGCGAGAAAGAAAAGCATAACTTTATTCAAGATTTTCCTGTGCAGGAAGCAAATGAAAATTGATTTTTTCTGAAATTTTTGGTATAATATATACATAAAGAGTGAAGGAGAAAACAATATGAAATATGTAATCGCTGGTATCGGACTTCTCGCAATTGGTTCGCTGATTGTTTTGTTCATCAAGACTCATCGATGAGAAAGGAGAAAATGGTATGATTTTTAGTTATCAGAAACCGCTGAGTGGTAAGCGAGTTGGTGTGGTGTTCGGTTCTTTCGCACCTCTCCACCAGGGTCATCTTGACCTTATCTATCGTGCAAAGAAAGAAAATGATGGCGGCGCAATCGTCATTGTTTGCGGCTATGATGGTGACAAGGGCGAGCCTATGATGCCCCATTCCAGACGATACCGCTATGTGCGCGAGTTTTTCGCTGACGACGACCTTGTCGCCGTCTACGGTATCAATGATACCGAAATTGGTGCGCCGATGTACCCCAATGGTTGGCCTAAGTGGTTGGAGGAGTTTAATCGCATTTGGACACAGGCAACCGCTATTGCAGCAACCGAAGTACCTGGTCGAGTTGCTCCTTTGATGAGTCGTCCCGAGCGTGTATGGTATGTTGGCGACAAGGAATATGAAACCGACCTTATCCAGCGCAATGAAAAGGCCATTCTGGTTGACCGTGTTGCAGACAATCCCATTTGTGCCACGATGATTCGTCAGAACCCTGTCAAGCACTGGGATAAGATTACTTTCCCCTTTAAGCGTCTGTTTAGCCACAACATTCTCATCTGCGGCACTGCTTCCGAAGGCAAGTCCACCTTGACCGCAGACCTTGGTAAGTATTTCAATGCGCCTTACAGTCACGAATATGCTCGTGACTACATGAAGGAAAGCTGTGTTGCTGACTGGGAATTGGACGGCGCAGACTTTATGGCTTTCCTTGACGGCCAGTATCGGCTGAACCGCAGTCTCATCAATTCTCCTGGCAACAACGGCATCTTCTTTGCAGACAGTGACTCTATGGTTACTCGTATGTATGCTGAATACTACGCAAAGGATGGTAGTTGCGGTCTGTCTGAAAAGGAGTTCGAACAGGTCGCTTCTATGGCCGATGCCATCACCGCAAAATGCCGGTGGGATAAGATTTTCCTGCTCGCGCCCAAGGGTGTGTTCGTTGATGACCACGAGCGCTATATGGCTCACTCTGGTATGAACGAGCGCCAGGAACTGTTTAACATTCTCTGCGATAATATCAAGCGCAGTGGCAACTGGGATAAAGTTGTAATCCTGCAGGAGGGTTACTACGAAAACTTTATGACCATTGTTCGCTATGTACGCGAGGTAATGGCGCGATGAATGTGGTTGGAGATATTATATTTTTGTGCGCTATAAGCTTTTTAATTGGTTTAACGGTTGGAATTGCCATTGGATTTTTTAGTAAAAAGGAGTAAATTATGACTAAAACTTTAAACTACCTTAAGCGTGAAATGTGGGACGGCTTCTCCGTCTTTGAAAAGATTTTTATGTGGGCGATGGTCGCCCTTCAGATTGCGGTGTATATCATCGCGCCGGATTCCTGGTATGGTATCGTGGCAGGCATTGCCGGTTGTATCTCTGTTGTTCTGACCGCTAAGGGCCGCTGGATGATGTATCCTATCGGCTTTATTCAGAACATTACCTATACAATTCTCGCCTTCCAGAATTTCTTCTATGGCGAGGTTATCGAGCAGATTTTCTATATTGTAACAATGATTTGGGGTATGGTTGCGTGGGCACGCAATATGCATACTAATGATGATGGTACCCAGGATGTTAAGACCCGTAAGTTTGGTGTCCTTGAATGGGTTCTGTCTATTGCAGCCACCGGTTTGGCTACTTGGGGCTTTGGCGCAATTCTCGCAAGCATTGGCGCCGCACAGCCCTATACTGATGCTGCTACCAATGTGATGGCACTGTTCGCGCAGATTATGATGGTTAAGCGTTATCGTGAGCAGTGGATTTGGTGGATTGTAATTGACCTGCTTTGCATTAAGATGTGGTGGGTTGCCGGCAACTGGTCTATGGTTGCTATGTATGTCGCTTGGACTATTAACTGCTTCTATGGCTGGTTTAATTGGTCCAAGTTGAATAAGAGAAATGAGGCTAATGCCTAAAACCGGAGGAAACGGAATGAAAGCAAAACTGTAGCTAACTGTTAAGGGTAGACCGGTTCTTATACCGGTCCACCTTTCTGAGGAACAGCTCAAAGAGCTAACTGCTTCAATGGATATTGAAGACATTGCAAGTGGCTGGGAAGAACCACAGATTGGGCAGACCGGCTATTATGAAGATGAGTTCAATAATGTTCAGTCTTTTGAAATCACAGAGGAAACTCTTGACTTCGCACAAAAACTCTATGACAACGACAACTTCTTCTCTACCCGTGAAGCAGCAGAAAACACCGTCCGCGCAGATAATGTGCTACGCAGACTTCGCCACTATGCAATCAGTCATCGTGCAACTGATCAGACAATGGCTGATGGCGGATACACCATTACTTACAACTATCAAGACCAATGTCTTGAAATTGGAGCAACTGGACAGTGGCTCGCGCTGGGTGATATGGTGTTTGATACCGAAGAAATTGCTCGCAAGGCAATGAATAAGTATGCAAGTGATTTGATTTGGTATTTCACAGAAGGCAAGGCAATGATGTAAAAGAAATCCCGTAGGGTAAAACCCTACGGGAATTTTATTATTCATCTTCATAGTCTTCGTAAATTTCTTGCCACTTAGCCATTCTTGCATAATATTTGTCGATATAGCTATTACCATTTAACTTTTTATAGTCCTTGTAATATTGCTCTAGAGCCTCTTTCCTATATGTTGGATAAGCTCTTTCGGCTCTATATTCATGATAAATGGCCATAATTTTTTCACGAAGAACATCTTTTGCACTAATCTTAAGGGCTTCCAGGTCTTCGGCATTTTGATCAATTGTTCCGCCAACCTGATTAATTACTTCATCTTTAATTTCTGTTAAATAGCGCTATCTATCAGCTTTATATTTTTCTCTGGTTTCAAGATCATGGGCCTTCAATTTTTCCGGCAAGACCCTATTGAGAACTGCCTCAATCTCTGCCTCTCTTCTTTGCTTTGCCTTCGACTTTAATCTTGAAGTGGGTTTTGCAAAAAAGTCCCAGATTTTATAAATAGCTGCACATAGCGCACCAATGAGAATTATAAGGTCAACTACACCGCCAAGCGTAATTGTAACACCACCAATTGTCATTTCAACACCTCCATCACTTATAAGTAACTTAGCTTTGGTATTGATAGATTATTTTGGGGCTTTAAGATTATCATTATGCCACCTGTCTTTTACCAGGTGTTCTTCTGTAAAAATATCCGATATAGAATTTAGGCTATAAATTTCCCAATATGGGACTCGATATAAAGGGATGTTATGCGCAAGACAATATGAATTTTTTTGCCTGTCATGTTCTTGCCCCTTGAGGAAAGCTTGACGCCCATAGATCGGCTTAAAGTGTTGTTCTCCATCCACTTCAACTATGGCTGGCGCGCCCTATACATTTGGAAGATAAAAGTCAAACCGAAACAAACCTCGTTTTAGATCCTTAAAGGTCTTTTCTCTATAAAAAGAGAGCTTGGCCGCCTTAAAAAGTTCCATTATTTTATTTTCATATTTACTCATTATATCACCATATATAAGTAACTGTCTAGACATTTGGCTTTTATAATTTGAAATTTTTATAAATTTTTGGTATAATATATATACAAAGTGAAAGAAAGGAAATGATAATATGACTATCAAAGAAATCGTTAACTCCGGCAATGCAGTACAGGTAATGTTCTATGATGGTGAGGGTATGTGTTCCGGCATTATGGTAGGCGATAAGATTGTCTGCGCTTGCTGTGGTGCGGTGTATGATGTCGATGAGGTTGTATCTAATGCCATTGAGGATGGCAGAGAGGCCATTCGGATGTTTGGAACTTGGGTAGATGTTTCTACTGAGGTTGAAGGCGATCTGGACAATTATGTAAATCACACCGTACTTTTGGAAATGGAGGATAAGTAATATGGCTGGTATTTTTAATAGATACGATGACCTGCGCGACGATGTGCCCGGTGCTTACCAAGCCCTTTTGTATTGCATTACTCACGATGTGTGCGTAAGCGGCGAATGTGTCGAATGGCTTGTGGATAATCATCCCGAGCTCGTGTCTGATGAATACTATGTGGACTTTGAAGACTCTTCCCGCTGGTCCATTGGTAAGGCATATATCCTTGCCCTCGACGAAGGTTTTTATCGTTGTTGGGAAGAGGTCGGTCTTACTGAAATGCAACCTAATGAGTGGTGGGACCAGACGCTGGAGCCTGTCCATATGAAAGAAGTAACTATTTCTACCTGGGTAACTGATGAGGAGGATAACTAATATGGCTAAGACTGTACTTTCCGATTGTGATAAGATGGTTCGCAAGGCTCTGCTTCAGCATGGCTGTCAGACTTCCCATCAGCTTCACACCTATTCCAATCGAATGTTTGATGAAGACTATTCTGTTGGTTCCATTGGTGCCGCGCTCCGTAAGCTGGTCGCAAAGGGCTATGGTGCCTATTCCGAAAATGAAAAGGGCCAGAAGGTTTACTGGCTCACTGACTTTGGCCGTGAGGTTATTATGAAGGAGGAACTGTAATGCTTAGAAACCATATGGCTTATTATGTGGTTGAGTGCTGTGTCGACGGTGCCACCCACGAAGATGCAGGCTTTTATCCCGCCAAGAATTTTGGCGAAGCAGTCGACTACCTTGAGGAGTTCTATGGTGATGAGCTTGTTGTTATCAAGCATCTGGAACTGCTGGATACCTCTATGGTTTATATGAAACCCGAGATCGCCGCAGAAGTTGTGGCTAATATCTTCTTTTAAGGAGGTCGCGTGATGTTTGGAAGAAAGAAGCTGCTCGCCCGTATCGAGGCATTGGAAGCACAGGTAAGACGCCTAGAAAATATGCACGCAACCATTCTCCCCAGAGATAATTGGGAGATGCCCGTCTTTATCCATCTCGGTGGAAATTGGGAAGACAAGTACAAAAGGGTTGGATATTACAATGGCCGACAGTTAACCGGAGCAGAAGTTGAACTTCAGCCCCGTCACCCTCAGCCCAATCAGGTTGACTATAAGCGTATCACCAATATTCCCACCTCTGCCGTTGACACAGATCGTATTCCCAAGGTTACTCTCGGTGAGCTGGCGCGCCTTGTAATTGATGGCACGCCCATCAAGCGCCAAGAAAAAATTTCTGCAAAGCGTATCTCTGAATATACAGAAGATACCACTACAACAATTACAGTTACCGAATAAAAAGGAGTGAAGGCAAATGCCTAAGTTAACAATGATGGTTGGCGTTGCCGGCTCTGGTAAGTCAACTGTTGCCATACATTATGCTCTGACCCAGAGTGCAATTATCTTTTCTTCCGACGGTATTCGTGGCGAAATCTATGGTGACGAAAACTGTCAGAAGAACCCTGGTCGAGTATTTGATATTCTGCACCAGCGCATTACCAAGACTCTGTCCGAGGGTTTTGATGTAGTCTACGATGCTACCAACCTGAGCTGTAAGCGCCGTATGAACTTTCTCAAGTCCATCGCACATATTGAATGCCGCAAGGAATGTGTAGTGGTTGTTGCCACTCCCGAGGACATTGAGGAGCGTATGAAGTCCCGCGATCGTAAGGTTTCTATGGAAGTTGTGCACAAGCAACTGTGTCAGTTCCAGTGTCCTAACTACTACGAAGGTTGGGATAGCATTTGGATTGAATATAACTCCAAGCCTGAGGATTGCCACGCTTCATACAAGAAGTTGTGGGCTGAGTGTGATATTCCCCATGACAATCCTCATCACAGTCTGTCTGTGATGGAGCATATGAACCAAGCCGCCGACATTGCAGAGGATCTTGCTTGGAAGGACGATGACCTCAGTCTTGTCAACGAAAGATGGGTCGCCCGTATCCACGACATTGGCAAGGCGCGCACCAAGTCCTTCACTGACCGCAATGGTAACCCCAGTGAGGTCGCACACTATGTGGGCCATCAGAACTATGGTGCCTACTACAGCCTTATTTTTGATAACGCCGACTTTGATATTTCACTGAAGGACAGTCTGGACAATGCTTGTCTTATTCAGTGGCATATGGAACACTATCTGCGCAAGGGTGAAGCTTTGCTTAAGTTTTATGCGATGTTTCCTCCCAAGTTTAGAAAACGCTTGCATTGTTTGGAAAAGGCCGATAAGACCGCACATTGAAAGGAGAAGTATGAAACATTATATTACTGAAAAGGATTGGGAGGCTCTTGAACCCATACTGATGAGGGCAGAGATTCCCTATTATGTTTCCTTTGATTCTCATGTGCATGAGGACATGGAACACGTTACTTATGACAAATACATTCGTATCGAACCTATTGTTATTCAGAAAAAGGAGAAGGTTGTATGAAAATGAAGTGTGAAAACATCGTAACCTGTGGTAATTACAACTGCGAACTGAACTGTGAAGGTGCTTGTATCCGTACGGTGGTCGCGCTGGATGGTGCTGGCAAATGTGTAATGTGTAAGCCCAAGCCCATCCCGAAGGATACCGCTGTCGCGCCGAATAAGTCCAAAATTGCTTTTGATATGGAGACCTCCAAGTGAGGTCTCTTTTTTATATAATTTGAAAATTTTATAAAATTATGATATAATATTTATAGAAAGTGAGGAGATAAGTATATGAGATACACTGTAAATTACTGTGGCGCCGTGTTCACCGATGATAACGAAGGCTTCAACTGCTTTGAAACCAACAGTCTCCAGCGAGCAAAAGAAATTTTGTATCACATTGTCCAGAGTGGTGCTGATGTCCACGCTTATCTCAAGGACGAGGATTATCAGTGCTCTATGTACTGGAACGAGAAGGAAAAGGAATTTTACTGGGAGGGCTAAAGAATGAAATGGTCTTGGAATTATGTAGCAACTTTCGTCGAGCGCGATTATGGCGCGTATGTTGACTGGGACGAAGAGTTCTTTGAGTGTCCCGAATGTGGCGAACCCATTTACAAGTGCGATTACCCTTATATCGACCTGGGTATGGTTTGTCCCGTGTGTGAGTTTATGGCTGATGAAGCAGAGGAGGAAGAGTAATGAAAATTTGGTGTGTTGATTATGCTGGCTTGAGCTATCATGTCAGTTCTCATCTGTTCTTTACTAAGGAAGAGGCCGAAGATTTCTATGAATCTCGCAACCACTGCGGCAACTATGTCAAGATGTACCAGGTCGAGGACATCTGGGGTTGGTGTGGCCGCCACTTCAATGAAGTGATTATCGAGATTCTCGCCTCCCGTGACACCGGAGATGATTCCACCTATATCTTTGGTCTGCGTGATGAAATCGTTGAAGCCGCAGAGCACTGTGGCCTCAAGCAGTGTAGCGTAGAATGCTTTTGGATAAACCGCTATGAGTTCGTACTGAGCGTGGCCTGGATTAGCGAGGGCGAGTTGAAGCATCAGACCAGATACTTCCGAGCCGATGATAAGGCATATAAGTATCCCACGATTGTGGAACGGAGGTCCAAATGGCAAAAGTGTTGAGAATGACTTTTACTATCTTGCACCAGACTGAGGTGTCAGATGATTTCACAGACGAAGAGGCAGAAGAGTTGGTCGAAGAATTTGCTGGCGAAGCTGGTTTTTTGACCTTATGCAATGACATTGAATGGGAGGTAGAAGATGCCTAAGCCGCAGATGGATGAATATTGGATTGCGCGCATTCGGTATTGGCCCGAGCAAGAACCAGTAGTGGATGTTGTATACATCTACTATGCTTGGCAGACTGGTGAGATTGATTTCATTCCTTGTACGCAGGGAGAGGGCGATCCCATTCGTTCTACGCAGTGCGCGCAGTTTGAATTACTTGAACGAATTGAATTGGAGAAATACAAATGAGACGAAATGAATTTATTACCTGTATGGGTGTTCTTCGTGAATATGCCGCGTGGGATAAACAGCTCTATGCCCTTGGCATAGACCTAACCGAGTCCCCGGCTAGCAAAATGGCAGATCACATCACGGCTATGATGTGTGATTATAACCGTGATTGGTCTTATGATGAGAAGCTTGGTCTGGATTGGATTATCGAGTGGACTTATACTCCTGACAGTCCCAACTTTATGCAGACACGGCATGGTCGCACCTGGTATCTTGAGGATGCTGGAATTCTGTACGAGTTCATTCAGTTTATGAATGAGCACGGTTGGGAGGATTAAATGGGCTGGGTTGAAGAATTAAAACCCGACGATGATGTCAAGGTTGAAATCATCTATCCGCGCGAGTATGTTGAATATTGTATGAAAACTATGCGCAAATATTCGCGCGGTATGGCTTGTCTTTGTAAGGGTGCAGCGATACTTGATAAGAAAGATACCGAGTTTTTGGTTTATGATATCACTGTGTTGCAGACCGCCATACTTGAGGAAGTGTTTCGCAAGTTTGGGGTTGAGATGGAACATGAGCATGGTATGGCGTCTGATGGCGCTCGATGGACTTATTTCTATGCAGACTTGCGCGGTCTACTGAAGCGAATGAACGAAGAAGGCGACTTTGATTTTGAGGAGGAATGGGAATGAGATATATTGACCCATATCAGCTTGCCGACAAGGTTGCTGAGTCAATGCGTGATAATCCTCACGAGGGTAAGATTGCATTAAACCACCGTCTGGAGCATGAACATTTCCTGCGAATGATTGCTCTCGCGCCTAGTGCGGATGTGGAACCGGTTGTTCACGCAAGGTGGATCGCGCAGGTGTACGATCCCAATGAGCTTCCAAGATATAAGTGTAGCAACTGCTTGGAATTTGTACAGGCTGGCGATGATAGGAACTATTGTTCGACCTGTGGTTCAAAAATGGATATGGAGGCAGGCCAATGCAATTAGTAAATGTTAATGATGTGTATGCACTGTTCAAACAAAACGGAACGGCGCATCTTCATGTCGCAGATATCGATCAGCTTCCTCGTGTGAAGTATGAACCGCCTCGCGCAAAGTGGAAGTTGGGCAACTATGGCAAGGGCACTTGTAGTCGTTGTAACTTTACACAGAATGGTGTGTGGGATTACGATCACTATCAAAGATTTTGTGGCGTCTGTGGCGCAGAAATGGGATTGGAGGATGTAAAGTGAAAGTTGGAACAAGAGTAAGATACATCTACGAAGACACTGAGCATTACAAGCGTATGGGCTTCTTCCCGCCTATTGGTACGCTTGGCACAGTGGAAAGAGTCGACGACAGACGCGAAGGAGACGAACAAATTTTAGTTCAGTGGGATTCTGGTACCATTGGCGACGGCAGATGGTGGTGCTATTGGACTGATGTAGAAATTGTTGAGGGAGAGGAGTAATCCTCTTCCTTTCTTTTTATGCTATTCGCGCCCTGTAATTCAAATTTTAAGTTTTGTCACAAAAAATTTTATTCTCTGAAAGACTTATGTACATATAAAATGTAAGTGAAACTTATATATATACTTATAATTTAATATATAATATAATATATAATTTAATATGTATATATAAATGTACATATTATATTACATATATAGGGGCTTAAAGGGGCTGGTTCTACTCACAGGACCGGCCCGTATTTTTTTAGGTACTCCAATCCGTACATATAAATGTATATATAAAGGGCCGAACCGGCTCATCTACCTACACTTCTACTTACTCCACCGGCCCGTACACCCAACCAGCTCATCCAGCCGTACATATATATGTACATATAAAGGGAAAACCGGCCCGCTACTCACCACTGTTGTGGTGGCCCCGCTGCAAGCGGACTGCCGGTAGGCCGTAGTGTCCGACTAATAGTTTAACTTATAAGTAGAAATATAGTGCTCCAGTAAAAGTCAAAGGAGCCTTCGTCGAGGAGGGTTAGAGAGGGCGATATAGGAAAGGGGGAGAAAATGTGCCAGCGTCCAATTTTGACATAAGTCAAACTTTAAAAATTTTTTATTTTGCCCTCACCTTATATTATATCATATATTTCCTCCCAAATCAAATTTTCAGTGAGTCCGCGCCGTATGCGTCCGCAGAACGCAAAAAAATCCCACACCCGAAGGTGTGGGACTTGTCATTTAGTTGCCGGAATTTCCGGCTTGGCTCACTCTGCTACGACAGCAGTGTAGGCCTTCTGGGTGCCCTTCTTGGGGATCTTGACCTCGGTGGCGTTTGCCAGACCCAGCTTCACAGCTTCACGGGCCAGATAGGAGGCCTTCTGAACCTTGACCTCTTCGCCCAGCATCTCGGTCAGAGCAGCAGCGATATCGGTGGCGGTCTTAGCCTCGGTGGTCAGGATCTCAGCAGCGACGCGAGCAGCCAGAGCGGCATTGGCATCACGCTTCTCCTGATCTTTAGCAGACACCTTGCCCTTGCGCTTCTCAGCGGTGGCGTCCAGCTTGGCGATCTGCTCGGTGGCGTGGTTGCGGATCTCTTCGGTCAGGGTCTCATTTGCGGCGATGGCGGTGTAGAATTCACGATTAGTCATTTGGTACCTCTTTCTCGTGGTAGGTCACGACCCGATGATGTTTTTTATTTAGAAGGGGAGAGTTACATCTCTCTCACTTTCTATATATATTATAGCAGAATTTTGAGAACTTTTCAAACTTTCTGCTTGTAAGATTTCGGAAGGAAAATCTTAGGTCTCTGTGCCCCGAAGGGTTGTCTCTTAGTTTACCCCTTCCTTCATCTTACATATATATTATAGCATAAATTTGCGCGAAAAGCAAAATTTGACATGAGTTGAATTTGTTGCGCCGGCCGATATGCCTAACCTTTTATTATATCATAAATTTAAAAAAATTCAAATTTTCGCCGCAGCTCCCGGGCGCCGTGTAAACTTTGCAGCTCATTCAATCGCAGCTCTTTTTTAAAATTTTTGCAGCTCCTGCAGGTGCAGCTTGTAGCTGCTTTTTGCAGCTCTCACAGAATTTGACATGGGGCGAACTTTGCGCCCGCACCCTTGACCCACAAAACTTGACACGCCCCAAAATTTGACGCACCGTTATGTCAACTTGTTATGTAAACCTGTTTGTGCAATTTTCACAAAAATAAAATTTGAAAAAGTTAAAATTAGATGACATTCATCTAATAAAAAAAGGAAGGGATCACCCTTCCAAATATTTCTTTCTGTATAAACGGCACACCCGCACATATTTTCCATTGAGTGTGTTGCGGATGATGATATACAAACGAGTACCCCACCACACACGGGGTTCAAAGGTAGACCATAACGCTTTGAAGTTAGTCCAACACTTTTTTTGATTCCACGCATTCATTATGATGTATGCCATAAGTCTTTCTGCGTCATTCATTGTCTATTTCTCCCTCTTCATATTCTGTGATAAGCTCATCGACCGCACTCTCATAAGCCTCGTCAATCTCTTGGCTTAGCCACTGAAGGAAGTCTTTATCACTCTTTCGGTTTAGAAACTTATAAATAATTTCACTCATAGAGGGACTGATGTGATGAAGAATGTCGTCAGAATCAATCTGCCCAATCAAATCCTCTCTGCAATCTTCATAGGTTTTGAATTCTTTGTCACTATATTCGTGCACAAACATATTACCACTCCCACAAACATTCTTCGGTATTGGCATCAATTACCTCTGCTACATTGACGATACCAGGGTCATTGATTTTGCGAACTACGGTTTCCTTTAGCTCCCTTGCCATAGCAATCTCTGCCTTGCAACCCATATCAGAATCCAGCAGACTACCAAAGCGGTCGTCAATCTCAACCTCAACTGTCTTAAAGACACTATAAGTAACACTAACTTTCATTTTCTTCATTTCCTTTCCGTTCCCTTGGAACACCTGTATTATACCACAATACTGCCTTTGTGTCAATACCCTAAGTTAGATGAATTTCATCTAATTGCGCGCATTGAAAAAGTGTCCACCAGTGGTGGACACCTCTCCATTAAATGTCTGCGTACTCGGGATGCTCCATAAGGAACTTTGCGACACTGCCCAAAATTCGGAAGGGGAAATATTCAATTCCCATTTCCACCTTGTTCTTGGCTCTCTTGACGATAAGGGCGAAAATCTCGCTTTCAATATCGGCATCGTCAATGGCGGTGTGCGCTTCGTCAAAGTCAATCTTGCCAGTGATGAAGCGGTAAGTGGTTTCGGCAGAGGTCTTGAAATACTTTCCGCTTTCGGTCTGCCAACCATTCAGCAGGCAGGCTTTCTTGTACTCGTCATTGTCGAGTAGGTACTGGCAGGACAGACCCCAAAGGTCGAACAGAGGATAAGCCTTGCCACGGAAGCGGAACACATTAGGCTCAAACTCTTTTTCCTTGCCGATGACCGCCTTGTTCACAATGCGGTCGCAACACTCGGCTTGGAACTCCAGCCACTTGTGGAAGTTAGGGGAATAAAGCTGATTGATATACAGCTCGGTGAAGGGGATAGCCTTCTTGAAGTCGAACATCGCATTGTAGGCACCAACTGCCTCACCGATGGACAGAGCAAACTCAAGACGGGCGGTAGCGGTTCGCCAGTCGGTCAGCACGATTTCGCCCTTGTTCAGCTTGTCGATATACAGAGGACGCTTTTCGGCATAGTAGGCGGTATTGAAGATTTCCGGAACGGAGAAAATTTCCGTGATAAGGTAATTTTCTCTTGCGTAGACATTGCCCTTCTTGTCCACGATAGTCCAGCCCAGGTCATAGATAAGGGGCTTAGCGATTGCCACCTGCTTTTTCAGATTTTCCGGCAGGTTGCTTGCGTAGGGCAGGGTTGCGGTTTCGCAATCCAATACCACATAATACTTGCGGCGGCGGTCAAATTTTTCGTTCATAATAAAATCCTTTCTGTCATTTACTTGGGGAGTACCTTCGTTTCCCTCAACTGACAATAGAATTATATCATACCCTTATAGGAAAGTCAATACCCAAACCGAGAAATAATTAGATGAAATTCATCTAATTAGTTTGGCGAGTGATTGCTCACTCGCCACCCGTTATGCCTTGCACGAACGCATGAACAGATATCGACCGTTCTTTTCCTCCGCATCGCGCAGAATCTGCTGACCGTGCGCCAGACACTGGGCAACCGCGGCCTCGTAATGCGGTGCGGAAGTGGAGAACTTGACCTCCATGACAAAGGTTTTGTCCATGGGATCGATGAAGTAAATGTTGAAGGTATAGTTGTTGATGGTGGGGATAAAGTTTTTCATAGAAATCATTTCCTTTCATTTGTTGTACCAACATTATAACATATGAACTCATATAAGTCAATACCCTTAGTTAGATGAGTTTCATCTAATTATGATTTTGGGCGGTGGTTTTACCCACCGCCCTGGCTTATTCGGACTTTGCCTTAGCCTCTCGCTTAGCCTTGTCCTTAGCGGCTTTGGCATCCTTAGCCGCCTGCTTTTCAGCCTTCTCCTGAAGCTTCATTTCGTAGTCCTGCTTCATAGAGTAGCCGTCATAGGCATCTCCATCACGGGAGCCGGTAGGCACCTTGAAGGTCAGAACCAGCCAGCGTTCTTCACCTTCACTGTCAACGACAGGCAGAGCCAGCTCATTCGAGCCAACACGCAGGACTTCTTCGCCTACATTGGAAAGGTGTTCGCTGACACCTTCGAGGAAACGCACCTTGATTTCTTCGTCAAGTTGCTTGCGAGTGAGTTTTGCCATTACACATCATTCCTTTCTGTTCCCTTGGAACACTTGTATTCTATCATATATTGAAGCAAAAGTCAATACATAATCCAAATTATAATTAGATGAAATTCATCTAATTCTGTGTGGGAAAGGAAGGGGAGAAACTCCCCTTCACAGTAAACTATTGACAATTAAAGTTTTCAGTACGGACATAATCTCGTTTTCTGCAAACGCACGACCAGTCCAATTATCACGATTGCGTTGTTCATCATCGAACAGAATACCCTCGTCCGCAAACAGAACAGCTTTCTGCTTGGGGAAGCCATAGGGGATAATTTCGATTTCGTCCCAAGTCACGGACTTGAGGTGCTTTTTCAGCCACTCCAGTTTAGCCAGCTTGGTGGCTTCATTGAACTCGTCCGTTCCAGACTTGCTTGTCCAGCTCACAATGCCGATGTGATAACCACAGGCACGAAGAGCGTTCAGCCGACGAGCCAGCACCTGCATATTCACAAGAGGAGCCGCCACCTTGTAGGGGTGAACATCGCTATGCTCCAAACATTCCAACCAACCAGGCACACCATAAAAATTGGCAATCGTGCCGTCCATATCGAAATAAATTGCTTTCATAAAATCTTTTTCCTTTCCGTTCCCCTTTGGAACAATGACATTATATCATAGACCACATAAGAAGTCAATACACTTTGAAAATTATAATTAGATGAAATTCATCTAATTTGAACTCGCTCCCCGAAGGGAGCAAGTCTTTAGATAAAGTCGGGAATGCGGTCGCCGAGTGCCTTTGCGTATGCAACGGCAATACCAGTGTTCAAATCGAACACATCCCCATCGATGGGAGTGGACTTGCCGATGCCGATAGACCAACCACGATGGGCAGCCGCCACGATGGTGTCCCCAATGCGAGTGTACTCGCCACGGTTTGCCCGGAACATCTCCATATACTTGCTGACCCATTCGTGGCGCTTCTGCTTGCGCTTGCGCTCACGAGCGCAGGTTTCTTCGTTGATGAGATCTCGCAGTTCGGCAAGGTCTGCATCAGACCACTTGGACAACCAACCCATTACCATCAGTTTGTTTTCGCTTCTCATTGTTATCATTTCCTTTCGTTTTTGGTACCTTGATTATATCATATAAATATTTGTTTGTCAATACCTTGAATTAGATGAAATTCATCTAATTCGCCAAAGTCACTCATTTCTGAGTGACCTTGGACATATCGGCACAAACTCTTTGCCACACTCCGATTTGATCGAAAGTAACAACCTTGTCTGCACTGGACAACATCATTAAACTGTATACAGTATTGTCACCACCGCACAGAACCTGCACAACACGCTTGCCGAGCGCTTTGGCATAGCCAGCCTCCCAGGCGGTGCCGCTATCAGAGTACAGACCAAAATTGAGAACGATGACAACATCGCATACTCCGATTGCTTCTTCGTCCATTTCGTACACAGCGCCAGCCCAATCTTCATTGGACATTTCCCAGGCGTCCATAATAGAATGTTCCTGGGGAACAAAGACCTCGTATCCGGAAACACGCAATCTCTCGATAGCAATGCGGTAGTACCGCAGTTCCTCATCATTGAAGAACGGACTTGCAAGATAAAGTTTCATAGTTTTATTTCCTTTCCTTTTTTGTAATTAAATTATATCATAAATTTTTATTTTTGTCAATTTTTATTTTGAAATTTCAAAACATAAAGTTAGATGTAATTCATCTAATTTGGTTTGTAAAAAATTGGGGTACGGATTACTCCGTACCCCTTGGGATTACTCGGCGGACACAACTGCGGTGTAAGCCTTCTGCTTGCCCTTGCCCTTAACGGACACCTCGGAGGCGGTCAGCTGACCACTCTCGACCATCTGCCGGCACATAGCGGAAGCCTTGGGAGCAGAGCCTTCCAGTACCTCAACGCCCTTGGCGATTTCTGCGGTGGTCTTAGTGCCGTTGGCAACCAGGAACTCGAAGATAGCCTGCTTGATGGGCAGATTTTCCTTAGCCTTCTCAGCCGCCTTCTCGGCACGCTTGGCATTGGTGGCATCCAGCTTGGCAATCTCTGCCTTAGCCTTTTCCTTCATAGCAGGGGTGATGTTGTCCTCGACAACAGCGGTGAACAACTGGCGCAGGGTGATTTCGTTGGTATTCATACAAAGTCCTTTCTGTGCGTTTCGCACTTGGCGGTAGGTTCGCCACCCATTTTTTTGATTGTCAGTAGGGTTCCTGTCCCTTACTGCTCTTTGATTATACCACACTTTGTGGCGGTTGTCAAGAACTTTTTTTGAAAATTCTTAACTTTTTTTGAGAGGTAGGGCATTCTGTCCTTCCGTCTTACGATTGCCTAATTGCCCTTTCGGCTTTCTGCGGAATGGGTGAGGAGTTTCGGTGGATTTTCTCGTTCCCCTCTCAACAATGACATTCTATCATATCCCACATAGAAAGTCAATACCCAAAGCAAAATATAATTAGATGAAATTCATCTAATTGTGGAATTGGCGCGGAAAGGATAAACCGCGCCAACCCCACAAAACAAAACAAAACAAAGGCAAGAAAGGTTAGAATAAACAAATTAAATTAAATATTAAAAGCGTAACATTTAACACAACCAAGTTGATGCGATGTGCTCGCCAACAGAAGGCAGTGCCAATGGTAGCTCCAATAAGCATAAGGATAGAATAATCAATACCCAGCGCACAAAGTACGGTGCAGATTACATAAATAATAGCCGTTACATCGGTGGGGTCAAACTTGTAGGTGGTATTGAGTTCAAAAAATTCTTTTAGCTTTCTCATTTCGCACTCTCATTATATCATAGTTTTATTGGTTTGTCAAGGGGGTCTCTGCAAGATGTCTGATTTACCTTTGGCGCCTTGGTTTCTGTTTCCTCACTCTCCCCTTGACACCTATATATTATCACATACTTCCCTAAAAGTCAAGAACTATCTTTACTTGCAATTAGATGAAATTCATCTAATTCCTACGCAGAAAGGAAGGGAACTTTCGTTCCCTCCCAGTTTTTTATCTACGGGGCATCATCTTGTAGACAGTTTCGACCTGTGCAACGATCTTGACGGAGTTGGGGTTGATTTCGCCATTGGGCATGACCTCAACGAACTTGCGCTCAGTGTGGCGGCGACCCTGGCGGATGTTCTCATTGTAGACACCTGCGCGCTGAGCCGCACGACAGCCGCCATTCATCTGCACGACAACCTCCATGGGGGAGAGGCCGGTCATAGCCGTCAGCTCATGCAGGGTATATTCCTTGCCGGTACTCTTCATTTCATCCACAACGAATTCCAGCGCACCCACCTTGGCGTTGAAATAGGCGGCTTCGGCTTCCTTGTGAGCCATACGCATAGCGGCAACATCGGCACCAGACATAACAACAACTTTCTTTTCCATAACAATTTTCCTTTCTGTAACGGGGGCATTTTGTTTTATTTTTTAATTTGTGTTCCCCTCTTGATTACATTGACATTATATCACGGGAATATAAATAAGTCAATACCCAAAACAAAATACAATTAGATGAAATTCATCTAATTATACAAAGGAAAGGAAGGGAGATTGCTCTCCCTTCCGTGTTATTTATTCACCAATCGCTTCGGCAATCAGCCGCTCCAGGTCAGCCTTAGTTGCGCCCAGCTCCAGTTCCACCAGGATGGTTTCGATAGCCTTCTCGCGGCTCTCGCGCACCTTACGCTCGTGGGTGGATGCGGCAGTGTGCATAGGACTGTTCCAGGTGGAACTCTCAAAGATAGACCAGTGGGTCTTCTTGATTGTAAAGCCTTCGGGCAGGTTGCCAATACCGGCCAGCAGTTCCTCAGCGTAGGCGTTTATCTTTTCGTTCAGCTGGGAGGTCAGGTCATTCAAAGACTGACAGTGCCGCTTGTAGGTGATGGTAGGTTCGCCGTAGGGCATCTTTGCGGTGATGGTCTTTTCGACATACTCACGAATAATCTTGCTAACTCTCATAATATTTTTCCTTTCCGTCTTTGGGAGTTCGTATCTCCTCTTGACACCAATATATTACCACATCCTATGCGAAAAGTCAATACCCAAAACAAATCGCAATTAGATGAAATTCATCTAATTAAAAAAAGTTGCCCTCAAATGGGGGCAACCTCTCCGGTATAGATATTATATTTCATTTTCTTTTCGTACAAATCTTTTGCGGTCTGATAGCTGATATTTGCATATTCCTTGACATATGCCCCGATATGGCGCCGGGTAGTAGCGGAATACAAACCATAGATATACAACCAGCCGCCACGGATAGCTGCCACTGTGGTTTTATAGGAAATCAACTCATTGTGATAAAAACCGCTCAGTAATCTAACTTTTGCCTGTGCATAGGGCATTGCGCTCAATTTCTTTTCCATAGTGTTTACCTCTTTCGTTTGTTTTGTTGTACCAACATTATAACACGGATATTCTCATTTGTCAATACCCCTAATTAGATGAAATTCATCTAATTCCCCGGTTATTCGCTACCGGAAAACGATTGCCCCTCTTTTTAATATTGGGCACGATTGGTGCGGGTTTACGAGATTGCCCGCTTCTGGACGCCCTTGACAGCCCTGGCGCCCTGGGTGGAGTTTTCAAGCACTTGTCCGCCACTCCCAACCAGACTCTTCACACAGAGAACGGGCGCAGGCACCCGTGCGGACAACTGTCGCCGCACCGTCGGTCGCGTTCCTCGCCTCACCTTGTAAACATATTGTACCACGCAAGACCCAAAAAGTCAATACCTAAATAAAAATAAAATTAGATGAAATTCATCTAATTCTACGCACGAAAAAAGTGTCCGTCAGTGACGGACACCCTTTCTTACCAAGAGATAGAAATCTTACCCTGATAACCAGTGCGACTTGCTCGGCAGTTTGCCTTTTCGTGCAGTGCCTTGATAACATCTTCCAGTTCCACATCAGCCGGAGGCTTGGTGCAGTAAAAACGGCTTCCGTTTTCGGCCAGCGTAATCAGCTGGGGCAGCAGGACTTCCTCGACATAGCGGATGCCCCTGGCTCTTTTTTCAGCTCGCAGGTAGGCAAAATAGCCTTCGGTCTTGGCGGTCAAGTCGACCTTCTTGGGGGTGGGAGCAGTAGCATTAGTAGTAGACATAATATTATTCCTTTCCGGTTTTTAGGGGTTTTCCTTCCCTCTTTCTGACTATATGATACCACACCCCACACCGAAAGTCAAGCACAAAATAAAATTGGAATTAGATGAAATTCATCTAATTCCGCAACAGTCATCTAATTCCCTACACAACAAAAAAGAGGGGATTGCTCCCCTCTCTTATGCGTTCCGCATATCCTCTCTTTCATCACTCATTTTGCCAATCAGTATTCTTGCCTCTTCAGCATAGTCGCCAATCATTTCACACAACCGCCACAGACAATCCAAGGTATCATCGTCTGCGGTTAAGGTCAAGCCCTCCAGTACCTCTTTGGCATCGCCTTGGATAAAGCCAATCAGCATTTTAATTCTTTCGACATTCTCGTTTGTATTGTACTGCATAATTATTCTCCTTCATTTTTAGGTGGTGCAGGGGATTGCTCCCCTGCTTGTTAGTCGATAAATCCCTTGGCTCGTTCCATCCGTTCGTGAGCCACCGCATCCCAGTAGGCATCTTCCCAATCTTCTTCTGTCAGCACATCCAACAGTTCATCCAGTTCGCCCTCAGGCTTCAAGCCTTCCTTGTATTCATAGTCAGCTTCGGCCGCCTTGATAGCTTCCTCAGCGGTATCATAGCCGCTATATGCTACCAGTTCCTGCACATCTTCATAGGCCCAGCCATCCTCGTCTTGATATACTCGGTAGGCCAGCGCTCCATCCTCAAAACCCAGGTGCTTGCCGTTTTCTTCAATCCAGTTCAGTTCGTACATATTACATTCTCCTTCTTTGTGGTGGGGCAGGTGTCCTGCCCCTTGTTGGTTAGATGCTCAGCCACTTGTAGCCGATTACATAATTTTCCTTGTCCTGCAGGCTCTGCAGAAATTCCTCAGCTTTATGCAGGCGGCAGTTGGTATATACTCGCTTGCCAGTTTCCTTGTTGATAACATAGTAGTGAACCAATCTCATAATTTTTACCTCGTTTCGTTTTGTTCTGTAGCTTAGCGGTTTCGCTCTTGCTCGTCAGAGCCGGACTTTTACCGGCTGACCGCCGTGGGGCGGTGGGGATTACTCCCCACGCAACCCCTCGCACCACTCCTCAGCGGTGGGCTTGTCCATACACACCGCCCAGATGTATTCGGCAATCGGCTTGCTTGCCTTAGGTCTGCCCTCGGAGCGGAAGGACTGGATGTGAAGCTCGCCACGGCTGTTCACTCTTGTGAATGAACCTCTGCCAGTGTAGCCGTTCACAAAGTCAAGCCACTCTTGACGGCTGAACACATAGCCTTGACACTCAGCTTCCATTTCGGGGTCTACCTCGGGACAGTAGACAATGTACTGGCTTTTGTGGGCGGTGGCGATTTCACCGCAAGCGGTTTTGATTTCCACCGTTACCTGTACCCGCTTGCCGTTTTCCATATAAGAGAAAAAGCAATCAGCTTTTCCTTGCGGCTTAATAGCCTTGACGGAGCGGTGAGCGAAAAACTCACGGATAGCGCACTCAAAAGCTTTGCCGTTTGCGCCTCTGTCGTTTTCGTTTGCGTACTGTGCAAGATACTTTTCAATTTTTGTCATTTTGGTTTACCTCTTTCGTTTTGTTTTGTTTTGTTGTAGGGTCGCCCCTGACACTACCCATTATAGCAGATATTTCTTAGATGTCAAGCACTTTTTCAAAATTTTTTTGATTTTTTTCAAAAATTTTTTAGTCCACCGCTGACGGACACGGGGTGGGTTTTGGTACACGGGACACGGACACCAATCCCAAGGACGGTCCCTGGTTTTTTCGTTCCACGAAATAAATTTTTCAATCAGGAAATAAAAATTTGACTTTCCACCAAATCCGTGCTATAATATATTCATAAGGGAGAAACAATACCTCCCTCCAAATTTTAACACATATACCCCGATACACACCCGGGACCTATAAGGAGACGTATTTAATGGCCAATCGCCTACATCTTGACTTTTCAATTCCGGGGACCATCGAACGTAAAGATTTCGTGGACTAGTATGTCCAGCGTCCAGAATTTATATTAAAACCGCTTACAGACGACGAACTTGAAACTATCGCAAACTATATATTGTGGGGCAAAGATCCCGATGGACTTAATGCTGTCCAGAAGGGTGAGTTCTCCATCGAAACTCGTAATAAAACTTGGCAAAGAGACGACACCGAATCACTTGATGCGATGATGGAATCCCCTACTTTTAATGAGGCTTCG
>JAEIGA010001599.1_pt1 | contig 35501 bp, 57 predicted proteins | sample 9270691 | NCBI WGS metagenome assembly JAEIGA01 (sample SAMN17057246, study PRJNA624740) | gut metagenome | biome: biome; isolation source: fecal sample | host: Bos grunniens | place: China: Xizang | collected 2019
CGCCATATCTTGCCCTTGTCGGTATATAGATATGAAATGAGGACATCTCCCGACGCCCTCATTTCGACTCTAAAATAAATAAACAATATGGAAGAACACTATCCAAGTGTCATTATATCATCGGCAGACGGATGCACGTGCAGGCGCAGTTGATTATCTCTCCGGCAGGTGCTCCCACCTCGTGAGGATAGTTCATCTCGCAGTCCGGAAGGATGAACCTCTCGTTCTGCCCGACTATCACGCCATCCATAACTTCGTGCGTCTCTCTGGTATTGCCCACTCCGCTGATGCACCACTGCTTCAGGAAGTTCACCGAGAGAGTCTGCGCCGCCATATCACTCGCAGCCGCAAGTCCTATCATCGTCTCAGTCTGCGCTATCCTTCTCGCTTGCCATAGAGCAATATCCTTGTATCCCTCGAAGATGCTCTGAGCAAACTTCTCGACTCCGATGTCCGGATGATCTTCAAGTGTGCCACGCACCACCTTGACAAGGTTCTCCTTCATCGTTCCGCTCACAAGCACAATCTCCTGACCTGCCCTCTGCTCCGCGTAGTCCATCAGCTCGTCGAGCCACATATCATCGTTCGGTTCTGCCTTGCCTCTGCTCAAATCTCTCGCAGTGGATTTCGCTTGTGGTAGTCCCGCCTCACTATACAACCCCTTGTACCAGTCATACAAGTAAGGTTCGGAGAGGTTGCCCTCTATCACATCCGCCCATTCGTGCAGATTGTCGAAGTTCCGGCACAATCCCAATATCCTCTTGACTTCCTTCGCCCTCAGCCGAATCAGTCTATCCTCGTAGACCTTTCCCACCTTCAGCCCCTTCCTTCGTAGGTAGTCCTGATGTCTGCGTTGCGCCCTATCAATCTTCCTCTTCATAAGGCACTACTCACTTATATCATACGGATTGCTGAGCTCATTGCCCAATACCGTGCCCATCTGGAATAACGGCTGGTCATACTGAGGCTCGTCCAATCTCTCATATCCCGCAGCCTCTCTCAACTCGTTCACACTTCCGTGCATCTTCGTAATCACATCCAACACGTCGGTCTTCTTGTCCGCAAGGACTGCAATCTTGTCGGTGTTGACCTTCAGTTCATATTCGTCCATCTTCAAGTAGTGCAGCAGGTCTTCCGCGAACTCATTCGCCATCGGGATTGCATTCTGCTCGTAGATGGTCTTCTTCGCCTCCTTCGCGTTCTCGTACTTCGCCTGTCCGTAGTACAAATCAACAGGTAACTCATACACGAAGCATAGGGCAGTTACAGCCTCCTTGTGCGATGCGAGGATATTAAGGTCAAGCGGAGTGTTTCCGATTTCCTGCACATCCACTGCAAACGGAATGACCTTCTTCTTTCCAAATGATCTTGTTCCGTTGGCAATCTGCTCCAAGTACTCCTTGTCCTTCGGCATAATCACGCCCATAGAGTCTGGTCTAGGAGTCAGCAGGTGCGATGCTCCACCCTCTTCAACCGTTACCTCTTGACGGTGCATTCCCTTCTCCATAACGGACAAGTATATCGCGGCAGCGACAATCTTGCTAGTACCGAAGAACGAACTGTCATCAAGGTTATAACTGAAGCTCTCGAACACCTGCTCCATCGAGATCTGAGCGTTGGCAGAAGCTCCAAGCAGTCGCACACCTTCTAGCGGCATAAGACCGCCATCGCTCTTGGTCGCAATCTTATGGGAAGGTAGGACATACATCTCCCTTACAGCCCTATCCTTTCCCACCCCTTTCGGAGCATATACCCACGCATCTCCGAAGAGCAATTTGTTAATTGCCCACGCCTCTCCGAACTTGCGGAGCGTGAACCTATCATTCGGTCTTCGCAGTAGGTCCAAGACCTCGTGCTTCTCCACACACTCGCCCTTGAGAGTCAGCTCATAGTACTGCATCACCTCGCCCACATTCTTGGCAATGTAGTTCACCACTCCCATCACGGGAGCAATCTGCTCGTACGCCCTCTTGATATCCTCCCTTGAAATCTTATCCAAGTTCGGGAGCCTCAATCCCCGAATCTGCGATGACAATGCCCGTATATATTCATTCGCTTCGTTAACGCTATCGTAATAGCCCTTTTTCTCCGCCTCAAGCGCCTCGATGTCGCTAGTGCGCATAAGTTTCCATCTTGCCATAAAAAATCGATTTTTGCCCAAATATCTGCGTTTTACGATTATTCCTATCGCTGTCTATATATAGAACTAATCTGCACTGATGCTGTATTCCCTTCTCAAATGCGACACCGCCCCGTAGTTGATGGAGTCCATCGCGTGGTCATTGCCATCCTGAGGCTTGTCCGTGAACCTCTCCGGATTGTCCGGGTACGGCACCCAGCTATACTCCCTCTGCTCCCTCTCGATATTGTCTCCCACGAAGTAGACGGTGAATCCTTGCAGATAGCCGATTCTTCCGCTCTTGTCCCTGTTCACTCCACCCGTAGCGGATATTCCCATTCTTCTCAGTTCCGCAATGTTGTCCGGTCTCGCAGGGTCGCAGTACACAAGGCAGTCGCTCGGTTCATATCCCAATGTCCTCGCGTCCTCAAGCAACTCACGCGCCACATCGCTCACGAGCATCTGCTTATACGCAATCTCCTTCACGTAGAGGATTCTCGTCAAAGGGTCGAAGCACATCCTCACAAGTGCATTTGGATCGCCACCATATCCCCAGTCGTTCCCGTACCATTGTGGCAGTACATTCGGATAGTCCTTCTCTTCAATCCTCTTCCAGTTCCTGTATATCAGTCCTTCCTTCTTCTGCAACCAATGCCCTAGATAGATATTGCAGTACTTCTCGTAGTTCGTCTCCTTCAGCCTTTCCGCCTTGTCTATAAATCCCTGGTCCAAGTGCTTCTTGTTATCAAGGTATGTGGTGCAGATGTATTCCACATTCCCCTTTATCCCGTGGAATCCCTGCTGTACTCCCGCCTCCTTGAAGAATCTCCTGTATATCCAATGATTCACATCCGTAGGATTCAGCACCAACCACACCTCGTTGGTGGTGTTCGCATCTCGTATCGAGTTGTCTATCGTGTCGAAGATGGTCTCGTCCACAAGTTCCTGAGCCTCGTCAAGTACCCATATCTTGATACCGAAGAGCGACTTCATCTTCGCCACCTGATTCTTACTTCCCTGCTTCAGTCCGCGGAACAGCACCTTGGCACCAGTACCGAGATTCTGCACCGAGGTCCTCAGTTCGTGGAAATGGTCCTCCACCTCCATCCTCGCCATCTTCTCCTTGAACTCCGGTATTACTGAGTCCTTAGCAGAGGTCATCGTCCATCGCGTGAAGAGTATGTTATATCCATCCTCATAAGTACGACGAAGAAGAGCGGAAGCAACGGTGAATGACTTCGCCGAGCCTCGCCCTCCGTAGATTATCTTGTATCTTACCTTCGCAGGTAGGAATAGGGAAGTGTACTTTTCGTGAAATGCCACGCTTGCCCTCTGTCCGCCTCTAATCATCGTCTTCGTCTTTGCTTGATTGCTCTATGAGGATTGCCGGCGGTTGGATATTCAGCCCACCCTCGAGCTCTGATGTCTGCTTCGGTTTTCCGAACATCCTATCCCATAGACTATCGAGAGTCCATATCTTACCTGCCTTGATGTCACTGATTATCGCAGTCGCTACATTTATCTCAGTAGCTGTCGATTTCGGATTCGCAACGATAGCCTTCAACTGCTCTCTATTCCTCGTAGACATATACTTCAGCATCTTCTCCAAGTCCTGCTTCGAGTACTCCACCTCTTCGCCCTCGGGGATATTCCACACGCTCTTAGGTCGCCCCTTAGGATTCGCAACCTCCCCCTTCTTAAACGCAGTAGGAGGTACGTGTCCCGGCAACCATTGCCCCTTGCTATTTCTCGGTCTATCGTCCATCGTTCCTTGTATTAACCTTCAATTATCCTATTAAGCGGTTCGTTCGTGAATGGCACATCCTCCGGATATGTATCCCACGCTATATTGTCTCTCTGCCCCCCCCCTCAAGACTACGGGCTTCAAGTACCTGTAACTCACTCGGTGGTGCAATCTATCACCATTCTTCTTCTGCCTTTCTGCGTGAATTGCGGAAGGGAATTGTATCGGTGTAACCAGTGCCTTATTGAGTAGCTTATTCTCTCGGTAAAGGTCAGTAAGTCCACCCTTCTGAGTCGCACTCGGCATTTGGGAAAGTATCACTCCATCTCCAAGACTACCGCAGAATAACCCCTCGTTGTATATATTCACGAACTGACTTGTATCATCATCCTGTACGCCCTTCTCTCCTCGTGTGATGTATCGTGCATTTACGAAGGTGGTGTTCATTACCTTTGGTCTGAATAACCTCGTATGGATTCCGTAAATATCTCCGGTCTGAGACAATCCGAACAGCCCCATCCTTCTTCTTTCCATCATTTCTCTAATCGCAAGGAAGGTAGATATTACATCCTCGCTTGTCGCCTTTCTCAGGTACTTGCCGAACCTCTTAATCTGGTACCCTTGCGTATCATCGTCCTGCATAATGAAGAAGTCAATCCCATTCTCCTTGGCGTAGTCATAGAAACTATTTCTGCTCATTCCTGCAGCTCTTCTCGACACGCTTGCCCTATGCACGAAGTCAAATCTCTTCCTCTCCTTCTCGATGTTGAAGATATGCAGATTGCACCCTCTTCCGACTACATTCGCCTCATATTCCGCCGCATCGTCTGCCTCGTCGTCTATGAAAACGTGAATGAGATCTGCTGGATAACCTATCGAAAGGAAGTAGTTCATCGTCTTGATATTATCCGGTCTATGGTAACTCGGAATGAATATCGGAATATCAATCTTCATCGCTTTCGTCTCCAATCGTAACCAGTTCAGTCGCCTTCAGCATATCGTCCTCGATAAAACCCCCGATACTTCCGTTGTCCACAAGGACAAGTCTCAACCTCTCGATTACCTTCTTCTCCTCCTCGCTCGCATTGAAAGCATAGTAATTCGCCACACTCTCGAAGTCTATCTTGATGAATCGGTAAGCGAATACTCTTAGGACTTCCTTCTGCTCTTCCGTGAGATCTGATTCCTCTATCACTTGGACCTTTGCCTCATACTTCCCGAAATCAACGCAGTCTATCAGTCTAAGATTCGGTTTCTGCTCCGGCTCATAGTACATCGGCGAGTATTCCATCTGGCTCAACTGACTCGTTGCACTTTCCTTGAGTGCCGGAATATCCAGTCCCATCTCCTCAAGGTTGCAGTCATCCCACATATTCGCGAGCTCGTCCCAATCCCACTCTCCAAACGAACCATTATCAGTAATGACTATCTTCTTGAGTTTTTCGAGGCTCATATCCTTATCCACAATCATACAAGGCGCACTCTTTGCCTTCAGTCCTTTCAATGCCTCATAGCGCATATTTCCGCCCAATATGACATACTTCCCGTTATGCGGATATACGATAAGACCTCGCAACTCCAACAGCTCCGGCAGGTTATCAATGCTCTTCTTCAGCGCATCCAAGTCCTTCCTCGTCCATTGCCTCGGATTCTTAGGCAGTCCATCTATCTGCCCCACATTCTGCTCAATCTCTCCCAAAGGGATTTCAACGATTTCCATAATCCGCTAGTGTTATCAGTTATTTCTTTATCCTCCTCTTCCTTCTTCTGCAGCTGCTTCGTATTCCACCCCTGCATAAGACTCACGAGGTTGATCCTTGTATTCCTTACGTTGATGCTTCCTTCCCACCTCACTCCGTTGTTCACGTTAGTAAGGAAGATATAGTCGCCCTCAATCCTCGAAACCACACCGAAGAGGCTTCTGTTCTTGCCCCACGAATCGGCGTAGTAGATGATCACCTCCTTCCCAAGATACTGCTCATACAGCAGTCTTGCCTCTTTCCTCTTCCTATCCATTATCTGCCTCCTTTAATCGTTTCAAGTATAACTCTATCCTGCACCTTGACGAGTACTTAACCGGCACTGCGCAAGCTGCCTTCTTGACCGTCTCCCAATTCAAATTGCATACCTTAGCAATCTCGTACAAGGACACGCCGCTCTCTTCAATCCTCCGTGCGAGAATCGAATAGCGAGTATCCTCGTAGGCGATGAACTCCGCCTCAGTTATATGCACCCTGCTCATCCTTTCAGTCCTTTTCATTCGAATAAGGCTCAGCAAGAATACCTCTGCCAAGCCTTACCCTTAGTGTAATTAAACCACATTCAATATATGAAGAATCCTAATAAAGTTCATTCTATGAGGCGAAGCGTTCCACTTCTCCGCCTCTTTCGAATAGTTAGACACACCTCACGGCTTGCCTGAAACTTGGTTTTTCCAACTAATACGTCAAACAAATCTAAAATATGAAAAAAGCACTCATTCTGGTTGGCGAAACTGAGAACGGTCAGGCTCTCAGTTCCCGAAGGCAGTTTGCTGTCCAGAGCCCGTTCCTCCGATTTCTCTCTCCGCAACGCACATCTCTGCGCCCTGCTGACAAACGAAACTAAAAACTATAAATGACTATCTACTCACTTATCCAGTCTTAATTCCTTTGCGTGTACTCGAATCTTAACCAAAAAAATGCAATTATGTCTTTACTCAGTGGTGAGCAGGTAGGAAATCACTCCATCCTGCCCGATGGGATTATAATGGATACAAATACACCCTAAAGTGTTGGTCTTTGTGGCGGAGATGGATTCGCACCATCGCCTCTTACTCCTTCCTTCTGCTTCAAGCAAGCGCTCTCTACTGAGCTATCCGCCATCGTAACTAATACACAAGATATGTTATTCTCAATTCACCTCTGCGAATATAGCGAGTGTGTATGAAATACACACTATTTCTTAGAAATTTTTCAAACAATCGGATAAAATGCTTAAGGTATTTTTTGTGTACAATTTGTCCGGTGTTACCCTTATCACTCTCTACCCTTCGACTACAGCCCGGTTATACTTCTCCATATCATTGAGAAATCCCCGCGGTCTTACATGCCTGCCTCCGGTCCATACTCCACCCTCTATCTCTATCGCTATCTTCGCTTCCAGTATCGCGTAGTCGAACCTCCACTTCCTCTCGCAGAATCTATGCTCCGCTACCGCATCCACTCCCAGCTCCTTCTTCAGCAGAAGAGTGAACATATCCTTCTTCGGTTTCTTCTCCGCCTTCTTCGCCATATCTCAGTGCTTAGAACGGGAGATCTGAGTCTCCTTTTCCGAAGGAATCGAATCCCTCACTCTTCACTTCGACCATCTGCTTCGCCCCTGCAAGCATCGCCTTGTCCGGTTCCTGGTCTCTCTCCGCACCTCCGCCTACAAGCTGAATCTCACTCGCCCATATAGTGGCGCTCGCCTTCGGCTGATTATCACTCTTCCCCATATACGCGTCAAGTGTCATCCTTCCCCTCACGAATACTGTCTTCCCCTTCTTGAGGTAGTTAATTAACTTGCCGCCATCCCCTCGGAGCATTACGCTTACCCACGTTGTTACCTTGTTATCAGTGCTTGCAACTGACATCTTCACGTAATTCTGACTCTTTACCTCGACTACCTGAGCATCCTGCCCTAAGTTGCCTATAACTTCCATTGCTATCATAACTCTTCTTGATTTTGTTTTTGCTTCTCTTGCTTATACTTCTGATAAAATTCCTTGTTCTTCTTGGACTTTCCGCGCCTACAGGCGAAGAAGGCAATCAGCTCCTCCCTCGTCATATTGTAGTAGCAGTTGTTCTCCTGCTTGGTGTATGGGCGCTGTTCGAATTCACGCAGCGCACCATCTCCCGTTGCCATCACCCTGTTGTTCTTCAAGACTGCCATACCTTCCTACTTACCAGTACTACCATATCCTCCCGTTCCTCTCTCGGTCTTGCTCAGTTCTTCCACCTCCTCCAACTCTATGCAAGGGTAGGGAAGTATGATAATCTGACCGACTCTCTCGCCTACCTCATACACGTTGAATCCAAGAGTGTTGATTCTTACATTGAGAGGGCTCATCTTCTTAATGTATCTCTGCCATAAGAACTGAATGAAGCTTGACACGTTATGCGTGATTCGGAATCTCAATGTCACCTCGCCTCTGTATCCGCTATCAATCACTCCGACCGCGTTACTCAAGTCCAAATTTGTCTTGCAGTTACTACTCCTCGGGAACACCAATCCCACGTGCCCTTCAGGAATTTCAAAGGCAAGTCCCGTTCCATAACAAACATTTCCGTATTCATCGCCCCATTTAGTTACGGCAGTAAGGTCCATTCCCGCATCGCCATCCTTAGCGTATGTCGGAATTACCGCCTTTTCGTGTAGTCTCTTGATTCTTACTTTCATATCTTACGCCATCTAATAAGTTGCACTTCTGGCAGTAGAGTGACCATTCCGCTCTCTGCGTCTATCTGATAAATCTCGCCATCGCTTACCTCTGCCACGATGTAGTCATACTTCAGTCCATCCACCTCGCAGAGCAGTGGTTTATCCTCCGGCGGTTTCCGCCACACTGGTGTATACCATCCCTGCAGTTGCTCGAGCTTGCTCGTCTGGATCTCGTCCCTTTCCCTCTCGAATCGGTGTGCATCGCAGACCTTCTCCTTGCATCCCCGACTGCTCCATAACGTGCAGAATATCCCCACCTTTCCGGCATACTCTTCCTCGTCCCTATGTATGCAGTTCGAGCACCTTCGTGCGAGTCTATAACTCTCGCTATTTCTCAGTTTTCGTCCCATATCAGTCCTCCAAATAATCGTTATACATATACTCATAGTCAATCAACCACGCAATGCAGTCAATGAGGTTGTCATATAGACTCTCACTCGCCTTGAACTCCTTGACATATCCCAGTCCATCGTATATCACTGCGTTGTTGTACACGCACAAGGCTAGCATATCCTTTATCGTCCTTGGTATTAGTGCTATAAGTCGGTGCATACTCCAAGCAGGGATGGCATCTTCTTCCATGAGATAAGACTTTCTTACCCTTATTACATCAGAGCCATCATGTCTACTTGATGGAACTAACACCATATCCGCAGTCTCCTTCTTCAGACCTAACTTGAGCAGTCTCTCGCTCTGCTCTCTCGTTGTACATATTTGTGAAATGAATTTAGTTTCCATATCAGTAATCTATTGCCTTTTGTTTGTTGATAAAGAAATGTATGCCATTTGAACACTCGTTCCACCTGTTCTCATCGAATGAGTCTGGATAGACCATCTCCCCAACCTTGTAGGTTACGGATGGCTTATATTTATCATTAGCAACCGAATCAACGCTCTCTCGCCTCTCAAGGTGGAATATATCAAGCACCTTCGCTTTATCGCATCTGCACTTGCTTGTGGTCGCAGAACATCTCTTCGCATCTTCTGGAATCTCCAACTTAATGAGGCAATTCTTGACCTTCTTCCAACCGATAAATGCACCATCTGAGGGACAAGCGAATGGGATATACGGGATGTTCTTAGCATTACGAAGGTTAGCACCACAAAGGTTAGCACCACGAAGGTCAGCATCACTAAGGTCAGCACCACGAAGGTAAGCACCACGAAGGTTAGCACCACTAAGGTCAGCACCACGAAGGTTAGCACCACGAAGGTCAGCATCACGAAGGTTAGCACCACTAAGGTCAGCACCACGAAGGTTAGCACCACGAAGGTCAGCATCACAAAGGTAAGCACCACGAAGGTCAGCACCACGAAGGTTAGCACCACGAAGGTAAGCACCACAAAGGTAAGCACCACGAAGGTCAGCATCACGAAGGTAAGCACCACAAAGGTAAACACCAGCCTTGACCGCCTTCTCTACTGTCTGTTTAATTGTGTTATTCTCTGATTCGTGAGTAAACAATATCGTTCCCCATAAGGTCTTGATTTCTATCTTAATCATATCACTTTCCTTCCTTTAGTTTATTGATTAATGCTGTAGCACATTCTAATGACCATTGTGCCACCTCTTCATCTGTGCCTTGATGTTTTGATGCAGTTAAAATCAGTCCTTGCATCGCAGATATTGCCGCTTGATGCTTCAGTCTCTCCCAGTAGTCAGGTTCGTCTTTCTTCGCCATCGAAGCGATTGCCTCATAGGCTCTTTGTTCTAATACTGTCATAATTATTCCTCCTCTTGTTCTAATAATCTAAGCTCCGCTACCGCCTCCCCATCTAAGTATATCGTTTGATGTTTCGCTTTCTTTGCGAACCAGTGGATGATTCCCAATATCTCAGATTCGGTCAGTAGTCTTCTATCTTTCAACATTATATGCGGATTCTTCTTGCTTGTCTTAGCGAAGTATAATCCAAGCATCCCTTCGCATATCGTGTAATCTTTTGCCGCCATAACTAATCCTCATCTTTACTGTAATACTTTACATTATGTCCGTAGTCATATTCATCGTTCTCTTCATATCTCCATCTTGCCTGCCTCTCGTCCTTCTGCGTCCTCCACTTGTGGTCGCTCCATAGGATAACGCCCCAAATAATTGCGTATAGGACAGCCAAAACTACTGCTACAACTAAATCCATACCCCCTTACTTTTTATTACCAAATTCCCTATATAATTCGCCAAAGAGTTTTATTTCTTCGACTGACACCTCATCGAGTGTCTTATTCTGCAGTTCCAGATACTTCTCATAACGAGATCTGCTCCGCTTCTGTTCTTCTAAGTAATTGATCATCCATCTTGCGCCTTCCTTGAATCCGGTCGCTACTGGCATCCTATACTCTGCGATGAAATTCTGAGTATATTCATCTGCCGCTTTTTGAATTATGCTTTCCATATCTTAATCTTACTTTATTGGTTTATTCTCTCTCATTACGAATCCGGCAATCTCCTCGTCCGTGAAGGTGTCATTGCTCTTCAGTTTGAGCAGTGTCCTGCCTATCGACTGCGCCGCCTTCTCATTCGTTGCCCTAGTGTAGTAGTACAGCTCCACCCTCAGCAGTTCGTATGCTGTCCTTCTCAACCTGTCGTAGTTGTCCCTGTCGTAGGAGATATTCTCCTCGAAGGGCTTGCACATCTCCTCAAGGTTGAAGAGCAGAGTCTTAATCGCCTTGTGGCACTCGTTCAGTCTCTGCTTCATCCCGTGCTTGAGAGTCGGCTTGATGGTGTCCATCATATCCTCCATTCTCCTTGCTATGATGTCGCTCTTGTGCATCTGCACCTGCAGGATGATGGCATACTCGAACATCTTCGCCACCATCGCGTTGATATATTCCTCGTCCCTCATCTGCGCACTGCAGACCTTCATAAGGTGGGTGAGTTCCTGAATGCCCATCCCTCTCAAATTATTGTGCTTTTCCATATTCCTTGATCAATTTCGATTTGCTTGATTCGTATAGTTCCATTATCTCGTTATGCCACTTGCTCGGCTGGTTATGCTCTCCTCTGCACTGCAGTATCTTCCAGTCCGTGGTGCTTATCTCTAGAGTCTCTGTCCTTGCCCCCTTGACCTTCGCTCCAAGTATCACAATCCCTTGCTTCCGGTAGTACTTGTTCCGATACACACAATGATGAAGTTCTTCGCCTTCCTTGTGGAATTCCTGCACACTCTTCAGCGGTGCTATCGTGATATCTCCCTTTGTTATCTTCAATCTTACTGCCTTGCCCAATCTCGCCCTCAGTTCCTGGTTCCACCTCTTCGCCTCTGCATTCAGCGAGAACTGCACCCCCTTCGCCTCATTCACTCCTTGGATATGCTTCTTGAGTCCTTCCTTCGAGAATATGTAGTAAGGATTGTGCGTGTCCTTCCCGTTGTCGAACAGCTCATCGATGTAGTCAAGCCATAGGGATATATCTCCTATCTTGTGCTTGTGCCTCAGTGCAATCCTTATCGCATCCCATTGGTAACTCTGCAACTTGCTCCGGCAGGCGTATGTCCACAATTCCCAAGCCTTATGCTTGGCGAGAATCTCGCACTTGGGATTGCGAAGCATCTCCTCAATCTGCCTACACGGAGAGATGGTCTGCCTCAGTCTGCTCAGTCCGTTTCGCTTCACTTCAGGCAACAAGTCCTGCTTCGGTGCGATATAACTCCACATCCCTCGCCTCTGGTCTGTCAGTGGGAAATACGAGAGATCTGAACTATTGTTCCATTGGTCATAGTAATAACTCATCCCATACACCGACCTTCGTAGGAATACCGAACCATCCTTGCGTACCCAGTCCTGCATTACCTCCCAACAACTCCAATCCTCCTTGTGTGGATAGTTGACATAATCCTCTCTGTGTATCCTTCGGACCACATAGAGAGTCCTCAGTACCTGCCACCTTCCGGATGTCTGCGCCACTGTTACATAATACTTCGCAGTGCCTATCTTCTTCTGCCCGTTGGTCTGCACCCTCAGCGAAGCCTCGCAGTGCGGACACTTAAGGAAGGTCTTGTCCTTTCCCTTCATCGTCCCATCTTCCCACATCTTCCCACATATCGAGCACCACACCGTACTGCTGCCTGCATAAGCGACACCCTCCCGTGTCATTGCCCAGTCCATCAGATCTGGACTTATCGAAGGAAGGCTATATCTCAAGCCTTCCACCTCCATCTGCAGTTTTCCTCTCGGTCTCATATCCTACAACTCGTCAAGGTTGAACAATAGGTCGGAATTGTCCTCTTCCTTCTTAGGTTTGATTTTAGGCGCTTTCTTCGCCTCTTTCGCCTTCTCATACTCAGCAACCCCTTTCACTTCCGTTTGTGGCGCATTCGCCTTGTTTTCCGCCTTGTCTGCGAGGATTGCCTTCACATCCTCATCGAAGTAGTGGATAGCCCATCCGAATACCACCTTGTCCTCTACTGCCACGCCACCGCCCTCTCTCGGTAGCTTCTTCGCTTGCTCTCTAATGTATGCAAGACATCCATCGATGTCCTTTCCCTTAGTCTGGTATTTGGCAGCGAAGACCTTGTCCTCGCTTGCCATATTATCCAAGTATTGCTTTATGATCTTCTTCATATTTCATTTGATTTTATGGTTTAATAAATTTTATCTGCTTTTCCCCTGCCCACTGCAGGAATGCCTTGCAAGTAGTCAGCTTCTCCCATAGACTCTCATCGCATATCACTTCCGCCTTTCCGAAGTTCATCTTCCAGTTGACCCTCTCGTCTATCATCTCTGGATTCTGAAGCTCGTTGTATGCTTCGTGCCACATATTAAGGAACGTGAGGTTCACTCTCGGATTGCTGTTAGTCGGTGTCCATCTGCTTACCGCTTCCAGTAGTTCACTCTCGGAGGAGATGTCCGCCCATTTGCGCCCGTTATGCCATTTGCAGAACCTCTCAGTCTCGCTGAGTACTCCTGTGGTATTAAGAAATAGAAATGCCTTATAAACAAAGTTGAATACGCCTTCTGGCGTGTATTTATTTATTTCTTTATTTATTTTTTTATTTATTTTTTTATTTATGGCATTGCATCCGTTATGCACTTGCACTGCACTTGCATTGCATTCGCATTGCGTTTGCATACCATCTGCATTTTTCCACCTTGACTTAGCTGCTCTTCGGTTACTCTCTCTCTTGCTCTCCTGGTCTGCTATCCTTCGCAGTCCGGAGTTGGACCAGAACTTGCTCTCGTCGAACTCGAATAGACCGAACTTCTCCACAAGCATCTCCACATCGGAAGCACTACAACAACGGATATTGAACGCGTGGTTAGCATACTCCTTCGGCAGGTATCCGCCCTGCTCGTGCAACATCTCCACAAGGCACCAGTATAGACCGATTCCGGAGAGTCCCATCTTCATCAGTACCGCAATGAGCTTCGGGTCGTTCCTCGCCCCTTTATCGTGGGAAAAGTACTGGCTCTCTTTCGATTTTTCCTTTACCATCTTTATCCAGTTTATTCATTATCAGCCTCGCCTTGCGCCTGAGGTTCGCCCCCTTCTTATCCCTAACTTCCATCGAGGCTACTACCTTCAATACGGCAACTATATCGTCCGCCATCTGGTTAGAGATCCGCTTCATACTACTTCACGATTAGGCTTCGACTGTGTACCTCGGACACACCTTCCGGTATAAGACCTATATCCTTCTTGCACTCCTGCTTCAGCAGAGTCTTGTCCACCTTCAACTCCACCTTCACATACTCCGGCATTCTCGAACGGAACTCGTTCAGCGCAGTCTGGTACTTCGCAAGGATAACCTCCTCGTCAACCTCGTAGTCGTGGCGATTCTGGAAGTACGCCTTCGTGAAGTCGCCATCAATTCGGTCCGCCTCCATCCTCTCCATATTGTACCTTATATATTCCTTGAGAGTCTGCTGTCCCTTCTGCGCCGACTGCTTGTAGTCCTTGATGCGTTTTTCCTCGTTTTTGGCGGCTTCTTCCTTCGCCTTGAGGCTTCTTAGCACCTTGCCATAATCATCGATTTTAGCGGCCAATTCCGCCTTGTTCTGCGCGTCTGCAAGGACTATGTCCTCAGTTAGTTCTCCGCCATTGTCAATAAGAGCATCCTCGATTGCTAGATACTCGTCTGCAAGCTGAAATAGTGATTTCTTTTCCATATCCATTTAGTTTTTAGTTGTGTATTCCTTTACTGCGTTCTCCAATCTCTCACGATATTCCTTCTTCATCCTGAAGGCTGCCTTGCACTGCTCCAAGGTGTCAAGCATTCCCCCGGCAATCCTATCCAGTGCAGTATGCAACTGCTTCTCGTTCATCCACGGTCTTGTGTCCTCTGGTTTAGGTTGAGTGGCAGGTGCGTGTCCTTCCTGAGAGTTATCCATAGTGTCCGCATCCTTCGTGTCATCAATGCAGAATAGCCCGTTCAAGGCATATTTCCTCGCATACGAAGATGTGGCTCCGGTCAGTTGGGAAGAGTCCATTCCCGCCTTGTTCTCCTGCTCCCTTGCGAATGCTGTCGCAGTCTCCTTCATTCCCTCGGAGTTGGTAAGAGTGGCGGTCGCCTTGATGTAGTACCTGTCGCCTATCAGTTCGATAGTGTCCGAAATAACGAGCGTACAAGCCTGCTCGTCCAGTAGTGGCTTAACAGCCTCAAGAATATCCTCACAAGAACGGTACTTGTACTTGCCGAATGCATTGAACTGTCCCTTCGGTGCTTTCAGTCCTTGCTGGATCATTATTAACTCCTTCATAATTAGATTGATTTGATTGCGTTATAAGTTGTTGCCTTTGTCTCCATCTCCATCCTCGTGGTTATGCGCTTACTCTTGAGCCATTCCTTGACCTCGTCAAGGTCGAACCTCACTGCGCCACCTATCTTGATGTGTGGAATCTCCTTCTTCTGCGTAAGGTGGTATATTGTTGTCTCCTTGAGCTTCAAGTACTCCGCCACCTCGCTAATTGTCATTATCTCACTCATATCATTACCATATTACTCCAATTCCTCCGCACTTATCGCAAGTACAAGTGCTCTCTTCATCATCGGCAGGGAAGTAGTACTTCTGCCCCTTTGCCTCTGCCTCCTCTCTCGTCCTCGGAAGCATAAACGCACAAGTCGGTGTTACCTGCACCTCTCGCTCCGGTTCGAACGAGATACATCTCGCCCAGTACTGAGTGCCTTCTCCGTAACACTCCGGGCATACATCTGCGGAAGAACCGCAATTAGGACACATTGATTCGTGTACCCCGTTACATTCACTGCAAGCCATATCGTTATCCGTTTATTAGTTTCTCTCCGTTCCTGATCGCCGAGTAGAGTGTGCCTATCGAAACATTATACTTCTCCCTCAGTCTCTCCAAGATTACCATCCTCTGTGCCCCTGCAATACTGAGCAGTTCGGTGTAGTCTCGATAAATCTTCTCGTCCCTCTCGTTCTTCAGCTTCCTGTAAGCTGTAACTAGTTCATACTTTGTCGCATTCATTACTGTCATTATTATAAGTTCTTTCGCCAGGGTATTCTCTCGGAATGAGTCTGATATATATGCCCCTTTCCTCGTCATACTCCGCGCATATTGTACAATGGTAAGCCTCTGCTACGCGTGTGATATCGAGATCGATGTACAAGTATCTATGTCCATACTTCTCGGTAATGATCACTTCTTCATTCTCTATTTCCACCGTAGTAGTCATATGGAAATACTGGTAGAACGTGTGTTCCAGAATCGCCTTAACGGCTTCAAGTCTCTCTTGCTTTGTCATAATGCTTTAGTTTTTAGTTGTTGAATTATCCTCAGTCATACAAGCTGCAGTCATCGAGGCTGCGATGAAAGTTGTAAATAGGTGGTGTGTGCCTCCACATAGCACAGCGCTGAAGCATAGAATCGTCATAATACCCCAAACGATTGTACCTGCTGACTGCTTTTTCACGAAGTCCTTAACTTCTGCAAACGAGTAAATCCTTTTCATAATTCAGAATTTTTTGATAAATTTGTTAAAAAGTTTTCAATAATTTTTGCAAAAATAAACAAAACTCTTGAATAATCAAGCAAACTCTTGAATAAATTTAACCAATTTCTTAATTATGGATGGTCAAACAATAAAGGCAATCCTTAAAAAGCACAACTACAAGCTAAAGGATATTGCTGAAATAATGGGCATTTCTCTGCAGAATTTTGCGTCTTTGCTTAGTTCTTCGGACATCAAGACTGGTACACTTGAGCGCATAGCTCTCGCTATAAACAAGCCGCTTTCCTTCTTTTACGGCGAGTCATTCGGCAGTTGCTCCAATACTATAACGGGAAGCAACAACACCGCAGTCGCAGGCAACAGCAACGTCTTGAATGCTGAAGCAACGGACATATTAAAGTCTCAATTAGACGAGAAAGACTCGCAGATTCGTAAGTCTCAGGAGCAGATAGATAGACTGCTCTCCATCATCGAGAAGAAAACAATTCAATAGATTCGTTTTCATAATTTCATTGTTTAATGTGGTCGAATTTGACCACTTATAAAAAGTATGCCATTATGAAGAGATTACTCCTAATACTTATATCAGTTCTGCTCGCACTCCCATCCTTTGCCCAGACCAAGAAGGAACTGAGAGAAGCACGAAGATCTGAACGAATAGAACAACAGCGAATAGCAGATTCCCTCGCCTATGAGAAGGAACGCCTGCGCAATGCTACCGCCATCATCGTAGAGACTCCACATTCCGACTATAACGGAATCTTCACCTCTCTCGCTAAGCTCCTGGTCCGAGATGGTTATAACCTCAAGATGGCAGATAGAGAGTTAGGCATAATAACCACCGAGCAACGATTGGCAGGTATGGCTCCCATCTCCCTGACCTTCTCGCTCTCCACCGCCGGAGAAGATGACAAGGTAATGATCACTGCAACTGGAAAGGTTCACTCTTCCATATCCGTAGGTGTCCGTTCCGGCATCTTCTCCAGTACTACCGAATCAGCCGACCCTATCAGCAATAGAGGAATGGAAGGTTCAGCCCTGCAGATAGGATGGGACGAAATGCTCAAGTACGCAACATATTTCGGAAAGACTACTATAACATATAGATAATATGATTACCCCTATATCAATAGAAATCAAGACAAGATTCGTCAAGGCACTCCACCACGCCATAGAGTGCGGATACATCCGTGGTCGCAAGACCTTCTGCGACAACCACAACATAGACAGGCGCAACTTCTACAAGGCACTCGATGACCCTACCTCACACATCTTTGACCTCGCGTGGCTCAACTACGCAGTCCGCGACTTCGGAATATCCGCCAACTGGCTGCTTACCGGAATAGGCAAGATGACAACAACTCCCAAAGAATCCCTGCAGAAACGCAGAAATGCGCCACTGTCATAAACGAATAAAGCGAGGAATAGAATAACTCCTCGCTTTAATTTTATCCCCTTAAATCCGGTATTTTCAAGACAGCCTTCTGCTTGGTCTTGTCCAATATCTTAGCATACACCATCGTGGTCTCTATACTGCTATGACCCAACAGCTTCTGAACCGTATATATATCAGTTCCCAACTCAAGCATCATAATGGCGAAGGTGTGCCTTCCGCTGTGGAAAGTGATATTCTTGTCTATCCCTGCACTCCTTGCCCATTCCTGCAGCCTCTCGCTCCTCATACAGATGCTCTTCACTGTGAAGATAGTATCCTCCGGTCTGCCCCTCTCTCCCATATATGCCAACGCTTGTGGCGTGATGTCCAGGTATTCCAACGAAGAGGTCTTCTTCTGCGTGAACGTGATTCGCGGCATACTGCTATCCTTTGACACCTCCTTCCACTTCAGCTTGAGAATATCACTCAATCGCAGACCCGTAAGGCACGAGAAGATGAACGCCCTTGCCAAATCCTCATACTTTGCCGGAGTGGCGACAAGCCTCTTCAGCTCCTCTATCGTGAGATATGCCTTCTCCACATCCTCGCCCTTCACCGGATCAAGTCCGATATATGGCAACTTAGTAATCAATCCCTTCTTGTATGCCTCGTTAAGGCAAGCCTTAACCAATGAGAAGTAGGTAAGTGCTGTATTCGTGGATGTCTCCGCTATCAGATAATTCCTGCACCCTGCCATCCAATTGGCATCTATCTCGGACAAGAGTAGCTTCTTTCTCGCATATTCCCGCATCTTCTCAACCACCGACATCCATACCTTCCTTGTTCCCCCTTTCCTCTTCTCCGCCATCGCTTCGAACCAGTCAATGAAGTACACGCTCCCCGAATCATCCTCGAAGTCATACTTCCTATTGCGGACCTCAATCACTCGCTTTGCCCTTACCGCCTCTGCGAACATCAAGGTCTCCTTGTTCTTCGCCTTAGCCTCCCTGCTGTCCTCCGGATAGAGATACAATCCAAGATACTCCTGCTTCCTGTTTCCGTTTATGTAGATGTCAAGGAACAGCGACTGCAGTCCTTTAGAGGTCATTCTACTCCTGAGCTTGACCGGCTCCTTTACTTTCAACTTTGCCATAACTCCATTGGTAAGATTCACGCGCAACAAAATTGCAACAAAATTTCAGCATTAACAACAAAATGAAAGCAAATCCGTACACACTTATATTGTGTCCTTTTGTACATTTATGTACGATTATGTGATTATGAAGAAAAGTACATCAAAAATTATATAATAGACTTATCTATTTGCGTATCAATAGGTTATGGCATTTTTCTGCTTCTCACGCAACGGAATATCCGCAAAATATGCAAAATCCGCAATTTCTGCACCCTCTCAATCTGCGGATATGCGGAAACTGCGGATTTGGAAACATATACTATATCATATACTATATGTCGCCTTAATTGTTACACCCTATAATAGTCGAATATGTAATGAAGCCTATCCCTATCCTTCAAACTCTCGACTGCCTTACGGTACATAGATAGAGCCATCTTCTCAGCCGGGACTTCGCTCGGCAACTTGTAGCCCATATCTTCCGCAGTAGATTGTGCGAAGTCCGAATAGTGGGCATTGGCAACCAACCAAAGCGCATACTGGTTGTAATATGGCTTCTCTTCCAGTACTCCGCCCAATTTCGGAACTACACCGAAGAAGGATTCCATCGACCAATGCGGTCCTTGACTCCCATTCTGGTTTATGATCTTCGCGGCAATCTGCTCCGCTTGTAGGTCGCTAAGGTAGTTATTCCATTCGATTCCTGCAAGTAGTCCTAGCCATTCCCTCGCAAGGGATGGATTGCTTTCAGTCAATTTCCCGAAGATCCGCTTCTCTGCTCTTCCGAAGACCTTCATCTTCTCCGGATCGTTCGAGTGCTTCATAATCTCGTACAGCCTCTCGTAAGAAGCTCTCATATCATCTGCGCTCATCTTACATCTTGATTTTGCTCAGTAACGGAAGCAGACCTAGAACACCCTTCGGTCCTTTGGTGCTTACCTCCCTTACTGCAGTTGTTATTATATCCTGATTCTTCTTGATGGTCGGGAATGTACCAATTACATCCTTCGCCCTCAGTTGTGCGATTTCGCTCAGTTCTTCGGCTATCCTCTGCACCTGAGCCTTCTCCTGCTCGGTGTCGCACCACACCGCAATGTATATCTTCCTATATCCCATCTCAGTCTATATTATTGAAGTCTATCCTCGTCCGTTCTCTCGGTTCTTGCACATCCACAGCCTTAGCGCCCAGTATCGAGCCGATGAATCCTCCCACGATATTAACTCCTATGTCCCACACCTCCGGATGCTCTTCCTTCAAGGTGGCGAACTGCTTCGCGTATTCTATTCCCTTGTCTATGGCACTCTTCGGTTTCTCCGGCATATCCGGAAGTCCCTTATTCTTCGCTATGATATCAGCGAACTCATTCGCTTTATTCGCAGCTTCCACAAGGTCAATCCCCTTGCACACCATCTCGCCAAAGGCATAGTCAAACGCTTCACTTCTGCTCGTGAACGATGGCGGTGGAGTCTTTTCAAACATCTTCATAATTTAATAAGAGATAAAGGGCAGATTGCTCTGCCCCTCGTTACCATTAGCATCCGCCACAAGTGTCTATCTCCTTCACATTTGTGCTGTCAAGAATGTAGTTGCTCTCCTTCTCGAAGCGAGTGCGAGTACCTGCTGACCTACCACATCCACAACCACAACTTGTTACCGGCTTGAATACTGCCATATCCAACCAGTCAAGGTTCTTGTTTGTTGTCTGCATAAAGTCTGCCTGTGCCTGCACGCTACCCGCAAGAGTAGTCGAGATCTGGTCAGTTCTTGACACAACTCGGTTGAGTTGCTCTCCCTGGCTGTTAGTCCTTCCGTAGAGTTCCTGAACAGCTGCTGATAGATTCGCCTTGTCCTTACCCATATTGTGGCACCACACTACTACGCCGATAACGACTGCAATAGCAACAAGCACCCAGATAGGTAGATTCGTAGACCATCTGCTCTCATTTCCGTTTTCCATAATTCAAGTGTTGCGACCTCTTCCCTCAGTCATTGGGATTCCCGGACCATCCGAAAACAAAAAGAGCAATAGCATTTTATATGCCATTGCTCGCGTTTCGTTAGATTTCTTTCAGTAATTCTTGATGTTCCTGCAGTATATGCTCAAGGTACTTTCCTATGCTCATCCCCGCTTCCCTTGCTCCCTGCTTCAGGTAGTCCCTCGTCTCCGGTTCTACCACTATGCACATCGTTACCCTCCTTTCTGCTGAAGGCATCGCCTTGCGCCCTGCTCCAGCTCTATATCCTCCGCTTGCCATATTACCTTACCTCTTCTTCATAGACTGTTACTCCAGTCTCATTGCATACTATGCTAACTACTCCACCCTTGTAGTCGGTAAAGTAAGACTCGCTTGTTCCGTTGTTCATCTTGATGTAGTCCATTGCTTCATCGTATGATACCGCCATCCCCTTATTATTGCTATCATACTCGTCATTGAAGTGAATGTCGTAAGTGTAATTAGTATTCATAATGCTTTGTTTTAATTTGTTTGACTTGTTTGTTGATGCAAAGATAACACTTGTTTTGAAATAATCAATATTTTTTTCAAAATAAATAAAAAAAAATTCAAATTTCTCTGCACTCTACCAACTGAATAGGTTGTAACTAACTCCCACGCCTATATACGGAGTTGTATATACCACCCTATCATCAAGGTAGACTCCGTATCCCAGTTGCACACCTAATCCCCATCTGTTGCGCTCCTTTGAAACCACCCATTCGGTCTCAGTTATATACTTAGTCGGCTGATAGACCTTAATCTTGTCAAGGTTCGGCTCATATCCGCTTACCTCTGCGTAATAGGTCGAATCTTCGTATATCTTGACCTCTTTAGGCAAGGATATATAGATAGTGTCAGTAACCTTCAACGAGTCGAAATAAGGCACTCTAATCGTGTCCTTGACATAGACCTTGGACACAATAGGTTGCTCCCGAATAAAGGTGTCAATACGCACCAATGTATCAGTCTTGACTATCGTGGTCTGCTTGGGATAGAATGTTGTATGTGGGAATAGCAACATACCTATCACTACTCCCACGACTAACAACACAACATAATGAAGAATGGTTTTCATTATTCTAATCTCTTGCCCTTATATCTCTCGTTATAGATAATCTGCCTTCTCTGCTCTCCATCCAGTTTGTGCGAAAAATGAACAAAGGTCGGATAGATAATCATCTGGTCAAACGGCAGATTCATCGCCCTCGCAAGACAAGCGACCTTGTACGGATCTGAACATCCCACATCCGCAGCCTCTCCCTTGCAGTGCTGAGAGGTAGGCACACCGCCCACCTTCTCGTTCAACTCCTGGCACCTGAATCCGCTATTGATGAACATCGGTTGTCCGTACTCATCCCTCAGTGGTTGCAGAACATTCTCGACCAATGCCTTGATTGCATCCCTTACCTTCGCATCAATGATATTATTCATAATGCGGTAACGGGTGGCGGTGTCGCTCTTCTCGAACTCGCAGTAAGAGAAATTCCTTGATATGCTTCCCATAACTCTCTACTTTTCGCAGTTACACACCGAACAACTCTTCTCCTCGTATGCCTTGACAACTGGACAATCCTGAATATTCTCAGGGTACTTGCATCGGTACGCTTGAGTTACTGTGCGTTCCAACTGATTCAGTTTCTTGACCACTTGCTCAATCTTCTCGTCATACTTGGACTCCTTTTCGTCTTGCTCTTGCTGATACTTGTCGAACCTCTCTGCGAGTGCGTTATACCTCTCATTTTCCTTGTCGAACATCTTGTGCGCCTCGCTCAGCATATCGGACATATTGCCCACATCCACGGTTGCCTTGTTGCTCTTGGCGTTGTAGATGTCTATGCCGACCTTGACAATCGAAGCGACTCCAGCAGTGCCACCTATTGCGGCTAATATCTCAATCCCAGTCATATCGTTAAGTTAGGTAGTTAATTCTCCCCAACTCTCGCTGGGGAGATTGATTACTTGCTGTACTCTTCGAGGATGCTATCCACGAAATTGTCAATTACTGTCAATACCTCTCGCTTGTCAGTAGGGATGGCGTTGTAGGTAGTTGCTCTCTTGCCCTCTCCAATCTCAGCATTGTTGAAGGATAGCATCATCTTGCCATCGGTAAGGTTACCATTGAATGAGATAATCTTGCCCTCTCGCATCTCGATTGTTGCTGTAAGAGTCATACCATCGACCTTGCTCTCAAGGTTCTGCTTTGTAGTTGTCTGCGTTACTTTCAGTTCCATATTCTCGTTTTTAAGGGGTTAATTTTCACTCTCGAAGAAACACTCAATGCTAGTGTAATCATTCGTTTTAAGCACTATTTCTGCGTTGCTGAGAGCATCTAAGAACTCATCCTCGTCTACCTTCTCAACCTCTACAGTATAGTCTTCGTTGTATAAGTCATTCATCGCATTCTGCCACTCAACTTCAGTAGCGAAGAAATCCTTATGCTCTAGGAGTTTTGCAAGGATTGCCTCTGACTTATCCTTAGTATATTCCTGTCTCAGTTTGACCACCTCATCCCTCTCTGCCTCTCTGCCCTTGAAGAGTCTATCAGCCATTGCCTTGCTCTGCTCTTGCAGTTCCGTAGCCAGTTTGCTGATGGTAGCCTCATTCTTGATGATTGCCTTTCTCAATTCCTTGCTCACTTTGGCAAGGTTGATTTCCGCTGATAGGTTGCGGAATGCTAATGCTTGATACTTTTTCATTGTGTGTTGCTTTAATTGCTTGTAAAATTATCGTTATGTGTCATTCTCTTGTCCATATCGGTATAGTGATTAGAGCTGAAGATTACACCACCAATCGTTTGTTGGAGACTTGAATACGTATGAGTTTCTTTGGTCTACAAACCACACCTCTACAGACTTCGCTTGATTGTAGATGGTGCTTCCGTATGGTCTAGAGATGTCCTTTCCGAATGGGTATAGCGCAGGACTAGCACCATATTGAGTGAACATCTCATTGGTTCTGCTAGAATTGTCGAAATCGGTATATTCGTAGATGACATTACCACCACCCTTCAGTCCGCCTTGTGCATCGAAGAAACGATAGTGCGCCCAAAGAGCAACGTCTCCCTCTGACTTGAGGTTTACCGAACCATCAATTCTGAATGTGTATGCGTTGGTTGATGATACCACGACATTATCAACTGAATAGATATAGTGAACTCCACCACCTCCCATTCTATATGAGTAATCAGCCGCTGACTTGTAGCCTAGTGCATATTTGTCCCCAGCTCCTATGCCTTGAACATCGTAGCACTCGTTGAATGGTACTCCGTAGTGGATGTATGGGATGATTACCACATCTGACCAATCGTCAAGGTTGTAATACCCAGTCTTCACCTTCTCTAGTGAGATAGGCGGGATTCCACTATTCTGACCTATCTTGTAGGTAGAGCAAATTGATACCAGATGCACCCATTCGCCAATGATTCCTTCTCCACTATAGTTCTTACCATAGACTGATATTGCTCCGTAGGCGTTTGCGAAGAATGGCATATTGTGAGGTGCGATAAGGTCTGCAGTCTCTCCATAATAGAGGTTGATAATAAGGGATGTTCCACTCTCTTGCACTGTCATTCCCCACTTATCTGCCGAGCCTTCTACAGTGCCATAGCGAACATTGTGATTGTAGCCATCGAAGTCTTCCAATCGGAAGAATGATGTCGGTGGTTTCCAAGTCCAAGTCTTGCCTCGTAGGTTCATTATCACCCTATTCTTCTCTACGGGAATAGTGTAACCGAATAGTCCATCTGCACCACCCGTCTTGTGATTCGGACTCCACATCTCCCCATCTTCATAAGGTTTGATAAGGGAGTCTGGGTTGATGTTCGGACTCGTACACATCATTCCCAAGTCAATGCATCCGTTGGCATCAAGTCTGCCATCTCCGAGGCATTGAGCAACCTCGCCCAATCCCTCATTGATAGTTACCTTCTCCCCGAATGTAATTTTTCCGTTAGTTATTGCCATAATCAGTCGTTTAAGGAAGTCAATAATCTTTCTCATAATATTCTATTGTTTTGCTCCTATTTTGCCCGTAGCATAGAGATTTCCGTCAATCTTCAAGGCATTGGCACTTGCATCCCAAGTAATCGTTGCATCTCCAATCTTGATTCCCGCATCGGCTGTGATAAGACCTGTGAATCGTGCAGTACCATCCACATCTAGCTTGTACTGAGGGCCAGTAGTTCCGATGCCGACATTGCCCGATGAGTTGATGAGCATTGAATGACCTACCGATGTTCCAAAGTACAGATTACGACCATATATGAGTGTGTCTCTCGTATTATATGTATCTATTCCCAAATATAGGTTTCCATCAGAATGATACCCAAGCATCCATTTACCATCTTGGTATATCTTACCATCCACATTTCCACTTCCATCGAAGGACTGACCCCAAATGGTTCTTGGAGTAACAAGTTTTCTTGCTCTGTCTACCGACACTTCTGCTGGTGTTTCTGGATATGCAGATAGATACCAAGAGTTATCTCCCAATACATTATATCTCATTTGGAGATAATACGGATTAGCACCACCATATGCGTAGCTATCATTAGCGTATAGCCTTGTTGCACTTGTCGCATAGTTCACACTCTGACTTCCGATATTACCGCTATGGATGAGGGCGTTCTTTGTTGCTCCATTATCGCTTGAACACCATATGCCACTATCTCCAACTCCTAACTGATTATGTGACCTATGAGCAAGTAGGAGACTGCCCCATCCACTCATTACATAACCTTGGAAGGCATCGTTTGCATCTATGAATTGCACACGACATGCTCCACTTGCATCTGCATACTTCGAACGCATAGATAGCAGATTGTCTGTTGTAGAGAGGCCGTCAATGTACAAGGTATTTGTCAATGTTCCCCCACTCTTTGACAAAGCATAGTCGGAGTAGTTGGCTGAGTGGAGGAGGGTGTTGCCGTTATAATGAGGTGTACCATCATCCTTGATGCCAATGCTACTTTCACAAACATTATTGAACATAAATACACCATTACGATAGCCAGAAAAACTGGTACTTCCGCTCCATCCGAAACGAGCTTTGTTTTCTCCCGCTGATTGTAAGAGTACCTGACAAAGAATGGCATTTGATGAATTGATAGTTAACATTGTTTGAGCAGTTCCATCAATCGTTCCGCCACTCAATGGTAGAGCATAGTCTGAGTAGTTGCCTGCGTCAAGGAGTATTTTATTATCAAAGCAAGCCTTACCATCAGTAGTAATATGGAGATAGTGAGAGCCCGTATAGAGATACGCACCATATACAGCTGGAGAAAAACCTACCCAAGCATTACCCACACTATTAGACAATTTAATTCCTACAGCTCCGTCTTTTCTATATATATTTAACGCCTCTTCCGCAGTAACTGTCATTGTTCCACCACTCAAAGGCAAGTAGTTTCCACTAACCACATCATCGGTCAAATCCGACATCTTCGTTGGCACAGTGATGTCTATCTCCTTGCTTGCTGAGTTCGGAGTATAGATTCCCAACGAAGTGCCATTACGCTTGATGGTAAGTCCGTAGATGGCTTGATGCGAGGTAAGATACTTGCTAAGGTCTGGCAGATTATACAAGTCATTATAATCATTGCTTGTCGCAACATCTCCGAACTGAGGTGTGCCATCAAGGTCAGCATAACTACCACTGAAGGCAACACCCGCAAGTGTGCTATTGAGTGCATATAGACTGAGGTTAGGCTTATTCTTGATAAACGCATCTCCATTAGTAGCATTCCAGTCGCTCTGCACATTAGCATCTGCACCCTCTGCTATGCCATTCAACTTGTTCAGCAAGGCTGTGGTAAAGTCATTCTCAGATAGACCTTTGCCACTAACCTTATCCACCTTGTTAGCAAGTCCACTTGTCAGTGCAGATGTAGTCGCATAGTCAGCAAGGTCGGTTGTCTTAGCATAACCATTCAGTGCAGACGATGTGATATAACCAGCATCCTCCACACTCTTCAGTCTTGAGTGTAGTCTTGCAATAGTATAGGCATTGAAGGTGTTGTTCTTGTCGGTATCGTAGTAAGCACCCTCAATCGCATCGTACCCGTAGACATAGGCAATCAGTCCGCCACCACCGCCACCAGTAGAGCCGACTGCCCTTGCTCCCATCGTGCCATCGGAAAAAAAGCCCTTCGTTGCCTTGATATATCCGTTTTCAAGGACAAACCAATCCTCGAACTTGGCAATCCTTGCGCTGAGATCTGCAAGATAGTCCGCCTTGCTCACATTCGCCCACTTACCACTTACATACGATAGCACATCGTCATCAGCAACAGCAGACAACTCCACATCGGTAAGTGCAGATAGCTCTCTCACTCCACCACTCGCAGAACCACTACCACCTGAACCGCCTATATATCCACCCTTGCTACCACTTGACGAGGCTGGGATAGACACCGAATAAACCACCTCTTTGCCCTCAATCCAATAATCCTCATATCTCACTACCTCACGAAGACAAACGCCCTCAATTCGCCCGTTTATCACATTCCAAGTACCGCCAAGTACAAGATACTTCTTTCTATTGTAGGTTATCAGCGAATCGAAACGCACTCCACCATCCACGATTACCTCGCCCGTAATCATATCGCAAGGTCTGCCATAGATAGCCGCCTTCTGCATTGCGATGAGCAACATAAGCGGATAAGTAGCAGTCTGCCCTACGAATGACCACGTATCGGCTGGTCGGTAGGTCTCAGGCTGATACATTCCATTGACCACGATCTGCGGCATCAACTGCTGAACCTTCATAGCTCCCAGTTCAATGCTCTCTTCAAGCAGTCTATTGCCCTCAGTATTTCCCTCAAGCTCGATTCTCCTTCCGCTTACGATGGAGTTGTTATCCTCTGGAATATCGTAGGACATAGAGAGCAGGGAAGCATAGTAACCACCCCTATCGTTCATAATCGCTACCGGCATACCATCCTGCACCATCGCACGATACTCGATATAGATAATCGCGAAGCGGATAGTCATCTCAGTATCTACTGATACCGGAATTGCCACCTCGTTGATATTATCCGAAGCATTGTATTCCTCTTCGATATAACATTCATTGCTCTGCCAGGTACTTCCGTTATAGTACTGCTTCGATGCATTGGTAGGATTGCTGATGATCTGCAGCTTCACCTTGCGGAGTCCAAGACCAGAACTCGCCTCAAGGTTGACGAAGTCTCGGTAGTACTGCACCGGAGATCCGAACTTCATCTTCCACACGAAACTGTCAGCAATCTTCTTGTCCACATAAGAGAATCTATCACCCACCACATTCGCGGCGAAGTACATAACGCCCTCTTCCGGAAGTCTCTTCTGCATCGACTCCCTTCTCTCTCTTCCATACACGTTGAAGAATAGGGAAGTACCTGCTGTCGCATTCTGCCACGCACCCACCTCACTGGAAGTAGTGAGAGGATTGACCACACCTTGAGCCTCCTTCTCCTCTCCGAACACATTCCAGTAACGGTATGTATATGCCTCGTCCTCTTGGTATCTCTTCTTGTCCGCTTCCTTCTGCTCCACTCCCTGAGCGACATTGTACCCCTGCTCGATGATCACACCCTTCACGCTCGGCTCAATGCTCCTATGGGCTCCACCAACGAACTTGCTCGACCTCGCACTATCCACATTCGACAATCCTCTCAAGGTAGTCAGCTGGATGGTGTTGTTGTCAGCATATCTCAAAGTAAGACCGCAGGACATTAGCACACTCTCCACCACATCGCCCCACGTCTTGTCAGCAAACGCATCCGCCACAAGCATACTCTCATACACCGCCTTTCCGTTGCAGAACGGGAAATTCGCATTCGGATCTGTTAGCAATGGCATAGGAATCTGCGCCTTCTCCCACGCAAGTGCAAGGATATCCCTCACGCTGACCATTCCGTTCGCATCGCCCTTCTCGTCCCATACGAACTCCTTCAGTCTTCCGATATTGTCTCTCGCAGTTACAGCAATAGAACCACGATAAACAAGGTCCTCTTCGAAGGAATGAGGTGTAATATATCCGGTCCATCTTACTGCTCCATTAGTCTCAAGAACCACCTTGTACTTGGTAGGATTCGCAGTGTAGAACTCTTCCCATCCTCCGTAGTACTTGCCCTCTGCCACCTCATCGGGAGCATCAAGCAATGTGAACGAGAGTCCAGTCTTGACGATAGGGGAGTCCACCTCGTTCTGACCTCCCATCAGTTCAAGGCGGATGTCCCTAATTCCCCCGATTTCAAGAGCTGCCCCGTTATACGAGTCATCGTATATCTTCAGCGTATTAGTCTGCTCTCCGCAGACGATATTCTTGTAGTATTTCAATGCCATCTTGTTAATCCTCCCAACGGCGTTTAGTGTTCTTTGAACTGATCTCTATATCGCTTCCGCTAATCTTACCGTACACCTCAATCGCCATATTGTCCGTAGCATACTGCGGTGTGTAACTGCTTCCGTACCCGGTAGTGTCTACTCCACCACCACTTGCAGATGGTCCGTTACCGAGCTTCTTTATGCCCGTAGAAAGCGCTGCTCCTAACGCAAGTAGTGCAACTCCCGCACCTATTGCAACCGCAGGATTCAGTGATTTAAGCGACTCCTTGAATGCCTTTATTCCTAATCCCTGCACGATAAGCATCTCTCCGAGTTGAGTTGCAGTCTGGGCGAATGGCTGAAGCAGAGCGGCAAGTACACCCTTCGCATCTGCTCCCTCTATTCCTGCAAGCGCGTCAGTTATTGCCTCAACACCTCCTCCCATCGAGGAAACGATTGCGTTCTCAAGCATACCATTAAGCTGTGCTATCTCTGCCTGTTCTGCAGCCCATTGCGCTACGAACTCGTCTATCCTCGCTTCTGCTCTATCGAAGGCGGAAGTGTCAATCTCCGGCATCGTGAGGTTCTTCATCTCATCGTCCAGCACCTTCTGCGCCTCTTCTATATCCTCGTCAATGCTCTGCTCTATCGCATACAAGGTCTCTGCAAGTAGGCTCTCCTCCTTCTCGCCCTTCACTCCCAGAGTATTGAGCTGCTGGATGATCCTTCGGTTCTCCTCGGTATACGCAGACTGCGCCCTCTCAAATGCAAGGATAGCATCCACTACGGGCTTATTCTGAGCATCCCCCTTGAGGTTCTCGTACACCCTCGCAAGTTCGGGGAACATCTTAGCCGCCTCGCTGTTCGGTCCGGTGTAGTTCGTGAAGAACTTATCCACATCCTCGCGTGTCGCATTGACTCCAGTACCTGCAAGCCACTTGTCGATATGTGCGTTCTTCATCTTCTCACGAAGAGCAATCTCCTGCCTGTACAAGTCCTCCTGCATTGCGAGGTACTTCTTTCCGGCTCTTATCCTCTCCTCCGCAGTCTTGCCCGGATCCATCATATCTATGCGCAACTGCTCCAGTTCTGATGCCATCTTAGCCCTCTTGAGCGCAAGCGTGTTCATTACCTCGAACTCTTCATCGAAGACAGCCTCCGCATCCTTTCCACCCGTAAACGCTTCCTTTATATTCTTGCCCAAGTCCTTGAAGTTTCCGCTCAGCACCTGACCCTTAAAGGTCTGCCACGCGTTCTTCATTCCCGACATATTCTGCGCCCACGCGTCAGCGAACTTGTTGCTCGTGTTGATGATCTCCTTACCCAAGGCGAGCACTCCGGCACCTACTGCACCCCATATCGCCAATGCCCCCGCCTTCATATTCTTGAGGCTCGACATAAAGCCGGTGGTCTCCTTCTTGCTCTCCTTAATGCCTTTCTTATAGTCATCGTTCTTGACCGACAACTTGACCCATAAATCACCTATCTTGCCCATATTCCTTGAATATCCTTGTTATCGTTTCTCTCTCTACCTCAGTAAGTGTTACTTCCTCATTGCTCCTTATCTGCTTATTCTCCTTCTCCCACGCAAACGGATAGAAGTCCTGCACCCTCTTCGCCTTCGTATGCGGCTTGAAATGTGGCGACATCTGCATATCCATATATGCCATCCATCTGGCAATCTCCCATCTCTCCTGAATCTCCCTCTCCTTGCCCTTCCTCAGTAATATAACTTCCCTTATCGTCAGCCTCGCCGCCTCGTCCGCCCTCAGTCCACACCTTCCGACTAGGAACGCCTCAATCTCGTCGTAATCCAATCCCACATACTCTTTTTTTTTATGGGATTTTCTTCCGTTTTCGCACCTTCCTTCGCTTCGGATAGTAATTCCTTCAGGCTCTTGCCCGAAATCGCCTCTACCGCCTTATTGAACGCCTTATTGAAGTTTCTCGTCTCCTCCTGGCTCCACGCGTGGAAATCCTTTCGCTTATAAGGGAACTCTTCAAGGTCCTTCCCGTTCAGCGTCCAAGCATTGAGAGCTGCGCAGAAGATGATGTCCGTATAGGTCGCCACCACGCTATGGATGCTTGACTTGTCCACCACGAAGTCAATCCCCGCGTATGGTCCGAAGCTATACAAACGAGGGGAGAAAAGCACCTCGACCTCCTCCCCTCCTATGTTGATAATATACTCCGCTTTCATCGTTATGCAGGGAGCATCTTCGGCTCTCCGTTAATCTGCAATGATACTGTTCTTGAGCTTACCGCTCCGTTGTCCTCAGTAGCACCGATTGATGTAACCAAGCACTCCGCTACCATTCCATCCGTTACCGCGTCGTTGTCACCAACAACTCCCGAAAGGACAAACACCTTCTTTCCGGTCATTAGACCAGTCAGTAGTTCGCTCTGAGCCGCATCGTCCTTGTCAGCGAAGAATGTCGCGTCAATAGTTCCGGTACTCGCTCCGTACTCATAAGTCTTCCACTTGCTTGTCTTGTCGCTTGTATCCAATGCTTCAGCGGTCAAGTTCCAAGAGTGTGTTGTCTCTCCCTTGAGGACTGTCAGTTTTGTCGCGTTCAAGTCCTTAGTAAGGTAGATTTTCTTGTTTCTTCCTAACTCTGCCATAGTTATATATAAAGTTTCACATTCGTAAGCATACGATACAAGATTCCCTTGCTCTCAGTCTGCTCTATCATTCCTTGCTGTTGTCCAATTTCCACGCCAATGAGTACGCAATCATCATCAAGTTGCATCCTCTCCTCCACAAGTCTGCGTATATTCTCCTCGTTCATCGCAAGGGATTCGTCCAGCCTCTTGTCGCTGATACTCTCCACCACGCAATTCACTACCCTTATACTATCATCCTTGCAAAGGGAAGTAGGCTCATTGAACGAATGCACTTCCACGCGAGGATAGTTGCCCGTTCCTCCCACGAATACACCCGTGCGCTTCAGTCGGCTTACCATACTGCGGTATGCTACCGCTATTGCACTCAATACTCCCATTATAATGTCTCCTTAATACTCTTTGCTATCTCGTCAGCGACCTTCTCGCCAAATTCATCTATCGCCGGTTGGAAGTAAGGCTGTGGCTGTGTTCCCTTCTTGGCAATCTTACGGGCGATTCCCAATCCTGCTACCCGAGCGGACATATCGTCAAGTCGTAGCTTCTTCTTCGCCCACGCTATCAGCATATCCGGCGGTGGCATTTTTCCGGCTTTCCTGCCCGTCTCTACCGCCGAGGCATATCCTTCTCCCTCTTCCGAAGAATCAGCGAAGAATCCCGCCTCTATTGCCTCCTCATCGTCCAACCACTGCACCTTTCCGCTATTGCTCAGTCTTCCGGTGTTGTTGATACCCTTTTCCCGCAGGTTCTTCTGCGCCTTTGCCACAAGTAGCAGACCTCCGTTCTCCAGTCCTTCCCTCGACTGCCTCTCAACCTCGCCCAGATGCTTGGTAAGGTTGGCTTCCAGGCCCCTTATTCCTTCCAGTTCTATCATTGTACGATTGGATCATCAGCTTGATAATATCCTTGAATCTGCAATACCATCCCTCGCCCTAACTCCTTCGGCTGTCCGAAGTGAACATCATACCCTCGCCACCTCAGTCCGTTGAACGATATGTTCGGATTGCGGAACTCAATCTCAAGTCCTACCACATCCACCCTCTGGAACGTGCGCATTGTCAAGGTCTCGTTTAGTTGCTTCACCTCGGCGTATACGGTCATCATATCCACCGGTTCGCTTACCGAGATATGCCCGTACTCATCCTTAGTCGCAACGCTCCTTGTCAGCGTGATGGGCTCGTTATACCTTCTCGCCCCTTTCCCTTGCCTAAACATTGCGCAACACCTTTGCGGCAGACTCGTAGTCGCCATCATACACGAATGTAGCATACTGATACGCAGTAAGAAGCAGACTATCCACCGTTACGGGATTCACCTTCGTTGTGTATTCGCATTTCACGCAGTCCGCTATCTGCGCAAGGTGGATTCGCCTCTTATTCTGCCTGTAAGCAAGGATATTTCCATTCCCATCCGTTACCTTCACCACTGACTCTACGGACTGATATAAGAGCATTTCTGCCCCTTCCGGAGCATCATCCACAACCTCTATCGTGCAATCCAAGATACTCTCGTCCGCCATCTCCTGAACCTTCAGGACAGCATTTTTGAGAATCATCGTAAGCATCGCATCCCTTCCGTTGTCAGCAATAGAGGCATAGGTCTTGAAACTCTCAAGCCACTCGTCCTTGATGTCGCTATGTGATATTATCCTTACCTCAATCATTTTGCTTCTTGTTTTATTGCGCCAATTCCCAATCTCCAACCTCGAGGGCTGATTTGATTGATGGTGTCAGCATTACTCTTTTCTTCGTGCCAACCTCAAGACCACCGTGAGCCACCCTCACGCGGATAGTAACCATCTCCCCGATCTGCGGCTCAGTGGTGGTGTTCTTCTTTCGGTTGCCTGCCATTACGCCTTTGTGATGTCAGCGATTGCAGTAGTGTAGTTCGCTACCTTGATAAGACCCTTCTTGCAAGGAGTAGGAATCTTAACCTGAGCAAGTTTACGAACATCAACTCTCCAAGCATCGTTCTCCGCCTTGCGTGAGAACTCAACCTCTAGAGTAGATCCGAGGTAAATCTTAGCGCAAGTGTTATCTGCGATAAGCATCTCAGAATCCTCTACATTTGCTGATGTCATAACTCGTACCTGACCCAACATTCCAGTTGTCTGGTTGTACACATAGTTACCTGCTACGTCCTTGATACCCTTAAGCTCTGCCTCTGCCTTGAACGATAGGATAACCACGTTAGCAACATAACCGCCCTTCTTAACCTGAGCGATACCATCGTGGATAACATCAGCAATGTTTGCCTTCTCGTAAGTAGCAAGACCAGCGAACTCAGTCGCAGCCGCCTTGATACCCCAAATCTCGTTAGCGTGAGTAGTAGCATCGCCCTCGCCAGTCCATACCTTCTCGTCTACATCAGCAAGGATAAGCGCCTGAGCCTCGTTCACAACGAAGTTCACTAGGTCCTCATACCAAGCATCAGCCTCGCTTGAAATCTCAGTATAAGTAGCGACCTTTGCAAGCTGACGATACTGCTCTGTGAAAGTAACCTCAGTCTTGTTTGCGTTAGCCGCAAGCTCCTTCACATAACCTACATTCTTCGCTGTAGTTGCCTCTCTCCACACAAGGCGAGAGTTAGTGATTGCCTGAGTACCGAATGCAAGTAGGAAGGTATTTCCTAGTGCTGGTACTGCGTAGATAACTGAATCCACCTGATTGCCGAATGCCTGAGAACCTGCCACTGGCTGATAGTTAGATGTAGCCAATTTAAGCTCAACTGTGAAGCGACCCTCAGCCTTCTTCATTAGGTTCTCGATCTCACTCTTCTTAGTGTCAAGAACGCTCTTGATTTCTGCTCTAATGTCCATTTTCTTTGTCTCTTTGATTGCGTTTTTCAACTCGTTGATGTCATTCTCCTGAGCCTTAACCGACTCGTCTAGGTTGTTGATAGAAGTCTTCGCCTCTTCTAGCTCTGCCTTCTTCTCCTCAAGCTGTGCCTTAAGTGTCTCCACCTCAGCCTTCGCAGCCTTAGCCTCAGACTGTGCTGCCTCGATGCTGTTACGCATCTCCTCTGCTTTCTTTTCAATCTCGTTCATAATAATCTGATATATATATTAGATGTTCTCGAATATCCTTCTTGTAATCTCGGTGCTTACCTCTTCCTTCAGCGCAAGTAGTTCCTCGTCAGTCATATCCTTGACTCCCATAATCATCTGCTCCGCCTTCATATCCACTAGCACCGCCTTCGGATTCGCCGCCCTCGTTACTGCCGATACCTCGATAAGGAAGATCTCGTCCAATACTCGCACCTCACTGTCGTAGTCCGCTCTCTTCTCGTAGTGGTACTCAGTAGCATAGTAACCAATCGAAAACTCGTTGATTGCTCCCGCCTTCAGCAGTATCTGCAAGTCCTTTCCCTTCGTGGTCGGAAGCACATCCACCTCTACCCACATTCCGGTAGAATCGACACCCTTGTCCACCACTACTCCCACAACCTCCTCAAGATTGTGCTGGTTGCAGAACTTCATCCTCCTGCTCTCCTCGCTCGCAAGGAATCTATCCACAGCCCCCTCTGCGATTATGTCTCCGTAAAAGTCGATATTGCCGAACACAAGACCATACGCCTTGATTCGCAGAGTATCGCCCTCCTGCTGGTCCGCCTTCACCTCCACCGAAGTAAGGCAGTTCTTGATTTCTATAATCTTGCTCATATCCGGATTTTTTTCAAATCTCGTGCAAATCCGCCATATCTTGCCCTTGTCGGTATATAGATATGAAATGAGGACATCTCCCGACGCCCTCATTTCGACTCTAAAATAAATAAACAATATGGAAGAACACTATCCAAGTGTCATTATATCATCGGCAGACGGATGCACGTGC
>JAEIGA010001600.1_pt1 | contig 35487 bp, 71 predicted proteins | sample 9270691 | NCBI WGS metagenome assembly JAEIGA01 (sample SAMN17057246, study PRJNA624740) | gut metagenome | biome: biome; isolation source: fecal sample | host: Bos grunniens | place: China: Xizang | collected 2019
AACCTTGAATATCAACATGACATTTTGTTTGATATGGTATTCTTGGTAATAAATCATTTATTATTAATTGTTTATTGATTTCCAATTCAAGAAAATTACTATTAAGATAAAATTCGGTATTAGTGTTTTGGGAATTATTATAATAATCAATAATTTCCTGTTTTGTTGCTTTACGAAGTTTCATTCCTATTGGAAAATATTGATGTATTTTTTCTGCTTTACATAAAAGTAAAGATCCTTTAGATAAAAATCCATAATCTCCCGCGCCATAATCTTCGAGAAGTATGAATAACTGCATAAAATCAGAATCGTCTCGCAGTGCTGCTAATGCCAAGAATAAATCTTCATTTTCACCACAATCATATTTGTCAGTTGTTTTGTAAAATTCTTCTAATATTTCTTCTTGTGTTAAAGTGATTGTTTCATTAACATACCCCCATCCATGAACAGAACGATATACATCTGGTTTATTTGTAACAGTTAAAACTGCAGCCCCATCAAATTCTGTACAAACACAAAGTGTATGTCCTAATTGTTTTAATTTCCTTCTAATAGATGGAGTGTTTTTTCTAATATAAATTTCTTCTGTAAACATAATTACAAACTATATTTTTCGTTAATTTTATCGATGTCAATATACTTATCAATTATATCTTTAAATTGTAGATATAATTTATATCTATCTTCTTTATTGATTTTCATCATCCATTCATCTGCAAAATGAACCATTTTAGTTAAAATGATATGATTTTTTATTTCTTCAACCGAATTATATACAAAACTATGTCCCCTATTATCTATAACATTTTCACCTGTATTTACATCAATTTTGTAGTCATTGCGATCAGAATAAGGTCCAGATTCACCGCAAAAAATATATTTTCTACCAATTTTATTAACAACAAGTTCTTTAATTGCTTTTTCGTCACATCTTGTATAACAATCATGCAAATAAAGTTTATCTCCAACTTTTACATCACTATTAAACATAATTTTATCCTCCTATTTTTAATTAAACATCTAATTTTTTTAAAAGTTTTTCTGCAAATCTTCTTGATTTTCTTTCCCACCAAGTACCCAACACACATTCGTGGTTTTCTAAATGTATTGAACATTTTGGTTTTTGACCAGGAAAAAGCCACACAATTGCTCTATAATCACCGAATATAAATTCTTTTGTAAGAGGTTCATAATTTGGGTCATAATACCCATTGAATTCAAACTTGTCAATGTTTTCTTCAAAATATTTCCACAATTTCCAATCTTTATGTTCAAATATATACACATAAAGCGTATTTGGTGCTGTTGCAAAAAGCAAAAGAAATAGCACACAACTTATTAAAAAACTAATCATTACTATCATTGCTATCATATTATTAAAATTTTAAATTAATGAATATTTATCTAATTTAAATGGTTCATCTTTCCAAGTTAATTCTTTCCCTATTAATCTTTTTATGGTGCCGCGAGGAATTTCAATAATGATATCATCCTCATCTCCTCTTGTCCACCATTCATGATATAGATTATTATTAGGATGTTCTATCCAGCGCATTGGTTTTTCGTCTGCAATATATTCATTGCCATCACCATCTACACATAACCATATTGTGGGGTTATTTTTTAATTTTGAATTTGCCATATTATAATATGTTTTAATAATTTCAGATGATATATCAACAGGTTCAAGATTTTCAATTTTTTCCATAATGCCAATGCCATCAAAATCCAAATAAACAGTGTTTTTAATACCATCTATTGATAGAACCATTAAGTATTCACCAGTTACATTTTTTCTTTTGACCCAATCGCCAACTTTTAACTCGTTTATTTCCATATTAACACAAAGAAATTATATAACAATATTCGTTCCACTTATTACTTATTATAGCAACTTTATAGCCTAAATATTCTAATCTTGGTTTATCATTAGATTCAAAATCATTTGATGTTTCTACAATACAATAACATTTTTGTCTTTCACAACTTTTAATGATTTCTTTTTTAGTGTTTTCACTAATATTTTCCCAACAATTGGTATTGTCTAATACTGTACTTAATTTTTTAGCCTCGCTTGCTGTCATAATTCACAGTTTTAATAGTTCAAACCTTATTTTAATGTGATTGATTCAATCGAAAAATATCTATCTGATCGATCTTTTGTCAAATTCACTTTTATCTACACCTGTAATTTTGTTAATATAACCATTCATTAATTCTATTAAGCATTCCTCACTACAATAAGTTTTCAGAATGGGTTCAAAATATTTAATAGTTTCTTCCAAAGAAACCAAAGTATCAGTTGATTCTTCTTCAAAACCACTTGTCATACCTAAAACTTCACAACATCTACACCATATATATTTAACAACACCATCAACAAATTTAGGGTAAATTAAATCATCATCGTATTCTTCAACTTTGATACAAAAGATATCAAATAAAAAATCTTCGATATCATAGTAATTACTGTCGGTGAAATGCTTATTTATATCATATTCTTTTGTATATAAAGCAAATAACGATTCATACAAGTTTGTTTTTTCTTCTTCTGTTGCTAACTCAAAACCATAGTAATTTGCTAAATAATAAGCATTAGGAGAATTTTTTTCAACGGAAAAATAATCATATCCCATATCTAAATCAGCATATGTGTAAATTTTATCACCTAAATTTGTCCCTTGTTCTACTTTATTAAAAATAGAAATGGTTGTTGATTCTTCGCCTATGGTATAATCAATTATTTTGATTATGTCCCCATTTTTTAAATCTTTATAATTCATATTTAATTAAAATTTAAATTTCAATTTTTATCATAATTATTTCTCCAGTTTATAAGGGTCATCTGCCCAAGTCAAAGTTTTCCCTATAAGTTTTTCAATGGAACCATTAGGTAAAATTGATTTTGTTGTTTGTTTAATAGTTTGCAAAGAACCATAAGTTTCGTGGTACTCATATCCACTACTACTTGGGTACCATCTACCTTCACAAACAAATTTTTCAACCACATCGTTCCATTTATTTGTTCTTTTTATACGTTTAGGTTTTCGTCTAAAAACTGCCTCGATTCCATCTTTATCTACTGTTAACCAACTCATAATTTATTCCTCCATTACATTGTGTTAATAATTTCACATTTTTCAACTAATTTTATAACATTTAACAATAGTATACTCCTCACATTTACCTTCATGTAAAAGACTGGCGATGGCATTTTCTGCGTCTTCTTCAGTCTCATATTCTTTGTAACCAACCTGTAATAAAGTGAGATTGTCACAACATTCACTGTAACAATAATCGGCAGGGAATGTGTCAAATCCGATTTTAAATATTTTATAATACTTTTTCATAATTTATATATTTTCGTCCCACTCTGATACTATATCTAAGTCTTTATCGGGGTAATGTTTGCCTTTGGGACTTACTTCAAGCCGTGCAAACCTGCCAAATTCACACTCAATCAACAAAATGCATCCTTTCCTACCATCATATTTTTCTTTTAGGAATACTGCCTTACTCCCTTCTCTTGTTTTATAAAGTTTACCAAACTCGGCATTCTTAAAAACATCTTTTTTAATGCGTATATATTTTCCCATATATTTTATTATTCACCAAACATTTTAATTGCCTTTCTATTCATTTCCGCATAAGTCATTGAAATAGGATATTTATAAAAATATCCACCTAATCTAAACGGAAACTTTTTTGAATAAACAGGTCTTTTTAATTTAATTTCTTCATTTGAAAGCTTATGAAGAACATGTAGGACTGCTTGAATTGTTGCTCTATCTCTACCCCAATCATAAAACAGCATTAGTTTCCGTATTTCCTGCTCAAGTCGGTAAGGTGTTGATAGCCAACAAGCAGGAACTTTTTCAGGATCCCTATCTAAATTGAGTTCTTTATGTAATTTTTCTAATACTAAAAGCATTAATAATGCAACTTCACTTTCGGTTTTAGGCGGAAATGCATAAATTTCAGAAAAGAAATAAGCCAAGTCTTTCCATACAATATCTTCTTTAGAGCAAAACCACCCTTTTGAATATAGAACGATGTCGTTATACAGAAAATTTTCAATTTTTTTCATACGAAATAATTTAAAATATTTGTTCTTTTAATTTACATTACAAATATACAAATAATTTTTGACATAACCAAATAAAAGAGGAAAAAATTTTATATAATTTTTTCCTCTTTTATTTAAATTATTGATTTATATATATTTAATAAGTTTATTTTAATAAAACATTATCTTTCCAATAATCAAAAATAACGCAACATGTTGGATCGATTTTTAAAAAATAATTATTATTATTTTTAAAAGAATAAAATGCAACAATAATTATTTCTAATGGAGCGAATAATATAAAAATAAAACATAAAATAGACATTATTATAAATGACAGTGTATTAATTATTATTTTTAAAAACATATTTTTTCTTTTAATTTATTTAACAATTCTTCATTTGAAATACAATATCCAGAATCAACAAAATCACAAAAAAATCGTTTTAAATCGAAACTATTAAGTTGTTGTAAAGATTTAGCAACTGTATCTGGATGCCCTTTAATAATGGATTCTGCTTCATTTTCACAATTAAATCTTTCGTCTCGCAATCTATCTTCACATTTTTCGTCAATATAACTATCCATACTATAAGTTCCATCAAGATGGTCAATCATATCATCATCGTTAAAACAATTATATATTTCAGAATTAAAATAATGATTTTTAATGACACCCATAAGGTCATAAGATGTAGGCAATGTACATTTTGAGGATGCCTCATCCAGTAAATGAGATATTGCATCAGTATAATCATCGCCTGTGAAAATATTAACTTTAAAACCTTCTTTTTCAATCGTTTCTGCAAGTGTTAATATATCAACATTTTCAATTTGATTATTTTCAATGCCAAATCTGGTAATTTCTTCAAAAGAACAAGTTTCAAATACTTGTTTTAAAAGTTCTTCCTTTGTCATAACTTATTTTCCATTTTTAATTGTATTTTTTAATACAGCACAATTAACTTCTAATTTAATAACTTCAAACATATTTAAATAATCATTATATTCGTCTTCAGTTAATAAAGTATAATTTTTAGGATTAAAATTAAAATCTTTAAGATTTTTAATTAAAATATTATTCGCTACATTACATGAAATTGATTTGTTATTATGAATGAATTCTATATAATCATAATAACAAATACAGTTTTCTCTGTCAATACCACCAAATTTATAAATTTTAACGAAATTGATATTAGGTTGAACTAAAACAATTTTATTCTCAAATTCAACTAAACCCAAAATTTCCTCATCCATTTCTTCTTTAATGGCATTTTCAATATTTTCTTTTGTTATTTTATCTAAATTTTCTTTAAGATATTGTAAACTATCAATATCAAAAAAATATTTTAATGGTATCATATTATATATTTTTTTTTTAATATTTAATTATTAAGATAAATTATATAATTCCTTTTCTTCTTCAGTCCAACAATTTTTTGGTTTCCATGACATTGGATGAGGATCTCTTTTATATGTCAATTTAGGATTGCATATACAAGTATTACATACTTTATTACCTGGTTCCATTGAACCATATTCTTTCGCATGCTTACACAAAAAGCAATCATCACTATTTTCTTTTGTAATTTGTATGTCTATTACTATATTTCTAATCAAAGCATCTAAATCAATAAAATCATTATATCTTGTAGATAATTTAGGAGAATCATATCCTGAAGTAAACATTATACCTTGATTTTCAATATCTCCTGCTTTAACATTTTTATCTTTCAATTCTCGTGATACATTTAATTCATGATATTCAGGCACTTGTTCAAGTATATTTTTTAACCATGTTTCCAATTCATTGTAATCTTCGAATCTAAAAAGTTTAAATGTAGAATCAACATCACCATGAATATCAGGCATTTTATCTATTGTATTAACAAGATGACACATTATTTTATCAATACCTTCAGGCATATGATATGGATGCATTTGATATATAACACCTGCGACCGATTTAATAATTTCTGTATTAGTAATTCTTATATTTCCCATAACTTAATATTTAATTAAATTTATTTAAATTTTATAAAATTATAAATTTGTTTTCTTTAAAGAATTATCTTTTTTAAATCGTTCTAATGCTTCTTCTATTGTTTCATCACATAAAGCAACAGTATCATAATCTCCACAATCATGATAATGTAAACATATTTCTAACCATTTTAATGCGTTTTCCATAGCATCATTATAACCAGCATCGTATGCTTTATCCAAGGCTTCTAAATGTAAATCCATAAGTTTATCAATTTTAGGCGAAGAAAACCGTTTTCGACATTCTTCCATTAGTTCATTTTTTTTTTTCATTTTTGCGTCCTATATGTTTATTTTCTGCCAAACAACAAAGAGTTTCGTAGGCACATGTTAATAAATTTTTATCCCATAGTAATATGTGATATTTAATTCTATTAATTTCATCACCATTTTCATTAACAGTTTCATCAACAATACCTTTATATCCTATACTATATGTAGAGGAACCTAATTTAAGTAATTCAAAATGATAAAGTATATTATCTGATTCAATACTACTCGGCATCATTTCTAACATATCTTGGAGAGTTAATGTGGGTACTCCACTTGGTGTTGTGCATTGACCCCAAAACAAATAATCTTCTCTATCATCAAAATACCAATAGCAAGATGCCTTACTTGTATCGACACCTAATTCTTGTAGGTGTTTCATTTGTTCAATATTTAACACTTGTGTTTTCATAATTTATTATTTTAATTTTTTACGATATTCCATTTGTAATTGTTTCCAAGATTTATCCCTCCATTGTGGAGTTCCTTCAAATGACATTTTTGTATCAGGTGTTATATCGTATTTTTTACGATATTCTTCTTCTTCATCGGAAAGAGGAATTTGAAATAATAATTTATGACGAACTGCTTTAAAAAGTTTTCTATAATATTTTCGTTCATTTTTATCACCATAATACCAAGGTCCATAAGGTATTCTATTATGTATTCCTTTTGGTGTTTTAATTGTTTTCATATTTATTCCTCCCAAGTTATATATTTTTCTGATGGCATTTCATTTGTACGAACAAGATGTTTTGTTTCATCGTTGTAAGGGATGCATTGTTTATATAAACCATGCATAGTCAAAAATGGATAATCCATACCTCTCGTGAAACATTCGTAAAAAGTACATCTCCATACACATTCATAATCAAAATTTCTTACTAATACCTTATCAAAAGGTTTTAAGGTATTGATATCAAATTTATGTTTGGCTTTCACCAATTCTTTTTTATCCGCATCCCATTTTCTACCATTTTTTTCAATCATTTCAAAAAATAATCGTTTTTCTTCATCAGTAGCTTTACGAAGTTCTTTAATGTCATCAGTTTGAGTTGTACAAACATTATCAAATTCCATCAAAAAATTATTCAAAATCGCTACATAATGGTTGGTTTTAAATGTGTTGTTTCTTTTATAAATATAAATCCATTCGACTAAGTTAGTTTTGGCGTAATATATTTCACCATCAACCATTTCAGGTTCAACCTTGTATTTAGACCAATCCCTATTTTCTTTTGATGGGAATAGGGTACACTCTCCACAATATTTCCTCTCGTGTCTACCATCTTTAGTTACACTACCTATATATCTTTCACATGCCATGTCACTATAAGAAAAGACAATGGGATAACTATTATTAGTTATGATTTGTTCAAATTTAACTTCCCCATGAATTGTTGAGTACAACTTTGTACCCCGCGGACAATCTTTAAGAATATCCACTATATTAATATTTTCATTCATAATTTATATATTTTAATTAAAAAATAATAATAATCTTTATAAATTGAATAAATTTAAATTTCATAATTTAAATTACCCCAGCCTATAAAAAATTCTAAACCTTTTCGTTTAGAATATTCGGTTCTAACATAATAACCCAAATCGAAAAAATAAGAAGCGAAAGCATCTTCGTCAAATAATAAATATTCGGGTTTAATTATACCTTCATAGCATGATTTACCTTGTTTAGCGGCTTCAAGTATACAATCTTTAATTGCTGTTATTTGGATATTTTTATCCAAAGATTCATAAGTAATCTTTAAAAGTTCTTTTTGTCTCATAAAATAAAAAATAATTATTTTTTTTTTCTATAATAGTTCTTTACATTTTTCAATCAAGTTCTTAAAGTTTTCATAGAACGCATCGCGCATTTCTGCGGTTGGGAAAGATAAAATATATTGTGCATTTGTTCCATTGGTAAAATTAATCTTATTTTGATAGAAATTGATTATATATTTTTTTTCATAATTATCTGTCCAATCTGGTTTCCAATTATCTGCTATTTTCCAATAAACATCACGACAGATAAGTAGTTCTGTAAATTTATATAATAGATTATTATAAGATAATGGGACATCTATATCAATATATCTTTCTTCTTTAGGAATTTTTAGAACATCGCAACATTCCTCATAAGTCGTTGGATATTTAGGTTTCTTTTTGACAGCAAATGTTTTGCCATCGCGAACTTCAATCTCATAATCATTTAATATGAGTTCAACTTCATCTTTACAAACTTCTGAATCTATTATTAATGTTGATGTTTTACTTTCACACAATTCATGAAGAGGATCTGCTTTACTTATAAGACAAATATCTGTATTATCTATAAGACAAATATTTGAAATCTTAATTTCATGACTATTAAACCATGCGATAGTACCAAAATCTTCAAATTTAACACAATACTTCACACACCATTCAACACTATCCCAAACCATTTCGGTTATAATTCCATAACCACTATAATCATCGTTAATTACTTTATCACCAATCTTAAATGGATATTTTCTTAAAAAATCCTCAAGTTTAAATATTTCTTGATTCTCACAATCACAAGTATAAGCAAGATCAATATTATTATCATCAAGTATATAAAGAGTGGTCGGATAACTACCTGTGTAATCTTTTTTGTTACTTGCGCCAAGCATTTTAAGTATTTCAATCACTTCATTACCACGATATTCATGTCCCTTTATTGCTAATTGTTTTTTCATATTTTATTTAATTTTTCTTTTCAAACTCCGCTAATGTTTCTACATAAGGTTTATATTCCTTTTCTCCAATGCCATTATGCTCAAGTATTTTAACAATATGCTTAATTTCATTTAAATGTTTTAACACTAAATTCCATTCTTCATCGTCAATAATTTCTTTTTTAAGAACATCTATTGACATTTCTTTAAACACATTTGAAATGAATGCAAGGTTTTCATAGCATTTTTGCCTATTAGTCATAAATTTTTTATTGTTTTTTATATAGTTAATATTATATTTTATTTTCACAATACAAAGATACAACTTTTTTCTGGAATAACCAAATAAAAAAGGAGAAAATTTTATATATTTTTTAAAATCGGTTAAATCTCGATAATAATTGCATTTTTTTTAAGTTTTTGAAAATCATAATGTTAAAGTATTGTTAAAAATTATACACTAAAAAAAATAATTATTTTTTTATTTTAAATATTCATTTTTATATTCTTCGTATTTTTCAAAATATTCTTTTGCTTCATCACATCTTTTTTCATGGGAGCAATTGATGAATTCAATTTTTTCTTCATTAGTTATCAAATGTCTGAATTCATTACAATCCTCACAGGGTGATGAACCACACATTCCATAAGCATATATATCCGCTTTTAATTCTAAATCTGTCATAATCAAAATCTATTTCAAATTTAATGCTTTTTCCAGGACTTTTCTATCCACATAAAAATATTTTATGAGATTATCACCATCTGCTGGATGACCACCATAAACTCGACAGTCGTTTATATAAAGACATATGTCTTTTGTTATGCTACGGCATATAGCAACATATATTTTATCATTTTTCTTCGGTTCCATGATTTAATTCATTGTTTTATTTCAAGTTGTAGTACATAAGTGCTGTCTCTATAATTATATGAAATAGTATCTATTTTGATATCCTTACAATCCCTAATTTCATATACATTAGTATCATATTGATTTTGTGGAACACTTACTATTCCTAACATCCAACCAACAGCTACACATAATAACATCACAATAATTGCAACCAATTTATCCATAATTTTACTCCTCCATTACTTTATTACATAATTTATCTATTTCTTTAGCAGGGAGTTTACCCCTTAAATATTCAGATATTTTATCTAGCATAGTTCTGTCAGCCCACTCTGCTGCTTCAATAAAATCAAGATATGGCATTGGGACTTTTTCATTCTTCTTCGCAAAATACATTGCTGCATCTATTATTTGTTCTTTTCGTGTCATAGTTATTTCAGTTTTTTATAAGAATCAAACTTTTCATCATAAATCTTATTCCAGGCATCATTTAATATAAAACCAATATCACCTACTAACCATCGAAATGATTCCTTTATCCAGTGAAGTGACCATGAGTCTTTACTAACAATATATCGTGCAGAATTTCCACCTGAATTTATCAATGTTTGAATATTTGCACCCCTTAAATTAAAATGACATTTGCGTTCATTAAATACAAAAAGAGCAAATTTACATTCATCAATTTCATCTACATTTACTTTGAACATTTCCAAAGTTTTTACATCCATAATATACAATTGTTGTATTTCTTTATCTTCTTCTTTCATAATCAATAAATGTTTAAGTTAGTAGCGTCTAAAGCGAGACCCTTTTGAATAAGACCTCTATAATCAAAATGATTTTCGTTAAGCCAATCATAACCACGCAAGTCCATACTAACATATAATTCACCGTTGCTACATATTAACGAATAAAATTCTGGGTCTATTTTATCAAGTTCTTTACTTTGTTCTTCTGTCATACTTGACAGCGGGAACAAGTATGGTTTGATTCTTGAAACATCATCTATACCAATACTGCAATCTTCCCTAAAATAAAATTCATACCAAATATCACCCTTACAATATCCGTGTAAAATTTCATCTCTATATCCTACACCTTCATCATCTGTTCTATATATAGAACAAACCAAATTTGTATTCAATCTTGTAGTAAGATCTTTTAATAAAAGATCTTTATTTTTTTGTTCCTCTAAAAGAGATAATAAAAATTCTTGGCTTTCTTGTTTCATAATTTATTCTACAAATTTATCTTCTTTCCATTTATCGTAATTTTCTTTTCCTCTCAAATCAGTTTCGAGAAGATAATCATCTTTATCCTCATTATACTCCCATGTTTGATTTTGAGATATAAGAATATTATTTAGTTTTGTGATTTTTATTTGAAGTTCTTCAGGATTTCTTAAAAACGATATAAACCTTTTTATAAGTTCCCATTTATTCAAAGTTTTACCAAACATAGTATGAAATCTATGGATAGAATCAAAACTATAATATGATTTATTTTTCCACATATCCTAATAAATATTTAATCCTGTTGCATCGATAGCAAGTCCCATAGGAATCAGACCTCGATAATCAAAATGGTTTTCAATAAGATATTCAAAGGATTCTGGACTATCATACAATTCAATTTCCTCTACTACATCACCATACTCATAATGACAAACAGGTACTTCGTGTTTCCAAAAATTATATTCTCGTTTCTGCTCCTCACTCATACTTGAAAGAGGCAATAGATATGGTTTACATTTCTCAACTTCAAGAGAAAAACCATCAGTGTTCATTATCAATTCAACATCAACATTTATGTCGCAAAGTGTTGTTGGTAATTCATCTGGATTACACAAATCCATATACTTAACCCTATAAGGCAATCTTGCACAAAGGTCTTTCAATAATAGTTCTTTATCTTTCTGTGTCATATTATTTCTTTATTACAAATTCTACTTCAACAGGGCTGTTCTCGAAGGTAACTTCGGGATGGTCTTCATCTGGTACAAACCAATAATCACTATCCCAAAAGCCATATTCCTTAGACAACTGTGGTTTATTTGCGTGTATAAACAAAGTACCATCCTTATCTCTTGCTATCCACATCTTCATATTCTCTATTCCTCCTATATTTTATTATTAAAATCTAATAAAGGTTTTTATCAGTGGCATCTTCCGCAAGTCCCATAGGAATAAGCCCACGATAATCTATATGATTTTTATGATAGTAATTCATTTCAAATTCAAACGAATAATTACGTTTAAGTTCTCCTGAAATCACTTTTAATTCAATTTCAATCAATTCATCTAAAAATTTATTATATTCTTCATCCTCGTCTGCATTCGGCATTGGAAAAAGATATGGTTTTACTTCTTCAACCAGTGGGTGTTCATTAAGTGTGAAAGACATAAAAGGCTTACATAGAACTAATCTTTCAAATGTAATACCCAACACATTATAAGTTTCCCCTTTATATTCTACCATAGGATTATATGGCAACCTTGCACAAAGGTCTCGTAATAGTAATTGTTTTTCTTCTTGTGTCATACTTCAATATTATAATTAACAGATGAATCAATTTCTTCGTCATCGATTAATATTCTTACACCCAGATAATCCCTATAATCTTCATGATGAGAAAAAAATTCTATATATAAATGTTCTTTAAGATAGTTTTTGATTTTTTCTTCTTTCATAATCAATAAATGTTTAAGTTAGTACAATCAATAGCCAGACCTTTTTCAATGAGGTATCTATAATCGAAATTATGTCGATTAAGCCATTCATATTTTGCATCGTCTCCAAGATATGCTGCTTTCAAATAATCTCCACTCGCTTTAACCTCATCCATTTCTATATTATGATAATATGCAAAAAACTCATTGTATAGTTCATCAGTCATACTTGACATTGGGAACAAATATGGTTTGAACTCGCTCAAATACAATTGATAATCATATTGTATTTTACGGTCATCCTCCCAAAAGTCAAACAATGTGTTTTCCCTATCGTAGTTAGCAGAAGCCAATATTTTTGTTTCGTTGGTTCCCAATATTTTACATTTTACTCCATAAGGGAGTCTCGCACAAAGGTCTTTAATAAGTAAATCTTTTTCTTCTTTTGTCATAATATAAAATAATTTAATTTATAAATTGATATTCAATATTAATAAATATTTTTGCCTGTTGCGTCAATAGCAAGTCCTTTTTCAATTAGTCCTCTATAATCAAAATGATTTTTATTATACCAATCAAATACATTTTTTTCTGAACCTATACCACAAGAAGACTTAATCATATCTTCTTTTTGTTCCTCTGACATGCTTGACAATGGAAACAAATACGGTTTTACATCAATATCATGAGACATAGCATTTGCATCTTCAAATGAAAAACCTATATTTTTATATATTCGAAATAATGTTGAGTTAAATACAAAGTCAAAACCTTTAACATCTACCCTAACTCCATAAGGCAAACGAGCATAAAGGTCGTTTAATAAAATTTCTTTATCTTTTTGTCTCATAATATAAAAGTAAATGGTTAGTAAATATTCAATCCTGTTGCATCAATAGCAAGTCCTTTCTGAATAAGATTTTGATAATCTATATGATGTTTATGTAGTATATCAAATACTTTGGTTAAATTTTCAAATGTAGTTCCTACTTCAATATGAACAGGAGAATCTACATTTATATCATATACACCCGTATTACTATAAATTTCATCTATTATTTCATTAGATATGCTTGACAATGGAAATAAATATGGTTTGATTTCGTCAATATCATAAGGCATACCATTTCTAACTTCAAACGAACAACCTACTCCTTTATATATTTGCACTAATTTTGAATTAAAGTCAAAATCAAAACCTTTAACATTTACCATAACTCCATAAGGCAAACGAGCACTCAAATCCTTGAGTAATATTTGTTTTTCTTCTTGATTCATAATAAAAAAATTAATTTGTACTATTTAATTTATTCAACAATTCTTGCGCACATAATTTTGCATAATCAAAATCATTTTTGAAATAAAAGCGTTTAATAAGAACATTTTCTTCACGAAAAGGAACAGATGCTCTAACTAGACTTAATATAATATCAAATGAATCATCATTTTCAATTATTTTAAATTCTCTTATATCCGCTGCAAAATAACATGTATAAAAACTAAGTCTTCCTGTAAGATGTCTAATATTTCTATTTAATTTTTCAATTTCAGATATTAATGATTTTTTTTCAAGATTTAATTTTTTTTCTCGTTTAGAAAAAATAAAATCAAAAACCATAAATCCCATTCCAAATCCGAATGTAAATAATAAAAGTTCAATCATATTTTTATATTAAATTAAGTTCAACTTCTCGTGGGCTATTCTCAAAAGTTATTTCCGTAAAATCACTTTTTTCCAATATTCCTACTAAAATATTTTCTCCGTTTTTATTAATCATATCAAACTCATCACCATCATATAATAAGGATGGTTTTTCTCTATATAAACATAGATTACCATTTCCGTCTCTTGCTATATATAATTTCATAATTTAATTATTTAATCTAATGTTATCACAAAATTTATAATCATTAAATATTTTCATATTATTACCTGTTACTATATCTGATACATTATCAAATGTTATATTATTTAATGTGAATACTTTTGTTAATGTTAATCGTGAATTACCGTTTGGGTTATACCCTTTTGATTTTTCAAAAGTTTCTATATTTTTTTTAATATTTAATTCTATATCAGTTTCACTTAAAGGTTTGCCTTCCCAATCTGTTCTGTCAGATATTACACTTATATAATTCATAATAGAATCATTAGTTGCTTCAATATCATATACAACACAAAAAACTGGAAGATTATGTTTTTTTGAAATATTTAGCAACTCAATCATCACATCTATAATTTTGTTTTTTACATTTTTATTCATAATATTTAAAAATTATCTCCATAATTCGCATCCTCTTTTGGTTCATACATTTTGTATATTTTGCCTTTTTCAATAACTTGTGGTGAGTTCTCAAAAGTTACTTCTGTATGTAAATTACAATCCAATTGTTCAAAATATGAATTTTCATCTTTCCAATCAATATAGATTGGATAATCCAACCATATTTTATCAACTGTTTGTAACCAAGGCTTATTTTTAAATGTATATAATCCACCATCAAAGTCTCGTGCTATCCAAATTTTCATTTTTCTACTAATTTTAGTTCAACTTGTTGTGGTGAGTTCTCAAAAGTTATATGTTTTAAGAAAGTGCGATTATTATTAGTTTGCTTCAACTTCATCCAAAATCCATCGGAATGAAAATTTTTACCTATAATAAAAGGTTTTTCTTGAAACAAATTAACCTCACCATCTTTATCTCTGCTAATCCAAAGTTTCATAATTCTACTAATTTAAGTTCAACTTCTTGATTCATAGTTTTAATTTTTTTGAAAAAATATTAATTATATCATGTTTTAAGTAGCTAAAGTTGAACATTGACGATCTTGACCCACACTGAAAACCATAAGCACTATCTATTGTATAATAGACGGTATCATACTCATTCAAAGATGCATACTCATCCGCTCGGAACAACAATCCTCGTTGTTTAAGTATATCAATTAAATCTTCTTCACTTATGTTTTTAACATCTATACCTTTCAGTGGTTCTTGATAATAAGAAATTGTTTCTTTATCAGATTCATCTAACTTATGTATGAGATTAGATTTAATCAACCATCTAACATATTGACTATCATTTTTAAGAACGTCTTTAATACTTTTCCCTTTATATTTACCGAAACTTAACATAAACTTTTTTATTTATTAGGTAATTAACTAAATCAATTTAAGTTCAACTTCTCGTGGGCTATTCTCAAAGGTTACTTCGGGAAATAACCTATAATCTAATTCTATAAATTCTTCTCTTTTACAAGTCCATATACCTTCTCTTGATGTGTCTTTTTTAATATATGGCTCACTACCATAAAGATATAAATCTCCATTAAAATCTTCTGGATAAGGAAAAGTTCCGTCAGGTATATGTTTATCTCTTGCTATATATAATTTCATAATTCTCCACTATTTAATTTAAATAAACACGAACTCCAATTTGACCCTCGCTATCGCCAAATGGAAAATATACTAATTGTTCAACACGGTATTTCGTATCTCCAATTACTATCATACTTCCTGTTTGTGGCAACATTAAAACATCATAATTCTCCTCAAAGAGAATTCTACTATATGTAGCAGGTTTAAAAAAATGATATTCTACCTTAATAAAATCTACTTTAATTGTTCCCATAATATACTATATTTTATTATAATTTGATTTCAATGTCAATTTTACCTAATTTTAAGATATGCTGTAATTCATGGACATACTCGATAGGGAATTGTTTGCATTTAATTGGGGGAATATCACCCACTGATTCCTTGTATTTGTATATTTGAATCACTTTATGTCCATTTTTATATACTAACAAACATTGCTCGTTCATCAAACAGAAAATATCTTTCGCAGGTAAAAATTCAAATCCGTTATTTAACCAAAATTCATTAGTTAATGGGATTGCTTCAAATTCACATAGACTTCTAACAAAATGATTTTCTGTCATTCTTTTCGGTTCAGATATCATTGGGTAATCTTTAATCATTACCCAATCACCTATCATTAGATCTTCTTTATTTAATTTCATAATTCTAAAATTCCTAAATCTATTACCGCGCTTTTTACAATAATAGCATCATTGTTAATAAATTCTATTGACATAATACTATCTTTATTTTCTATGAAAATAGTATCGTTGGTATCACACATTTCTGCATCAATAATAATATTATTGTCCATAATTAAAATAAATCTTCTAAACTTTTTTTAATTTTATCTGCAACTTCTATTGAATTTGTTTGCTCCCACATAAGGTCTTCCGAAATATCAGTTATATTTTCAAATATAATATTCCATACTTCTTCAAGCATTTCTTTTTTCATCCATTTTGCACCCTCGACAAAACCTGTTCTGAATTGTAAAGCATTTTGAGTACCTGCTGGGTACATTTCTGTTGCTTTTTTTGTAATAATGTTTTTCATATTTTCTTTTTGTTTTTTAATTAAATTAAAATTACCGATGTGCATCCAATTTTGTGGTTTAGTTATATCTTTTTCATTTAATAAATAAATTTTTGATTCATTATTAACACAAACTATCATACCCTTATATGGTTTGATTTCAAACTGAAGACTATTTTTAAAATTACCAGATAACAAATCATCAAATGTATTTGCACTGATAACAGTATCCGTAACTGATGGATAATAAGCAATTGGATAAATTTTTTTATACATATTTAATTAAAAAAAAATTAATAAAGTCCCAAAAATAACCCACACATAAATGCTGCAACATTTATTGCGAATAAATAAACAATTATTTCATCTCTAACAGTATTATCAGGTACTTTAGTCATTATTATTTTGATAATACCAACCTGTATTATTATCCACAGTAATAAAAAAATTAAACTTAATATAATTTCTAACATAATCTTTTTTATTAAATTAAATATTTTTACATTAAATGCCCTATACACACACCACTAAAAAATGCACATATACCTAAAAGTATTAATAAAATGATTGTTTTCTCTACAATATTTCTACATGACCTAATGCCTGTTGTTATGTCAATAATATAGCATTGAAATACATTCCAACATATAAAAAAAATGTAAATAAAATTCCATATATAGATATTTCCATAAAAAAATTAAATTAAATTATTAATAACATATTCAATACCTGCTATACAAGCATCTTCCCATTTTACAAATTTATCATTATTATCTTTATGAATTTTATAATCTCTTTTCCCACAAAAATAAATTGATAGTATATACTTCTCACCACCCATATAAATTGTATTTCTATCTATTGGATAGATAACTATATCAATATCCTTTTCTTCTCTCAACCATTCTAATACATGTGATATTTGTGGATCAACGAAATGAGAATAAATTCCTTTACCATCGTATGTAATAGGTAGTTCAAAAGTAAAACCTTTTTCTTTGAGTTTGGTTGTTAAATCTTTACTTACAAATTTCATAAAATTTTAAATTAAATTGTTAATCACATATTCAATACCTGCGATTGCCGCAGCATCATATGAATCTGACTCAAAATCATAATGTTGTACACAGCAAAGGGAACTGGTGTTTAACAAAACAACAAAATACCCCCAAATATATTCACCAACCTTTCGTTCTCTTTTAATATCAATTGCTAAGTGTATCTTTTTCTCCTCTCTCAACCATTTAAGGACTTGTTCAATGGTTGGAGCATCTACAAGTACTTTATTTTTATAAACTGATGTTAATATATTTTTATATGTTACATCCTTATTATTAGCACAATATAATTGTAACTCATCTTGTATAGGGTTATAAAACCCCAAACAAGGTCTATCAAAACCTTTCTCTTTGAGTTTAAAGGCTAATTGTTTATTTATAAAATTCATAAAATTTTAAATTAAATTGTTAATCACATATTCAATACCTGCTATGCAAGCATCTTCGTAAGAATCTGGAAACAGTAATTTCTCTGATTCCAAAGAATCTGCATTGACAATTTCACAATACCATCTTGATGTATTTTTTGAGTATACAGGAAATACCATAATATCCTTTTCTTCTCTCAACCACTTCAACACTTGTTCGATGGTTGGAGCACCAATTACATTTGGTTGAAAATCTATATCACTTTCAAGAGTTTCTTTATAAGTTCCACCTCTACAAGAATAATTATTTAAGGCTAATTCTCCATCAACAAATTCAGTCGGAGTTTCAAGATGGTAATACCCAAAACAAGATTTGTTAAAACCTTTTTCTTTGAGTTTAAGTGCTAATTGTTTATCTAAAAAATTCATAAATTTCATAAAATTTTAAATTAAATTGTCAATCACATACTCAATACCTGCGATTGCAGCATATTCATATGAATTAAAAATTTCATCATCATTATCTCCAAAATGAGTTGGTTCAAAATCCCCAATTTTTTGAATAGTTGGATAATAAAAGTCCGTATTGTCATCAATTTTAGGCATATATGCTATACCAACATAAATTTTTTTATCAACTCTCAACCACTCCAACACTTGTTCGATGGTTGGAGCATTAACTAAATTTGGATTAGGAGAATATTCATTAATATGTCTTGAAAGGAGATGTTGGTAATTTAGTCCCATACGATGAGACTCATTCAATTGTAATCTCCCTTCGAATGCTCCAGGTGGAGTTGTAATATGATACCATCCAAAACATGGTTTATCAAAACCTTTCTCTTTTAATTTAAGTGCTAATTGTTTATCTACAAATTCCATAGTTATGATTTTTTTATTTTATTAAATCAACCGAACACCACGATGAAATATTTTCTTTATCATGTTCTAACCATTTTCCTTTATCAGTATCATAATAATCTATTCTGAGTCGATATTCTTTATTTAGAATAAAGTATTCACCTGATTTAGTCGGTATACCTTTTTTCCATATTACTATTATATTTTCCATATTTTTTATTTTACAATACAAAGGTAATAATATTTTTTGATATGACCAAATATTATATGTTAATTTTTATTAAAATATTAATTATACCCAACATTTGGATTTTCAATATAATTGTATAATATATTAAGACCTATTATTGAAGTTAAATTTAAATCATATAATGCACCTGCAAGATTTTTATATAATTTTCGTCTATATTTCTTATCTTTAGATACATTCATCATTTTTTGTAATGTTTGCCAGGCATCCATTGGTGCATCTATTTTAGTGAATCTGGAACATTCCCAATCGATAATCATCGCATGAGCATCCCACAATCCATCAAATTCAACATGGTGATTGTTATGTGTTCTGTGCCATTTTTGAACACGATTATAATCTTTCCACAATAGCATTAAAAAAGGTTTTTCAATATCATGAAAAAGATATTTAAATCTCCAATGTCCTAAATGATAAGCAGTTAAATTGAAAGCCTTCCAATGATAATACCAATACTTAAAAGAACCGCGCTGTTTTTTTGAGAATTTTTTAAATTTATATTTATGTTTTATGAAATTTGTTTGCATAATTATTCCAAATTTTCTCTTATTAATCTTAAACAATAGTTTACACCTTCCTGAAATCCCCAAGAAAAAGATTGATAGTGAACAAATTCACCGTCTTCTTGTTTATAATCAGACTCATAAACATTATCAATTTCTTCAAACATTTGACTATAGTCAAATGTTTTTTTTAATAAATTCTTCTTTTTCCATAAAAATTACCACCAAAAATTATTAAATCTTTCACAAAACTTATAAAGACACCCTTGTTTTACTTCTTCAATAGTAGATTCGATATAACGATCCCACTCATCTTCAGTCATATCACAAGGATAACCCATTGTTATTTCCTTAAAGCGAACTAATCGCGGCACTAAAAAGCCACATAGTTTATTATATTTTTTTCTTGAATCTTCCCACATTGCATGAGAACCTAATTTCATAATACCATCTAATGTATTTTTTAGTTCCTCATCATATTTTTCGTAATCAGTGTACCATCTTTTATTTGAAATATACCATTTCATAAAGTTAGTTCGCCCAATATTATTATCCCAACAGTATTTCATGAACACTTCATCGAGATTCCATGTTTCCGAGTCGTCAAATGCTACCCAAAAACGCTCAAAGTTTTTACGACATTGACGATATGCTTTTCTAATTTCTTTGGTACCAAATTCTCTAAATCCGTAACCAAGTTTCTTTCTGTATTTCATATTATTTTTCTATTTTTCCTTCAATCATACAATCTTGCCAATATGAACCTTCAGTCCATATATCATCATCATCAAAAATATATCGTTCTTTGTTATCTAATGAACATTTAACGATATCTTTAATTGTAAAAACTTTACCGCAAGCCAAAGAATGCGTTGGAGACATTAAAGATTTATTCTGTTCATAAACATCTATACTTATTACACGAACAATATCGCCTATTCTATATTTCATAATTAAATTAAATATTTACAGTCTTCAAATAAATGTTTAAAACATTCCAAAAACTCTTTTGTCATTTCTTTTGTTGGGAAAGAAAAAGTTCTTGAATAGATGTAATGATGATCTATAAAAAATTCGTTTTCACGTACTTCTATATAATATTTTTTTACACAACCCTTAGTCCAATCAGGTTCCCAAGTACCAATCCAATCCCTTCTTAATTTAAGGAGTTTGGAAAAAGCAGATATGGCAATTGCTTCTTCTTTTGTTAATTGATCATTTACATTATATGGGTTGCAGGATTTTTCTATATTATCAGTATAGTTATCGAAATAAAAACAAGTATTATACTGGTATTTTTTCTTAAATTCTTCCCAAGACTTACATCTTATTGTATCTCTATCTTTAAGTACTCCAAGTTCTTTGGCTTTTTGAATATCAATTTGATATTCTTTTCCATCTAATGTTATACTAATTTCATTCATATTTTTATTATATTATTGTTCTTTTTCTGTTGGTTCATCAATTACTCCAAGTGTAATATAAAAATATTCCAATTCATTCGTATATTCTTTACACATTTCGATGACTTCTTTATATAAACCTATTTTATAAAATGCTCTCATTTCTTTTAAATTTTCCTTCATTTTCAAATACATATTTTCATAAAATGAGAAAAATCCATCAAAATAGAAAGGTTGGTCAAACAATAAAAGGTTATTAAATGTTTCATCTTTATATGGTCTACCATATTTTAATAGATCCAGAGTTTTTTGAATATAATCTTTTCTCTCTGTTTTTGGAAGATATGAATATACATTTGAAAGATTATCAAATGCTTCTTTCATTTCTGTTTTAACACACTCAATATCGCTTAACTTTTTGGTGTATTCCGATATTGCTTCCTTCGCCAAAAATTTTTCTTTATTTACTTCTTTAAATGTGATTTTAAACGCTGTAATAAAATCTTTAATTTTATTAAACATAATCTTATTTTTTTACATTAAACAATTATATTACAAATATAACAATAAAAAATGAAACTACCAAATTTTTTTAATAGTTTCATTAAAAAAATAATTATTATTATTTTATTTTTGATTTTATTGGAAATAATTTAATAATTTCCTCTATTCCCATTTTATCATATATATTTGATAAATTCCTTTCCGCTAAAAAATCAATAATTTTGTCTTTATCACATAAGAATTGATCTCTTGAACATTTTTCTCCATCACAATCATATGTCTCAAAATTAAACCATTGCATGTAATCATTTCTATCGTTAATAGCAGCCAATGCTAAGAAAATATCATCTCTATCCATACAAAAAATACCATAGAAACCATTGTCTCCCTTTGATATTTCAAAATCTGTGGAATATATCCTTCCAAGACAGGTAAATATATATTTTTGATGTAGATCAAAAGCACAACCTTGAGTATATCCCATTTTTAGAAGTTCTCTTAAAACTTTATTTCTATCTTTTGGTTGAATACTACAATTATATTTAAATGGTTCTTGTTTTGTTTCAAGATGGAACAAAATAGATTCTGCTTGATGCTTATTTAAACAAAATTTTATATTTTCCCATTTGGAAAAAATAGACTTTCGTTTCATTATATTATAATAACAATGCTGTTCGTCCTCAACAATTTTATATTTTTTAAATATTTCCATTTTTATTATTTTTATAATTGATAATTACTATTTTTTCAAATATAAACTTTCATAAACCATTGAATTTTTGTCAGTTTCTTTTATTCTTTTAAAAGATGAATTTCCACTTTTTATTAAAACATGTTCGTCATACAATTCAACTGGAACATCCGCGATGTTATTTTCATTTCCTGATATACCATCATAACTTAAAGCATAACTGCAAGGTAATTCTCTTAAATAAGAAAAAAATTCCAATTGGTTAAAGTTATTAAAATACATACCTTTAGTGTTAGCGTATGGTGGATCGAAATAACAAAAATCGTTTTTACCAGGTTTATGTTCGTTATATGAACATAAACTAATTTTCACATTTTTTTCTTTAAATAGTTTTGACCACTCATCTATAATATTATCCATTTTATCAGGATGTATACCATCTCTATTAATATGAAAAGAAGTGTTAAAATCACCATTAGAATTATATCTAATTAAACCATTAAAACAAGTTCTATTTAAGAAAAGAAAATACCAAGGGTATTTTAATCCATTATTATAAGTGTCTCTAATAAGGTTAAAATATTTTTGCTTTTCCGATTGTTCATTTAATTGAAACATATTATTCCACAATTTTCTATAATTTTCTTTCAGTAATTGTGGTTGTTTTTTTAGAGATACTAATAAAGAATATAAATCTTCATTAATATCACTAATATGATAATTTTTTACTTCAATATCGCTATTCATCAATGCGTATAACATAGACGCGCCGCCACAAAATGGTTCAAAATATGTATCTATTTTTTTAGGAAAATATTTTAATATTTCGTGAGATTGAGATCGTTTAGAACCGCTCCATTTTATAAATGGTTGAAATTTTTTATTGCTCATTTTCTCTAAAGTATTTTCTACAATTTAATAATAGATTATTTACAAATTCAACATCAATAGCATCCTTAATATTTGACTTTTCAATCGCGCTATCCATTCTTGCTTTCAAATCAAGTAGTTTTTCCATCAATTCAGGATATGTATATTTGCGATTTCTTACATCCATAAGGAAATCTCTATCTATATTGGTTCTATCAACAAGAAGACCCTTACCTTCAGCAACTTCAATACACATTGATAGCAATCTAAAGCAATGTAACATATTTTTCGAATCGTAGAATTTTTCCTTATCTTTTTCCAGACCTTCCAAATTATTCTCATATCTTGCTTTATTGCGTTTTTCTTTCCACTCTACATATTCCCTATATTTCTTACAATGAGTTTCATAACCATTTTGGTTATAACTCATAAAGCATAAAGGCACTTCATATTTCGGTATTGAAGATAATCTAATTTGATTAGAAGTACCATCAGGATGTATAATACCAGAATAACCAAAAAATTCTTTATTATCAACTCTCCTCATGATTACATCTGTTTTGTTTGAATCAACAATATCACTATATAGTAATTTTACGAGTTGTTTGGTATCCAAATTTTCAAATTTGATATGTGCGGCGAAATCATAATATAACCCATATATATCTTTCATATTAGGTATATTAACAAGCCCACAATATTTTTGGTCAAGACCATTTTCAGTAAGCCAATCTTGAATGTTTTGACTTCCTTGATTTTTAAATGTATAACAGAAATCCAAAGGTGTCTTTCTGGTCATTTCGTTTATATCCCAATGTATTTTCTTATTCTGTCCTTGTGCTTTTGCTATCTGTGATGTTGCATAACCACCAAAAGGCTTGAAACACGCTTTTGTAACAAACATATCTCTATGTTTTTTAATTTCTGTCATAATTGGGTGTTCATATAAAATTTTATCTTCTGGAATAAAAAGTGCTTCCAGAACAGTAGGATTACTTGTACATAATAATCTCATAAATTTTCCAAGTTCCCACCATACAGTATCATGTTTTTCATCAGATACTTCTTCTTTATAATCAAACCCAAGACCTTCTATCCACTCTTGAGGTGCGATGAAAATACCACCTTCATCTTGATCTGAATCAGGTGTATTTGTTCCATATGCTTGACTACCGCGAATATATTTGTAAAGCAATAATCCTTTTTCTTCTATGTCTTTAAATGTAAGTTTCATAGTCTTTAAATTTAATTAGTTGTTTTTTTTTTACAAATATAACACATTTATTTGGAATAACCAAATAAAAATAATTATTTTTTTGTAAAAATCAAAATTTCTTGAACTTTTCGTTCTGCTGTAGGTCTTATATTCCTTTGTACATCATCCAAAGTTATGATTTTAAAATCACTATAATGTTTTTCAAAAAAATCATCATTGCATTTTGAATTGCTTTGTATGACAAAAAATCCTTTATCGTTCAATTCTTTCATATAATGTGATAATTCTATCTGTTCTTTATCACCAAATGATTCTTTTGAATAACCCGTCCAAGTCCCACGATATGGAGGATCCATATAAACCAAAACATCTCCAGATATATTATCATCAATTACATTTTTATAATCGCGACAAACAAATTCAACATGCTTAATTAAATTAGATAATTTTATGATATTGTTCTTATCATATATATTTGGATCTTTATTTGGATTTGTCGGCATTCCAAAAGGTGTGTTAAACTCACCTTTAGAATTAGTTCTCCATAATCCATTAAAACAAGTCTTGTTTAAAAACAAAAACTCCGCAGCCATTTGAACATTCATATTTGTTCCATTTAATATATCTTTCTTTTCATTAAATTTTTTTCGCAAATTTAAAAAGTATTCCTTACGACCAACCCAATCTAAAGATAAATAATTGGCTATAATATCATCTAATTCTTCACAAAGTGCTGTTGAATCATTTTGAATACAACGCCATAAATTAATAACATTTGGATTTATATCGTTTATTATCATTCGTTTAGGGTGATAATATTGTAAGACATACAACCAAGAACTTCCGCCGCCGCCAAATAATTCTATATATGTATAATTTTCTCCATGCCAAAAGAAATCTTCACTATATACTTTCTCTATTTTTTCCATTAATTTTGATTTACCACCAGCCCATTTGAGTGGTGATTTAAGAATTAATTCATCATTTGCCATATTTTATTACATATAATATTTAATAAAATATAACAAAAATATATTTACATAAATACTTTATGGGAGGATATATTTATTTAATCGAGGACAGAAATAATAACACTTATAAAATTGGTGTTACAAAAAGCGATCCAGAAAAGCGTTTGAAAAAACTTCAAACTGGAAATTCATCAAAACTTGAAATAAAGTTTTTATATAAATGTGAATATCCATTTAGATTGGAAAGCATGTTACATAGATATTATAAATCTTGTAATGAACTAAACGAATGGTTTTCTTTAGAAAACCCTAATGAGTTTCCAAATAAATGTTTGGAATTTAATAATGTAATTAATAGTTTAAAAGATAATCCATTTTTCTCAAAAGGATTAAAATAAAAAAGGTTGAGATTTTATTCTCAACCTTTTTACCTTTTATTGGTCAAAGTAAATATTATTATTTTTAAATAAATACCTTATTTTGAGGATATTTGGTATGCTATCGGTCAATATAGGTCAATTTATTCTTTAAATTCTTTATATACTCTATATGCTTCTGCTCTCTGCTCATCTGTAAGCACCCAACAACCATTTTCAATATAAGCGTCATAAATGACTTTTTCATAAAGATGTCTTTCATCTAATTTTTCAGCAAGCGGTCGCAATCTTTCCAAGTCATCTATATCCATCTCTAATTCCCGCGCAAATTCAGGTACAAGAAATTTACCTAACTCCATACCTAGACCTCTTTCCAGACTTAAATCTATAAACTCATTTTTATTCATTCTTCTCCATTGAAAAATGCATCTGTCTTTTAAATGAAATTGTCTAACATTTTTATATCCCTTCGGATTATCTTCTAATACCAAAGTGTCTATATCCTTACTTTCAAAGTCCTCAAACCAACCTAAGAAAAATACATTTGAACCAACTAAAAATCTATCCATATTAAATTAAATATTTATCGTCCCATTTACCACAATGAATATCATATGTTTCTTTTGCTTTTTTCAAATCACAATCACTATATTTTACATACCATATCATTTGTTCCCAATATGAATACTCAAAATCTTCATCTACAGGAGAAACTAATTTATAACCAAACCAGAAAAATTTAAAGAAACAAAACCATACTTGCGCAGGTTCTTCAAAAGAAACATAATCATATTTTGGTTTCCAACTCAATGACCATTTATTAAAATATATTACAGGACTTATAGAACTGTTATTATATGGTTTAAACGGTCTTTTATTTATACCAAATCCATAATACCATTTTTTTACAGGCTTCTTAAATACACCTTTAGTGCGCTTTATAATATCATCATCAATATCTATAATATCAATAACATTTAACCTGCCCCATCTTACACTCCACCATAATCTTTTAAAATACTCCGCTAATGTAATTTCTTTTGCAAAATTATTATTTTTATATGCGGTTTCTAATTTTTCATATGCCTTATCTATATTTTCAGTATATGTTGACCATACACAATGTTTATCTATAAGGGGCAATTTCAAATAAATCGCGGTATAATAATACTCCTTTTCTAATTCTTTAACCTCTTTTATAATTCTAATCTTTACCTTTCTATTAGAAAAATAATTCTTAATCTTATCTACTATCTTCATTATTTATTCCTCCAACATTTTCTACATACACTTTTATAAGTAACATCTCCAGTTTCAATAGCAACGCTCGTTTCTGATTCATCTCGCTCTCCATTTATATACCTAACATGTGCAACAGCCTTATTATCACAACCTTCTACCTCACACAATGTTTCAATATGCTCAAATTCATCAGCCAACGCAAATAAATGTCGCGAACCTTCAAATAAATTCCCCATAACATCTGTTCGGAGTCCAAAACAAAATACATTTATATCCCTGCTGTCAGCAACATCACATAAGAATAATATATCTTCCCTCGTTAGAAACTGAACTTCGTCAACAAATAAACACTTAAAATCCAACTCTTGGAGTTCTGCTTTCAGATCTTGAAAGTAATATGTCGGCGATTCGACATTTAAAATTCGCGATTTAGTTACTCCCCAACCAATAAATTTACCTTCCCTATCATCTAAACAAGGCTTAATAATAATTGGTTTTTTCTTTCTTCTCTTATATGTATCAAACATAGATAGCATTTTTGTGGTTTTACCGCTACCCATCGCGCCATAATAAAACTTAACGATTCCCATAAATTAATTGTCTTTTTTCTTTAAATAATATACATATCCATACTCATCTTGAGTAACTCCACATAATTGCCAGCCAGCGCGACCAACTTGATTCAATTTTGCCTCATCTAAAGGTTTATTCGATTTAAATATTTTATATTTATATGTATCCATAATAAAAATAATAATTATTATTTTATTTTATTTACCATAATGAAGGTTCTTCATCTAACTTTATATTCTGATGCTTCAACTTCTTAAAAAATATCAATTTCTTGTTCTCTCCTGTCGGCTTTACAAATTTTTGCTTCAACCCTTCACCATCATCCCACTTCATTGATACAGATTTGTGTTCAGGTAATCCAGCAGTCTCACCAATCAATTCCCAGTTATCCGCCTTATAAACTGCACCATCATGACCGCCACCGACAAAAGTAATAAGATATTTTAAATCATCTCCGAACTTTTCTTTCCAATCATAAACACATTGCTTTCTTAATTTTGATAATACAGCAGAACCCAAATTTTTCTCATTCGCTATTAAACAATATCTCCAATTATTAGCAATATTATTGAATATATCCTTGTATTCAGATTTCGTGATGCCCATATGCCTTAACATATCTTTACACGGCGGATAAGTGGCTGAACCTATTCCAATAACACCGACAATTTCACTATCCAAATAAATAAGATAATCTATTCTTCGTCCTACACTTCGCCATGTTGGAACATATGAGTGATTGCTTTCCACTATACGCTTTGCAATGTTCTGTTTATCCTTCGTCTTTATGAGTTCTAATCTAATTTTCATATTTTAAAAATAATAATTATTATTTTTTATTTTCCTATTGTAGTACTCTCATAAATTGTATTCAACTGATGATTCACGCGATAAAAAACGCAACATTTTGGGATATCTTTCAATCTCTTTGCTCCAAGATATGTCATAGTGCTTCGTAATCCTCCAAGAAATTCTTCATTCACATCATCTACACTTCCAACATAAGGAACCAATGTTACTCTACCTTCACTTGCTCTGTAACTTGGCTTTCCATTACCAAATTTTTCTTGTGCAAGCGTAGAACTCATACCATAAAACTCTTTAAATTTTTTACAAGTATATATTGGATCGTGCTCTGCTGTAACTTCACCAGTCTTATAATATTTTTCAACAATCTCACCTTCTGCTTCATCTGTGCCTGCATATAAACCACCAATCATAACAAAATCTGCACCTGCTCCAAATGCCTTACCAATATCACCTGGACAAGTGATACCACCATCAGCACACACCATACCTCCAACCTGATGCGCGGCATCCGCACATTCTATAACCGCAGATAATTGAGGACGACCAACTCCAGTTTGCTTGCGGGTCAAGCAATTATGTGCTACAATACCATTGTTTATCACAAATGAGTGATCCTTTTCAACTTCAATATCATAAACCTTTTCATCATTCTTGACAATATTTCCCTTTTTAATTTCTACAAATTTTATCATATTAATTATCTTTTAAAAAATACAATTTTGAAAAATCTCCTTTATTAATTTCTTCTTCCCAAATATATATAACTTCAAAGTTGTGATTTTTAGCAAAATCCAATTTTAATTTATATGTTTCAATTTTAGTAAGATTTTGGATTTATTTGATTTCAATAAGCATCTGTGTCTCATCATCCAAATTACATGCCTCAACCCAATAAGCAAATTCTGTATAATTGTCTTCTGTAATATTATCTATATCTTTTTTATTTACCACATACAACTTGTGTTCAGGTGTACACTCAATACCATTAATATTAATTTTCTCATAATGATAATTATAACACAATTTAGTCAATACTTTATGATATTCTCCTGTATGTGTTTGAACCAAATCACCCTCACAAATATCTCTCATCTTTTTATATCCATCAATGATCTTAACTTTTGTTCCACCAAGAATGCAATTTGAACCACCACCAATCCCACATAGAACCACATCTGCGCCATTTAATATCAAATCCTCTGTAATATCACCAGTCACAACATTGCCAACGAATATAATCATATCTGGAAATTCTTTCCTCAAATCTATAACCAATTGCTTAATCTGTGGGATATATCCATTAGGAACATCCAATCTCACGGAAACTGTGATACCAAGTGCGCGCTTAATCTCTCTGACTTTCTCAACACCATTATCTTTAAGACCTACAGCAAGCAAACATCTCAAATAAGTATCATTCTCATCCATAAGAGTTCTATAAAACTCAATCAAATCTTCTACATTATGATGTTTATGTAAACATGCAAATAAACCAGCATTTAACATCTTTCTTGAAACTTCAAAATTACCAATAGTTCCCATATTAGCCTGCATAATTCCCGTTCCTTTTACGGTTTTACCACTCCATTTAAATTTATATTCTCTTGTAATATCTGCATCTTTTCTACTTGCGATGGTTGATCGTCTTGGTTTAATTAAAACATCGCTATAATCTAACTCAATTTCGTTTTCTATTCTCATATTAACTTACAATTAAAAATTACATAATAAATATAACAAAAAATCCGAACAATATAAAATTGCTCGGATTTTATTAAAATACATAGGCAGCGGCTTCCTATATGTGTCCCGATAAGTTTTTTACCAGATCAAGGCTCTGGCAGGCTCAAGCAATGAGTCGGGCTTCAACTTAACTCTGAACCGCTTCGCGACCTTTTGTCGTTTATCTGTCGGGATGGCGAGATTCGAACTCACGACCTCTGCATCCCAAATGCAGCGTTCTAAACCTGGCTGAACTACATCCCGTAAAAAATAATATTTTTATATTTATTAAAATTGTTAATTTTGTCGGAGTGGTGGGACTCGAACCCACACGCCTTGCGGCACCAGATCCTAAGTCTGGCGCGTATACCCAATTTCGCCACACTCCGAATAATAAAAATAAAAATATACTTTCATTTTCCACATCAATAAAACAAAATGTTGCGCACCATTGTTTTATATATATTGGTCTTATATTGTGCACAAAGCGCAGATTTACAAGATTATAAAATCTATACGGCGCATGAAGCAGTATATTTTTATTAGTTGTCCTATAAAGATTCGAACTTCAACTTGCAGGACCAAAACCTGTCGTGCTACCATTACACCATAGGACAATATTTTTGAGCCTTCGATAGGACTCGAACCTACAACTTACTGATTACAAATCAGTTATTCTACCGATTGAATTACGAAGGCGTATTATAAATTAATTATTCCTGACAAACATTTATTCCATTCTTACCACACATCTAATAAGAATTCGTTGTCCATGTCCGATAAAGATGACTATCGTTTTTTAAGGCGTCCCATATTCTAACAATGCCATCACCAACCTTTTATTTCAAATAAACGTTCAGTAACGCAACCATGAAACCTATATGTGCTCAGTTTTTACGTTCAACGTTTTTAAAATTAATTTACAATTGCGGAAGCAGAGGGACTCGAACCCCCAATCCATTTCTGAACAACGGTTTTCAAGACCGCCCGACTAACCAATTATCACATGCTTCCAAATAATATTTTATACATTTATTAGGTTCCTCGCCCTTACTTCGCATGTATTAAGCGCACAATCAATTGAGATAAATATTCAAACTCAATAAGTACCCTACGATTACTTCCATAACATGGAAATTATGGTGATTACGATTATTCAATGTGAATTCCCATTAAATAATTTTTTCTAACTTTTAATAAACAATTCCAACCATATTGGAGGTTGGATATAATACATTTACACAGTAAGCAATATTACTCCTCTTCCTCGTTGACAACTGCTATTGTACTTAATGAAATTTTACCATCCTATCGCATAAAATTTCATACAATAGATTCCGACCACAACCTCAATGTTATTATACATCTCAAATATTCAACATCCTGTCCAATCAGGATTCTAAAAAAACCTTGGGTTGCCTCTTCGTTTGTATTTTGATTGGCCATTTCACCCAATCTCCCAGATTTTATAGTGATATCCTCGAAAATTGTTATTTTTCTGCCATAGTGACTATTTTAATAAACAATTCCAACTATATTGGAAGTTGGATTATAATGATATGATACTATGATTCCGTAGAAGTGTTTAAACTTGCTCAATAAAATCACCCTCCTATTCAAGAAAACATATATATTCTCTCGCCCAACCTTTCATATATTATAACATCTCAAATATTCAACATCCTGTCCAATCAGGATTACTACAATGTACTTTAACCCTAAAACCGCTTCACCTTCCGTATACCTTTATTTTCCTTATTCGGGTTTCTATATTATCCTCATAGATATACAGTCAAATGGTTATACCGTGCGATAAAATAGTACAATATATTGAATATCCTTGAAAATTGTTAAATTAAATAAACAATAATAAAGTATTTTTATCTTACTTACCCTGTTAATTCAGGAAGTCGCCCCAGCAGATATTACTATCCTATACATCATAGATAAATGTGGTCATTCAGATGTAAACAAGGGGCAATTTCGAGTGCCACAATACTTTTATTATTATATAACAATTCCAACTATATTGAAATTTAAGTATAATATCTCCACTCTACCGCCATAAGACAGCGCAAGTCCAAAGTCATTTTCCATACTGCTATTATATCTCAAATATTCAATTTCCTTGAAAATAGTTCTTTTTGTGTCACAGTGACTATTTTAATAATAAACAATTCCAACCATATTGCAAGTTGGGTATGTCTTACGTAACTAACTTTTCAACACACATCTCAAATATTCAACATCCTGTGCAATCAAGATTCTATATTTCGTTTATAATTTTAGTTAACCCAATACCCTACCCTTCCTCTGGGCGACTCTCTTGGTGACTTCAAACGGCTTCTTCCCCGTTTCTTTGCAGACTCTCACTGCCTGTGGTAGATGGTGCGACTCTAAAATTATAAATTTACTTTATAGTGAACATCCTTGAAAATCGTTATTATTTAATCTTGCATTTAATACAGGATTCGAACCTGTAGAGCCTGTTTCAACACCGCACGGAAAATCCGCACCTGGATTAGAATATTTCACCCAAGCAAGGGATCGTAGTCCCTAGTGTATACCAATTCCACCAATTAAATGCAAGTATTATTTCAATGATCTTATTTTTAGAGCCGATGGAGGGGTTCGAACCCACGACCCACGGTTTACAAAACCGTTGCTCTGGCCAACTGAGCTACATCGGCAAGGTTTGGCACTTGGTGCCAATCTCATTCAGGCTGAGTGTTGACCTAAATGCTTCCCGTTTTCATCACTTTCGTGGCTTATACACACCTGACTCGCATCAGGTAGGGAAGATGCGGACGGATTATAGACTCCGTGTCTCCTACATCGTGATATATAGTCGCGTTCAAGCCAAATGTCCTTGCGGGTTCAGAAGATGCCTCCTCTTACACTGTCCCTACTTGCGTTACTCTGACATCACCTTGCGAGTTCCGTCAGGCTGCATATTACAGCAGCATAACCGCATTGTATCACAATGTGTGCAACGCTTTTGCTTTTTTACATTACTAATTTATTAAAGATATAGAACCAAAATCTATTTTTAATGAAAATACCAATGAGCCGTTTGGACGACGAGGTTGCACTTGTTATCTTGCCACCTTTTGAGTGGTTTAGATACATCGCCATCCTATTTTCACACACCGCTGTGCTACTCAATCTAATCATTCTAACATCCTAATATTTCTATCAACCCAGCACCACCTGTAGTCTAACCTTTGGTAAAGGTATAGGACATCACTAAACTTTCGTCATAAACGCCATAAGACTGGTAATCTTCTTGCATTTATGCATACCGTTGCTGTCGATATTGCTATCCAAGGGGACTTGGCTAAAGCCCCCGCAAGCCACTTTCACACTGTCGTGCCATTCCATGACTTGCTCACGATATGGTTTTCATACGGACAGATCGTGCTCCGATCTGCGTTCGGGGTTTAGGTATTCCCCTCGCTTTTCCTGCTTATGTATTCACAGGTTATCCTTTTCGGACGAGAAACCCGCCCTCTCTTTATTTCAAAGAACTATTTGATAGGAGGTGCTTGCAACACCCATCTCCACCACTCTGTTTTGACAAAACAGAGAAAACTTTTTGCGGTGCGTAGGGGGCACGATCCCCTGACCCTCGGCGTGACAGGCCGATATTCTAACCAACTGAACTAACGCACCAGTTATATAGTTTATTCATAGTTTAATTTAAACAAGGTTCGATTGTTTGAAAAGTGTACCATCTTAATAATTTCATTTTAAAGATTGCGGTGTGAACCTTTACAGTTAACAACTTAAAAACAAAAAACTATGAACAAAAAACTTTCAAATTAAAGAGTGGTTGAGAACTTATAGCATTCTCACCAATGTCAGTGTATTATCATAATGATTTCTCATTAAGTGTGTGTCCATCAGGACAGCCCATTGGTCGTGGTTTAATTTCCGCCTTCTAATTCCTGTTAGCAATGCACCAGCGTTTATCTCACTTACGCCCGCATATCGCAGAACCACTCTATATTTCTTTCAAAGAACTTTCACAATACAAATATAACAAAAAATTTTGAAACTTCCAAATTTATTTCAACTTTTTTTGAAATATTTTTTATAGTTGTTTTAAAAACTTTGGTAATACAAATATAACAAAAATATTTTAAATTTCCAAACTTTTTTAACAAATTTTTCAAAGAAAACCATCGTTGTGGTACGATGGAGAGAACCTGGTATAGCGACCGCACCTAGGCAGTGGCGAACATACTGTTCATCTTCTGTGAAGAAGCACCAGCATTATACCAATTAGAATTGTTGTCATTTACATGACCGACACTCCTCTCCTTTATCCATACTCGCTATCAAATCAAAACCAGACAGACCCATTATAAATATATTGTTTCTGGTGGATCTGGAGGGAGTCGAACCCTCGTCTTTAATCCTTTCCTGATACTATCAACAAGTTGTGCTTTGCGGCTTCGGGGAATTACGATATCCCGACCCTCTGATTACATACCACTATAGTTTTCACTACCAACCAAGAAACGCTTGGCGAATACTCGTTGTTTGTGGTCTGGACTCTATCTTAACCATATTGAAATCTTGCAAGTAAAGATTGTACGAGAACTATAATACTATAGAATGCATGTCTTTTCTACAATCTTTATTTCAACTTAGGTTCCTCCTGTATAGCCTCTACACACTGTCTATAAAATTGATTGTTCTGTATTCTCATTTCTATCCAAGTGATTACGGGATCGAACCGCACAATGAGTGTCTATCTTCAACAACTTTAATAACATTGGCACGGTATTGTCATACATCTAATCTCACGACTTATGTTTTAGAGTTCACCGTTTAGGGAGGTGTTTCAATGAGCGTTTCCACTCAAGGCTGCCTTTTAATGGACAGTCAGATGCTCTGCCTCTGAGCTACGAAGCCATATATTATCTTCTTATCAAAGAACTAACATTATTTATGAAAATTATTTTTTCAAAAAATAATTATTATTTTGAGCGGAATGAGGGGATCGAACCCACTACCTCGAACTGGAATGTTCGTATTCTACCTTCTGAACT
>JAEIGA010001601.1_pt1 | contig 35481 bp, 36 predicted proteins | sample 9270691 | NCBI WGS metagenome assembly JAEIGA01 (sample SAMN17057246, study PRJNA624740) | gut metagenome | biome: biome; isolation source: fecal sample | host: Bos grunniens | place: China: Xizang | collected 2019
GAGCAGATCTTACGTTTGCAAAACAAGCTTCGCCGAAAATAAGGAGACGGTATGATCACTTACGAACAATTAAAACAGAACGAGGACATCCGCACCTACATCCGTAAGGCGGACGAGTCGCTGGTTGCGCTCGGGTACACCGAACACAGCTTTGCGCACGTGTGCAAGGTGGCGGAGATCGCTGCTGATATTTTGCGGACGTTAGGACACGATGAACACACCATTGAACTCGTGAAGATCGCCGCGTATCTGCACGATATCGGCAATCTCGTCAACCGCGTCGAGCATTCGCAGAGCGGTGCGGTGATGGCGTTCCGTCTGCTTGACCATATGGATATGGCCGCCGAGGATATTGCGACCATCGTCACCGCCATCGGCAACCACGACGAGGGAACGGGTGTGGCGGTCAACGCCGTTGCAGCGGCACTGATCCTGGCAGATAAATCGGACGTGCGCCGCAGTCGTGTACGCAACCGCGATCTGAGCCGCTTTGATATCCACGATCGCGTCAATTTCTCGGTCGAACGCTCGGAGCTGACCATCAGCGCCGATAAGGAGAGCATCACGCTGGCACTGGACATCGACACCGAGGTCAGTTCCGTAATGGATTATTTCGAGATTTTCCTTGCACGAATGACGCTTTGCCGTAAGGCGGCAGAAACGCTCGGATTGCGCTTTAAGCTGGTTATTAATCAGCAGGAACTCCTCTAATGCTTTTTCGCACGTAGCTCCTTAACGCCGATATACAGCAAAAGAATGCCAAACAATCGCCGCAGCAGGTTTGTGTCCATATCGGCGGCAAGCAGGGCGGTGGGGATAACGGCGGCGACGCCGCCGAGACTGCACCACAGCACCGCCTTCCATTCAATCGCCTTATGGCGGATATGCCCGATGAGGGCGGCGGGCGCACAACCGATGAAATAGAGCAGGTTAATGCCGCCCGCGGTATATTGCGCGACCCCCGCGAAGGCGGTCAGGTACAGCACCAGCAGCGAGCCGCCGCCGATGCCGAAGCCGCTGATGATCCCCGTCAGCGTACCGATGAGCAGGGCGAAAAACCACATCATAATAACAACACCGCCTTCACGCCGCCGTAGAGAATGAGCAGACCGAACAGCCGATGCAGCCACTCGGTCGGGATACGGCGGAAAAATTTTGCCGACAGCAGTCCGCCAAGGACGCCGCCGATGAGGTAGGGTAGAGCATCCGCCCATGCGTTGCCGCCCTTGAGGCAAAATAACCCATACGATACGATGGACAGTGGCAGGATGATGGCAATCGAGGTGGCAAACGCCTTCTTTTCCTCGAGCCCGATCCAGCCGATAAGCAGCGGCACAAGGAATAACCCGCCGCCCGCGCCGAACAGCCCGTTGGCAACACCTGCCAACCCGCCGGCTATTGCATAACGGTAATATTTTTTCATAATAACCCCCAAAATAATACAGTTAACCTTAGTTTCACCTTAGTGCTTTGAAATATGAGCGGAGGAACCCTTATGATGAACAAAGAAATGCTGGAAGACTTGTTTTTACAGGTACAAAAGCCTGCGCGCTATACGGGCGGCGAGTTAAACAGCGTAGCAAAAGATCTCGCAGATGTGGCCGTGCGCTTTGCGTTCTGCTTCCCTGACCTTTACGAGGTCGGTATGTCGCATCTGGGGATGAAAATTCTGTATGCACAGTTTAATAATGAGCCTGACGTATGGTGTGAACGCGTATTTTCTCCCGACACGGATATGGAAGCCTTGATGCGCAAGCACCATATTCCGCTGTTTGGTCTGGAGAGCCGCGATCCGATACGGGAGTTCGATTTCATCGGCTTTACGGTGCAGTACGAGTTGTGCTATACTGCGATGCTGAATATGCTCGATCTCGCGGGCGTGCCGCTGCGCGCCGCCGACCGCGACGAAAGCTTTCCGCTGGTGGTTGCGGGCGGCCCTTGCGTGTGTAATCCCGAGCCGATCGCGGATTTTGTGGATATCTTCTTCCTCGGCGAGGGCGAAGAGGTCGACCTTGAGGTTATTAACCTCTATAAAGAACATAAAAAGAAAGGCTATTCCAAGAAAGCCTTTTTGCGTGCCTGTGCGGATATCGAGGGCGTGTATATCCCGTCGCTGTACGAGCCGTCTTATAACGAGGACGGCACGATTAAGGCGGTGGAGCCGCTCGATGGTGTCAAGCCGACCGTGCGCAAGCGCATCATCCGCGACCTGAACACCTGCTATTATCCCGAATATTTCGTCGTGCCGTACACCGATATTGTGCACGACCGCGCGATGAGCGAGATCTTCCGCGGCTGTATTCGCGGATGTCGCTTCTGTCAGGCGGGCTTTATTTACCGTCCCGTGCGGGAGAAATCGGTGGACACCATCGACAAACAGAGTCACGACCTTTGCCGCTCGACGGGGTATGAGGAGTTTTCGCTGTCGTCGCTGTCGACGAGCGATTACACGAAACTGGAAGAGCTGCTTGACCGCCTGCTTGACTGGGCGGAGAAGGAGCACACCAACATCTCTCTGCCGTCCCTGCGTGTCGACGGCTTCTCGGATGAGCTGGTCAACCGCCTCAACGTCCTGCGCCGTGCAGGGCTGACCTTCGCCCCTGAGGCAGGCACCCAACGTCTGCGTGATGCGATCAATAAGAACCTCACCGAGGAGGAGATTCTTGATACCGCCGCTAAGGCGTTCCGCGGTGGCTGGACGGCAGTGAAGTTGTACTTTATGATGGGTTTGCCAACCGAGACAATGGAGGACATTGAGGGGATGGCGGTACTCGGGCAGAAGATCGTCAACTGCTTCTACGCCAACCCTGATAAGCCGAAGGGCAAGGGCGTGATGGTGAATATGAGCGCATCCTGCTTTGTGCCGAAGCCGTTTACACCGTTCCAGTGGGAGCCGCAGACGACCATGCAGGAGCTGGAGGAAAAGCAGAAGCATCTCGTTGAATCGGTGCATACCAAGAAGATCTCGTTGAGCTGGCATGACGCCAAAACTAGCTTCCTTGAGGCGGTGCTTGCTCGCGGCGACCGCCGTCTGTGCCGCGTGCTGGAGCTCGCGCATGAGCGCGGCTTTAACCTTGACGCGTGGTCGGAGCATTTTAATTTTGACGCGTGGATGGAGATCTTCCGCGAGATCGGGCTTGATCCCGCGTTTTATGCGAACCGTACGCGTCCGTATGACGAGGTGTTCCCGTGGGATCATCTTGACTACGGCGTGACTAAGAAGTTCCTTATCTCAGAGAACAAAAAGGCGCACGAGGCGGTCGCTACCCCGCATTGCCGTCAGGCGTGCTCGGGATGCGGCGCAGCGTGCTGGAAGGAGGGTGTGTGTGTTGAGAACCGTTAGAGTGGTCTTTTCCAAGACGGGACGCGCCCGCTTTATTTCCCATCTTGATCTCGTGCGCACAATGACCCGTGTGGTGCGGCGCGCCGAGATTCCGCTGTGGTATACCGAAGGCTTTAATCGCCATCCGTATCTCACCTTTGCCGCGCCGCTGTCGCTGGGGTTTGAGGGCCTGCGCGAGTCGATGGATCTGCGTTTGGAAGAGGATATGCCATACGACGAACTTGTCGCGCGTCTTAACACGGCGTTGCCCGAGGGGTTTGAGGCGATCTCCGCCGCCGAGGCGGTGCATAAGGTGGGGGCACTCACCGCGGCGCGTTACCGTCTACGATTTGATTGCCCGCCCGAGAAGATCACTGCTCTGCTCGCACAGCCGGAGATCTTGGTCGAAAAGCGCACCAAGAAGAAAACGATGAAGACACTGGACATCCGCCCTGCGTTTGCAGACGCGCAGGTGAGCGCATACGGTGAGGGGACGAAGGTAACGGTGACGTTGCCCGTCGGCAACGATACCGTTAACCCGAGCCTGCTTTTGCAGGCGCTTGGCGCCACTTCTGACGAAGAATACCACTTGCGTGTGCTGCGCCTTGATCTGCTCACCGCAGACGGAAAATCCTTTTGCTGATGACGACAGAAAAATATTTTTCAGTTTTGCAAAAAAACACTTGCATTTTGTATGCGACTGTGCTATGATACTACAGGTGTTTTTGGCCGCGAGTTCTCCTCGTGGGGGTTAATGCCTGGCGAAAGCACGACATTAAAGCGGATAGTCCTCTATCGGTCACCGATCGGTATGAATGTCTGAAAATTTTAGGAGGAACACAAATGGACGCATTGAAACTCATCGCTGGCGACAGCATGAAGCAGGAAGCTCCGGTTTTCGGTATCGGTGACACGGTCCGCGTGGACGTGAAGATCCGTGAAGGTGACCGCGAGCGTATCCAGGCCTTCGAGGGCACGGTTATCGCGAAGAAGGGCAGCGGCGTTGCTGAGACCTTCACCGTTCGCCGTGTTGCTTACGGCGTTGGTGTGGAGAGAGTTTTCCCTCTGCACAGCCCGAACGTAGCCGCTGTTAAGGTGGTTCGCTACGGTAAGGTTCGCCGCAGCAAGCTGTATTATCTGCGTGATCGCGTGGGTAAGGCTGCTAAGGTTAAAGAATTAATTAAATAATTCGACAAAAAAGGGGCTGAAAAGTCCCTTTTTTGCTTTATTTTATTGATTTTATATGATATAATGATATAAAATTTTCATTTTATGCGATGAGAGGGTGAAGGAATGGCTCGGATGCCCATAAATATCAATACAGACGCACGGCGCCGCTTGGCTGTTTCGGCCTACGATTGGGTCAGCACACTGGTGGTGTCGCTGCTGGTGTTGGTAATTGCTTTTACCTTTTTCTTGCGCATCATCCGTGTGGATGGCGATTCGATGGACAGCACTTTGCGGGATGGAGATCAACTGCTGATGATCACGACGGTCTCCGAGTATCGGCGCGGCGACATCGTTGTGGTCGATCGGTATACGATCGAGCCTTTGGTTAAGCGCGTCATTGCGGTTGGCGGCGATACGATCAAGATTGATACGAATGGCTTGGTTTATCTCAATGGCGATCTGCTCAGCGAGCCCTATGCGGCGAAATTCACGCCGCAAAAGGGCTGCACAGAGACGGTTGTCATCCCGAACGGATACGTTTTCCTGTTGGGTGATAACCGTTCGGTGTCTCTTGACAGCCGCTCGGAGGAGATCGGTCTGGTGTTGGAGAAGGATCTGGTCGGCAAGGCGGTGTTCCGTGTGTCGCCGATTTCCGCCTTGGGTGGAATTTATTATAATATGGAGCAGAGCATGACGAATTGAGGGAGATCGCGATGGAAAAGCCTGTACAAAAAAACGAAAACAGCGCACTTTCCTCTTGTTTTGAATGGGTCTCTATGATGATTTTTGCGCTGGTGACAGTAACGCTTGTCTTTGCGTTACTCTTTCGCGTAGTTGGTGTCAGCGGCGATTCGATGAAAAACACGCTCCAAGACGGCGATCGACTGGTTTTGGTCACCCAGCTTTACAAAATTGAGCGTGGCGATATCATCGTTGTCACCCGTGAGGGCGAAGAGCCGTACATCAAGCGTGTGATTGCCGTTGCCGGCGATACAATCGACATTGATGATGAGAACGGCCTTGTGCTGCTCAACGGCAAGGCAATGAAGGAAGATTACGTGGCGGGCGGCTTTACACCGGCGTTCGAATTTGAAGGCCCGTATACTGTCAAGGACGGCGAGGTGTTCGCGATGGGCGATAACCGTATGTGGTCGCTTGATTGTCGTCAGCTTGGTGCGTTTTCTACAGATGAGATCGCGGGCGAGGCGGTGTTCCGCCTGTTCCCGCTTGAAACGATAGGCAAGATTTGAGTTGGGAGGGTGACGGATGGCGAAGTACAAGAAGAACACAAAACAATACAGCACGCCCCGCCGCCCGAAGCCGCATAAGAGCGCGCCCGCGACGGCGGATAAGGGTGAGACACGCGCGGAGAGCATCCAGTGGTTTCCCGGACATATGGCGCGCACCCGCCGTAAGATTCAGGAGAGTCTGTCGCAGGTCGACGCGGTCATTGAGATTGTCGACGCGCGTATTCCGCAGAGTAGCCGTAACCCTGAGCTGGACCACTGGGTCGGGCGTAAGCCGCGCCTGATCGTGCTCAACAAGGCGGATCTCGCGGACGAGGCGGCGACCAAGCGGTGGATTTCCTATTATGAGTCCCGCGGTATTGCGGCGATTGCGGTCGATTGCAAGAGCGGTCGCGGGTTTAATGGCTTTATGCCTGCCTTACGCCGTATTTTACGCGATCTGATTGAGAAATGGGAGAGCAAGGGGATGAACCACGCCATCCGCGCGATGATCGTCGGTATCCCAAACGTGGGGAAGAGCTCCTTTATCAACCGCCTCAACAAGGGCGGCAAAGCGAAGGTGGAGGATCGCCCCGGTGTCACCCGCCAGAACCAGTGGTTTGTGGTGGAAGGCGCGCAGCTGCTCGATACCCCGGGCGTGCTGTGGCCAAAGTTTGAGGATCATACCGTGGCGCTGCATCTTGCCTTTACGGGCGCGATCAAGGATCAGGTGCTGGATATGGAGGAGATGGCGTGCGAGTTGCTTGGCATCCTCTCTCGTTCTTATCGCGAGCTGCTGACCGCCCGCTATAAGCTGACCGATGACCTTCCTGAGGACACCTGGGAACTGCTGCAACTCGTTGCCCGCAAGCGCGGGATGTTGGTCTCGGGCGGCGAGGTAGACACCGAGCGTGCCGCGATTATGCTGCTTGATGAATATCGCGGCGGCAAACTCGGCCGCATTTCTTTGGAAGATGCGAGGTGTTATGATGAATAATAACGAATTTGATGCCGCTCTGCACGCCGAGGGCATTTCTTGCTTTTGCGGCGTGGATGAGGCGGGACGCGGACCGCTGGCAGGCCCCGTCTATGCCGCCGCGGTGATTTTATCGCCCGATAAGCCTATCGAGGGCGTGGGCGACAGCAAAAAGCTGTCCGAGAAGAAGCGGGAAGCGCTGTTCGACGTTATCTGCGAGCAGGCGGTCGCGTGTTGCATTGCCTCAGCGAGCGTAGAGGAGATTGAGGAGCATAACATATTGAATGCAACCTACCTTGCGATGACCCGTGCGGTGGAGGGGCTGTCCGTCAGTCCCGAACTCGCGTTGATCGACGGTAACCGCATCCCGCCGATGCTGACCGTGCCTGCGAAATGTGTTGTAAAGGGGGATGCCTTGTCGGCGTCGATCGGCGCGGCTTCCATCCTTGCAAAGGTCGCGCGAGACCGCGTATTGCGCGAGGCGGATGCGCTGTATCCCGAATACGGCTTTGCTGTGCATAAGGGCTATGGCACCGCGGCGCACACGGCGGCACTGCGCGAGTTTGGCCCGTGCCCGATCCATCGCCCGAGCTTTCTTAAGAAGATATTGGGAGAAAAGGGCTGATGGCAGGCATCTCCAAGGGTGTGATCGGCGAGACCATCGCCGCCCGCTTCCTGCGGGATAAGAAGTACATCATCCTCGCGGCAAACTACCGTTGCCGTTTTGGGGAGATCGACATAATCGCTGCTGACCGCTCGTATATTGCTTTTGTGGAAGTGAAGACCCGACGGGCGGACGCGCTGTATACCCCGCGCGAGGCGGTCACCATCGCGAAGCAGCGGAGGATAATGCAGACCGCGTCAATGTACCTGAGTCACAACCCCATTGAGCGGCAACCCCGCTTTGACGTGATCGAGGTCGTCACCGCCACAGACGATCCTATGAATGTGGTAGAACTCAACCACATCATAGATGCTTATGAGGCGGGTGATCTGCATACGGCTTTTTGATCTACATTGTGATACCCTTGGACGCGGATGCGATGAGCGTTGTTCGATCGAGAAAAATGACGGCGCGGTTGATCTTTGCCGCGGGCGCGTTTTTGCTCCATGGGTACAAGCGTTCGCGGCGTTCATTTCCGATGGTCTCGATGGCAAGGATGCCGAGAGACGCTGCATTTCCTTGCTGGATGCGGCAGAGCTATGGGAGCGTGAACGACCGGAGGATTTTTGCATCGTGCGCGAGCGCGGTGATTTAACGGATAACCGTTTTGTCTGCCACGCACTGCTCACGGGAGAAAATATCGGCGCAATCGGCGACATTTCCTGCCTTAATCGACTACATGCTCGTCACGTGCGTGCGGCGACGCTGACCTGGAACGGGGATAACCCGTGGGGCTGCGGCAGCTTCGGGAGTGATAACGGCCTGACCGCACTTGGTTTTCGCGCGATCGAGCGAATGCAGGCGCTCGGTATCACGGTCGATGTGTCGCATTTGAATGAGCGTGGCTTTTGGGGCGTCGCCCGACGGATGAAGCGCCCTTTTATCGCGACCCACTCCTGCTCCGCTGCGGTAACGCTGCACCCGCGCAATCTCACCGACGATCAGTTTCGCGCCATACGCGACAGCGGCGGTATCGTGGGGATCAATCTGTATCACGCGCATCTCGGCATCCCGTTTGATGGGGATTACCTTGATGCTTTTCACCGTCATTTGACGCACTTCTTGTCGCTCGACGGTGAGGATACCGTGTGTATCGGCACGGATCTCGACGGAATGGAACTGCCGCCGTCATTTGATGGGATAAGCTTTCTTGGCCGTCTGTATACGAATTTGCAATCCCGCGGCTTGGATGCCGCTTTGTTAGATAAAGTCTTTTATACCAATGCGTATCGCTTTTTTTCTGAGGCGATCGCATAAGGAATTTCATCCGAAAGGAAGAGCATTATGCACTACACCAGTACGAGAAATAATACGATCCGCGTGACCGCCGCCCGGGCGATCGCGCAGGGTATTTCCAAAGAAGGGGGCTTGTTCGTTCCCAGTGAGCTGCCGAAGCTCACCGAGGGGGACTTTGTTGCGCTGCAGGGAATGAGCTATCCTGAGCGGGCAACAGCTGTGCTGTCTCGCTTTCTGAATGATTTCACCACCACCGAGGTTCAGAAATGCACGACTGCGGCCTACGGTGCGCAGTTTGATGCCGCTGCTGTCGCGCCGCTCAACGCCATTGACGGCGAGCATAACGTGCTCGAATTGTGGCACGGTCCGACCTGCGCGTTTAAGGATATGGCGCTGCAGATCCTGCCGCATCTGATGCGCGTGTCGACAGGCAAGACCGCGCCCGGTGAGGAGACGGTCATCCTCGTCGCGACCTCGGGCGACACCGGCAAAGCGGCTCTGGAGGGTTTTAAGGATGCCGCCGGTACGCGGATTCTCGTGTTTTATCCCGCGGACGGTGTCAGCGAGATGCAGCGTCTACAGATGATCACTCAGGAAGGCGGAAACGTTGGCGTTTGCGCCATCCGCGGCAACTTTGACGATGCTCAGACGGGCGTTAAGACGCTGTTCACCGATCCTGCGATGCAGTCGATGCTGAGAGAGGGGGGTATGCGCTTCTCGAGCGCCAACTCTATCAACTGGGGTCGTCTTGTGCCGCAGATCGTGTATTATATTTCCGCTTACTGCGATATGCTCGCACAGGGTAAGGTCGCGATGGGTGAGCCGATCAACGTGGTGGTGCCGACAGGTAACTTCGGTAACATCCTCGCTGCATATTATGCGCGCGAGATGGGCACCCCGATCGCGAAGCTCATCTGTGCATCCAACCGCAACCGCGTGCTGACCGATTTCTTCGAGAGCGGCACCTATAATACTGCTCGCCCGTTCTACACCACGACCTCGCCGTCGATGGATATTCTGGTGTCTTCGAATCTTGAGCGTCTGCTGTACCACCTCGCAGGTGAGGACAGTGCGCAGATCGCTGAGATGATGGCGAGCCTGCGTGACAATAAGCAGTATACTGTTCCTGCGCCGGTGAAAGAGCAGATGGACGCGCTGTTTGCCGCGGGCTGTGCCTCGGATGACGAGGTTGCCGCGACCATCAAGACGGTTTATGATAAGACGGGTTATCTGCTTGATACGCACACGGCGGTCGCGTTCCACGTCTACGATGCCTATCGCGCGGCAAGCGGAGATGCCACACCGACTGTGATCGCATCCACCGCAAACCCCTATAAGTTCACCTCCGCAATTCTCGAAGCGCTCGGCAAGGATGCCGACGGCGACCCGTTCAGCTTGCAGGCGGCTTTGCACGACGCGACGGGTGAACCTGTCCCTGCGCCGCTGGCGAATCTTGGTGACAAGGTGGTTCGCTTTACGGATGTTTGCGACGGCGATACCGACACTATGCGACAAACTGTGTGCGGAATGTTAAATCTGGGATAAGGAGAATACGCTATGGCGTTATTTGCCATCGGTGACACTCATCTGTCACTGGGCACGGATAAGCCGATGACCGTTTTTGCGGGTTGGGATAACTACGTTGAGCGGTTGGAAGAAAACTGGCGGCGGTTGGTATCGGAGGACGACACGGTCGTCATTTCGGGGGATATTTCCTGGGGAATGTCGCTCGAGCAAGCGAAGCCCGATTTTGCCTTCCTGCATAGCCTCCCAGGCCGAAAACTGCTGTTCAAGGGTAACCACGACTATTGGTGGACGACTCGCCGTAAAATGGACACCTTTTTTGAGGAGAGCGGTTTTACCTCTCTGCGTATCGTGCACAACGATGCGGTCGCGGTGGACGGCTGTATGGCGGTTTGCGGTAGTCGCGGTTGGTTTAACGAGGATGGTGAAGAAGCGGATCACACCGTTCTGCTGCGCGAGGCGGGTCGTTTGCGCGCATCCATCACCGCCGCGAAACAAACAGGACTGGAGCCTGTGGTATTTCTGCATTATCCGCCGCTCTTTGGCGGTCAGCGGTGTGAGGAGATCCTGCAGGTGCTGCAGGAGGAGTCGATTGCTCGCTGCTATTACGGTCACGTGCACAGCGCGGGTATCCGTATGGCGTTCAATGGCACCGAAAACGGCACCGAATATCGCCTCATTTCCGCGGATGCATTGGGGTTTTGCCCAATACTGATTCGACCGACGGACAAATAATCGGCAAAGTGGAAAAATTTTATAAAAAGGCTAGTCAAACAGAAAGTTATATGTTATAATAGAGCGCAATTGTGAAAATCACAAAAAGTTTTGGCAACAAAACAGGAGGAATGAAGTCATGAGTCTGAAAAATGCTACCAAGCTGGAAAACAACCGCGTAGAGCTCGAGATCGAGGTCGACGCCGCTACCTTCGAGGCCGCTGTTAACGCCGCCTACAAGAAGGATGTCAAGAGAATGGCCGTCCCCGGCTTCCGTAAGGGTAAGGCTCCCCGCGCCCTCATCGAGAAGACCTACGGCAGCGGTATTTTCTACGAGAGCGCGATGAATGATGTGTATCCCGCTGCTCTGGACGAGGCGATCAAGGCTTCCGACTACGAGTACGTGGAAGATAAGATCGATCTGGACGTCGTGTCCGTCGGCCCCGAGGGTCTGGTGTTCAAGGCGACCATCACCGTAAAGCCCGAGGTTACTCTGCGCGGCTATAAGAGCCTCAAGGCGACCAAGAAGGTCGAGGCCGTTTCCGACGAGGACGTCGAGGATGAGCTTAAGAAGCTGCAGGAGCGCAATGCTCGTATGGTGTCGGTTGAGGATCGTGCTGCTGAGATGGGCGACACCGTCACCTTCGATTTCGAGGGTTTCCAGGACGGCGTAGCATTTGAGGGCGGCAAGGGCGAGAACCACGCGCTGGTGCTCGGCTCCGGTCAGTTTATCCCCGGCTTTGAGGAGCAGCTCGTCGGCGCCGCTGTGGATGCGGATGTCGAGGTCAACGTGACCTTCCCTGAGGAGTACCACGCTGCTGAGCTCGCGGGCAAGCCCGCGGTCTTCAAGTGCAAGGTGCACAAGATCGAGAAGAAGGAGCTGCCCGAGATCGACGACGAGCTGATCAAGGATTGCAGTGACTTTGAGACTGTTGACGAGTTCAAGGCGGACGCGAAGAAGCGTCTCGAGGAGCAGCGTGAGAACGCGGCTCAGGCTGATGTTGACGAGAAACTGGTTGAGGGTCTGCTTAAGTGCATGAAGGCGGACATCCCCGAGGCGATGTATGAGCGCGCCATCGACGACCGCATTCAGGATTTCGCCTACCGTCTGCAGTCGCAGGGCTTGAGCTTGGAGCTGTACCTGCAGTACACCGGTATGGATGAGAAGGCGTTCCGCGACAGCTTCCGCGAGCAGGCCGAGAAGCAGGTCAAGGTGCGTTTGACCCTCGAGGCTATTGCCAAGAAGGAGAAGATCAAGCCCTCTGACGAGGAGCTCGAGGCTGAGTACGCCAAGTTTGCCGAGCAGTACGGCATGGAGGTCGACAAGGTGAAAGCCGCGATCCCCGCGACTGCTTTGGTGGAGGATCTCTCCGTCAGCAAGGCGATGGATTTCGTCAAGGAGCACGCGACCATCACCGAAGAATAATTTCCGTTTCGGTTTAGAGCCGAATTTCCCTGCCCATACTATGTGGCAGGGAAATTTGCCTATTTACTAACAAATTACCGATCATCAAGGAGGGCGTTTGATATGAGCTTTATCCCGTATGTCGTTGAACAGACCAGCCGCGGTGAGCGCAGTTACGACATTTTCTCGCGTTTGCTCAATGACCGCATTATTATGCTGTCGGATGAGGTCAACGACACGACCGCGTCACTGATCACAGCACAGCTGTTATATCTCGAGGGGCAGGATCCCGATAAGGATATCCATCTGTATATCAACAGCCCCGGCGGCTCGATCTCGGCCGGTATGATGATCTACGACACGATGCAGTATATTAAGTGCGATGTGTCCACCATCTGCGTCGGTCTCGCCGCGAGTATGGGTAGCTTCCTGCTCGCCGCCGGCGCGAAGGGCAAGCGTTTTGCACTGCCCAACAGCGAGATTATGATCCATCAGCCGCTCGGCGGTGCGAAGGGTCAGGCGTCGGATATCAAGATCCAGGCGGATCACATTCTGTATATCCGCGGCCGTATGAACCGTATGCTGTCCGAGATGACGGGTCAGCCCATCGAGGTCATTGAGCGCGACACCGATCGCGACAATTGGATGACCGCTGACGACGCCGTGCGATACGGCATCGTGGACAAAGTGGTGGAGAAGCGCGGCTAATGTCGTGCCACACCATGAAGAAAGTGAGGAGATCTGCCGATGAGTGACGATCATCAGCTTTCGATCACCTGCTCTTTCTGCGGCAAACCGCAGGAGGAGGTAGAACGGCTGATCGCCGGTCCGGGTGTATTTATTTGTAACGAGTGTATCGAGCTGTGCCAGAGCCTGCTCGAGCCGGATGCTGCTCCTGTCAAGCGGGTGTCCGCATCGACGAAGAAGGACGAGCCGCCGATGCTGCCGACTCCGCGCGAGATCAAAGCGCACCTCGACGAGTATGTCATCGGGCAGGATGACGCAAAGGTTACGCTGTCTGTTGCGGTGTATAACCATTATAAGCGTATCTATTTTGGCGCGGATATGGACACCGAGCTTGGTAAGAGCAACGTTCTGCTTCTTGGCCCGACGGGTGTCGGTAAGACTGCGCTTGCGCAGGCACTTGCCAAGGCACTCGACGTACCGTTCGCGATTGCGGACGCGACGACGCTTACCGAGGCGGGCTACGTCGGCGAGGATGTTGAGAATATCCTGCTTCGTCTGATTCAGGCGGCAGATTTTGACGTAGAGCGTGCTCAGCGCGGCATTATCTACGTCGACGAGATCGACAAGATTTCCCGCCGCAGCGAGAATCCGTCCATCACCCGCGACGTCAGTGGTGAGGGCGTGCAGCAGGCGCTGCTCAAGATCCTTGAGGGTACGGTGGCCAACGTCCCGCCCGGAGGCGGACGTAAGCACCCCCAGCAGGAGTTCATCCAGGTCGATACCTCGAATATTCTGTTTATCCTCGGTGGTGCCTTTGACGGCATTACCAAAACGATTGAAAAACGCGTCGGTACGGGTTCGCTTGGCTTCGGCAACGACGTCAAGTCTAAGAACGATGCCAATAACATCGCGCTTCTCAAGCAGATCGTGCCGCAGGATCTGGTTAAATACGGCCTTATCCCCGAGTTGGTCGGTCGTATGCCGGTCATCACGACGCTCGAAAATCTCGATGCCGAGGCACTCGTGCGCATTCTGACCGAGCCGAAGAATGCGATCCTCAAGCAGTACGTGCAGCTCTTCGAGCTCGACGGCGTGCAGCTGTCCTTCACGGACGATGCGTTGCGCGCGGTTGCTGAATTGACGCTTAAGCGTGAGACGGGTGCGCGTGGTCTGCGCTCGGTGATGGAGGGTCTGCTGACCAAGCTGATGTTCGACATCCCCTCGGACACCACGGTGGAAAAGGTGATCATCACCGCCGCTTGCGTCAATGAGGGTGCTCAGCCGGAGATCATCTACAATCCCGACAAGAAATCCGCTCGCGCCAAAGCAGGCATTAAGTCCAAGACGACGTCCCGCCGCAAGGTGTCGGGCAAATAACGCCAATATACTCTCATCGGTCGGTGCCGCGTGCGGACCGACCGATTTCCCTTTTGATAAGAGGTGAACCTAGTTGATTGAAGAAAAACAGTTTGTGACCCTGCCGATGCTGGTGTTACGTGGACTCGTGTGCTTTCCCGAGACGGTGATGCACTTTGACGTCGGTCGGCTCAAATCCGTTGCCGCGCTTAACGCCGCGATGAAGAAGGACCAAACCGTCTTTTTGGTCACGCAAAAGGACGTTGCCGAGGACGACCCCTCGCCGAGCGGGTTATACCGTATGGGCGTGGTGGCAAAGGTCAAGCAGATCTTAAAGCTCCCGCACGACAACTTTCGTGTTGTCGTCGAGGGCGAATATCGCGCGAGCATCGCGGAGATCGTCCAACAGGAGCCGCATTATATCGCGGTGGTTGAGGAGCGGTATGACCGTCCCATCACCAATTTTTTGATGGCGGAGGCGCTGGTTCGCCAGTGTCGCGACGTGTTCGAGGAATACGTCGAGCTTGTACCGAAGATGGCGCCCGACGTGCTGATGACCGTTGTGACAGAGGATCGTCCGGGGCATCTCGCAGACTATATTGCGAGCAATCTCGGTATGCCGTATGAGGAGAAACAGCGTATCCTAAACCTGCTGTCGGTGAACAACCGCGTGGAAACCTTGCTTCGCATCGTACATAAGGAGTGCCAGGTGTTGCAGCTCGAAAAGAAGATCGAGGACAAGGTTCAGCAGCAGATGGACGATAATCAGCGGGATTACTATCTACGTGAGCAGATCCGTGCAATCTCGGAGGAGCTCGGCGAAGAGGATAACCCCGTCGAGGAATCCGCGGAATACATCGCCCGCGTTGAGAAGCTCGGTCTGCCCGAGAAGATCAGCGAGCCGCTCATTAAGGAGTGCCGCAAGCTCGGGAAAATGCCGCCCGGTTCGCACGAGGCGACGGTGGTGCGCGGGTATCTCGATACCTGCCTGTCTCTGCCGTGGAACGATACGACCGAGGACAACCTCGATCTGAAACACGCCCGCCGTATCCTTGATCGCGACCATACGGGGTTAGATAAGGTTAAGGATCGCATCATCGAGGCGTTGGCCGTGCGACAGCTCTCGGACGAGATGAAGGGCCAGGTGCTTTGCCTCGTCGGCCCGCCCGGCGTCGGTAAGACATCGATCGCGCGCTCGATCGCGGAGGCGATGGGACGCCGTTACGTGCGTGTGTCGCTCGGCGGCGTGCGGGATGAATCCGAGATCCGCGGTCATCGCCGCACCTATATCGGCGCGATGCCCGGACGCATTATCTCAGCAATCAAGCAAGCCGAAACCAAAAATCCGCTCATTCTGCTCGATGAGATCGACAAGATGGGCAATGATTTCCGCGGTGACCCCGCGTCGGCGATGCTGGAGGTGCTGGACACCGAGCAGAACAGTGCCTTCCGCGATCATTACCTTGATCTGCCGTTTGATCTGTCGGAGGTGCTGTTCGTGATGACTGCGAACGATGCGTCCGCGATCCCGTCGGCACTGTATGATCGTATGGAGATCATCAACCTGCCGAGCTATACCGCGCAAGAGAAGAAACGCATCGCCAAGCGCCACCTGCTGAAAAAGCAGATGAAGAAGCACGGCTTGGAGGCGAAACAGCTACGCGTAACCGACGCGGCGATCGACCGCATTATCGAGGGCTACACCGCTGAAGCGGGTGTACGTAATCTTGAGCGCGTGTTGGCGACGCTGTGCCGCAAGACCGCGACCAAGGTGGTCGAGGGCAGCGGCGAGAGCGTGTCGGTCACACCGGCCAATCTCGAGGAATATCTCGGTCCTGTCAAATATAAGGAAGACACCAAATCTCGCCGCAACGAGATCGGCGTTGTCAACGGTCTGGCGTGGACGGCGGTCGGCGGTGCGACGATGCCCGTTGAGGTAGCGATCCTCGACGGCAATGGTAAGGTGGAGATCACCGGTAACCTCGGCGATGTGATGAAGGAGTCCGCTAAGATCGCGGTCAGCTACGTGCGCACCCGCGCGCGTGACTGGCATATCCCGGAGGATTTCTATAAGACGAAGGATATTCACATCCACGTGCCGGAGGGGGCGGTGCCGAAGGACGGCCCGTCCGCGGGCGTGACCATGGCGACGGCGATCGTGTCGGCGCTGACGGGCATCCCTGTGAAAAAGAACGTCGCGATGACGGGGGAGATCTCTCTGCGCGGTCGAGTGATGCCGATCGGCGGCTTGCGCGAGAAGACGATGGCGGCGTTTACACACCATATGGACACCGTCATTATCCCCGAGGATAACGCGTCGGATCTCAATGAGATCGATCCCGCTGTGCGCGAAAAGACGCACTTTATCACGGCACGCAGTCTGGATACGGTCATCGGCAACGCGCTGGTGTCCGATCCGTCTACAGCGAACTAAAAGGGGGGGAGAAGCGTATGCGTTGGGAAAATGCCACCTTTGAGTCGGCGGCGGGTCTGTCCTCGCAGTTGCCGAGTAGCTCTATGCCCGAGATCGTGTTCTCGGGTCGCTCGAACGTTGGCAAATCCTCGCTCATCAACCGTCTGACGGGGCGCAAATCCCTCGCGCGTACCAGTGCAACCCCCGGTAAGACGGCGACGATCAACTTTTATCGCCTTGACGGTGCGCGGTTGGTTGACCTGCCCGGCTACGGCTACGCGCGGGTGTCCGACAGCGAACGTCGGCGGTGGTCGGAGCTGATCGAGGGCTATTTTAACGACGAGCGGGACATGCGTTTGGTCGTGCAGCTGCTCGATATCCGTCACACACCGAGCAAGGATGATTTCCAGATGCTCGAGTATATGGTTGAGCGGGAGATCCCCTTTATCGCCGTATTAACGAAAGCGGATAAGCTCAATAAGACTGAACGGGCACAGCGCCTTGCCGCTTTTGAGCAGGAACTGGCGGATTATGAGGGTATCTTCACACTGCCTTTTTCCTCATCTAACGGCGAGGGTGCAGACGAGCTACGTGATATCCTGTTAGAAGCCATAGAAGATTAAAAAAGAGCCTACCGACAGTTGTCGGTAGGCTCTTTTTCTGTTAAGTCATTTCCCTTTACATAACTTCGGGAGCGTCGATTTTCATCATCGCGAGGACGTTGTGCAGGGCAATGCGCACCGCATCGCACAGCGCTAGGCGGGCCATCATCAGATCCGTCTCAACACCCGATACGTGGCAGGCGTTGTAGAACTTGTGGAAGAGGGTAGCGAGCTCCAGTGCGTAGCGGGTGATGCCCGAGGGATCGTACGCTTTGGCACAGTCGACCACCGTCTTTTCCAGTGCGGACAGATGGCGGATAAGCTCGCGCTCCTCGGTGGCGGTGAGCAGCGCAAACTGCTTTGCGGTCGCCGCGGTGATCACCACTCCGTTTTCCTGCATCTTACGGAAGATGGAGTGGATGCGCGCGTGAGCGTATTGTACGTAATAGACGGGATTGGACGAGCTCTGCTCGATCGCCAGACCGAGGTCAAATTCCATCTGGGTGTTTGCTTCACGCTGGTTAAAGAAGAAGCGGGCGGCATCCACCGGTACCTCGTCGAGCAGATCGCTCAGCTGAATGGCTTTGCCCGAACGCTTGGACATACGCACGATCTCGCCGTCTCGCACCAAACGCACCAACTGCATCAGCACGACGTTCAGCTTATTACCGTCCATGCCGACAGCGTCCATCGCGCCTTTCATACGGGCAACGTGGCCGTGGTGATCGGCGCCCCACACGTCGATAAGCGTGTCATACCCGCGCAGGAACTTGTTGCGGTGATAGGCAATATCGGCGGCAAAGTAGGTGGGGTTGCCGTTGGCACGCACCAACACCTCGTCCTTGATGCCTTCCTCTTCGCCGTCGCGGTTGAGATGCTTCTTCGGCTGATATTTTTCGCCGTATTCGCCCGCCTTGTACCAAAGAGCGCCGTCCTTTTCGTAGGTGAGACCTTTTTCGGTGAGGATGTCGATGATTTCTTTCAGCTCGCCGTTGTTGTGCAGGGTGGACTCGGTGAACCAGCGGTCGTACACAATGCGGTATTTTGCCATATCCGCTTTCATTTTCTCGATGTTGAGCGGCAGAGCGTACTCGATGAGTGCACGGCGGCGTTCCTCGACACTGACGTTCACATATTTATCGCCGTGGATGGCGGAGAACGCCTCAGCGTGTACCTTGATATCGTCGCCGTGGTAGGCGTCCTCGGGCAGCTCAACCTGATCCTCACCAAGATGCAGTTGCATATACCGCACGTCCAGCGACAGGCCAAACTTCTCGATCTGGTTGCCCGCATCGTTGATGTAAAATTCTCGCCACACCTCGTAGCCTGCGGCATCCAGTACGCTCGCAAGGCAGTCGCCGAGCGCACCGCCGCGGGCGTTACCCATGTGCATCGGGCCGGTGGGGTTAGCGGAGACGTATTCCACCATCACCTTCTGCCCCTCGCCGTAGTCGGCACGACCGAAATCGTCGCCCTTGGCGATGACCTCGGACACCACATCGCCGTAGTAGGCGGGGGAAAGGGTGAAGTTCATAAAGCCGGGTCCTGCGACCTCGAAGGATGCGAAATAGGTGTCCTCGGTGTTTAGGTGCGCGGCGATGGTGTCCGCGATCTTACGGGGCGCTGCGCGGAATGCGCGGGCGGAAACCATCGCGATGTTGGCGGCGAGATCGCCGTTCTTGCGGTCAGCGGGGATTTCGATGATATAATCCGGCAGCGGCTCGTTCGGCAGTTCGCCTGCCTCGACAGCTGCCTTGACAGCAGCCGCGAGCATCTGACGAAGTTGTTCTTCCGTGGTTTTTACGATGTTAGGCATGGTTATTATCCTCCCGAATGGTGATGTGAACGGTATGCTCGGAGTTAATGCTTCCGTTAAAGCCGAGCGTATAAGCAAAGTAGAGTTGCCCGCCGACGGATGACAGGTCGTATTCCAGTGCCGTGGCGTAGGTGCCGAGATCAATCGCACCGTAGGGGGTGTTATAATTGCTGTGGTGTCGTCGGTGCTTCTCTAACACAAGGAAGCTCGCATTCGAGCCCGTGCGCTCGAGGATCACCTTGTCCTTGGATACGTGCACCGTGGTTGCCGTACCCTCCATACCGGTGGCTTCGCTCTCTTTATAGTGAATGTCCCAGCCACCGGCAGTGTTTTCGAGCGTGCCCTCGGTGGTTAGTTCGACTGTGTCGGTCTGATCATCGACCTTTTGCGTGCCGACGATCGTAATGATTGCTTGCATTAGGGTTCAGCCTTTCTAAGTTAGTGATATACTTTCGACTTCCTCGCTCACCGAGCGACCAAGAAAGATCTCCGCTGTGCGTGTAAAGCCATCGGGACGATCGGAGACGAAGAAGCGACACTGTCCCTCCTTGTTATTCGCGAGCGCGTTATGCTCGGCCAGTACGGCAGCGCAGTGGATGGCGGTCTCGCGGCCGGAGTCGATGAGGGTAACGCCGTCGCCGAGCTCCGCTTGAATAGTGGGGGCGAGCAGTGGGAAATGGGTGCAGCCGAGGATTAACGTATCCACACCTGCGGCCTTGATCGGAGCCATATAGCGTCGCACCATCGCGATCGCCACGTCGTCCGCGGGGTCGATCCAGCCCGCTTCAACGAGCGACACGAACATCGGGCAGGCCTCTGCGGTGACGAAGACGGTCTCGTCGAGCGCTAATATCGCCTTCTCAAAGGAGCGGCTGCGAACGGTTGCCGCCGTACCGATGATGCCGATGCGCTTGTTACGGGTTGCGCTGACGGCCGCCTTGGCGGTAGCCTCGACCACGCCGATTGCGGGGACGGGCAGTGAGCGCAGGATGTCGAGAGCGACCGAGCTGACGGTTCCGCAAGCAGCAATGATGAATTTTACATCGCGATCGAGCAGCAGTTGGCAATCCTCGCGCGCATAGCGACGGATGGTTTCTTCACTGCGCGTGCCGTAGGGTACGCGGCCGGTATCGCCGAAATAGACGATATCCTCGTGCGGCAACAGCTCCTGCAGTCGACGCACGGCGGTTAAGCCGCCAAGGCCAGAGTCGAACACACCGATGGGACGGTTATCCATACGCTCGCTCCTTTCATGTTTGCATACTTTATTAATCATATCACATTCTACTGAATAGTGCAATCAAAAAATTCACAATTTCTCACTGTACATAGCAGAAAAAATGTGCTATACTATGCGTGAGATTCGCGAAAGGAGGATGGCGTGTGCAAAGCTTCTATGAGCCGATTTCTCCACAGCTGTGGGAGAGACATTGTCTGCGTAATGATGCCGGCTACATCGGCATGATGATGCTTGCATTAGAGGGTACAATGTTTGTCCTCGGGATCCTGTTTCAGTTTGTTGTGCGTGTGTTTTCGCCGGATCTGCCGTCCTTTCTGCTTATTTATGCCGGTATCTATGCCACTGGGATGTCGCTTCCCGCGGTCGTGATCTCGTTGATTACCAAACGGCGGCATTTTCCGCTATCTCCGTCGCGGTCAATGCGACCGTCTGATGCGTTTTTTGGAATCCTTGCTGCCGTGGGTATTTGCATGACTGCGAATATTGCGGTCAACTACATTCTGCTTTTCTTTGAATCGGTCGGCGTGCCGGAGCCTGAGATGCCCGATTATCTGCAGCCGACACCAACCAGCCTGCTGATCAATTTGTTTGTGTTTGCCGTGCTACCTTCGTTGTTGGAGGAACTGGTATTTCGAGGCTATGTGTTGCGCGCTTTGCGACCGTACGGCGACTGGTTTGCGGTTATCGTGTCGGCGTTGCTGTTCGGGCTGATGCACGGCAACATCGCGCAGATTCCATTTGCGTTGATCGTCGGTATTGCCTTGGGGTGGCTGTATGTTATGACAGACAACATCTGGATACCTGTCGCTGTACATCTAATTAACAATGGCTTTTCGCTTCTCTTGCAGTATTGCACAATCGGGATGGACAACACCGAGGTTGGCATGGTCAATGGGTTTGTGATCCTTACGTTGATCGTTATTGGCGCGCTGTGTCTAGCGATGCTGGTTGTCCGTCGTAGTGCTTTGCTGCGTCGATTGAAGCGAAAGTCCTCTTTGTCGGTCGGTGCAAGAACGGGAGTATTACTGTCGTCACCGCAGTTTGTGCTCTGCTTGGTGGCGTTTACGGTGTTGACGATTGCAGATGTTATAGGGAGTATGGGTTAAATGGACGAACAGTTTATGCGCATCGCCTTAATGCTGGCACAAGAGGCGGCTGACGAGGGCGAGGTGCCTGTCGGTGCTGTGGTTGTCAAAGGTGAAGAGGTCATTGGAAGAGGCCGTAATCGCCGTGAGCTTGGCAAAAACGCGCTCGCGCACGCGGAGATTGAAGCGATCAACGAGGCGTGCCGTGCGCTCGGCGGCTGGCGATTGTCGGGCTGTCGGCTATATGTTACGCTCGAACCGTGCCCGATGTGCGCGGGCGCAATTATTAACGCGCGCATCGACGAGGTGATCTATGGCACAATTGACCCGAAGGCGGGTTCCTGCCACTCGTTAGTCGATTTGTTTGCGTTACCGTATAACCATAAGCCGATTTGCCGCTTCGGCGTGTTGGAGGAAGAGTGCTGCAAGGTGCTGAAGGACTTTTTTCGTACGTTGCGTGTAAGAAAAGGTTGATTTTCGTCAGGAGGAAGTTTATGCGCTTTCTGATTTTGTCGGCAAACACAGGCGGCGGTCACAATGCTGCCGCTTATGCCATTCAGGAGGAATTGAATAGACAAGGCATCGAGTCGGATATCGAGGATTGTCTGGGCTTTATTTCCGAGAAGACATCGGATTTTATCAGTTGGGGACATTCCTATCTTTACAAGCATATGCCACGGGTGTTTGGTCACGCTTATCGTTTGGAAGAACAGCATTCTTCGCAGCTTATTTATGATAGTATTGCACTTGGTGCGGCGAAGTATCACGCTTTTATTACCGAGCGGGATTATCAGGCTGTGATATGCGTGCACGTGTTCTCCAGCACACTGGTGACGGAGGAGCAGCGCCGCTTTGGTAAGAGCTTACCGCATTTTTTTGTCGCGACGGATTATACCTGCAGTCCCGGTGGGGGAGATGCCGAGGCAGATGCTTGGTTGATTCCTGATGCGGGGTTGACGGAGGAATTCGTGCAATGCGGCGCGCCTCGTGGGCGGGTGTTTGCTACCGGTATTCCCATTCGTCGTGCGTTCACGGACAGACTTGATAAGACTCAGGCGCGCGAAGAGCTTGGTCTGCCGTCCGATGGCCGTATTGTGCTGATGTGCTGCGGCAGCATCGGGTGCGGGAAGATGAATCGCATCGTTCCGGATTTTGCGCGAGCGTTGCCGTCGGACTGTACGCTGGTCGTCATTTGCGGTAACAACGAAAAACTTTATGATCAGCTGCTGGAAGATGCTACTCCTCGCGTTGTGCCGGTTGGCTTTACCGACAAGATTACGAAATATATGATGGCGGCGGACGTGTGCCTTAGCAAACCGGGCGGCCTTTCGACGACGGAATTGTTGGCGGTCGGCGTGCCGTCTGTGCTCGTTTTAGTGGTACCTGGTTGTGAGAGTCGCAATATGGCTTTCATCACCGCTAAGGGTCTTGCGATCGGAACAGAGGATTGGGAAACTGCAGTCGAGCGAGCTTTGACGTTACTTAATGACTCCGCAGAGATTAGTGAAATGCGCCGTAAGTTGCAAAAATATAATGCGGGGCACGGCGCGGAAAACATCGTAAATTTCATCAAAAATGCCATCAGAAATGAATGAGCAAAAATAATCACAGCCCTCAGCCGATCCTCGGCAGAGGGCTGTGTCTTTGTTGTGGGTGGAAGAAATTTTTGGTACTACATCTAGTGTCGGTTAAATTTTTCTCAGCGCTGATATTCCGTTGGCAACTGTCCATTTGTGATTATTTTGTGTACGGAGTCGAGCGGCCCGACCTTGCAGAAATAGCGTTTACCGAGCTTGCTGCTGTCGCACATGAGGATTACGTGGCGTGCATTCTGGATATACACGCGCTTAAGACTAGCCTCGCTCTCGTCCGCATCGGTTATGCCGACCTCGGTCTCAATGCCGCGGCAGGAGATAAAAGCGATGTCGGCGTTAAAGTTGCGTACAAACTCGAGCGCTTGGTTGCCGGTGAAGGACATCGCGTTTTCGCGCAGGCGTCCGCCGGTCGAATAGACCTCGACACCGCCAAATTCCGCTAAAATACTGGCGGTTTTCAATCCGTTTGTGATCACGCGTAGATTTTGAAAGCCATTGAGACGCCGCGCAAGGTGGCATACCGTGCTGCTGGCATCCATAAACAGGGTCTGACCGTCCTTAATGAGGGATAGGGCCTTTTGCGCGAGCTGCTCTTTCGCAGCGGCGTTTTCGTTCTCGCGCAAAGTGAGAGGGAAGTCGTGTGTGTTGTTGTCAATGTGAACGGCACCGCCGTGTGTGCGACGGATCAGCCCGCTATTTTCGAGGATCTGAAGATCGCGGCGGATGGTCGCTCCGCTTGAGTATAATGTGGCACATAATTCATCCACGGTAGCGGCATGTTTAGCGCTTAGAATTTCTAAAATGCAGTTGCGTCGTTCCAAAGGAAGCATAAAACCCCTCCTATCAATGCTCGTTTTTGATTATATATGATTATTTGCAAAAAATCAAGTGGCAATTTATCTATTTTCGCGCCAATTATAGACGAATAGAAGATTTTGTTATATAATGACGATGATAAAAGGATTAATAGGCGAATTATGCCTATCAGCCTATCAACCGAAACTGCAAAGGAGAGTACAGGATTTGAGCAAGCGTATTCTGGCGTTCGACTTCGGCGCATCCAGCGGCCGCGCGATCCTCGGTACATACGACGGTGGGCGCATCCAAATGGAAGAGGTCCATCGCTTTTCCAACGATCCCGTTAATGTTGCGGGTGTATTCCATTGGGACGTTCTTCGCCTATTTCACGAGATCAAGCAAGGCATCACCAAGGCGGTGCATGTCGGCGGTTTTGACGCAATCGGCATTGACACTTGGGGCGTTGACTTCGGCTTGATCGATAAGAAGGGCCGTCTGATCAACAATCCTGTGCATTATCGCGACGTCCGCACGGTCGGGATGATGGAGAAGGTCTTTGAGACCATCCCTAAGGATGAACTGTACGGTCGCACGGGTATCCAGTTTGCGGCGTTCAACACCATTTTTCAGCTCGCTTACCTGCAGCAGAACGAGCCGGAGATACTCGCGCAGGCAGATAAGATGTTGCTTATGCCTGATCTGTTTGCTTATCTGCTCACGGGCATGATGCGTGCGGAATACACCAATGTTTCCACCACGCAGTGCCTTGATCCCATCACCGGCGACTGGGCGTACGATCTGCTGGATCGTCTGCAGATCCCGCGCCGTCTGTTCCCGCCGATCATTGATGCGGGCGAGACTTACGGCTTACTGTCGGATGCCATCTGCGAGGAGCTCGGCGCCCCGAAGGTGCCGGTCATCGCTGTGGCAACCCATGACACCGGTTCGGCAGTCGTGTCCGTTCCGTCGTCAGAGAAGGATTTTATCTTCATCAGCTGCGGCACTTGGTCGCTGTTCGGCACCGAGCTTGCAAAACCGGTGATCAACGAGACCTCCTTTAAGTTTAACGTCACCAACGAGGGCGGCTACGGTCGCACTACTCGTTTCCTCAAGAACATTATGGGTCTGTGGCTCATTCAGGAGTCCCGTCGTCAGTGGATCCGTGAGGGCTTCGACGTGTCCTACGGCGATCTGGAGAAGGAAGCGCTCGCCTGCGAGCCTTTCCGTTGCTTCATCAACCCTGATGCCGACGATTTCGTTGCCCCCGGCAACCTGCCGAAGCGCGTGCAGGAATTCTGCCGTCGAACCGGTCAGTATGTGCCGCAGAACCGCGGCGAGATCATGCGCTGCATCTATGAGAGTTTGGCAATGAAATATCGCTACACCTTCCGAGCCATCCACGAAGTCATGGGTCTTGACTACAAGACTATCCATATGATCGGCGGCGGCACGAAGGATCGTCTGCTGTGCCAGATGACGGCGGATGCCTGTAACACCCACGTGATTGCGGGTCCGATCGAGGCGACCGCTACCGGCAACATCGCCGTCCAGCTGCTCGCGCTCGGTGAGCTGAAGGATCTGACAGAGGCGCGCAAGATCATCGCGTTGTCGGAGGATCCCAAGTTCTACGAGCCGCAGAACGCTACCGCGTACGACGATGCATACAGCCGCTTTGAAGCGTTGTTATGAGTTTCGAGAGGAGGATGTCAATGAAGGTATTAGTCATTAACGCCGGCAGCTCATCGCTGAAATATCAGCTCTTTGAGATGCCGGAGGGTAGGGTGCTTGCCAAAGGTTTGTGCGAGTGCATCGCCATCGAGGGCGGTTGTATTACCCACAAGCGTCCCGGCAAGGACAATTACAAGGTCGAGGTTCAACTCGACAATCACGAGACGGCGCTCTCGTGGGTACTTAAGCTGCTGGCGGATTCCGAATACGGCGTTATCGCCGACATCAGTGAGATTGAGGCGGTTGGTCACCGCATCGCCCACGGCGGTGAGAAGCTCAAGCGGTCCTGCCTCATTGATGATGGGGTCATCAAGTACTTATATTCCATTGTGAAGATCAACCCTCTGCACGGTCCTCCCGCCATCGCGGGCATGGAGGGCTGCCGCAAGCTGATGAAAGACGTCCCGATGGTCGGCGTGTTCGATACCTCGTTTCACTCGACGATGCCGGATCACGCGTACGTGTATCCCATTCCGTACGAGCTGTATGAGCAGAAGAGTATTCGCCGCTATGGCTTCCACGGCACCTCGCACCGCTATGTGGCCAACCGTGTAGCCGAGCTGATGGGCAAGAAGATTGAGGATCTCAAGATTATCACTTGCCATCTGGGCAACGGCTCCTCCATCACCGCCATAAACGGCGGTAAGGTGGTCGACACCTCGATGGGGTTCACCCCGCAGGAGGGCATTCTGATGGGCACTCGTTCGGGCACGGTCGACCCCACCATCATCCCGTATCTGGTGGGTGAGGGGATGACCATCGACGAGGTTGAGAAGATGCTCAATAAGCAGTCTGGCCTGCTCGGTGTCTCGGGCGTGTCCAGCGACTCGCGTGCGGTGTGTGACGCGGCGGCGGAGGGTAATCCCCGCGCTCAGCTTGCGCTGCGCATCCAGTATTACGGAATCAAGAAGTACATCGGTGCGTACACCGCCGCGATGAACGGACTTGATGCGCTGGTGTTCACCGCCGGCATCGGCGAGAATGACGCGCTCCTACGACAGGAGGTCTGTCGCGATATGGATTATCTCGGCATCGTTCTCGATGGGGAGCTTAATCGCACCCTGCCGCGAGGCACAGAGGCGGAGCTGTCCGCGAAGGATGCCAAGGTACGCACTTGGCTCGTTCCCACGGACGAGGAGTTTATGATTGCACAGGATACCGCGAAGTTGGCGTCCTTGTAATATAAATAAAGTCAATATTATAAAAAGGAGATAAATACTATGCAACTGTCCGCTTATGAAATTAAAAAGCAGATCTGCGAAGCAGGTCACAAGTTGTACTCCAGAGGTTTTGTTGCCGCGAACGACGGTAACATCTCTGTGAAGGTCAACGACAACGAGTATTATTGTACTCCCACGGGTGTGTCCAAGGGCGACCTGACCCCCGATATGATCATCCGCATTGACGGTAAGGGCAACAAGCTCGAGGGAAAACTCAACCCCTCCTCCGAGATCAAGATGCACCTGCGTGTGTATCAGGAGCGTCCTGATGTGACGGCTGTCGTTCACGCGCATCCGCCTGTTGCGACTGCGTTCACTGTGGCGGGTATCGAGCTGGATCAGTACATCCTGCCCGAGGCGATTCTGACCATCGGTAATGTGCCCACCTGCGAGTACGGTACGCCCTCCACGATGGAGATTCCGGATTCTCTGAATCCCTACATCCAGAAGCACGACGCGTTCCTACTTAAGAACCACGGTGCTTTGACCGTCGGTTGCAATCTGCAGAAGGCGCTCTTCACGATGGAAGAGGTTGAGTTTAATGCCGTCATCTGCAAGCACGCACGCGAGCTCGGTAAGGTTGAGGAGATCCCTTGCGAGCAGCTTGAGAAACTGATGGAGCTGCGCAAGAAGATGCAGATCCCCGGCCGTCACCCCGGTTGCAAGAAGTGTAAAAATCTCGGCACCGCCAACTGCCGCTGCAAGCACAACGGTGAGGATCACAAGTGCACCTGTGGCAGCCATTCCGCTCCCACGGCGAACTCCGACGTGGTCGCAGAGATCACCAAGCGTGTGCTCGCTGAGCTGAACAAATGATTAAATTTATCAATATAAAGGAGGAAAGCTGTCCATGAGTTATACGATCTATAACGCTGAAAAGACAGCGCGTATCGGTCGACTCATCGACCACCTGTTCGCCAATCCTCCGCAGATCGAGGCTGACCGAGGGGTACTGATTACAGAATCTTATCGGTTGACCGAGGGTGAGCCGATCGTGGCTCGTCGATCCAAAGCGTTCTATCATATACTGGATAATATCCCGATCACCATTCGCCCCGATGAGCTGATCGTCGGTAGTAGCTCGGTTGCTCCTCGCGGGGCGCAGGTGTTCCCGGAGTATTCCTTTGAGTGGATGGAGGCTGAGCTGGATACCGTTTCCACTCGCTCGGCTGACCCGTTCCAGATCAGTGAGGAGACCAAGGCGCGTCTACGCGAGGCCTACCGCTACTGGAAGGGGAGGACCACCAGCGAACTGGCGACCAGCTATATGGCTCCTGAGGCCATCTGTGCGATTCGTCACAACATCTTCACCGTCGGTAACTACTACTACAACGGCGTAGGTCACGTTAGCGTGCAGTACGACAAGGTGTTGAAAATCGGCTATCGCGGCATTCGTCGTGAGGCGGAGGAAGCGCTCGCCAAGCTGAGCATCAGCGACAGCGATTATGCCAAACGGCATCACTTCCTTGAGGCGGTTATCCGTTCCTGCGATGCGGCGATTCTGTATGCTCGTCGCTATGCGAATCTGGCTGCCGAGCAGGCGGCTAACTGTAACGACGACAAGCGCCGTCGCGAGCTTGAGCAGATTGCGGAGAACTGCCGCCGTGTACCTGAGAACGGTGCTGAGAACTTCTGGGAGGCCTGCCAGTCCTTCTGGTTTGTCCAGATGTTGTTGCAGGTGGAGTCCAGCGGTCACTCAGTTTCTCCGGGTCGTTTTGACCAGTATATGTATCCTTATTACAAGAAGGACATGGACACCGGCCGAATCACACCCGAGTTTGCTCAGGAGTTGATCGACTGCGTTTGGGTCAAGCTTAATGATCTGTGTAAAGTGCGTGATGCCGCTTCGGCGGAGGGGTTTGCGGGTTACAGTATGTTCCAGAACCTCATCGTCGGCGGTCAGGACAAGCACGGTAAGGACGCCACCAACGACTTGTCTTTTATGTGCCTACAAGCGTCGATGCACGTGATGCTTCCCGGCCCGTCTTTGTCTGTGCGTCTTTGGAACGGTACACCGCACGATCTGCGTATCAAGGCAGCGGAGCTTACCAGAACGGGTATCGGCTTGCCCGCCTATTACAACGATGAAGTCATCATCCCTGCGCTCATCAGCCGCGGTCTCACCACCGAAGATGCTCGCAACTACTGCATCATCGGCTGCGTGGAGCCGCAATGCCCCGGCAAGACCGAGGGCTGGCACGATGCGGCATTCTTTAATATGTGCCGCGTGGTCGAGCTGGTGTTCCACAATGGTATGGACGACGGCGAGATGGTGGGTATTCCCACCGGCGACGTCACGCAGATGACCACCTTCGAGGAGTTCTTCGAGGCCTATAAGAAGCAGACGGAATACCTCGTCAGTCTGATGGTTAATGCGGACAACGCGATCGACGTTGCGCATGCGGAGCGTTGCCCCTTGCCGTTCCAGTCCTCGATGTTGGATGATTGTATTGGTCGCGGCCTGCCCGCACAGAGCGGCGGTGCGGTGTACAACTTCACCGGTCCGCAGGGCTTCGGAGTTGCCAATATGGCGGACGCCTTCTATGCGATCAAGGGATTAGTGTTCGAGCAGCACAAGTTCTCAATGGCAGAGCTTAAGGCGGCGCTGGATCACAATTTTGGCTACGGCACGGTTGATCCTGCGGACGTAGAGAAGGTCACCGCCGAGATCGTCAAGGGCCTCGTTGACGGCGGTCAGCAGGTGGATGCCGCTACCGTCGCTCAGATCGCCAAGATTGTCAGCGAAAACACGCTGAACGCGGCTGACCGTGAGCGCTATCGTGCGATCAAGCAGATGATCGACGAGATGCCGAAGTTCGGAAACGACATCCCCGAGGTGGACGAGTTTGCTCGTCGCGCTGCCGGTTGCTACTCTTACGCTGTTGAGAAGTATGATAATCCGCGTGGCGGCACCTATCAGGCAGGTCTGTATCCCGTGTCGGCGAATGTGCCGCTTGGCGCGCAAACCGGAGCCACCCCCGATGGTCGACTGGCTTACGAGCCGGTTGCTGACGGCGTATCTCCTTCGGCGGGCAAGGATGCGAACGGCCCGACTGCGGCGGCGACCTCGGTTTCCCGTCTGGATCACTTCAATGCTTCCAATGGTACTTTGTATAATATGAAGTTTCATCCCTCGGCATTGGCGGGTCGCGCGGGTCTCGAGAATTTTGCGTCGCTCATTCATACCTTCTTTGATAAGAAGGGCTCGCACGTGCAGTTTAACGTCGTCAGCCGTGAAACGCTGCTGGACGCACAAGCACACCCCGAGCAGTACAAGTCGCTGGTCGTGCGTGTGGCGGGCTACAGCGCGCTGTTCACCACGCTTTCCCGCTCCTTGCAGGATGACATCATCCGCCGCACCGAGCAGGCGGGCTTCTGATCGGCGGTGGCTACAATGGAACAAGATATACGTAACGTGCGCGGACGCATCGCCGATATTCAGCGATTTTCCCTCCACGACGGTCCGGGCATCCGCACCATCGTCTTTCTTAAGGGCTGCCGTTTCCGTTGCCGCTGGTGCTGCAATCCCGAAATGCAGAGCTACGATATCCAGACAATGATGATGAACGGTGTGCCGAAGACCGTCGGCCGTGACGTGACGGTGGGGGAGGTCATTCGCGAGGTCGTGAAGGATCGCGACTTCTTCTGGCGCTCCGGCGGCGGACTGACGCTGTCGGGTGGCGAGTGTCTCAGCCAGCCCGAGTTCGCGATCGCCTTACTCAAGGCGGCGAAGGACGAGGGACTGAACACCGCGATTGAATCGACCGCGTTTGCGTCCTACGACGATGTCATCGGGAAGGTGCTGCCGAATTTGGACACCTACTTGATGGACATCAAGCATATGGATCGGGCAAAGCACGAGGCCTACATCGGCCACCCGAACGACCTTGTGCTGAAGAATGCGAAGAAAATCGCCGTCAATGCAAAGCGGCTGATCATTCGTGTCCCTACCGTTCCGGGCTTTAACGATACGCCCGAGGAGATCGGTGCGATTGCCCGATTCGCGGCTTCCTTGCCGAACGTCGAGGAGCTGCACCTGTTGCCGTATCATCGCCTCGGTCAGGATAAATACACCTGGCTCGGGCGGGAATACACGCTGCCCGACATTCTGCCGCCGACAGACGAGCATATGAAGATGCTCCTTCGGGTAGCTGAACAGTGCGGTCTGCGTTGCCAGATCGGCGGTTAAAGAAATCATATTGAGGAGTTGGCTGTTACGAAGCTGTACACCAAGGCCGGCGATGCCGGTCACGCCAGCACCTTGACAAGACAACACATCCCGAAGAACAGCCCGATTTTCGATGTGCTCGGCACGCTCGATGAGCTGGGCGCTCAGCTTGGCGTTGCCAAGCGGCACGCGGCGAATATCGCGCCGATTCTCGAACAGCTGCAGAAGGATGTCATTGCGGTATCCGCGGAGCTGGCGGGCGGTAAGCGCTTTGTTGACCGCGATAAGGTAGAGCAGATGGAACGCGCGATCGACGCGATCTTCGAGAACATGGACGACAAGATCGGCTTCGTTCTTGCGGGTAACTCGGTCGGCGGCGCGGCGTTGGACGTCGCGCGTACCGTCGCTCGACGGGCGGAACGGTGCGCGGTGTCAGCGTCCCGAACGGGGGGCTTCACCCGCGAGATGTTTGCGTGGCTTAACCGCCTCTCGGATCTGCTGTATGCCTTGGCTCGCTTGTGTGACCGCAGCGCTCCCACGAAAACGGCGACACCTGCCGTGACGGCCGCTGTGGCGGTTGAGGGCTTCTGCGATAAGGCGCTCGCCCTCTGCCAAGCGGTGAGAGCCTATGCGGCACAGCAGGGCGTGAAGGTCGTTACGGCCGTGTGCGACGCCGGGGGCAACCCTGTTGCGATGCTGCGGGCGGACGATGCCTTTATCGCCAGCGTGGATATCGCGATGAACAAGGCGTTCACCTCAGTGTCACTCAAAATGTCTACCGATGAACTGAGTTATCTCGCTCAGCCGGGCGGCTCACTCTACGGGATCCAGTTTACCAATAACAATCGCATCGTGATCTTCGGAGGCGGCGTGCCGCTGACGGCAGACGATGTGATCGTCGGCGGGTTCGGTGTCAGCGGCGGTACCGCCGAACAGGACACCGCCCTCGGCGAATATGCAAAAGAATTTTTCGAAAAGGAGTTGATATAAATGGCGATTGAAATCAGCGAAGCCCAGATCAGTCAGATTGTGGAAAACGTACTGCGCACGATGCCCGGCGCTAAGGTCGCGGCACCTGCCGAGGCGAAAGCCGAGTGGGACAGCACTCAGTACCGCGGTCGCACGCTGACCGGTATCTTCACGGATATGAACACCGCGATTGCCGCCACCCAGGAAGGGTATAAGGCGCTGCGTGCCATGACCGTCGAACAGCGTGAGAAGATCATCACAGAGATTCGTCGGCTCACCCGTGAGGAAGCGCACATTATGGCGCAGATCGGTGTAGCAGAGACGGGTATGGGGCGCGTTGACCACAAGACGGCGAAGCACCTGCTGGTGGCAAACAAGACCCCCGGCACCGAGGATATTCAGCCGACCGCCCGCACGGGCGACAGCGGTCTAACGCTCATCGAGATGGCGCCGTTCGGTCTGGTCGGCAGCATCACGCCGAGCACCAACCCGAGTGAAACGGTCATCTGCAATAGCATCGGTATGATCGCCGCAGGCAACGGTGTGGTGTTTAATCCCCACCCGAACGCTATTGCTACCTCAAACTACGCGGTCGACCTCGTTAACCGCGCATCGAAAGCGGCAGGCGGCCCCGAGGTGCTCGTCTGCTCGATGGCGAAGCCTACGCTGGAGAGCGCCTCGGTGATGCAGTCGCATCCGCTCATTAAGCTGCTCGTCTGCACCGGTGGTCCCGGGGTCGTACGTGCGGTGCTCTCCTCGGGTAAGAAGGCGATCGGCGCCGGTGCGGGCAACCCGCCCGTCATCGTCGACGACACCGCCGACATCCCGAAGGCAGCGAAGGACATTATCGATGGCTGTACTTTTGATAACAATCTGCCCTGTATCGCTGAGAAGGAGGTCTTCGCTTTCGCGAACATCACGGACGACCTCATCCACTATATGCGGCAGAACGGCGCGTATCTGCTCAGTCGTGAGCAAACCGCGGCGCTCGAGAAGATTGTCCTCGTCGATCAGACGGGTAAGGACGGCAAGACCCGCAAGGTCATCAACCGTAAGTGCGTCGGTCGAGACGCCGCGGTGCTGATGGATAAGATCGGCGTCAAGGTCGACAGCAGCGTTCGCTGCCTGATTTGCGAGACCGATTTTAACCACCTCTTTGTGCAGGAGGAGCTGATGATGCCGATCCTGCCGATCGTGCGTGTGCGTGACATCGACGAGGCGATCGACCTCGCGGTGAAGGCCGAACACGGCAACCGCCACACCGCTCATATGCATTCCAAGAACGTGGATCACCTGACCCGCTTCGCGCGCGCCGTGGAGACCACGATCTTCGTGAAGAACGCCCCGTCCTATGCCGGCATCGGCTTTGGCGGCGAGGGACATACCACCTTTACAATCGCCGGTCCGACCGGCGAGGGTATCACCTCGGCACGTAGCTTCACCAGACAGCGTCGCTGTGTGATGGCAGATAGTTTCCATATCATTTAAGGAGGTAGAGAACATGGAATTGAATGCAAGTCAAGTCGAAAGCATTGTCCGTGATGTTCTGGCGCAGATGACCGCGAGCGGCGTGTCCGCTGTTCCCGCCGCGTCTACGGCTCCTGCGGGCATCCCGAAGACTGCTAAGGTCGCGATGCTCACCGGCCCTAAGAATATTGAGGTCAAGGAATATCCGATGCCCGCCGTCGGCGATAACGACATTCTCGTCAAGGTTGAGGGCTGTGGTGTCTGCGGTACCGATGTTCACGAGTGGAAGGGCGATCCCTTCGGCCTGGCGCCCGTCGTGCTGGGTCACGAGGGCACCGGTGAGATCCTCGCTCTGGGCAAAAACGTTAAGTGCGATACCGCGGGCAAACCCCTGAAGGTTGGCGATAAGATCGTCACCTCGGTTATCAGCTGCGGCGAGTGTAAGATCTGCCGTATGCATCCAGATAAGACCAACCTCTGCGACAAGCAGGGCATCTTCGGCCTGATCTCGGACAGCGAGGATAAGCACCTCAATGGTTGGTTTGCCTCGCACCTGCTCATCAGCGCGAAGGGCGCGACCTACTTCGAGGTCAACGACCTTGACCTCAAGGAGCGTATGCTGCTCGAGCTCGCGTGCGTGTGTGTGCACGCCTACAACCGTGCGAACTCCACCGGTTTGATGAACTTCAACACCAAGGTGCTGGTGCAGGGCTGCGGCCCTGTCGGTCTGGTGCAGATCGCCGTGCTTCGTGCGGCGGGCATCAACCACATCATCGCCGTTGACGGCAACCCGAAGCGCCTCGAGATGGCGAAGAAGATGGGTGCCAAGACGATCGTGAACTTCCGTGAGGCGACCACGCTGGAGGCGCGCATCGAGGCTGTTAAGGCGGTCACCGAGGGCCTCGGCGCGGACTTTGCGTTCCAGTGCACCGGCGCTCCTGCGGCGGCATCCGATGCGTACAGCTACATTCGTCGCGGCGGCGGCTTCTGCGAGATGGGCTTCTTCGTCAACAACGGCGAGTTCTCCATCAACCCGCACTTTGCGATGTGTAACAAGGAGATCAACCTTGTTGGTTCCTGGGATTACAGCGCGGAGGATTATCCGACCACGATCGCGTTCCTGCGTCAGGCGCGTGAGATGAACATCCCGATCAAGGAGCTCATCACCCACAGCTTCCCGCTGGATCAGATGAACAAGGCGATGGAGGTCAACGTGGCTCAGGAAGGCATCAAGATCTGCTACGTTGCTGACTAACAGCCGATAGCAGCACGCGGAGGTGCATAAGGAATGAGTAAAGCGCTTGGTCTTCTGGAGGTCTTCGGCTTCACCACCGCCGTCGTTATCGGCGATATGATCGCCAAGGCCGCCGACGTTAACATTGTTGCGCTGGATAAGAATAAACCTGCCAACGGCGACGCCGCCGAGGTACCGCTGCTGATGACCATCAAGTTTGAGGGTGACGTAGCGGACGTCGAGCAGGCGCTGATGGTTGGCGTGGAGGAAGCAAAACGGCGCAATCTTCTCGTGACCTACGATCTGATCTCGCGTCAGGCGGAGGACACCAAGAAAATGGCACGGATCGCCGCAACCGGCAAGGATAAGCTCAACGGCTGATCCGGTATAGAATCCCGTTAAAGCAGGACTTACCTGTTTAAATAAGTCAATCAATAAAAATTCAAATGATAGGAGAATGTGTTATGTTAGAAGCATTAGGTATGGTTGAAACCCGCGGTCTGGTTGCCGCTATTGAGGCTGCCGATGCCATGGTCAAGGCGGCGAACGTCGTTCTGGTTGGTTCCGAGAAGATCGGTTCCGGCCTCGTGAGCATCATGGTCCGCGGCGACGTCGGCGCTGTTAAGGCGGCTGTCGAGGCCGGCGGCGCGGCTGCGTCCCGTCTGGGCGAAGTCATCGCTACCCACGTGATTCCCCGTCCCCACGGTGATGTGGAGAAACTGCTGCCCGTCCTGAAATAAGTTCATTTCATCAGAAAGGCTTAGTACGGCTATGGAATTACCAAAAGAAACAAAAGCAATAGCCCTCTTAGAGGTGCAGGCCATGGTGGCGGCCATTGCCGGACTGGATGCAATGCTCAAAGTAGC
>JAEIGA010001602.1_pt1 | contig 35478 bp, 30 predicted proteins | sample 9270691 | NCBI WGS metagenome assembly JAEIGA01 (sample SAMN17057246, study PRJNA624740) | gut metagenome | biome: biome; isolation source: fecal sample | host: Bos grunniens | place: China: Xizang | collected 2019
CTTTTCAGATGATTTATGATTTGCCATTATAAATAAATCTTAAAATCTTTAGTTATTGTTTGTTAATTGTAGCCCATAGGAGAATCGAACTCCTCTTTCAAGAATGAAAATCTTGCGTCCTAACCGATAGACGAATGGGCCCTAAGGGATTTCCCAAAATTGCGAGTGCAAATTTAGGTACAATTTTTTATATGTGCAAATATTTTGAAAGAAAAGGGGTAAAAATAATATGATTTTTGTGTTTTTAATGCTGAAATGGGGCAAATTAAGGTGTTTTTCGTATCTTTATCAAATAATTTTGAGTTATGTATCAGCCATTGCATTGTGTAGCATTACGCACGATAAAATATAATGATAAGCATTCGATTTTGAGTGTATATTCGCTTGAAATGGGACGTTTGTCGTTTTTAGTATCGGCAGGGAATGGTCGAGAGGCAAATCGACGTCGAGCGTTGTTGATGCCTTTAAGCATCTTTGAATGTGTGGCATCAATAAAACCGGGGCGAGAACTACACACGATGCGTGATCCTCGCGTGTTGATGCCGTTACACGGGTTACATTCTCATCCCATGAAAGGTGCAATGGCAATATTTATTGCCGATGTGTTGAATGCAGTGTTGCGTGAAAGTCAGAGTGATAATGCAACTTTTGCATTCTTGGTAGATGCTATTACACGTTTTGATGTGATGAATGAGGGGATAGCCAATTTTCATTTGTGCTTTCTTTATCGATTAGGAAGGTTTATCGGGATTGAACCCGATGTGTCAACCTATCAAGAGGGTGCTGTATTTGATATGCAAGAGGCCCGATTTAGAATGACGCCTCCGTTGCATCATAAGTTTTTGAATCAAGTAGATTCGCAGGTGTTGGCAATGTTGTCGCGTATCACGTTTGACAATATGCGATTTTACAAGTTTAATCGCAATCAACGCAATGCTTTACTTGATAGGATATTGGAATACTATACAATTCACTACAGTTCGCTATCGCAAATGCAATCGCTCGATGTGCTGAGAAGCTTGTGGGTGTAAAAAATGAGTACTTAAAATGAAAATAGAGGGCAACTAAATTTAGCTGCCCTCACAATCGAAGTTTTAGACCTTTCCCTATTGGGATTTAATCTTTGTTTTTACCAACCACGAACAGGACTTTGTTTAGGTAAATTTGCATTTTTATCCTCAATGCAACGAATATCATCATATATAATTTTCTCTGATTTTCCAGATGTTGATGAATTAGAACTGGATCCAGAACCAGAGATGTTCCCTTCCACATATGAATCTCTTGTTCCAAATCTTCCTCCTATAGTTATTGAACCAGACTCGGAAGTGCCACGAGAATTACTATTATTATATTCTTCTTCAACTCGTACATTTTTCCATGTTCCTAATTTCCCGTTTTCTGTAGTGCAATCTTCACCAATGTCATTTTGAGTCGGTTTATATGCATTCGCATAAACTGACATACATACAATCGCAAGAATTGTTAAAACTATTTTTTTCATAATTAATTACATTTTAATTGACCAGTACCACTGCACGTTGTACAGTCATACTGAATTTCTATAAATCCATTATAATCACATTTTATACAGCCACGTCCATCCTCTACAATACAAGGGCAAGTTTTGAAAACAATGATATAACCGTTTCCATCACATTCAGGACATTTAACCCATTTATCATTTTGTACTTGCTTATATTTTGTATCTAAATCTAATTGTTCTTCTGTTGTTAGATTATTTTTACAAACAATAATATTCTTAGTATTTGAGGGTGATAACAAGAATACAATAGTGCTAGTTACAAATGCAATTGTTACTATTCTTATCGTTTTCATATTCTTGACATTTCATAAATGTGCCCTACTCACTTTTAGGCTTTTCGGGTTACTCCTTGCACCAGTTTAAGGTTGTCTTCCTTTAGTTATGACAGATACGAACATAAAAAAGCGCGATGCTTTTTTAGAATATTCCTGCTTTGGGGTGTTTGGCGTAACCTCGACAAAAGAATAGACATAAAAGCCCACGCTTAAACGTGAGCATTTCAACTATCATTCTTTTTTGTCTTTTTTAGTCGCCAAACTTTCAAAGCAAAAGAATAATGCTAAAACGCTTTTCCAATATTTATAATGTGCGTATCAATAATACGCTAATGTTTCATAGGCAAATGTTTTATTGTTAATATTGTCGCAAAGTTAATAATTAATATTGTTAATTGATAATTAAATCAAAAAAAATATCATTATTCGGTTTCGCAGCCACGGAAGTGGAATTCCTTTTCGGCTTTTTCGCGAGGGAAGCAATAATAGGTTAATTCGGCTTCGGTACACACGCGTCCTTTGACTGATAGTGTTACATCAATAATGGCAAACATGCGTTTTTGTTCGCGTAGGCGTGCACGAGCTTCAATGGTAACATTGTCGCCGGTGGGTATTGGTCGTCGATATTTTATGTTGAGATTGGTGGTAACACCTGTAGTTTGGAGTTTGCGAGCCACAACCCATGCGGCAACTTCATCAATCACAGTGGCTTGTATGCCACCATGAAGGGTGTTGACCCATCCTTGGAAATTGTTTTGTGGGTTCCAAAACGAAACGATATCGTCGCCATCTTCCCAAAATTCCATTTTTAGTCCACATGGATTTTGTGGGGCACAGCCAAAACAGTTGTAACCTTCGTCAATGAGATCAAGCCATGGATTAATTATCTTTTTCATGTAATTGTTTATGCAGTTGAGTTATATTTTGGTTTAGAATTGGGTGCACCCAACTGTTATTGAGGTGCATCATTGGAGTTAACACGAAGTCGCGAAGCTGCATTCGTGGGTGAGGGAGTTGTAGATGAGGGCTGTCGATTATAATGTCGTCAACGGCAATGAGGTCTATATCGATTTTTCGGTCGATATAGTTCCCGTTTTCATCACGATGTGAAGCCTCTGATATTTTTTTTTCGATATTGAGAAGCTCTTTAAGTAGAGTAGTTGGCTCAATATGAGTTTCAATTGCGATTCCTATGTTGAGGAACTGATGTTGCGACTCAAACCCCCATGGCTCAGATTCGATGATGGGAGAGCGTTGAGCAATTGAATTGCATAATAATTCAATAAGAGCAACCGCTTGCTCGATGTGAGCTATGCGGTTACCCTTATTAGAACCTATATTTATGTAGGCTATTGGCATTAGCCTCAAATATTACAAAGAGCGAGAAACTTCAACTTCTTCGAAGCCTTCGATGATGTCGCCTTCTCTGATGTCGTTATATCCTGCAATGTTAAGACCACAGTCGTATCCTGATGCAACTTCTTTTACGTCGTCTTTGAAACGTTTGAGAGAGCCAAGGTCGCCGGTGTAAATTACGATACCATCGCGAATGAGACGTATTTTGCATGCACGTTTGATTTTACCTTCACGCACCATACAACCGGCAATAGTTCCCACTTTAGAAATTTTGTAGGTTTGAAGCACTTCGGCAGTACCAGTAATTTCTTCTTTGATTTCGGGAGCGAGCATACCAGCCATTGCGTCTTTAACTTCTTCGAGAGCTTGATAGATGACAGAGTATAGACGAATGTCAACGCCGTCACGCTCGGCAGCACGACGAGCAGGGAGTGAAGGACGCACTTGGAAACCAATGATGATAGCATCGGAAGCAGCGGCAAGTACAACATCGCTTTCTGAAATTGCACCAACGGCTTTGTGTATGACGTTGACTTGAATTTCTTCGGTAGATAGTTTGAGAAGTGAGTCGGACAATGCTTCGATCGAACCGTCCACGTCCCCTTTAACGATGATGTTGAGTTCATGGAAGTTGCCAAGAGCACGGCGACGAGCAATTTCTTCGAGGGTGAGCACTGTTGTGGTGCGTTCACGTTGTTCGCGTTGAAGTTGTTCGCGTTTTGTTGCGATTTCGCGAGCTTCTTGGTCGCTATCCATTACGTTGAAAGTATCACCTGCTGTTGGTGCTCCATTAAGACCGAGTATTAAAGTTGGAGTAGCCGGGCCGGCTTCGGTGATGCGTTGATTACGCTCGTTGAACATGGCTTTCACTTTGCCGTAGTGAGTACCGGCAAGGATTGTGTCACCTACACGGAGTGTACCGTTTTGAACGAGTACGGTTGCAACATAACCACGACCTTTGTCGAGTGAAGATTCGATGATTGAACCTACTGCTTTGCGGTTAGGATTGGCTTTGAGTTCAAGCATTTCGGCTTCGAGAAGCACTTTTTCCATCAATTCATCTACGCCAATACCTTTTTTAGCAGAGATGTCTTGTGATTGATATTTACCACCCCAATCTTCAACGAGATAGTTCATAGCGGCAAGAGCTTCTTTAATTTTATCGGGGTTAGCTGTGGGTTTATCGATTTTGTTAATTGCAAACACGATGGGAACACCCGCAGCCGAAGCGTGATTGATTGCTTCGACAGTTTGAGGCATGACGCTATCGTCGGCAGCAACGATGATGATACAAAGGTCGGTTATTTTTGCACCACGGGCACGCATCGCGGTAAATGCTTCGTGTCCCGGAGTGTCGAGGAATGTGATGTGGCGACCATCGGCAAGTTTCACGTTATAAGCACCAATGTGTTGGGTGATACCCCCGGCTTCTCCAGCAATAACGTTGGCGTTGCGAATGTAGTCGAGTAATGACGTTTTACCATGGTCAACGTGTCCCATCACTGTAACGACCGGAGGACGAGTAGTTAAGTCTTCTTCGCGGTCTTCTTCTTGCTCGATAGCTTCAGATACTTCGGCTGAAACATATTCGGTTTCAAATCCGAATTCTTCGGCAACGATGTTGATTGTTTCGGCATCAAGTCGTTGGTTGATAGAAACCATTACGCCGAGATTCATACATGTTGCAATGACGTTGTTGATAGGCACGTTCATCATAATCGCCAAGTCGTTGGCAGTTACGAATTCGGTGAGTTTCAACACTTTGCTTTCTGCTTCTTCGAGCTCGGCAGCTTCGCGTTCACGTGTTGCGATTGCTTCACGTTTTTCTTTACGCCATTTAGCACCTTTCTTTTGACCTTTGTCTTTGCTTGTTAAGCGAGCAAGTGTTTCTTTGATTTGTTTTTGTACGTCTTCTTCGTTTACTTCAGTGTGAATAGGACGTTTGTTTTTTTCTTTGCCGGCTTTTTCTCGACGAGAGTTCTCGTTTTTGTTAGAGCCGTGGTTATTATTGTTGTTACCAACTTGTTGTCCAACTTTTTCGACATCAATTCTATCTTTGCTAACGATGCGTTTGCGTTTCTTGCGGTCGCCGCTTTGAGCTGACGCATTGTTTTGTTGAGCAGCATTATCTTTGGCGAGACGTTCTTTACGCTTTTCTTCTTTAGATTTTTTCTTAGGGCGAGTTTGTTGATTTATAGCCGAAAGGTCAATTTTTCCCACAACGTTGAGTGTTGGAGTTGCTGCAGGGCGACTCATTGTGAAGATTTCCTCCTCATTATTCTCTTCGGGTTGAGGTTGTGGCTCTGCATGTTGTTTAACCTCCTCTTTCTTTTCGACAATTATTGGCTCTTTTTTAGGCTCTTCCTTTTTTTGTGGTTGAGCTGGCTTCTCTTCTGCCGGTTTAGCTTTAGGCTTTTTATCTACAGATTTAGCCTCTTCTTTTGGCATAACAATAGCTTTAGGCTCTTCTTTTTTCTCAGGAGCCTTTGGAGCAGGTTTGCCAATGTTGTCGATGTCTATTTTGCCAATTATTTTGGGTTGAGTAGCCGGTTCAACAGGTAAAACGACTTCTTCAACGGCTTTAGGAGCCTCTTTTTGAACTGGTTTAACTTTCTCTTTTTGGCGTTCAGATGAGAATTGTTCCGATTTGCTTTTTTGGTCTTTGTCGCTACGGAACTCGTTTACAAGAATATCAACAACGTTGTCCTCAACACGTGTGTTGGGATTATCGTCGATCGTGATATTCTTTTTACGCAAGAACTCAATGACTGTGGGAAGTGCCACGTTGAGGTCTTTTGCTATTTTACTAATTTTTGTTTTCGCCATATATTATATAAAGATATTACTGCTTAATAAAATTGATGAGGAGTGTTGTATTGTTTAGTTAGAATATTCGTCAAACTCGGCTTTGAGTATTTGAAGAATTTCATCAACGGTGTCTTCTTCAAGGTCGGCTTTGTCGATAAGTTCTTGACGAGGTGTGTTAATGACCGATTTAGCTGTTATGCAACCCATGTTTTTGAGAGTGTCGATAATCCAGCCTTCGATTTCGTCTTTGAATTCATCAAGATAGATGTCTTCTTCGTTAGCGTATGCACCTTCGCGATAAACGTCGATAGTGTATCCTGTGAGCATAGAAGCAAGTTTGATGTTAAGCCCACCTTTACCGATTGCCAATGAGATTTCATCGGGACGAAGGAATACTTCGGCTTTTTTAGCTTCAGTGTCGAGACGCATTTGTGGTGGTCGAGAAAGATTAAGAGCACGACCAATCAATACTTCGGGATTTGAAGTGTAGTTGATGACATCGATATTTTCGTTGCGAAGCTCGCGAACGATGCCATGAATACGAGAACCTTTCACACCTACACATGCACCTACGGCATCGATGCGATCGTCGTAGCTTTCGACAGCAATTTTAGCACGTTCGCCCGGAATGCGAGCAACGGCACGAATATTGATTAATCCGTCGTGAATTTCGGGAACTTCAAGCTCGAAAAGACGACGAAGGAAGTTTTCGTTTGTGCGTGAAACGGTAATTTTGGGATTGTTGTTTTTATTATCTACGTTTGCAACAACGGCTCTAACGGTTTCGCCTTTGCGGAAGAAATCGCCGGGAATAGATTCGCTTTTAGGAAGCAAAAGCTCGTTTTTGTCATCGTCGAGAAGAAGCGTTTCCTTTGACCAAGTTTGATAAACTTCTCCCGAAACGAGTTCGCCCTCAAGTTCTTTGAACTTAGAGTAGATTGCTTCTTTTTGAAGGTCAAGAATCTTAGATTGAAGAGTTTGACGCAAATTAAGAATGGCACGACGACCAAAGCTTGCAAAGATGATTTCTTTAGTGTGCTCTTCGCCAATTTCGGCATCGGGGTCATTATCGGCACGAGCGTCGCTAAGGCTTATTTGAGTGTTGGGGTTGGTGACTTTGCCATCTGGCACAACTATTAGGTTTTGGAAAATCTGAACGTCGCCTTTGTCGGGGTTCATAATTACGTCAAGGTTTTCATCGGTGCCAAACATTTTAGCGAGAACGCTGAGGAAAGATTCTTCCAACACGCTTATCATTGTAGTTTTGTCAATGTGTTTAAGCTCTTTGAACTCGGCAAATTGTTCCACCATATTTGGTGCTTGCTCTTTTTTAGCCATTTTGTTGGTTGTTTTATTTGAAATTAATTAAATATTTTACAGATTTAGCATTGTCAAATGTCAAAATGATGGGTTCCATCACGAGTGAGGGTCGTTTAGCCCCCGGTTTTTTAACCTTTTTAGCTACTTCAATGGTAAAGTCGTTGTCGCTCACCTGAGTGAGTGTGCCTTGCATTTTGCGACCATCGCGTGTGAGAACTTCTACTTCGTTGCCAATGTTTTTGAGGTATTGCCCTTTGACTTTGAATGGCGATGTTAGTCCTGCCGAACCTACTTCGAGTTCGTAATCTTCGGTGTCGCGGTCAAAAGTTGCCTCAATTTTGCGAGTGATTGATGCACAAGTATCAATATCAATACTTTCGGGGCTGTCAATCTCAACAACGATGGCATTGCCGGGATTGATTTTCACGTCAACGATAAATATTGATGTATTCTCAATCGCTTGCTCAATTGTTTGTGTGAGTAGCTGTTTGTCAATCATATTATTTGAATAATTAATAAAAAGGAGGAAGCTATCGCCTCCTCCGTGCTATTTATGATGCAAAATTACAATTTTTTTCAACGCTTTGCAACTCAATGTTTTTGATATATATAATGAGAATTGGAGATATAACAATATTTAGCTCTTTCAGGTCTGAATTTTAGATAATTTAACCATTATTTATTGATTAAAGCTACCGCAAAAGCCGCAATGCCTTCGCCTCTACCTGTGAATCCAAGGTGCTCGGTTGTAGTGGCTTTTACCGACACGCAATCAACGTCGATTTTTAAGTCATCGGCGATGTTTTGTATCATTTGAGGAATATGTGGTAGCATTTTTGGAGCTTGAGCAGCAATTGTAACATCGACATTTCCTATCGAATATCCTTTTTCATTGAGTAATTCTTTTACTTTGCGTAATAGTACACGCGAGTCGGCTCCTTTATAAGTGGGGTCGGAGTCGGGGAAGTGATAACCGATGTCGCGCATTGATGCGGCACCTAATAGAGCATCGCATAGAGCGTGAAGTGCTACATCGGCGTCGCTGTGTCCGAGTAACCCTAAATGATAAGGTATTTTTACGCCACAAATCCAAAGATCGCGACCTTCTACAAGTTTATGAACATCAATTCCTTGACCTATTCTAATCATAACGAATGGTATTATTTGCCAATAAGTTCTTTAAGTCCGTCCATATCAAATGCGAGTGTGAAACGGAGTGTTTGGTCAAGAGGCGAGGTTTGAGCAGTGGCAAGCATATATGATGCGTCAAGACGAATCACGTTTAGAGCAAATCCGGCACCCATTCCAAAGTATTGGCGATTGCCTTTATATTCATTTTCGTAGAAATAGCCTGCACGAAGGAAGAATTGTTGGTTGTAGTTATATTCGGCACCAACCGATAGGGTAATTTCGCGCATTTCTTCTTTGAACCCACCGGGAGCATCGGCAAAAGATTTGAATATACCTGAAATTGATGACATGTTTTCCCAATCAATAAGGGCGTTGTTGTAGGCTTCTTGTGCTTCGGGGTCAGAACCATATTCATCGGCAGTATAGTCGCTTTGACGAGGTTTTGTAGGGACTAGCAGTTTATTTGCATCAAATGAGATTGCAATATTATGATAATCGGCAACAGGGAATGCAAATGTAGTCCCAAGACGAAGATTTGCAGGGAGGAAAGCAGGGTCTTCGCCATTATTATACGATATTTTAGAACCGATGTTTGAGATATTCCACCCCCACGACCATTGACATTCGTTGCGACCAATCACTGGGTAGGTAGTATAATATCCGGCTATGTCGGCTGCAAAGGCTGATGCACCCGATGTAGAGGTGCTTACATCTGATTCAGGAATAGACAGGTCGGAATAAATGTAACGGAATGCAACCCCCATTGAGAATTTCTCGGATAATTTGCGAGAATAACCTAAGTCAACAGCCATTTCGTAGGGATTGATAGTTTGAGTGGCTACACCTGACGCATCATTCATATTTACTTCTCCAAGAGAGAAATAGCGAAGAGACGCACTTAATGCTTGGTTGTCGTTGCGACCAATCTTCCAATACCCGGCCAAATTAGCAAGGAAAATATCGTTAACGAGTTTTCTTAACCAAGGAGTATAGCTCAAACCAATAGACCCTTTGCTATAAGCAAAAGCATATTTAGAAGGGTTCCAATATTGAGAGTTAACATCGGGGTCGGTTGATACACCAAGGTCGCCCATTGAAGCACCGCGAGCGTCGGGTGCGATGTTTAATGCTGCAACCCCGGTTTGTACCGGATTAAATTCATTTTTAGTTTCTTGTGCCAATGCAATTGGAGTAGATATTGCAATGGCTAACAGTCCTATTAATAGTGATTTTAATTTTTTGTTCATATCATTTTAGTATATAGCTAAATATATAAACTCAAAAAAGTGTGATTTATTGCTTATAGGCTGTTGTTTGTGATATTTTATAAAAAATATAGTCCTCTGAAGTTTTAGATTCAGAGGACTATTATAAAGGAATAGCCTTAAGGGAATTTCTATAAATTCCACGAATTATAAACAATAGTTGTTGGGAACTGTTCTTTTGTGAGCTTTATGTTTTTCTTTGGCATCTTTTTGTCTTTGTTTCAATCGCATAGCTCGCTATGCTCATTCAACAAAAGAACAAAAATCAGCTCAAACAAAAATCATAATTCTGCACAAAGCAATTTATAGAAGTCCCCTTAAATTATTTTATAACAATAACATCGATTTTGTCGGAACTGCCATATTGTTTGCCTCCGTTAAGAATAACATAGGCTTTGTAGTTTCCGTCGTTAACGAGATTATTGTCAGTGTCTTTTAAGTTCCATGTATATGGGAATGTGCAATCGTTTTTGGTAAACACTGTGTTTCCGTATGTGTCTTCAATTACAATTCGCCCTAATGGCTCAATCATGAAGTTGTGATTGATGTCGAATGTGGCTTCGGAGCGAACAGGTGTTTTATCTACTGTTAGTTCGACCTTTGCACTGCGATTGATTACAACAAACGATAATGTGTGGTTAGTGCGATTTCCTGAATTGTCATTAACGCTTAATGTTAATGTGTGATGCCCATCTTCAATGCCGTTAAGGCTGAACGAAAGAGAGCTGCTACCATCGGCATTTGGAATGATGGCAGAACTAATTCCAGAGAATGATTTTTTTCCATCAAGAGAAAGGGTAGTGGATAGTCCAACGTTGCTTGTTGATGAGTTTAAGCCAGATTCATCTGGAGCAATTGTGGCATATAATGTGAAATCGCTCTCAACAATGTCGCCATTATTGAATGTGGGCTCGTTGATATAGCACTGCTCTATGATTGGGGCAGTTTCATCTTTGATTGCTATTGTTTCATCGTATCCGGAGAGGGTTATAAAGTTGAAATATCCATTAGCACGTGTTGATTTGTCGTCGGTAATGGCAAAGTAAGAAATTCGATTTACAGAGTTGGGTCTTTGTGAAATCGGAGTAATTAATGTGGCAGAGAATTCTCCATTGGTTACCGGAACAGTAACTTCGGCAAGAAGATTTTCATCTAAAATTATGCCTAAACTATCTGATGAACGATACAAATCATCATAAACAGGAGGAATGGTAATAACCGAGTCGTAGGGTACGAATATAGTATTTTTATTATTATCATTATACAATGAATGAATTTTAGGACCATCAAATATTGATAATGTAACTGAGCCATTAAATGATTTTTGTATGTTGCCAGATTTATTTGTAATTTGTCCGGTGATTGTATTTTTTGTAAGGGGAGCTATTTTGTGAAAAATAGAATCGGCATTTTCTTCAATTTCTACATTGTTGATAGATGATGTCGCAACTTTTAATGTAGGCTTGTAGATGGGGATAGCAGGGTCGCCTGCAAGGTTATAACACATAGTGTTAACACCCAAAGTGCGATCGACGATTGCAGTTGCGGCTTTATTGCGAGCTCGACGAAATACGTCGCCAATTAAATCATTTCCATTCGCATTAAACAATTCACAAGTAAACGCTCTATTGATATATTGGTTGTGTTGCATATATACAGTGCGACTTGCCGCAACAACAGCAATGAACCCGCCATTTTCCTTATATAATGCAGCTTCAGCCATGCCTCCATCTTTACGGTCGAATGCAAATGCGTCGCAAGTGGCAAACATTGCAATAGGGGAGTGATTATAGTTGGTTTCGTTTATAGAACTAACGCTCCAAAGCTTTTTACCGGTAAAAGAAGATTCTCCCCCATGTCCGGCAAAGCTAAAGAAGCCTTGACCTTGTTTGAGAGCTTGAATAACTTTGTCGCGAGATTCGTATGCGTCATATTGAGAATATGGGTAAATAGGTATATAGGCACGAGTACAAGTAGTGGCTGGTGAAATTTTCAAAATAGAATCGGCATTTTCTTCTTGTTGAATGATATGCCCAAAACTATCACCTTCGTCGGCAAGAATTACAGCACGATTGAATGTGGCTGTTGTTGGTGGATTTTGAAGGTATTTGATAATTTTGTTAGTTGCAGCTTGTGCATTAGTTGCAGTTTGAGCAGGAATACGTCCGATAGCAATGTGAACTTCATTGTTGTAGAAATAGTCGGGGTCGAAATCGTCGTTAAGCATGCCGAAATAAGAGTCGCCACAAAATGCTTTTGCTGCACTACGTGCGTCTTCAACAGATTCGGCTTGGTAGGTAAGTAATCGATCTTCTTTAGGATATATTAAACCCCTATTATCCCAAGAGCCTTCGCCAAAAAGGAGTAAATATTTGAATTTAGATTTATTGCGGTCATAAAACATCTTCAAGAAACGGCGATACCCCATAGCAGAAGGTGTTCCAGAAGAAAATTCATTGAAGATTTGTTTTTGGTTAATCACTAAAACGTCCATTCCTTGGTAATCACGATGAGCCTGAGCTACTTGTTCAGCGTATGGTTGACACAGATTGTTGGTAATAATTACCATGTTAGGAACGTTGAGATTATGAAGATTTTGATTCTCAACTTTCTCAACAAATTCTACTTGGTGTAATTTTTTCGTGGGGTCGAATGCTATCAAGCACGCATTGCCGGTAGAACTATATTTATATGTTTTGTCAAATGAACCAATGCTGTTTTTTGAACTTTCGTAATATATTAGGTCGTGTGGATAGATGTTTAGAGGATTTGTAACGTTCCACACTTGAAGGTTTTGATTGCTATTGGTAATGGTAAAGTTTGTGTTTTGATTAACATCATAGAACGACATTCGCATTTGAGCTTCATTCTCAAAGTTATTTTGGCGACGATAGGCTAAAAAAGCATAGTCAATGGCAGCGTAAGAGGCATTTGCATTGGCTGGAAGATTGAAGTTGAATGAGTAGGTCGCATTGGCTGTATCTAATGGCGAAAAGCTTATTTCCCCTGAGCTTGTGTAGAAATATATTGCTGATAATGAGCTGGGAAGGACTGCATTATGCTTGGCTTTTTTTATCAATGAATCGGGGTGGTTAAACTCCACGTTTAGAGAAGTATATGCAGGAACCTTTGCGGCAAAGCTATATTTGAATGAATAATCAAAGTCGCTGATATATTGTTTTGTTGCATTAAATGAATATGATTGGGGATTGTTGATTAGATTCTTGTCAAAGAAGAATGTTCCGGCTTGTCCGGGGTTCTCTTTTTCATTTTCAATATATATGATGTGGTTATGATATTCTCTATTTAAGATGTTGCTAAGACTTACTTTTTGAGCATTGGGTAATTTAGAAACGTTTGATTCACAATCGCTCAGAAAATAATATCCGCATGAAGAATACATGTTGCGAATAATATTGATATTGATTTCGTCTTTGCCAAGATTTACTTTTAAGTCGGGTTCGCCATAAAAAGCAATTTTATTTTCACCATAATATACCGGCTGAGCAGGAAGATCGTCGGGCTGAGTATTGTCAAAAATATTTTTTGTGAGCAGAGCTCCTCCATAACCATATACGCATACCTTTGAAGGGTCGCTGAAGCCCCATTCTCGTAGTTGGTCATGCGAAATCTCTTGCATACCCATTTCGCTAACTTTAATTTTAACCCAGTGTCCTGAACTGAGCTTTGAATTTGCGTTGTAGTATGATGCACTAAGGGCATTGGCAGTGCTTATACAAGAGATTGCAATAACGCATGCAAAAATCGATTTGTAGATATGTCGTAATATCATAATTGTATTTATTTAAATTTTAGTCTAATGTTATGAGAGTTATTTATGTTGCCGTCAATAATCGTATTGATGATTATATCGTCATTTATAGGAAGCGATGCCGGAGCAATTATATCTCCAATTTTTAGCGTGAGATATTTGCTCAAAAGGGCGATTGTTTCTTCTATAGCAAACTTGGAAATGTCAACAGAAAGCTCTTGACCCCCAATTTCAATCGAGATGTTTTTGTTGTTTTGGAATTGGTTGAGGTCGATCCATTCGCCAATTATGAACGCTCCGTCAAAAGCTGATGAGATGGCAGATGGAGCAACAGAGGCTTCAAAATCGAGAGGAATTGTGCAAACCGCCAAAGCTAATGCATCGATATATCGATGTGCAAATTTTGCAGCGATATTCTTCCCTAAACGAGTTACGCGAAAAGCTATAGTAGCTTGATATTTCCATTTTTGAGAAAATCCCGGAATGAAGAATGGTTTCCCCTCGCGAATAATAGCCGAATCGGGAATGATAGCTAAATGGTTGATTGCTTCATTTACCGATTGGTCGAGGGTTCTATTTATAGATAGGATTTTCATTTTAATTGATGTTTCTGAATTTCAAGACGGTTGTACATAACAGCAAGATGTGAATATATTGAAGTGTTTTGAACAACGATGTTGTCGGATAATTTTATGCGTGAGGGGGTAAAGTTCCACAATGCTTTTATGCCGTTGGCAACCATAAGATCGGCAATGTTTTGAGCTTGATCGACAGGAACGGCAATAATAGCTATCTCGGCATTAAGCGATTTGCGTTTATGCTCAAGGTCGGAAATATTGTAGATTGGAATTCCACAAATTTTATTGCCGATGATAGATGTGTTTATGTCAAATCCGGCAACAATGTTTAATCCATAACGCGAAAGCCCTGAATCTTGCATAAGTGCCCCACCTAAACTACCTACGCCTATAATTATAGCGTTGTGGACTTCTTTGAAGCCAAGGAAATCTTGTAACACACATTCCAATATTTTAACCTCATATCCAATTCGTGTTTTCCCTTTTATGTTGAGGCAAGAGAGGTCTTTTGCAATTTGTGAAGCATCAACGTTAAGGTCTTTTGCAATTTGAGTAGAAGAAACAAATTCGACATTTCGCAAAGAAAGCATGTTGACGTATGCTAAATACCAAGGAAGCCTCCTGAGTGTAGGCTCAGGAAGAATTTCTCGGGTATTGTTGCGAATATTGGTCATTGCGTAATGGTGGTTTTGTGGCAAAATTACTAATAATTATACTTTTACGCAAATGGGAGTTGAAAAATCCTTATTCAATCAAGTTATTGAGAGGCAACGGCAAGGCGACGAGCCGAAGATGTATATTGTTGTCCATCGGTAGTGATTGATGCTTTATATACATATATGCCACGATTAACACGGCGTCCGGCAAAGTCGCGAAGATCCCATGTCAAAGGAGAAGATATATACATGTCGCTCGGTCCTTCGCTACTGCTTTCCCACATAAGTCGTCCCATTAAATCATATACGCTAACAGTGATAGATGTAATGGCATCGGGACGGTCGTGTTTAATGTAAAAGTTAACATAGTCGTGAGCCGGATTCTCATCAGTGTAAACATCAAATACAATTGGAGCCACGCCGTTTTTAACTTGAACATCTATGCTTTGTTCGGTTGAGTTCCCCGAAGTATCCCAAACTTTCAATCTTAGAGTGTGTTGCCCATCGGATAGATTGTTTATTGGGTAATTGATTTTTCCTGAAGAATTTTCGCCAATCAAAGGGGTATAATATAAAGAAACGTCGGTATAATCTTTTTCGCCATCAACACGTAGTGTTATTTGATGTCCCACTCCGGCTGTAGAAAGGTTGATGCTTACATTGTCGGACACTTGGGCAATAAGCATTGGAGATTCGTTTACAACACTTCCGTTCTCAAAACCTTCGTGGTTGAGATACATGTAATCGATTGTTGGAGCTATGGTGTCAAGATCGCTTGATTCATTGAAGCCATAAACGAAGAAGTCGCGATTACAACCTATGGCTTCCATTTCATTGTCGGCTTGAGCATATAGGTTGAGTGTTGCCGGGCGATAGTTGTTGGCGATTTCAGTAGGCATTGAGATGTGGATAGAAAATTCCCCGTTTATAACCGAATCGCGACCGGCATAAAGTTTGTCGCCGTGTTCTTCAAATATCACTTCTTTTCCATCGTCTTTATTCGTATAGCCATGAGAAGTCGTACTTTTTTCGGCGTCGTAGAGAGTAGTATGGATAATTCCGTTGAAATTGGGAATGTCATTTCCGTAAATGTCGGTTATGCGACCTTTTATTACAGAGTTTTGTCGAGCTTGAATGATCGCTTCTTCGCCCTGTTCGACATAAGCTCCGTCAATTTCGACAATTTTAACCAAAAATGATGGAATGGAAAGACGCATAGCCGGGTCGCCCATTAAGGCAAATCGAAGTTTATTGCGATCTTGCATCTGGACTCCATTATTATATAGGTTGTTCTTTCCATTACGGAATATATCTCCTATAGTGAGACTATTGCCATTTTCATCGCGAGAGACAATGAATGGGGCTATTGCGTTAGAAAGATAACCGTTGTTGGCAATATATACAGGTCGCGAAGCACTTATTGCACCGATGATGCCTCCGTAATTGAGGTTAAACAAAACCTCAGCACCCGATGTGGCATTTGCGTCCCAACGAAGAAAATCGCACGTTGCGGCATAAAGGAATGGGTATTTTTTGAGGTAAAGGTTGCTCATCTCGGTATATGAGAATAATCCGTCGTGTGTCCACGAAGTAGTATTGGCATGTCCGATATAATTCCACCAAACAGTGCCTTCATTGAGCAATCTAAACATTTGGGCTTTGGCTTGGGGATATGAGTTTCCTTCACGAGTGTAGGCGTCTATATACAATTTATTATAAAGGAAGTCTTTTCCCGAACTATTTTGATTCATGCGAGAGAACATTGATTCAGATTGTTCCATGTGAACACCATTATCCATGTCATCGGCAACCAAAAGAATGTTGTTTTTCCATTCGCCTTTAATAGAGTTGTTTACATAGCGATAGAGCTTATCTACGATTATTTTTGCGTCGGACGCATTGCGAACAGGCATACGACCCACCCCGATGCAATAGTAGTCGGCACCTAAATTTGCCCCGGAGTTGTCTTTAAGGAAGGCTAAAATGTCGTCGGTGCAGAAACTTTCGTTGTCATCAAGCCCTTTGTCGCTCTGCCACATAGGGATTGTCTTGTAGCCAAGAGCTTGCATGTCGCTTGTGAGGTGTTGGTTGTCAAATGTGCCTCGTCCAAAAAGTAATGCGTATTTTAATGGCGAAGAGTTTTGCTCGCCTCTATCCCAAAACATCTTTAGAAGTTTGCGAAGAGCATTAACGTCGGCAACCCCAGAACCAAATTCATTAAATACCAGGTCTTGATTTAATACAATAACTTTGAGGGAGTCGCTTGAATTGCGATGCAAGTCGGCAATGCGTTCAGCTTGGTCGTGCCAGTCGGCAACAGTGAATATAACCATGTCGGGAGAGTCAAGGGCATGGAGGTTTTGGTTAGGAATATTGCTCACGAATGTCGGAGATGGGAGAGTGGCATTTTCGTCCCATGCAACATAGTTGCGAAGTCCGGTATATTCGTTTTGAAATGACGCACTATTTCCTGAAACATACGTTTTAAGAGCGTAAATTTGTTGAGGTTTCGTTACGTCCCACACATGGGTTGATTGGTTGGCTCCGGAAAGAGATATCAATGTGTTGTTAGAACGGAAATTTAGCATTCCGTTTAATAAATTTAATCTACGAGTGTAGTTAATAGTGATATAGTTAAGATTAGCCATCATTATGGTGGCTTGTGAAGATAAATTAATGCCTAAAATTAAATCGCTGTTGGAAATCTTAAACTTGTGTCGAGTTGTGGTTATGCGACCATGTATATAGGCACTTTCTGAACAGCCTTGAATTTTATCGTTAGAGTTTTTTTCGAGAGCAGTGCCATTGGCAGTGAAAGATAGAAGTGACGCCACTGATTTTGTCTTTGTGGCAAAGCTACATTCCAACCATACGTCTTCACTTGGAACGATGTCGGTCAATGAAAAATGAAAAGATTGTGAGGGGGTGTACTTGAAGTCTTCACCTAATAAAAGATGTCCTGTTTCTCCGTGATTTACAAGGTTCTTTTCGTGAAAAATGCTTTCGGTAAAAGTCGTTGTAGCATTGTTTAGGTCAGCATTGCTAACGTCTAATCCTATTGTAGAGATGGCGTTGGCGGTCAATGGCTCTCTGTCGCTGATGAAGTAGTAGCCAACAGAGCTAAAAGGATTTAGAGAGTGTGAAAACTGGTTATCGACAGGTGATGACCAAGTTTCAGGACCTTGGGCATAAAAAACAATTCCTTTTGATGTTTTTTGTGATTGCACTAATGGTAAATCATCGATAAAGGTAGTAGCTGATAGTACATCTGGAAGACGTTTACCTCCATAACCATATACATTGACTTTAGAGGGGTCAGAGAATCCCCAATTTTGCAGGTCGGTGTAGGTTAGCATATATACACCTGAGTTAGGAATGCTCACTTTTACCCATTTGCCTTCGCTTAAAACTGAGTTGTTGGTATATGTGGAGAGTGAAAAGGCGTTTAGGGATATGGGGCAAAGCATAATGATTGCTCCTATTATAAACGAAGTTATGTTGAGAGAAGTATTGTATTTAATCATGAATATGAGTATTTATAGTGTACTATTAGCTCAAACATATAAACGTAAAAACTATTACTTTATTGTGTTATGATTAGGTCATGAGCTATGTAAAACAATTGAAGACGAGAAGAAAGGATTTTGAGGTTAATGTATAAGCAAAAATGAGTTTTCGTAAGTGAGAAAAAAATGTTAACTTTGTAGGCTAAACAAAAGAAAAATATGACTACGTTGGATATTATTCTAATCGTTGTTGTGGTTGTGGCTGCAATCTACGGATATTATAAAGGGATTTTATCGCAAATAGGTGCACTTGCCGGTGTGCTTGTGGGTATAATATGTTGTCGCATTTTTGCTTCGGATTTAACTTTGGCACTAAATGATTTTTTTCTTGACACAACTTCAACAACGGATTCATCTCGCTTTTTGAACTCGGTGATTGCACAAGTTGTTTTATTCATAGCAGGATATTTTGGAGCAAAATGGGTGGCCTCATTATTGACAGCAATTTTCAAGAAAGTGAAATTGAATGTTGTGAATCGTTTGGCAGGAGCAGTGTTTGCTGTAGTCCAAGGATTGGTGATAATGAGCTTGGCTTTGAATTTGTGGGTTGCCATATATCCTGACAGTAAATTGTTAAAATCATCAACAGGTGTTGTAGATGAACAACTTATAAATTTAGCTCCTGATATTTTAGGGTCGAAAACGGCGAGAGAATTTTTGGACGCTACTAAAGATTTAACCAAATAATATTATTAAACGACTTTTATATATCGTGATATATTCGCAATTATGAAAGAGTCAAATAACGACAAAGAAAAGAAAGAAATTTCAAAACCATCAAAGAATTCATCAGACGCGTTAATTGACGATGTTACGTCGAGTGAATATAAGTATGGTTTTGTAACCAATATCGACACAGATATCATTCCACAGGGGTTGAATGAAGATGTGGTGCGATTGATTTCGCAAAAAAAAGGAGAGCCGGAATGGTTGCTTGAATTTCGTCTTAAGGCATTTCGTCATTGGCTGACTCTCGAGGTTCCCACATGGGCACATCTTGATATCCCAAAAATAGATTTTCAGGCAATAAGTTATTATGCCGCACCAAAGAAGAAGGAGGGTCCCAAAAGTCTTGATGAGGTTGACCCTGAATTGCTTGATACGTTTAATAAACTTGGTATTCCTCTTGAGGAACAAAAGATACTATCGGGCATGGCTGTAGATGCGGTAATGGACTCGGTGTCGGTAAAGACTACTCACAAAGAGAAACTTGCCGAATTAGGCATTGTTTTCTGTTCATTTTCTGAGGCGGTAAGAGATTATCCCGATTTAGTGAAACGTTATCTTGGCACTGTGGTGTCGTATCGTGATAATTTTTATGCGGCACTCAATTCGGCAGTGTTTAGCGATGGCTCATTTGTGTATATTCCCAAAGGGGTGCGTTGCCCAATGGAGTTATCGACATATTTCCGTATCAATGCTTCGGGGACAGGACAGTTTGAACGCACTTTAATAGTTGCTGATGATGATGCATACGTGAGTTATCTCGAAGGTTGTACGGCCCCAATGCGTGATGAGAATCAGCTTCATGCAGCCATCGTGGAAATTATTGTTGAAGATCGTGCTGAAGTGAAATATTCAACAGTGCAAAACTGGTATGCCGGCGATAAAGATGGCAAAGGTGGTGTATATAACTTTGTAACCAAACGTGGATTGTGTCGTGGTGATAACTCAAAGCTATCGTGGACACAAGTAGAGACCGGCTCGGCTATAACATGGAAATATCCAAGTTGTGTGCTCGCCGGAGATGGAGCTGTGGGTGAATTTTATTCAGTGGCGGTTACCAATAATCGTCAACAGGCTGATACCGGAACAAAAATGATTCATACTGGAAGTAATACACGTTCAACAATTGTATCGAAAGGGATTTCAGCCGGACATAGCCAAAATTCGTATAGAGGATTGGTAAAGGTGGCACCAAATGCTGATGGTTGTCGCAATTATACTCAATGTGATAGTTTGTTGCTTGGTTCGCAATGTGGAGCACACACATTCCCTTATATAGATGTGTTGAACGACACGGCAGTAGTTGAACATGAAGCTACTACTTCAAAAATCAGCGAAGACCAAATATTCTATTGCAATCAACGAGGCATTCCTACCGAAGAGGCTGTAGCATTGATTGTCAATGGATATGCCAAAGAGGTAATGAATAAATTGCCAATGGAATTTGCTGTAGAGGCTCAAAAATTATTACAAATCACCCTTGAGGGGTCGGTAGGATAAAATACTAAAACGAAACATCAACCAATGAATATGGATAATATATTATTAGATGTAAAAAATCTTCGTGCCGGAATAGAAGGCAAAGAAATATTGAAAGGAGTGAATCTCACAGTACGTCCAGGAGAAGTGCATGCAATCATGGGTCCGAATGGAGCCGGGAAAAGTACTCTTTCATCGGTATTGGCGGGCGATCCATCGTTTGTTGTAACCGAAGGGACGGTAAATTTTCATGGGGTAAATCTTCTTGATCTTTCGCCCGAAAATCGTTCTCATGAGGGGTTGTTCTTGTCGTTTCAATATCCGGTTGAAATTCCAGGAGTGTCGATGGTAAACTTTATGCGTGCTGCCATTAATGCAAAACGCAAATATTTTAATCAAGAACCATTATCAGCAAGTGAGTTTTTGAAACTTATGCGTCAAAAACGAGAAATAGTAGAGCTTGACAATAAGTTAGCGTCACGATCGGTAAACGAGGGCTTCTCAGGTGGAGAAAAGAAACGTAATGAAATATTCCAAATGGCTGTGCTTGAGCCGCGATTATCAATTCTTGATGAAACCGATAGCGGATTGGATATTGATGCGTTGCGTATTGTGGCGGGAGGCGTGAATAAGCTTAAAACGTCGGATAATGCTACAATTGTCATAACTCACTATCAACGATTGCTCGATTATATAAAGCCCGACTTTGTGCATGTGTTGTATAAAGGTCGCATAGTGAAGACAGGTGGTCCGGAACTTGCTCTCACGCTCGAAGAAAGAGGCTATGATTGGATAAAACAAGAAATAGATAATAAATAATTGCCAATAGTGAAATGCTATGAGTGCATTATCTCAATATATAGAATTATTTGACTCGCATCGCAGCACGATTGAGGAAAAGTCGGCGACATTGTTAAATCAATATCGAGGCGAAGCTCGCAATAAATTAGAAGGTAAACACTTGCCGATAAAAGGTGCAGAGGGATATGAGAAGACTTCAATAGAAGATATGTTTGCTCCCGATTATGGAGTAAATATAAATCGAGTGAATATTCCGGTTGATGTGTCGTTGTCGTTTAAGTGCGATGTACCCAACATGAGTACAATCATGGCTTTTGTCGTAAATGACAGCTTCCTACCATCGACAACGTTGCATAACAAGATGCCACAAGGAGTGATAATTGATTCGTTGGCGAAGGTAGCTCACGAACAGCCCGAACTTGTTGGGAAATATTATAATCAACTGGCAAACAATGATAACCCAGGAGTTGCATTAAACACGATGTTGGCACAAGACGGAGTATTTATATATGTGCCACGCGGAGTTGTAATGGAACGCCCCATTCAGCTTGTGAATATTTTCAACTCGGCAGCCCCACTGATGGGAGTGAGACGATTGCTAATAGTGGTTGACGATGGAGCAAAAGCACAATTGCTAATTTGCGACCACACTCAAAATAGTGAGTTTGATTATTTGTCATCGCAGGTGATTGAAGCGTTTGTAGGACAAAATGCGTCGCTTGATATTTATGATATAGAGGAATCATCGGCAACGACTTCTCGTTATTCCCAACTGTTTGCTCGTCAGCAACGAGATTCTCGATTGTTGGTAAATGGAGTAACATTAACGTCGGGAACCACTCGCAATGATTATAGCATTGATTTGATGGGCGAAAATAGTGAAGCAACACTTGCTAGCATGGCTATTGGTTCGGGTTGTCAACACATTGACAATAACTCAAATATACGTCATCTTACGACACATAGTAGTAGCAATCAATTGTTTAAGTATGTGCTTGATGATGAATCGACAGGGGCTTTTGAAGGTGCGATATATGTGGCAGAGGGAGCTAAATTTACCGAAGCATATCAAAGCAATCGCAACTTATTAGCATCACGTCAAGCTCGTATGCACACAAAACCACAGCTTGAAATCTACAATGATGACGTTAAATGTAGTCATGGTGCAACAACCGGACAGCTTGACGCCGATGCGTTGTTTTATATGCGTTCGCGAGGCATTCCCGAGCAAGAGGCTCGCACAATGTTAATGCAAGCATTTATGGTCGATGTTATTGACATGGTAAAAATGGAAGGATTGCGTGACCGTTTGCGACATTTAGTCGAAAAACGATTTTATGGTCAGCATGCTTCATGTGCCGATTGTGGAGTGTCGTGTAGAGATACTAAAAACGACTGAAACGTTTGAAATAGTTTGAACTGGTGTAATGGAAGAATTTGATATAACGCAAATCCGCAATGAGTTTCCCATACTCAATCGCAGAGTGTGGGATAAACCAATGGTATATCTTGATAGTGCTGCTACGTCGTTTACGCCGACACGTGTGGTAAAAGAAATTGAACGAGTGTATGCAACATGCAAGGCAAATGTTCATCGAGGAGTTCACACACTTTCTCAAGAAGCAACCGACTTGCAAGAAGCAACTCGCGAAAGCGTGCGTGAATTTATCAATGCCTTTTCAACTCAAGAAATAATATTTACTCGAGGAACTACTGAAGCCATTAATCTTGTGGCATCATCGTATGGCGATTTGTTAGAAAATGGCGATGAGATAATCATTACTACCATGGAGCATCATGCCAACATTGTGCCATGGCAGTTGTTAGGACGCCGTAAACGAATCATTTTAAGAGTCGTGCCAATAAAGAGCGATGGCACGCTTGATTTTGAGGCTTATTGTTCATTGTTTAATGAACGCACAAAACTTGTGGCAGTGTGTCATGTGTCGAATGTGCTTGGGACAGTTAATCCTGTTAAAGCAATGATACGAGAAGCACATAAGTATAACGTTCCGGTGCTTGTTGATGGAGCTCAGGCAGTGTCGCATCATAAAGTTGATGTGCAAGAACTTGATGCCGATTTTTATGCTTTTTCAGCTCATAAAATGTATGGTCCCACAGGAGTGGGAGTTTTATATGGAAAGCTCAAGTATTTGAGTATTATGCCCCCCTATCAAGGTGGTGGCGAAATGATAGGCACAGTGAGCTTTAAGAAAACCACATACGCAGATTTGCCATTTAAATTTGAAGCCGGAACTCCTGATTTTGTGGGAATTGCCGCATTCAAAAAGGCTATAGAATTTATGCAACAATGGGGTGTGGAACGTATAGCAACCCATGAACATGAATTACTTGAATATGCTACCGTCAAGATGTTGCAGATTCCTCAAATGAAGATATTTGGAACTGCTCCTCAAAAAAGTGGGGTAATCTCGTTTCTCATAGGAAATGAACATCATTATGATTTGGGAATGTTGCTTGATAAATTGGGAATTGAGGTTCGCACCGGTCATCATTGTGCTCAACCATTGATGCAAGCATTAGGAATTGAGGGTACTGTGAGAGTGTCGTTGGCTGCATATAACACAAAGGAGGATATTGATGCCTTTATTGTGGCGTTAAAGCGAGTGTCGGCAATGTTGGGATAATAGATAATACTTCAAATATAATCAATATAGTATATAAATGGCTATTTTTGCGAAGATTTTGGCAGAAATAGCCATTTATACAATATTTAAGACTTTATATTGGTAAAAAGTGGCTATATTTGCAGTGTTTTTCAAAAAATAGATTATGGAACAATCATTGCATATAGCTCAATTGAGTGGAATCAAGCATTTTTCGTTTGATTATAGTAAGTTTGGGGATAATTATATGTTCTCCCATTTTGTGCCGGGAGATCGTGCTATGAATTATTTTACGTCACCTATCAGATTTGATGGTTTAATTTTTGTTCTTGTATTAAAGGGGCGATTAGATGTTGAAATAAATCTTGAAACAGTAGTAATTGAATCCAATTCAATGTTATGTATGGGCCCAGATCGAATAATCTCGTCGAAACAAACAGATTTTTCGGATTTTGAAGCTTATTTTTTGTTTATGTCTCCACAATTTCTTCGAGAGATAAATATTGATATGAATATAGTGAATAGTGTTGGACAATATGCAGCAATAAAAGAAGATAGGAATCCTGTATTATCTCTAACTGTTGAGGAGTCGAAATTATTGCAAAAATATTTAGAGCTATTGCACGATAATACTACGCAGAATGTAGATGAACTTTATATCAAAAGCATTTCGCGAAATATAATTGCATCGATATTATATCAAATTATGCAATTTGTTTCGACACGCACCCCTCTGCCTAAAGAGGAGGAACGTCCTCGCACGCGTCGAACAAATTATGTGCATGAATTTATGCATTTGGTGCATACACATTATCGCAAAGAACGTTCCATTGGTTTTTATGCCGATAAATTGTTTATATCGCCAAAGTATTTGTCTTTAATAATAAAAGAGATGACAGGGCGTTCAGCAGCCGAATGGATTGACGAATGTGTGATTCTTGAAGCAAAAAATTTACTTAGATATTCGGGAAAAAATATTCAGCAGGTAGCATACGAATTGAATTTTACCAATCAATCATCATTTGGTAAATATTTTAAGCATCTTACAGGAATGTCACCATCGCAATATCAAAAAACATAAAGGTCAGCGATTAGATTAAATAATAAGGAAAGCGAGTGAAATAGTCGGTATTCCCGAATCATTCCACTCGCTTTTGTTTCGATATGTGTAGATGAATTATTCGTCGGCAATTACTTTATAAAGATACCATTTTCCATCGATACGTTCAAATTGGAATGTATGGGTAACGTATGAGTCAACCCACCCACAATCGAGATATGTTTTTTGATATTGAAGCTCACCCCATGATTGGTAATACATATCGTCATCTTTTGCAAATGGTTCTTTCGCTGTGAAATTAGAAGGGACAAGAAGTTCGGCAAACTCGGTGCTTTGTGCATCGCTGAGTTTTATGCGTGATTTCATGAATTCCTCATCGGTAGAGAATTTTGCAATAAAAGAGTTGAAAGCTTCAGGGCCTTTGTTGCAAAGAGCCGATTTACTTTCCATTTTAGCAATTGTAGCTTGCACTTCTTTGGCTGTTTGAGCATTTATAGAAGTAGAGCCAATGATTATAGTTGCGATAGCGATAATGAATGATTTTAGTTTCATAATTGTTATTTTTAAGTTGTTATATCGATTGGAATAAATAATAAAAGACAGCCCACATAATACCTACAACAATGAGCAATACACTTGAAAGAAGTATTCCTACTATAGCCATATTATGAAAACGCCCTTTCAATCCAAAGGCAGAAAGTAATATGCTTATTGTTGCAAACGAAATTCCGCCCCATTGATATTTATATAGAATAATCCAAGCTATTATGCTTATAATCAATCCAACCAACCCAAGAATGTTGCCTTGTTTGGTTTTCTGTTTTGTGTTATTTCCTATTATTTCACTCATAGAGGGGACGTTTAGATATATTATTTAACGCAAAAATAGGTATTTGTTGCTAAATAACCTAAAAAGCGTTAGCTTTTTTCTTATTTATGACAATCTATTAGCAATTTGGTTTAAGTGATTGATTAAATTTTGTTGAAAGTTGAATTTTATGTAAGTTTGTAACTGTTTCATTAAATGAATGGCTATGGAAAAGTTGATGCAATATGTGTGGCAACATCGTTTATGGATATCACAAGCAATGATAACGGTTGATGGACGCAAAGTGCAAGTTATTGACCCCGGGCGGTTAAATACTGATGCAGGTCCCGACTTTTTCAACGCAAAAGTGAAAATCGATGGCGAAATGTGGGTGGGAAATATCGAAATCCATGTGCGTGCGAGTGATTGGTTTCGGCATCATCACGATGAAGATGTAGCATACGATAATGTGATACTGCATGTGGTGGAAAAAGATGACATCGAAGTGCGACGCTCTAATGGAGAACTGATACCACAAATGTGTATGCCATGTTCGCCGCAGTTTAGTCAGCAGTATAGTCGATTGGTGGGTAGTGCTTCGAGTGAGTTGCCATGTGCTGATGAGATATCACGATTACCATCGATATATCTAACCGATATGATTTCAACACTTGGATATGAACGGTTATATTCAAAGGTGGAGCGTATAGAGGCTTTATTGCAACGTTTTTCAGGCGACTGGAATGAGGTGTGTTATGTGCTGTTGGCTCGAAGTCTTGGCTTTGGAGTGAATAGTGATGCGTTTGAGCGATTGGCACTTGCAACACCATTGAAAGTAATGGCAAAACACAGTGATTCGTTGACGGCTATCGAAGCAATGTTGTTTGGGCAATCGGGATTGCTTGATAAAGCCCCTGATGATGATAGTTATGTTGCGACATTGAAAACGGAATATCAATTTTATGAACACAAGTTCGGGCTGAAACAACCAACTTCATTGGGGTGGAAAATGGCACGAATGCGACCTCAAAATTTTCCTCATCGTCGCATTGCGGTGTTGTCGGCATTAATTGAAGGAGGATTTAGCTGTGCTTCAAAAATGATGTCGGCGAAAAATATAGAAGAAGTGCAGCAGTTGTTTAATGTGAATTTATCGGGATATTGGTCTTCAAGATGTTCGTTTAATGCAATTGGAGGTGGAGGAGCAAAGGGGTTGAGTGATAGTTCGATAGCGATATTAATTATCAACGCAGTAGTGCCGGTAATATATGCGTATGGAAAATTGCAAGGCGATGATGATGCTTGTAACCGAGCAGTTGAAATGCTGCAGTCGTTGAAAGCTGAACGTAATTCAATAGTAGAATTGTTTACACGTGCCGGAATTGAGTGTAAAGATGCTTTTACTTCACAAGCATTGATTGAGCTACGACGTCAATATTGCGAAACCCGCAAGTGCTTGTATTGTCGCATAGGCCATCGCATGCTTGCCAAGCATGCTCGTAAACAAATTTAGGAGCTGGTTAAACATTTTTAGTCGTCATATAAAACCTCATATTATCAAAGATTTTAACTGTTTTTGGGCATAGCACCAATAAAAAAGAGATGAGTTGCTCATCTCTTTTGGTTTTAATAGTCGGGGTGAGAAGACTCGAACTTCCGACCTCCACGTCCCGAACGTGGCGCGCTGCCAACTGTGCTACACCCCGCACACTTTTGTGTTAGCGAGGCAAAGTTAATTCTTTTTTCGCAAATGCGAAACAATTGACGCGTTATTTCTTGATGAATTTGCCTACTGATTTGTTGTTGATTTTTATGAAATAAAGTCCTGCTTCAAATGAAGTGAGATTCACATTAGCACGATTGCCGTCAATGATACAATAATCGGGACTAATCATGGCTCCCGATAGATTATAAATGGCAATTGAGTTGATGTCGTAGGCAGTTTCAATTGTCATATCGTCAATAACAGGGTTGGGGTATAGGCAAAGTGATGTAACGTCGTTGGCAATTATGCTTTCCACTCCGACTCCATTTTTATCATAGAATCGATACATTGCCATGCCATTGGCAGGACAGTAAGAGTAGATGTAATAACTGTAATCGTTAATTTGTTCGGCAAAAAGCCAGTTGCTTGTATTCCCACCCGATACAGCGAGGTCGCCAATTGGCTCAACCGAAGTAATAACGCTATCGGCAGTTAAATCTTTGATAGAGAATCCTCCTTTGAAGTTAGAACCCGAAGGGTAAACCAAAATTTCATGCCCTGAAAGAGTAAAGAAGTCGCCACCTCCAGAAGTGTTTCGCGTAGGTGCACTTGTTGAGCCACGACCAATTAGCACAGCTTCATTTGCTCCACCTTGGTAACGATAGAAACCTCCTGTACGCACGTTATATATCCAATCTTCGGAGTTGTTATCAATAGGAATTACGATGCTTGTTGCGTTGCCGGTGAGAGAGGTGTAGCCTGATGGGTAAACTTCGATGATTTTACCTTTTGACATTGATATTATGTTGACTTGGTCTTGTTTGTTTGGAAACATGTAAATATATCCGTTATTGCCAAGAACATCGCCTGAAGCAGTGATGAAGTTGGTTTGTCCGGTGAGGGGTACTGTAACTTCTAATTCTATTGCGTTGCCGGGGTTGTTAACTGTAGCTCCGCTGGGGTAAATAATAAATTTATGATTACCTTCGGTGTTGTTTTCATCACGAATGATTATGTTTCCGGCATCATCGGTAGCTGTTCCCCAACCACCACCACCGGGAATGCCACCCTGACAACCGGTTTTGTCGAAGATATAAAGAGTTGAATCAACACAGTCGTTTACATAGAAGATTTCTTTATAAGCTGCACCTTGTTGAGCATTTTTGCCATCGATATGTTCGGGAGCGTTGCCTTTGTTTAGAGAATTTTCCCAAAGAAGTTCGAGTGCAAAATCGGCATTTGCTGAGGGTGTAAGTTTCTTACCTTTTATTAGGTATTTCTCCAAACCTTCATTCTCAGAGAATATATATAGCAAGATATCGCCATCGACATATTCAATTCCGGTGAAAACAAATGCGTTTATACCTTCGATGGCAGAGCTTGGATTAGGTAAAGAGGGAGAAACTGCTTTAGGAGTGCCGATGCCATCGGTTACATTATACATTGCTACAGATAATCCGGCATCATAGTTGGCAGAAAACGAATACACTTTGTTTGCAAGGCGAAGAAATGAATGACCTTCGGCTTGTTTGTCGAGAGCATACTCTATCCATTGAGAATGTAGAGCCATTGGTTGTCCTGTTTTATCCCAATCAAAAGAGTATTGCACCGGAGTGATTGAATTGCTGTCAATCAATAGGTTGTTGCGAGAGAAAGGGGTAACCATAATTGTTGCATCTTCGCCCCATTTTGCGGTATTATAGTTAGAGGGGTCGGTAGCGTATGTTGTTGCAGTAATAGCACCGTTTACAACTTTTGTTCCAAGTAACATATAACTATTAACACCCTCAACTGTTGCCATTGAATAAAGATATAAATCTTTCATCTTACCACTTACGGCAAAACTGCTACCAATAGACATCTGACTCTCCACCTCAAAAGGCATATCGTCTTTTGATTGAGCTACCAACAATTGAGGAGTGGCGTTATCATTGTCCCATTTATATACTTTCCATGCTGTTGCATCGGTTTCATCGTAATTCATAATTACGTTGTTGCAACCTAACAAAATATCGTCGGCACTAAATGCAATGTCGTTTAAGTTGTCAACACCGGTCAAGTCTATTCGTTGGATTTCTTCTCCGGTTTCAGGATTGACGATTGTTAAAAGAGGCTTTTGGCTTTTGTCATGAGCAAGTATGTACCATTTGCCATTGCGAATCAAAGCACGGCGGATTGTCATTCCGTCTAAAAAATCAGGGATTTCGGCACTTGACACATAGGTGGGTTCATAATTCCCTCTTATTGCAGCATCAATTTCAGGATAATCCACGAGGTTTGGAGGAAATAAAACGTCGGGGTTGAGCTCGGGCAATTCTTCGGGGTCGAGATAGTCGGTAGTGATAAAATCACAACCGTAATTGCCATAGGTTTTATAGGCATTATTTGTGTTGCATGACCATGCGTTAACTTTTAATCCCGCATCGTGATATCGACGTACTCCTTCTTTTGTGATTTCGGCACCTACTCCCACTCCCATGTGAATGCCTTGTTCGCTGCACCATGCCAAACTACTTTCAAAACTTTCAGAATAAACCAAAAGCATCAATTGAATATCGGGGTAATTGTTGCGAATATATTGAAGACATGGCTTCATTGAAGTGAAAATGTAGCAGTTGTTGCGGAAACCTTTCTCTTCAATTACTTTGATGAGGTTGGGAATGCCCGAGGTGTCGCCTGAGTTAATCCCCGTAGCCCATTTTAATTCAATAATGGGAATTACATTATATTCATTACAAATATCCAAATATTCGGCAAGGGTGCAAATATTACCTGTGTATGTAACATTGCTATGAGTTTGAGAAAGTGTTTCTGCTTTAAGATCGGCAAGGTTGCTGTTTGCAATGGTCAGTGTCCCACCCCAGCTTTTGAGGTCGTCGTTGTGGCAACATACGTGAACTCCATCTTTGGTAACTTTTACATCAGTTTCTAAGCAGTGATATCCTTTTTTTGCTCCATTAATAAAAGCTTCTGCAGTGTTTTCTACACCCCACCAGCTGCCTCGGTGGCCGATTAATTTAGGTTGAGCAGATGCAGAGATGACTGCTATTATGCTCAAAAAGAACAGAGTAAATTTCTTCATGACAATAGATTAAATATTAATATTTTTGTAAATATACGAATATTTTTGCAACAAACCACCCAAAAGAGTAAAATTTTGAGTAACTTTGAGGTCTCAATGAAAAAGGTTCAACAATATATACTATTATCCATAACTTTTGTAGTTGCCATTCTATTGGTAGCATGTGCAAGTATTGGTCGTCCTGAGGGAGGGCCTCGCGATGAAACGTCGCCGATATTTGTTAAAAGTAGCCCTTCCCAGGGCGAAACCAATGTGAAGAAGGGTAAATTGGAATTGTTGTTTGATGAAAATCTAAGAATAGATGATGCGTCAAATAAAGTAGTTATCTCTCCTGTTCAAAAAACAATGCCTTCAATCATTGCTAATGCAAAAAAAATCATTGTTGAACTACGTGATACCCTAATTCCTAATACGACATATACGATAGATTTTTCTGATGCTATTCGCGATCTAAATGAGGGAAATCCGGTAGATGGCTTTGCTATTGACTTCGCCACCGGAGACTCGATTGATTCTTTGCGAATTTCGGGAATGTTGTTTGAAGCCCGTAATCTTGAACCGGCTCAAGGAATGATTGTGGGTGTGTATAGCAATCTTGCCGATTCTGCAATTTCAACGTTGCCACTTGAACGTATCTCAAAAACGAATCAACTTGGACAATTTACCATTCGTGGTTTGAAGCCCGGGAATTATCGATTATTTGCGTTGAATGATAAGAATCGGGATTTTTATTGGGATCGCACCGAAGATGTGGCATTTTATGATGTAACAGTTTCTCCATCGGTAGAAGCGATTGAAGTAACCGACACGTTGCGAGCTGTTGATGGTACCGACTCATTGGTGGTTCGTCAAGGCGTTAAATATTTGCCTAATGATGTTTTACTTACGTGGTTTAATGAGGGCTATGTGGCTCAATATATGAAAGATTATAAGCGTCCCGACCGACGTCGTCTCACATTTAACTTTGCAACAAAGTCTGACACATTGCCTCAAATAACACTCGTAAACGGACCGAAAGCAGGATTGGAAATAACCGACTGGGCAGTCCTTAATGCAAATGCAACGCTCGATACTCTTGAGTATTGGATTAACGACACAATGGTTTATGCTCAAGATTCAATGCTAATCGCAGCCCGATATTTGCGAACTGACACAAATGAAGAATTGACATGGACAACCGATACGTTGAAAATGTTCTTCAAAGACCCAAAGGTTAAAAAAGATAAGAAAAAAAAGAAAAAAGAAGAAGAGGAAGAAGCTGATACGCTTCCCCCTCCATTAAATTTTATCAATTGGAGCCTTCAGGCAGCCAATCCACAAGATGTAAATCGTCCGTTGCGTTTCACCTCATCACAACCGCTTGCGTCGATAAATAATGCCGGAGTGAGGTTGTCGATTAAACGCGACACTATTTGGGAACAAATATCACATTCAGATATTTTGCCCGATACAACTCGTAATGTGTTAAAATTTTCGATGCCCCATGAATGGGAGCCGGGAGAAAGATATCTTCTTGAAATCGATTCGGCGGCATTGATGGGGATATATAATGAATGGAACAAACCGTTTAAGCAAGAGTTTGCGGTGCGTCCAATGGAGGACTATGTGAATCTCTTTTTCAATGTGAGTGGTACTGATTTGCCAATCGTAGTGGAGTTGCTCGATACAAGTGATAAGGTGGTTGCTACATCTCCGGTGGTTGATGGTCGTGCTTCGTTTCACTTTTTGTTGCCAAACAGGTATTTTGCACGTGCGTTTATAGATAGAAACAATAATGGTAAATATGATACCGGAAATCTACTTGGGAAATCTCAACCCGAGGAGATATATTACTATTCAAAACGCATTGATGCCAAGAAAAATTGGGATATTGAGCAATCGTGGGATATTTATGAACAACCTCTCGACCTTCAAAAGCCTTATGACATAAAGAAAAACAAACCGGCTCGGAAGAAAGGGGAGAAAGATAATCATAATCATCACGAAGAGGAGGAAGAGGAAGATGAATTTGGCGGTAGCTATTATGGCGGATCTAATAGTCAGCGAGGTTCATCAGCTCCCACAAATCGCAGTGGTTTGCGACAAAATAACTTGTAATATAGACTCAACTCTGCATCAATGGAACAAAATATATTAATTTCTCAAAATAAACGCGTTGCATACCTTGATACATTGAGAGTGCTTGCATGTTTGATGGTGGTGTTAGTGCATTCTCCTGTTGCACATACCTACTTAAAAGAGGCTCCTATATACGGCATTGTGTCTTATCTATGCTCCCCCTGTATTGGATTGTTTTTAATGGTTAGTGGAGCATTACTATTGCCAACGACGCTTAACCTACGGCAATTTTTAACTCGCAGATTTTCTCGCATCTTATGGCCTTTAATCATTTGGTCTGTTATTTACATCTTTGTTGATGCAATAAATTGTGGGCGACCTATTTTTAATATTTTTTCAAGTATATTGCATATTCCATTCGGACCGACGGCTAAATTTGTGCAATCTTGGTACCTATATACATTATTGGACATCTATCTATTCATTCCTATTTTCAATACATGGATTAAAAATAATGACCGTCGTAATTCTTTGTACTTTATTCTCATTTGGAGTGTAGCTTTAATAAATCCATTTCTAAAAGCCTTGCCTACAGGGGGGGTGTACCCCCCCGTATATTTTTGCCGAATATTTTGGATATATTGCTCTCGGATATTATCTTCACAATTATCCAATAAAATTGACATCATTAAAGACATTTTCAACAATGTCAATATTGCTAATTGTTATAGCTGGAATCATTCCCGCTATAATCTATCTTGCCAATATTCCTGGATATGACGCCTATTCCAATATCATTTATAATTATCTATCCCTTTCTTCAATGACAATGTGTTTATTTATATATACTTTCGTACAAAACTTTAATCCTCAAAGCCATATTTTCCAAAAAATAATGGCTCATCTTTCACCTCTTACATTTGGAATATTTCTTGTTAACTATGCTATTATTTACTATATCTTCTTCCCATATTTTACAGCCAATCCATTGTCTAATCTTTCTCTTGAAATCGCAATTGTGTTTATAGGTTCATTCGCAATCTCGTATATTATTACCCTCATCATAAACTATCTCCCTTTTAAAAAGTATATAATCGGATAGGTAAGATTCTTATATTGCTATGAATCAAAAAGAAACATTAAATAAAGATCTCATTAATGACCCTCGGTTGTGGCGGTTGGCATTGCGTATTGATTCGAAAAAAATGCACGTGGTGTTGTTTTGTTCGGTAGAAGATAATTCGCTTATATATCGAGAAATAGTACTTGATTCGGCGGCTCAGTCAATTCAAAAGGCAATTGAGGAGGCGATATATGACAATCCATTGCTGTTGAGCGATTTTGCACGTGTGGATTGCATCATAGAAACCGATAAATTTACAATCATACCTTCAGAGATTGACAATCCTGATGTTCAAGAGAAGATTTTTCGCGAAACATTTCCATCATTTGAGGGAAATGTGCTTGAAAATAAGTTGAAAGAACTTGAGGTATCAATAATGATGGGTATTGATGAGGAATTGGTAAACTTTTTGCGACGTACGTTTAATAACCCTTGCATTCAACATCATTTAGCCCCTCTTTGCATATATTTTAATCGCAAAAACCGACTTGGAAATGCAGGCAAAATGTATGCACATATTCATGATAATAAGCTTGATTTATTGGTGTTTGGAAGGGATTCATTGAAATTTGCCAACACGTTTGCGTTTCGCGAACCACTCGATGCGATGTATTATATTTTTGCATGTCGTGAAATGTTGCATTTTGATGCAAGTAGCGATGAGTTGTTTGTCTCCGGCGATAATGCGATGCGCGAAGCAATCACTCCTATGTTGCGAGAGTACCTTGCTTATGTGATGCCGGTAATTTTCCCTGCAGCTATGTTTAAGACCGGGAAAGATGCCCTCAATGCACCATTTGATTTAATAGTATTGCCATTATGCGAATAATTAGAGGAAAATATGGTCGTCGTCGTTTCGATGTGCCAACAAATATTACAGCACGCCCCACAACCGATTTTGCACGTGAAAATCTTTTTAATGTGCTTGAAAATATGATTGATTTCGAGGGGTTGACGGCTCTCGACCTTTTTGCCGGAACGGGAGCTATAAGTTTTGAATTGCTTTCGCGAGGCTGTGAGTCGGTAACAGCACTCGAGAAAGCTCCAACACAGTCGGCTTTTATGAAAAAGGTCGCTACTCAATTGGGGTGCGACAACTTTAATTTGGTTCGTGGCGATGCGTTGAAGTATATCGAAGCATCGTGTGCAAAGTTTGATATTATCTTTGCCGATCCTCCCTACGATCTCAAAGGATTTGGCGAAATACCCGAAAAGGTGCTCAACTCAAAGATGCTCAAGCCCGGGACGATATTTATCATAGAACATTCTCGCAACTATGATTTCTCACATTTGCCACATTTTTCATCTCATCGCACATACGGCAGTGTAAACTTTTCGATATTTGAGATTGAAGAGTGATGAGCTGATAAAAAGCTGATAAAAAACGATCAAAAGTTTTGCGAAATAAAAAAATAGCCTTACCTTTGCATCGCATTTGCAAAAACGCAATGACTCCGTAGCTCAGTTGGTAGAGCAAATGACTCTTAATCATTGGGTCGAGAGTTCGAGCCTCTCCGGGGTCACAATAAAAAAGAAATCTCAAATTCGGGATTTCTTTTTTTATTTATTGGTGTCCGATAAAAGTTTTCAATAACAAATGCAACCCCAAAGGGGTTTATTAGTATATAGCCGGGTTTAGCCACACAGTGGATAAGCCCGGTAATGTATTAGAGAGGTTTAGTTTCTGAAGGAAACATTAATTGTAGAGAATAATGAATCTTTCAGATTCTATTCAA